>Ga0247780_1001327_pt1 | contig 15266 bp, 17 predicted proteins | sample UWRJL079202R5_FD_179927 | JGI IMG/M metagenome (GOLD analysis project Ga0247780, IMG submission 179927) | Plant litter microbial communities from Arlington Agricultural Research Station in Wisconsin, United States - UWRJ-L079-202R-5 | ecosystem: Environmental > Terrestrial > Plant litter >... | reverse complement strand
GAAACCACCAGAATAATAGATTTGTAACCATTGCCACAGACGCGCAATTGTAGCCGCGCGGCTTTGCCACACGGCTTGCCACTATTCACAGCTATAAGGAAGGTTCTCTGGCTGAGCCAGAGAGCTGAAAAAGCAATAGCATCACGAGTTGCAACCCTTCTAATTCCACAGAATCCAGAGTGTAGTGCTTCCATCACTTGGTGGATGAGGGCAACGTTAAGGTCGCCGTGGCAGACCTTCCACATTGCTGTTGACATTATATTGTTTTTGAGTTTGCGTTCAGGGGGGGGGGGCGCTGCGATTGGCTTGGATGCTCCTGGTGATGCCAATTCGGCGACAGTACTGAGCAAGCCCCGCTTTCCAACTTCACGTTTGCGGGGAACACGCTACGCATCCGGAACTCAATTTGTCGTTTCGGCGACCGGACGCTTAACGTTGCTGTTTCCGCCTCAGTCGTGGTCCCAATCCGTAGTGCTGGGTGCGTCGCAACTAAGCTCTCCCCTACGAATCTATTTAGAGTTGACTTCCATTCGAGTTTTCCGCGCTGTTACTTGTATGTGGACTCCATCCATTTGCTCGACCGTCTCGAGACAGCCCCACGCGCCTCCTTCTTTGACTTGCCAAGTTGTTGCACGCCGTGGATCGAAGGCTCTGTCATTGGAAAAACGAGTGTGTTGATTACTGCTTCAATCGTTGGAAGCCGAGGGCTTCCAACCGCTAAATCCTGCGTACAACGGGGTAGTTCCATTCCTCTGTTGTTGTGGCCTGGAATGGACCACGCAGTAATTCGATAGAATACCAGCGATCGGACCGATCGCTGGTATGGAGGCTATTCAGGGATTGGATTCGTGTGACATAAGTGCCATCCGGATCAGGCACCGACCTGGACCCGATCGAGCACGGCGACCGGTCAACGGTCAACGGTCAACGGTCGGCAGCCGGTGGTGTCCGGACGCCTATTGATGCCGCTACGCACGTCGGTATAGGAGCCCGTCAAAGCGACAGGTTCCAAACGTTGAAACGTGGGTCATCGGTTGACAGCATCGTCGGCTTGAGGAGCAAGACGATCTCACCGCGGTACTTATCGCTCTCACGTCTCAACCTTTCTATCTCTTGCTACATACTCATCCACCAGGTATCTGGTCTCGCAGAATCTCATCTCAAATGCCTCTTTATTTATTGCAGCCACCTTATGGCTGCCAATGCTGAGAAGCGGCGCATCAGCCGGAATATCCCAAGCGGATACGCGGATATGAAGGGTATCGGTCGGAGATGACGAACAAAGACATTCTCTGCGGCTTCTGCCAACACCTCCGCCTCCGTCATTTGTTCTGCTGCCTCGACCCTTCCACTCTCGTCGGAATCTAGATCGGGTTCTGCTGCAACATGAGACCTGGGAGCCTCGATGAGTGGACGAGAAACTGCTCGTTTTGTCGCCTGGTCGTTCGGACAGGACTCCCGTATGGCTATCTCACCGGCGCTGCATTTCTCACCGACATCGCTGGCGGATTGCTAGGTTTTAGCGTCACTTATCAAGGCCTTTGTTCCGAGGTGAGGTCCGCCAATCAAGAATCGGTTCTGGGGACGGGTGTAGCGGTCAACTATCGCGATACCTTGTCGGCCAACTTAGGAATACCCGTCGGAAGCATTCTCAGACCACCATGCGTGTTGCCGGTCGGACCTCACATCAATTGGAACTTGCCCGCGCGCTGGCTATCTCAGTGTTGCTAGCATCATATGGAATGCCTCGGCTCTGGCGACTCGGAGCTCCCTGACAGTTTCAGTGTCATCGATACCAGACGGCGGTGTCTGGTGCAGCCACCACCCGACTGCACATTCATTCCGCTTAGCTATGTTTGGGGCCGGAGTCTAGACCCATTAAAACTTCTTGCCACCAAGTTAAGTATCGAACGGCTCCTGAAAGCGAGCAGTTTACTACCATTGAGGCTCCCAGATACTGTTAATGACGCCATTAAGACATGCCGGCAGCTGGGTAAGATTCATCTCTGGGTTCACCGGTTTTGAATCGTTCAGGACGATCCCAAAGATAAGGAGGAGTAAATTTCAGCCATGGCTGCCATTTAAAGACGTGTTAAGTGGGCCATTATGGTGATGCAATTGGGTGGCTTGCTTCGGGAGAGATTTGCAGTAAGGTGGTCAAGGTGGAGTAGGGGAGGAATGAGTCGCGGTTCTCGTCGAGGAAGTACATATTGGCCGGGTATGAGTTTGGCCAATTCAAACTCCTGAGTTCAGTCTTTATCCCTTTGTTGGTACAAAGTGCTTTGCCGTTGTGAGTTTTAGTTCCAGTCCTATTGTCCTCGTTCTTCATTGTTATAAGTCCTTATTCTTCAACTGCTCGGTCTTGCATTGCGATTCTGGGAAATAAATATAAAGCGGTAGCAGAGTCGCACAGAACCGTGAATTTGTCCACAGATCTGAATGTCATTCGCACATTGACGTCGAATAACACAAAATGCGTTCAGATATTCCTACAAGAAAGCCCTTCACGATGAACCCAACAGGAAACGTCATGCCTACCCCTATCAAGTGGTACTGTAAGCCTCATCCTGTTGTCGAAGTAGGGAAGCGTTGGCACTCGGCTGACATTCCGATCATCTCCGTTGACCTGAGCGGAATCCCGAAAGGGCCCGAGGGGAGCAAGCTGCATATCAGCGTTGAAACTACCCTCTATCATACCCAAGGGGGCAAGGTGCGTGCGAGTTTTCCAGTAGACGGGCTCGATGCAAAGGGGATCAAGATCAAAGATAGGGGTCCACCAAAGGAAGAACGAAAGAACTTTCGGTATATCACCTGGCCAGACATCGTTGTGCACGAAGCTGGGGAATATGGCCTGCTCGCAGACGTCACTGTCTGGGATCATGATGACTCAAGTGGTGAGCCATTGGGGGCTGGCTACTCTATGAGTGCCCCTTTCTGGGTGGGCGGGGACACAAATTACCGCCCGAGTGGTAGATCGGCTGGACAGTACGAGACGCCGGACCCGTTCGATCGACACCATTATGACAAAAATTGGAACAAGTCTTACTAGCCACTTTGAGGGTATGAGAACTGCCACTGAAAGAGTCGAAGATGCTGCTCTAGAGATATAGAGTCAGATACGGCCGAGCTTCGTGTCCACTTCATTGTTTGTCACCTTGTTTCATCACGGGGTGAGATAAGCATGTGCCACTGGTCTCCGGAAATTGTGAATCAATACTATGTAGTTTCATTATTTCTCACGTCTCATATCTGCTAAGTGTGCTGTGATGCGTCCTGTTCTCAACTTTTTGTACATGTTCTGATCCCTTGTTGTAGCAGAGTGCATGATCATCGCGTGACCCCTGGAGCTCGATATTTGTTTGCTAAGCTTCCGCACCAGTCTGAAGTTACAAAGCTGAGGTCACAAGTGAACAATTACGCCAGTCCCAACTTCAAGTGGCGTTCATGATGCTCGCGCCGCTTGTCCGTCACACCTCTGACCTCGTAGCACAATTTTGGCAAAGTCGTGTACTAGATTTCACATATAAAACTGTCAGTCGTAATTGTGGTGTTCCTCATCGTCCTCACTGCGACCTGACGGTTCATCGTACCTTGTTGCCCAGATGGCCGGAATTCCTAATGTCCTGAATACCAAGCAATCACATTTCCAGTTTCAACATCACAGAACGCATAAATTTAACCCCACCAACACTCTTTTCGATGGACTCCAACAACCCAACCACAATGGAGCGCATCAAACTACCCGTGGATTTCACTATCAAATGGGAGCCTACTTCTCCTCCTCCTCCTCCTAGTATTGAGGCAGAGAGGCCTCGGAACCGTAGGTCCCAACCTTCTCCATCAACCACAGGGAAGTCACAAAAGGCATTCCTACACTGGGAAAGGTTTAGGTTGAAGTGAAAACGACTGACGAGTCTCTGGTGAGTATCAACATCATGAATATCTGGCTTAAGTCTCTATCGGTTAGCGGCACCCGGGACACCAGGGTCGAGGGTTAAATCGTTCAAGACGAAGAGCGATTCAAGCGCTCGAGACAAGGAGAAAGGATTAAGGTCAGGGACAGTTGAAGCGGTCGCGGACGCTTCCATTAGTCTTCGTCCTGAACGCTTCCATCGCCCCCAATTGACCTCTTTGTCCCTCGACTTCAATCGCGCTCGACCTCGTTCTTTTCCTTTCTCCTCCGCCTCAATCGCCCTACGGATCAACTTGAGACGATTGAAGAGCTGGCCTCCATACCCGCTTCTTGTCGTGAATCCGTATATAGATAGCATGACGGCACGGAATTGAAGGTGTCTGCATTGGCTGCCATGGCTACCGCCGCGGAACTGGGTGACTGCTCAAGAACGAGCGGAAATCTAATGCTTCCAAAGCCTTCAGGGCATAGACTGGTAGTATTATTAGCTACCGGAGCCGTATCCGGGCGATGCGACAAACCGTTGTGAGTGTCGGCTGACCTGGGTGAAGTTGAGGAATTACGCGTGGTGGTAGATCATGTGACCTCGCGAGCGTCCGCCTTCAAGTCGCGACAAAAAACATGGTCCACTTCTCCCCCTCTCAATCAAAAGTTCAGGCTGACCGTCAAAACATACTCATCAACAAACACAATGCCGAGCCGGTTTTCCGAGCCCAGGCTCTCACGCGACGATGCGACGCGCTCGCCTGCCATCATCATCCTCCATCCCGATTACCCCCAGCCGAAAACACGCTCCTCCATCTCCGCGGCGTCGACGATGGCGGAATTGACTACGACACAGTTTTGACGGCTTGCGGCATCGTCGTCGGTAATATCTGGTCGGGATTCTTCGCCACTCGTAATCGAGACACCAACGCCCTCGTCCCCGTCGCACGCCCTGCCGACGGCATCCTCCGCGGATCCCGCTTCTTCTTCCAGCTGCCGGATTCCGATGCTGTTGATCGCCCCTATCCGGTGGTTCCGTGCTTCCGGGACTGGGTCTTCCCACACCAGTCGCTCCCCTCGCCTTGGAAGGAGCTCGGTCTCAGCATGGGACCCGTGGGGGAGACGTGCCGGATGACCGACAGCATGTGGGCGCTGGAGCAGGCCCATCTCGTCCCAGTTTCCGCCGAGGAGTGGTGGAACCGCGAGGAGATGTCGCAATACCTGTCCCTTAACCTTTACAGCCTGAAGACCATCAATGCCAGCGAGAACTTCATCAGGCTCCGCCAAGACATACACACCGTATTTGACGAGAAGGCTTTTGCCATTGTCCCCAAGTTTGACAGTCCTAATATTACCACCCACGATGGTACCGCCGCCACCACCACCATCACCACCAGCACCCCCTCCCTCGTCACACACATCTTCAATCCGGTTCCGGATGCCTATTTCAACATGCATTACCACAACGTCAAGCTTCTTCCCGTCGGGTGCAGCATCGAGTGCTTGTATTCACGCTTTGCCTACACGGTCTTCTCCCCCGCCCTCGCCGCCTTCTTCCTCAAGTGCGAGACTAGCCGCCGGGTGCGTGTCTACGACCCTTCCACCGGCACTTTTACGAACGAGACACGAAATCGGGAGCAAGCCAAAGCATTATACACGGCCGCTCAGTCCCGCAGCGCCAGCCCGAGGAAGAGGTCTAGGCCAGAGGGCCCTGGAGACCCTATTGTTTCTTCTGCCTATCGTCTGGATGATTTCTTGGATGGCATCTGGGGTGATGCTGAAGAGAGCCAAGTAGATAGCGGATTTGGCGAGCGGCGAACTCCAAGTCGCGGGCGGTCTAGGAAAAGGCGATGGGATGATGATGGTGACGATGAGGGAGAATATGGTAGCGATGCTCACGAGAGAAAAAATGGCTGCCGTCGCTTACGTCATCCTAGCTAACGAACGCCCCCATGTTTGCTCTCTTCTGGTAATACCTAGCACTGCCAGAGTCGAATCTCCCGTTGTTCGATGCGAAGTAGCCACCGCATTTCTATTTGCGCACGGTCTTATGGACGACGAATTGATAGAGGCAGAAGACCTTGGAGGATATCAAAGACGCTGTGTATCTCAAGCTGAACCATACTATATGTTTTGTTAGGAGACATAATAAAAGGATCTATCAGAAAAACACAACGACACTACACTGTTAATTCTCTACTCATTTACCTCACCACAGAATGAATATGTGGTCAATATATTCAAGTTTCGAGGTTTACTAGTCATCCTTCTCTCCATTACTAACAATATTTATAACCACAATCACGATGACAATCACAGTAACCGCAGCTCCACCAACGAGAACCACAATGGCTCCTAAGAGTCCAACCCAGATGTTTCTGCACGTACTCGAGCTCCCGGCCACACTTGCCGTAGCCTGCCGGGGGGAGAACCGGGTTGTTTCGTTCGTCTCAGAGGATCTGGTGCCAACTTCGATAACGGCATGATGGGGAGGTGCAACTCTCTCATCCGCAAGCCTGGCCTGTTCCGCAAGGATCGAGTCCCTGTCTTGAAGCTGGTACAACACGCCATTAATTCTCCACGAGCCGACGTGAGGTTGGGGGTTCTCATGGAAGATCGCCCCGGACGCAACGGAGCATTTCCTAATAATTGGCCTTTCCGAGTAGCGTTAGTAGTTCGGGCAGTTTGAATCGAGGCACCAAAGGGTCCCCTTAGTGTCCTGGTCCTCCCATAGGCGATACGAGTCGGGATCCAAAGCTTGGAACCAGGAGTAATCCACAGTGCGCCATTCAGGCTGCCAGGCCGGGCCACAGATGACAGTTCGCGCGTAGGTAAATCGGGGACAAGGCTCTCTAAAAGGGCAGCCGTCTACCTCAACAGACCACCCGCTCAGCGTCCCGAGCGTATCACTGATATAAGTAACTGCGTTATGTGCGCCTCCGCCCATATCGGGTTCCTCCCTCGTGGCTACCCGTCCTTTGGCAGACCGTATCACCGGAAGTAACCGTTGCGCGGGATCGCTGCGGCAGCCATCGCCACCGTCCCGCATAGGCATACACGCCCATCGCGAGTTGTCGGGATACCTATCACTGTGCTCCAGACAGGCACATTTATTCGGGTCGAAACACCTCATTTCGGGTATCATACCAGGCGCCGCCTGCGGGGCAAGGAACTCGCCTGCACCTCTTCGCAACTCCCGCAGACACGCCGCTCTGTCGACCTCGGATACCTCCATATCACTTGGCGGCCGGAGATGGCCCGTCCATCCCATGTCTAGGACCACGGCGTTCCCCTCCAAACGAAGCACAGCGCTCGGGTATGTTGCCTGCTCGGCCCGTTCTCTCCGTGGATGGTGAGCTACAGGTGAGTGGCTGGGATGTCGACATTCCTTCACCCATAACTACTGGTGCTCTGCCGCCGCTGAGGGCAGTTCTAGGGTCTGGCTCCACAGCCGAGCAACATCATCCCACGTGATGATTTGATGTTCGCAGAGCCGGATATGTCCCGTGTGGCCAATACAGGTACGGATCTGCTTCTCCCCCCGCTCCGCTGCTGAGAAAAACGCTGTCGGGTGATCGACCAGGCACGCATCGCATAAGAGATACTCGTGTACCAGATCCCAGGCCCTTCGAGGGTTATCAACGTTTGTGTTCCGGCAGAGAACACACTGTTTGCGAGTCTCATCAAGGTGCATGAAGTACCGGAAACTAGAGGATTTGTCGTATGCCTGTTTCTCAAAGTCCAGGCTCCCCCAATGCCAGGGAAAACGGGGACGAGATTGCTGATCACTGGAGTCGGAGGCGTGCAAATGGTGGAACGTGGAGGAAGGTGCGGTCGGCGCGGCGGAGGCATTGGATGCTGGCCGGGTCAAGGAGTTTCATGATGTCGAGGAGGAGCTCCTCTGGGAGATCGAGAAGTTGGCGTTCCATGGTGAGTGGTTGTGGTGTGGGGATGAGCGATTTTGACAACAGATAATTGAAAAATAGCTGTGTGAAAACCCTGGAACCCAATTCCGAAGGGACGAGCACCGCCCGCAGTCACTGTCAAAGTATATCAGAGCCACGAGACGGATCCACAAATGCGCGGGACCCAGGAAGCAGAGGTAAAGTCGAAGGCCGCAGGTGGTGGCGTCGCCCTTTTCGGAGCAAGGCCTTAATTGCATTGCGAGTTGAAGGAGTGGGTGGAGGGCATACGGGCTTGTCGGGGGGCAGGGTGGGAGGTTGATGCAAGAGTTGTCAGAGCTACTCGTAGGAAGAAAGTTTAAAGCCAAGGTTGGTCAGCATTCCAGGCTTCACATGATCAGAGCTGGTCAGCAGTCAGATCCATCGAGTTTATGGCGTCAGTGCCCCGCGCAGGTGGGTCTTGACTGTTTGCCAATAGCATGTGACGGTTACACATGAAGTAATTACGGTTTATTTTGGTGATATTGCTCTGAAGAAGCACTCTATCTATTTATAGCCAATGGTCCGAACGAAGGCATGTAGGCGAAGATCTGGCAGTAGGGCACGCCATTCACTCCAACAGAGTTTCGCGCGTTCTCAGCCCCGTTACTCTATCAGCAGCTGAACAAAGATGGTGGAGCCTCGACGGCCCCTATCCGGCAGCCGGAGATGAGGCCAATCTATCAGGAACATCTTTGTCGTCGAAGTCAAGGGTATCTACGCTGGTGTCGTTATGCCAGACCCTCCGCACTCTACCCCGGAGCGCCAAGGTAGCGCCAAGGCTCTTCTAGTGATGGCATACGACCACGTTGTCCCCCAATTTCTTGCACATAGCCATGGAAACCCAATGACCATTAGATCTAACTTCTCGTCCGGGGCAAAGGAACGCTTCGTTGAAGGAAACGTGAATGGAACACCAATGGAAGCATTTCCGGACAGCGGGGCCGATGTGTCTCCATGGAATATGCTCGGAAGATCGGGCTTGTGGTTGATTTCAGCCCTGAGAACTTGCTCGAACTTGAGTATGCCGATGGAAGCTCGGGATGGACTAGTAGTGTTGTTCGAGGCGTACCATGGACTGTGGGACATTCGAAGGTTCTGTGCGACTTTCACGCATTGGACGACCTGTGCGTAGATTTGGTGCTGAGCAGCGATTACCTGTTCAATATGGACGTTTTCACAAAACACGCAGACGGCTTCTTTTATATTGACTCTGAGGAGGATGCCGTACGCTTTTTGGCATCCGTCTCGTCCATAGTGCCCTAGGAGGGTTGAACTATGAGCAGTTGGAAGACAGTGAGTGCAGTTCGCCCTAAAAAGGCCACATAGCGGCTAACGCAATACAGTTAGATCGCCTCATGCCTTCGGTTCTGGCGCAATGCAAAAGGAGCGGGCCCGAAGTGACCAGATCCGCGACTAGATTTCTGCCCTTCCGGAAAACCAACGGGACACAGCTCGCCAAGCCGAAGCCGAACATCAACAGCAATGGGATGAGCTCAGGCGGGCTCATCAGTTGAAATGGAAAGTCTTGCCAGTGACTCCATCTCTCAACACGCCGGGGGGAACGTCTTCGAGTGGAGAAAATTCCGGAGTACGGCATCCTCCTCAAAGTCAATGTCAAAGAAGGCGTGTGCGTGTTTTGTGAAAACGTCCATATCAATAAGACTGTACGTATTACTTCAACTCTAGCTAAGGGTCCCAGAACTAGTCCTATATATAAAGATAGCCAAATTTTATTCCACTTTTAAACTAACGTTCTTTAATGGGGGAGAACTCGCCCTAATTTACTACAATGTGTGAAAAGAAATTAGGGGCTATCGAGGCCCTAACTTAAGGCCCCGCGGATAATTTACTTTAAATTCTAAAAGGCCTTACTTACATCTAATATTTCCCACTAACTATTAATTATTAGAGCATTTCGGTTTCTCACTCTCCCATTCCACTTAATTATAAATCAAGAGGGGTACTTTGCGCCCCCCATAGTAATAAACCCCTAGCTCCCATACATAACCCTGACTTTCAACACCTTACAACTCTACCACTATTGAGCCAAGACTAATGAAATTTTATATACGACTTATTAACTAAATGGAAGGAATGAACATAATGTTTTTTTCATAGGGATTTTATTAGTAAGGAGAACAAAAAAAGAAAATTTTACATACTAATTCGACTCTCCTTTATCTTTACTGTTTTACGTTATAGATTTATATATTAAAGTCTATATATATAGAGAAAAGTATATTAAAATGGAATTACTAATCTTCCACTAATAACTTTTAACGTTGTGGAGATATTTATAAATATATAATGTTACTGCGCTAACAGACTTTAGATAATAACTATAATATAACTACCATTTTAAGGAGTATTAACGTAATATTAAAATTTTACCTTATTTTAATTTTTAACGATAACTTTTTTTAATTACGTAATTTTAAATCTTATAATAATAAAGATAAACAGGGTGTCAAATTAGTATGTAAAGTTTCTTTCTTTATTCTCATTACTAATAAAAATCTTATAAAATAAAAAATGATATATTAATTCCTTCCATTTAGTTAATAAGCCGTGTATAAAATTGAATTAGTTTTGGCCTAATAGTAGTGTAGTTATAGAGTGTTAAAAGTTAGGGTTATGTATGGGGGCTAGGGGCTTATAAGTAGGGGGAGCTGGAACCCCCCCTGTGACTTACCTAATATGGAACAAATCTAGTATGGAACGGAGCCTAGTATGGAACAATAAAGGAAACGCGACTGTAGACTAGGTCATCTTCCTTCGATTAGAGGGCCAGAATGTCACTGGGCTTCAAATGGGAGGTTTTCGTGGTGAAATCGTCAGATTCAATTAGCATGAATGGGATGAAAAGAAGCGGCTGTTCGAAGAACCGCGCGGCACGGCCCCTTTTTAACAGAGGCACGCGCCAGAAAATGAATCGCTACGATTAAAAACGGATACAGCAATATTACAGAACTTAAAATAAACGACAGGGTCAGCCTAAACAGGCGCCCCGAGTCATTAGTTTCTCAACCCTACATCTATAGCCTAACTTTATATAATAATCAGAACTAGCTAGAATAACATCCTTAATAACTAGAATAATATTAACCTTAGCGAGATCAATATACTTATTCTTACGCTCCTTAGTTTCCAAAACCCCTAAACAGGCGTATTTAGCGTCCTCTCCACGCTTAAAAAACGCTTCAACTAGGCCATCGCCTGCGCCAAAGCAGCCCCCCGCCTCATCCCAGGCACTAACATCAAGATCTTTATCTTTTACTTCCAGGGCAAACTGCATAAAGACTAGAGCTATACTTTAACCGCCCTCCTGTTAAGCAAGGTCAATGCTTACATCTAGTCCGTTCGTAAATTCCTTGTTCAGTACAACCTTAACGGCTATAACATTAATTACGAAAAGCATAATATCAAACCAACCATTCTAGCCATCTTCGCTGCTATCCGCGCCCAGCCTAACGCCTTTAGTTAGGCTACCCGGAGCCGCCCTTACTACACGACCGTGTTGCTAGCTTACACTAACTACCTTGTATAGGCCGCTAGGTCGCTTAGCAGCCTCAATATGCAGAGCTACTCGGGAGGCAGCAGCATTACAGTCGAACAGTTGCTAAGCATAGGCTTCGAGGCGGATCAGCTGCTATATGGCGTCAATGCTAAATTATTGGCCGAGGGCTGGCAGTTAAGGAGGCGCTTGATGCTTATGGGATAATAAGCTGGTGGGAATTTATATGTGGCGGGTTGGGAACGCATAGGAGAATGTTTAGTAGGATCAGATCTATCGGGGTTTGCATGGTGTGTAGGGGTCAGGGCTGCACCAACTCTCTACCTTAGTTGCAACGATTAGCGCCGAGTCAGGTAGGGCAAAGTAAAAGAAGATTGTAGGATGTTCTTTTCCTCCCGTCTCTAAGCGAGTAAATACTGTTAAACCGTGGATACTCGTTTCGTCTCAGTACTTATTACTGAATTGTTCTTATTATTAGTCTTGCTCCGTAAGGGAGGCCGGCTAGCTCCCCGGCTCCTTATAGGCGCCATGTGGTACTTCCACTACTTTTAGATAAGCTGCCCGCAATAGGAGCTGATTGAGGGCTGCAGACCTCACAAGACTTCTATTACTCAGATATGCGTGCGCTGGATTCGCATAATGGATAACGCGAACATCTATGTCCATATGACAAGCCTCATACAAGGGAATAACGGGGTCATCTACACGCATACGAATTTCCAGACAGGACACAAGGACTACTGGTAGCTGAACCATGGCTTTGGGTTCGGGCTATGCTGCTCTGGTTGGCGGCGATAGAGGAGAAGAGACAATACAAAGATGTAGCTTGATTCAGCTGAGAAAATTCACCTCATCAGATGTCTCAGCGGAATGACCGTAGTTTCTCCAAAACCTATCAAATGTCTTTCTCTCCATCAGAAGGATACCCTAGCCTACTCAGCAATTTATCCCCGGAGGACAGCAGGAAGTGCCACTACGGGTGCAGCCTTCGCAGCAAGACCCGCAGTTTGTTGACTGTGCGAGCCACGAACGGCTAAAGTCGTTTTGATAAAGGCAGTTGGGACCGCCGATCTGTAGAACTCGGAAGCTTCCAATGCGGTCATTCCATCCAGCAGGGACGATATTCGACTGTAAACCGTCAGCGCTCACTTCCATCATCCCATTGAGTTCGACAAGCTCTAGGCACTACTCACATAACCGGGGTTGAATATGGCGAGTTTTGCACTCGAAGCGCAGTTGTAATCCCTGTAATAGATGTGGCTTCAGCAATGACCCACCAAAGGTGTCGACTAAGACACAAATGAGAAATCTCTACTCACTCGTAGGCAACAATGGCATTGAACTCGTCCGGTCCGATGGACGAGATGGTGTGCCACCAGGGAGCGTCAAGCTGGATGCAGAGATCCCATGGCTGTTTGGCATATCCGCAGCCTTGCCAGTTGATGTCCTGACAGATGATCACCTGGGAAGCACAAGGTCAGTCTGAATCCTGAAGCTGACTCGGGTTCGAAGGGAGCTTTGCATACCCCGCCGGGCTGCCGCTTTTCGATTGCCGTTGCATTCACGTCAATCGGCACAAAGATCTCTGACAGCTTCACAAACTTGGGCTCAGTGTCGACTGCTGCAGCAGTGGCAGCAGCTACGAAGGAAGCAAAGGCGAAGAGGGAGACACGCATTGCTGCGGTTGGTCGTTGGGTGCTTGGAGGCGAAGAAGGTGCTATGGCTTGTGGCAACAGCGAGGCAGGTACAAAGGCAGAGAAACTATGCTGTGGATTTTATACAAAGCCATGCACGGCTGCTCCATTGACTGTGCCCCGGTCATGTCGGCCCACGGCGACCCGCCGCTCTTCCCGCCCCCACCTCGACCACGGTTCATACCTCTTTTACGGCTAGGACCTTAGTAAGAACACTCGGTCATGCAAGTAAGATTACGTTCTTCTCGTCCAAGCGTGTCTGACGGCGCACTTGCCTAATTGGTGTGTGTAGGGTTACAATATTAAGGTTGTAGAAGGCTGCGTGACTGGGTGTAGGGTTACAATATTAAGGTCGTAGAAGACTGTGTGGCCGGGTAGGTGGTCGCCGACGAGGCTGTAATCAAATAGTACATCTGTGCATGGCCGCTTTGATGGGACAAATCGCAGCATCATAGCATACACACGCAATAAATCGGGTTCTTGAAAAATGGCCGAAGTCGCCAAGCACGTTGCTGGCTTCTGGGCGCATGGCACAGCATGCAGCTCTGGCCCGTAAAGCGACAATTCCTTAGGGGAATAGCTGGGAAATTGGCTTCTCGGAGCCATTTATTTACTTGCCCAGCATGGTCGGTCTTTTTTTTGGGTGGGCGTGGGGGAGCCTTTGTCCTAGCAAACTCACATCCCGGAGCATGAGACATGCAAGTTTCTCGTTGTAACCCTCCAATGTAAATTTCAGCACAGTAATGCCTGATAATTCTACCGAACAAATGTTCAAAGGACACAGCCGCGCAGCTATACCAAAATATTCAATGTAGCAGCAGCAGCCGCCGCCGTCTCCTGCGGCTGCTGCCCTTCAGCCCTCAGCTGCCCGCCACCAACCGGCGCAGGTGTAAAAGAGGGCGACGGAGGCGGTGGCGATGCGTCATCAATCTCAACGAATTCAAACCCTTGTTTAACTAGCTCGTGACAGAACTGCCCCTCACACTTCACCTTGACGGAGCCTGTGGCATCGTCTGTCCGCTTGGCCTTCACGTTGACAACCTGTGTGGTACCGGCATGTCCTGCGTAGGCAGGCAGGATAACCCGAGCCGCAGTTGCAGATAGAGCCCCCAGGCGGGTGGTGGTGAACTGGAACCTCATGACTGGATTTTGCAGACCCGACCGCAGTTTTGCGTACCTCTGGAGGGGATGGTCAGCATGGGAGTCGAAATCATAAGTGTCGGTTCCACTCACACCTATCGCACCATGAGCTCGCCCCTGCCAGTTTTGCTCGCTTTGGACGTTTGGGTAGTTGTTATTGTTCTGTCCCTGTACCCAGGAAAAGATGTTGCTCTGGCAAGACACCGCCATCGGAGCGCAGTTGACATGGGATTGGGGGGCGAGACCAGAACCGTCGTCCCCGCCTTCGACCCATCTTCGAGATGTAGAGAACGCGTCAGCATGGACCGACTGGCACCTAGGAACCAAAAAGATTTCCCAATCCAAAGATATTTGGATACCTACGAGGCAGCTGGAAACTCCTCACACGTATACCTCATGCCGCTCGGCCCGGTACCCGGCGCATTCGGTATCTCGAGCTGAAAGTACGGCCCCATATTCCACTGTGCGCCCGGCTGCACCACCGCAGCAGGCAGATTTCCAGGCTGCACGTTAGGCTGGCCGGGCACGTTGCCGCAGTTGACACCGACATTGGCCTGCCAGTTCCCCGGACAGCTGTCGCCGCGCCGAATGTCGGTCCAGCTGCCGTCGTAGTGGAAGTTGATGGGCACGGCGCCCATACCCGCCGCTACGTTTACTGGGTCGGAGAGAAATTCGGCCACGTTAAAGCAGATGGCTGCCATCCGGTCGCAGTTGTAAATGACTGTTGGAAGGGGGTTGTAGATGGCCACTGGCACGCCTTCGTACACGGTGGCGCCGGCGACGACCGAGATGGTCCGGTCCTGGGCTAGGACGAGAGATGCTTCGAAGAGCAGCAGGCCGAGGTAAGGAATCATGATGGGTAAAGGAATGCCTGAACGGACGAAGAGTGAACGAACGAACGAACGAACGAAAAGAAGGATTGGGTATGGGGATCGGGATCGGCTCCGTCTGGCTCCCTTTGGAGAAAGTAGCCATACAAGTAAGACCCTGAAGATACTTTATCTCATGCCAGGCGGCCTGTAACCACCACATCTGTCGGAAAATCGGCACTCACTGGCGATTGCGGTGCTGGGCCA
>Ga0247780_1001326_pt1 | contig 15327 bp, 14 predicted proteins | sample UWRJL079202R5_FD_179927 | JGI IMG/M metagenome (GOLD analysis project Ga0247780, IMG submission 179927) | Plant litter microbial communities from Arlington Agricultural Research Station in Wisconsin, United States - UWRJ-L079-202R-5 | ecosystem: Environmental > Terrestrial > Plant litter >... | reverse complement strand
GGGGGGGGGGGGGGGTCGTGTCTCGGGGGTCGTACGTTGCGTGGGACTATCTGCACCATAGTAGCGCTGAATCAGGCGATCGGCGATCTCCCTTGGTGGAAGCATGTTGAGAATATCTTGTTTGCTCATCGGAGTGTTTGAGGAGATCAGCAACATGTCAGTGTCTGTCGGCTCTGAGGATTGATCAGGTGGGACATCTTGCTCCTGCTCGTCATCAAAGTAACTCTTCAAGTCCTCAATCTAGGCGATAACGTGTTAACGTCGGCTTGAGTTTGGTACCTATCTTGTGGGTAGGTACTTGCATCATCCAACATAGCCATGAAGTGAGTGGCCCCGACGTATGTGGTGGCGCGACCAAAGACAACCTGGCCGTGTGTCTCCTCCCTTTCGGCAGGGACGTCGTATTCGTCGGTGCTATCATGTCCCCGTAGGAGGCGCTGCCGCTCGCGCAGAAGTGTTGCTACACCATCGCCATCAACTCCGCCAGAGTCCATCATATCCCTCACCATGGCCTCCAGCCGCTGAGGTTCGATTTCTTGTTAGAACCATTCCTCCCAGAGCCCCAACGCACATACAAAATATCAGGTCGGGTCATACCTTCAATCGGGCGGTCATGCTCCGTGGAGCTGGGACGGGCTTTTTTGGCTTCGGCGCATACGCACACCTATCTGCCCGCCCCTTTTTGAGACACTGGCCGCATGGCTGTTGGCGATCGCCTGGGAGCAAGAGGGCCGAGTTAGTAATTGTTGATTACATATACATCTGCACACTCAGTAGTATACAACGTGTATGTAAGGTAGGTATGAACAAGGGCCGGCAATAAAGTTGCGCCAACAGGGGGTATCAAGCTATGCAAGGCTGATACAGGCAGGTAGATGTGCTTGGTCGTATGCGGACTTACACTTGAGCTTGCTAGCCCGGCACGCGGCACATGAGAGTAGTATTCTGGTGCGCTTGACAGTTTGTTGCTTGGGCCGTTGGGATTCCGGAGGATCCACTTCCGACTCGGGCGCGGAGCTGTTCCCGGCTGCCGGGGGCTCGGCACCCACGTCGCCCATTACGGTCTGCGGGCTCGGATATCCTCTGCTCCTGACCTTGCGTGACCGCCGAGCTGGTGCGGAGCCTTGAAAGGTTAGATACGACATTATGTCGGTCACTATTACGGACGGCTGTTGCGTGTAAGGTGAGATGAGTGATGAAAGGGACGGGTGATGGGAACAGAGAGTAAGGCGAGCAAGAGCGCGCCAACGTATTCGGAAATCGAACTTTTCTTTTGGAACTTTACCTGTGTGCTATTACCGCGTTTATATCAATTTTGAGGCATCCATACGGTGGGCGAGATGATGCTCTGTATTTCGTGTTGAGGTGTGATTGTCACTCTGAGGATGACCGCGATGAGATGGTCTTAGTCAGAACTATGCTGCTCGATTGGGTCCCTGCAGCCGTGTTGGAATCTAGGTACCTAAGGTAGTCTAAGTCCGCCAGTTGCCGCGCGAGGATCGAGGGGCCGAGATCACGCCGTAGGGGGAATAGGTGTCCAAGACATGCACCCATCTGCAGGTTTGAGCTTCGCATTCGATGCGATCTAAGGCAGGACGTTGGTGCCCCGTCATCCATCGCAGTCAGCTTGGCGTGACGCTATGTGCCCGTTAGTTCTAGGCGATGAGACCTGAGCTAGGTACCTACCAAGCGAAAAGAAATAGGGGGACACCGCGCGGACCCTTGTATTGATCTTGCCGCATAGCCCCGGAGCGTCGTGCTGTCCTCCCTAAGTTTACTTGTAGAGAATGTCTATTTGCACCGTAGCCTCCGTTTACTATCTACCGACGATTCCAAGTTCTGGAAGTAACTGCGCCGGACTTACTGCGCTGTGCTGAAGGTATACGTACCGAATTCAAGGTAGCATACAACTTCAATGTTGAATGGCGTCCGTATAACGGCCATCGCCCCTCGGCTACCTTCTAACCAGCCAAAAAAGCACGCTATATCCCTGAACTCCGACCTCCCTTAAACGCCATAGTCCTATGTGATATAGCTACATCCGCCTTTTCAGTCCCCGTTGCCGTTCATATGCGTCTAGCGTAACGACAGTTGACGCGGCACATGAGCTGAGCGTCGGGTATCCACTAGCATCCGGTGTATATATCGGTACCGAACATTACAGCCCTACTGTCTTATGCGAATACACCATGTGTCGTGGGAGCCGGTAACCTCTCAGCTCGACGGCGCACCTGGCAGCCTCTCAATCAAGTACTTGCCCTTGGCGACTGAGATGATAGGCACACCGGGGACCTTTCGGATTCTTCTCTTCAAATCGCGATCATTTGCTGTGGTTTATAGTCAGCAAACCGACTTCTATGCCCAACGCTCACCAATAACCAGAGGGGTGAGACAAGACATACTCCCAACGATGTAGATACGATGTTTTTGGATCCGGTCCACAATACACTGGCATAATGTTAGTCATAACCTGAAGGCTTTGGCCGAATGTTGAGACATACGTCGTCGGCATATGTGCCTTTGTGGTCGCAGGTCAGGCGTGTCCACCTCTCATCACGGGCGACTGATAGTCTGTCAGCTGCCGTTACACCACCGAGGGCTTCCAGGTATTAACTTACTCATGAGTGCGACGCGATACTTGGGTCCCAGTTTTTCCTTGTGAGAGCGTGAGAATTCGCCTCAAGAGTAAGGGGCTATTCATCAAAGTTACCAGTTCAGCCATGACACATGACGTGATGATGATGTTGACCGAGGCGTAAAGACAGTCCATCGCCTACGAAGACAAGTCAGCTACACCCATAGATTGTGCAGATGTAAGTGGTGCGTACAGTCTCCATCAGTGGTAGTTTGGCGCCAACTGTCCGCGACAAGAAGTTCGTGTCGACGAGAACTTGATAAGGCTATGTTATTGTCGACGGAAGTCAGCAAGAAGCCTGGTGGTTGCTAGGTGAGAAGTTGCATACCGGCACAAGGGCTGTATTGTGCTGAAAGAACATAGAAGACGGCATCTGAGGTCTGCGGTTGCTCAGTTAACTATGTCCTCACTCATCTCTCAAGCAGGACAGCGACGAGGCTCAGAACACACATTTCTCTCACTGTCTCCTCCTTCTTCTTTTGCAGCTCCAGAGCAGCATTCTTGTCGGCTTGAGTCTTCCGCCTGTCATCTTGCTTGCCAATGAGTCTCTTGACCTATCACGGGTTGGCGTTAGCATTGAGCCCTTCCATACCGATGTCGATGTGTTCAGGGATGGGAGTCACGTGCAGTAGCGAATTTTCTGGTTCGTTTGGCGACACCCATCTTGGCGAAACTGGCCCCTGCTGTGGCCCCGAAGCAATTTCTGCTCAAATGAAATCGGAAGCTTTGTAGGTTTAACGGTCTCGGGGAGATGGGACGTATGAAGAAGATGTGTGAGGCGTCTGCCGTTTCGTTGTGTTCGACCTTGATACAGAAGTGGCAGCGGATTTTTTGCGTCGCAAAAATCTGGTTGGCTAACCTGGGGTCGTGTTGGACGATTGAGCCCGCGGCAGCTGGCCCGGCCAGCTGGTGGACACTGCCGGCTTGCGGGGTCGCCCTTAGACAAACATAGGCCACAGGCTAAAAATTGACAGGATTTTAGCGTTCCAGATTCAGCGGAAGACTTTGCTCGACAGTGCGAAAACCGAAGTATCTCGTGCAAGGGTGGTACAGCACGTCATTACGCTTGTCTCAAAATGCAGGCAGGGCTCATGTATGTTCGATGCACATATGCTGGGAATGTTCGTATCCGAAGCTGTGGCAAGCCCTAAGATCTGAGTTTACTGGCCGCATGCGCCTATCATCGTTCCTGCCTATTATTAGTCCGATGTCTCGAATTCAATCGCAACAGGCCCGCTCCAACTGCATCAGCTTCTATAGTTGATACACAATGTGGTTCTCATGGAAAAGAACGGCTCGTCGGCCAAAGGAAGGCGCATGGATTGAGAATGTGGGTGGACTGTGCCCGGCATTGCTTACACGGTCTCGCCAAGTAGTCTACGCGACGCTGAGACAACGGCAAAGTTGGTTGGCGAACCCTCCGCACTGCCAGGTGGGACCGCCAACTTGGGCAGGCGCTGCTGGATGAACACGAGCACCTCCTTTTCTTGCCCATCCCTGCCTTGAGAGTAGCAGTGCCCACTGCGACCAAGATTTGACACTAATTTGGACTTCAGCTTCTTCATCACTTCTTGTCGCATTTTCCCGAGTTTTCATCATTGTTGGCCGTAGACTACCATGCGCGCGACAGCCTTTCGTTTGGCATTGTTTTGTATTGCGCTTTGAGACCTCGGCAGCCAGTAACCAACGCAGCCCCTCTCGCACCACGTCGCGATTCCTTGCCGAGAGTGGTTGACAGATCAACCCCACATACCAGAGCTGCCAGGCACACGCGTGTGAGTTGAAAGGGGACAACATCCCCATCGGCCGCGAGAGCCCCCTCGTCTTATTTTCCTCACACTCTCGCTCCTCATCCCCGTCTGCGACATCCGCCGTCACGATGGGGTTGACTCGTCTTTCGCTGAAGCGTTCGCTTCTTCTTTCGGCAATATTTGCCATATCTCTTCTTTCAGGCGATGTCCTTGCGCAGACCACTGGGACGACGACGGGCGCAAACACCGGAACTGGCACCAACACTGCCACCCAGCGTACGTCAACTCAGACAACGGCGCCGAGCTCAGTGAATACGAACACGAGGACGACGACAAGTCGATCAACGAATCCCCCACCGTCACTCCCGCCTGTCGGGCCAACAACAGCATCAGGGGGACCGGTTCCAGCTTTGCCCGGCCTCCCAACACTCAGCAAGACGCTCGACACCGAAATTGGGACATTTCCCCCGCCCACTGTCCCGCCGACAGCGAATGCGCCGTTTATGAATCACTCCACTTTGCCGGACGGGACCGTCTTTATCGCTGTTGGCGCCATTCTAGGTGCCTTCGGCGTGGCCGTCCTTGCCTGGCGCGGCATCGTTGCTTGCCTTTTGCATCGTTCGGTGGAGCGTGCCGCAATGGCCCAGCACGTCGCCAACGACAAGGCCTCGTCGTTCCCGGCACCCCCGGCTCAATTCTACAAGTTCCTCGAACGCGACCCCTCCCCCATCCCTGGCGGCGCCGCTGGTCGAGCGAACCGCAAATCGCAGCGCGTTACCCCATCCGCGGCCTCAGCGAGCCAAACAAACCTTTTTTTCTCTCCAACTGCCGCCCCCGGTGGCAGCACTGGCGTCGCTGGCGGCAACAATCGCGATTCGCGCTTCCTGCCGTCAGGCTTCTACGCTTCAGCATCCCCAATACCCGGCCACAACGCCGGTACTTCTATTAGTATGTCGACACTTCGCCCGTCCTCCCGCGGCCGGCCCGGGGCTGGAATCTCACCCCCTGAGTCGCCTAACATGGGTCCTCGCCGCAACATGAGTTCCACCTCGCTCAACCGTCCCGGAAGTGGCAACGGTCGTGCCCCAAGCGCCTTCCTAGATGACCTCCTGGACGATCAGCAGAGTGGCCCACCGCCGCCTTTGCCGTACCAGGCACGTTTCCCAGCTGGTCCGGACGGACAGTACTACAGCCAGAGCCCAAGCCCGCCAGGTCACAGGGGGTATTGAGAGGTTTCGATATTTCTTTTTCTGGGGGGCGAAATTTGGGGTTGTTCTGCATGGATTGGCTTTACAAAAGATACGGAAAACGTATAAGGACGGGGACTAATACTCCTGCGCCTGACGAACCTCCAATCGGCACGGGAAGCTTCTGACACCGGCGATCCAGTTGTCGAGGGCCGAGAGGAAGACGTCGAGGTGGCGGTTGTCGAGGGATGAACAACAGGGACATATTTGTCTTGCTTGTTCTGTTTGACTTGTACTTGGGCAGCATTAGAGAAGCGGAGTCATGGTGGGCAGGTGGCTTAGTTCTGGTGGTTTACGTGCTTGTGTTTAGTCGTCAGTGCTCGATTCCCGCTGCGAGTTTCTTTCTATGATTCTGGTACATAGCTACTGTATTGGCATTCGCTTTTCATTTTTGATAATGGACATAACTCTCACCGGTCTTGTATGCTACTGGTTATATATTATACAGCGTTCTTGCTGTTGGGACACATTGTTTTTAGAACCTCGGAGTAACTATCTGCTGATCTTTCCTGTCTTATGTCACCGGTCATGCTCCGCTGCAGCTTCCCGAGACAGGTGCCGCCGGCCAGATTACACAGGCCAGACAGACGTCAGCCTTGCCTATTCCAGGATGTGGGACTAACTAAATACCGAGAGACCGGATTTGTCTGGCTCAAGTGACACGGCGTCTGAAGGTTTGACAAGGGGTGGTGCGCGGATGTCGATGAGATACTACTACAGTCCGTGGGCACGCACGTCATGTTGTCGCTTATTGTGGAAGGCGGAGTGAAGAGGCAGGTATTGCTACCTCCTATTGTGAGTTCACTGCGATTACTATTCATATGTGCGCGTGCGGTGTATATAGTTTGAGCTGTGAAATTATGTCCTTGACACCAAGGATGTGACACTCTTAGCCAGCTAGGGAGTATGTGCTTTCAAGCTATTACAACCAAGTGTCTTTCCCAAATATCCATCAAAACTCAACACCTAAACCCCAAGGCAATATACTCTCAGCTACTGAACGGTCAGGAGCGTGCCATTCCCTATCACATCCAGATGGTGATTGTCCACCGACTCATTGTTCGTTCTTCTCCAAAGGTAGCTCCTCAGATGTTGAGCCGCTAGCCACAGCCTGATTCTCGGCATCCCTCATTTCCTCCCTCGCACCCCTGATATCTTCCATCCGGATACCGCTCCTATCACACATGCTCCTAAAAATGCCGCCTTCGGCCTTCCAAAGCTCCAACGGGGAACCCAACTCAGCGATGCGCCCTTTGTCCATGACGCAGATGCGGTCATAGCCAATAATTGTCCTCAGTCGATGCGCAATGCAGAGCAACGTCTTGCCGCGGAAGCCCTTGGCCATGGTTGCCTGGATCTTATCATCCGTCTCCATGTCGACGCTCGACGTAGCCTCATCGCAGACGATGATCTGCGACCCGCGAACGAGGGCGCGGGCTAGCGCCATGAGCTGCCGCTGGCCGAGCGAAAAGTTCAGCCCGTCCTCCTCTACTACCGAGTCGAGGTGGATGCGACTCTGTTCGCGGGCTGGAACCAGGGCGGTGCTGCTGCCGATCGCGGGAGGTGGCGCCGTCGGAGAAGATGGGCTGGTGTTTTCGTCGGTGGAAACAAGATCGGCTTGCCGCAGCGCAGACCACAGTTTCAGGTCATCGTGCTCACCAAACGGATCAAGGTTGCTCCTCACGGTGCCACGAAAGAGTGTCGGGTCCTGGGGGATGATAGCAAGGCGAGAACGCAGATCGTGTAACCCGATGGTGGATATGTCCACGCCATCAATCGTGATATGGCCGCCCGACAGCTCAACAAGCCGGAACAGAGTTGACATGATGGAGCTCTTACCCGCTCCGGTACGTCCGACAATACCGATGCGTTCACCACCGCTGACGTGCATGCTCAGTCCTTCAAGTACCAGGGGAAGCCTGGCACGGTACCGCATCTGAACATTATCAAAGATAATCTCGCCCTTCTCTGGCCAGGTCTTGCGAACATCAATTGTCTTCAGCGGTGCCTCCTCCTCCAATTCCGCTCCGTAGTAGCGCAACCTCTCGACAGCGTTCATGCCATTCTCAACCTCGGCCAGTTGTCGAACCGTGAACTGGATCATCTGTACAATTGCCAATATGTACGACAACACCAAGCCGCCGATGGATGGAGAAACCGAAAAGCGTGAAGTGATGACAAGAATACCTGTGGTAAAGACCAGCAAGTTACCAATCATATCCAGCCGTGTTGACAGCCATCTCTGGTTGGAATAGGTGATGTAATATGCCGCGTCCATATCGTCGATGGCTTTTCGGAGGTCGGTGATGAATCTCTCTTTAAGACCATATGCACGGATGCTCGCAACGCCGGACAGTCCCTCGCCAAACTTGGCAAAGACGGACGATCTGAGGATAGATTCGAAGCGCTTGATCTCTCGCGCTGAGGCGCGGTAGTAGCTTGTCGCAAATAGGAACAGCATGAACAGGGGGACCAGGGCGATAGCGAAATAGTAGAAAAACGAGATGATGAGGATGAAGACAGAGATGATAGAGCTGATGCTGAAGAAGTACATGCGCATCGCATCCGTCAGCGTGTTGTCCATAACATCCACATCGCGGCTGAAGCGATTCGTGATCCGGCCGAGCGGAGTTGTGTCGAAGAACGACATAGGCGCACGCAAGACCCGTGCCATGGCGGCTCGAAGCATTCCTTTACTGGCTCTGGTGCCAAATATCGAGAGAGATACCATGAAGGCAAACATCAAAAGCGCTTGGGCAATACCGAGACCGGCATAAACCCCGATATAAACCCCCATCGGAAACCCAAACTTGTTGGCTGTCCAGTATGATAGCCACAAGTTGGTTACGATGTTGGATCCTTGGGCAAGGACCAACAGGAAGGCAACCAGGGGGGCGTTGAAGATGCTACCGGAAGCTCTGATGTAGGCCGTATAGACAGACCAAGGCACGCTAGCCAAGGCGCGCTCCTCGGTTTGCATGAGTCCTTTGCCCTTTTTAACCTTCTTCGCCGGACCTTCTTCCTCTCTGACTGCTGCCTCTTCATTCGGGTCTTGCTTCTCCTCGACCGCGGTTGTCTCCATGAGCTGCCGGAAGCCCTCTGAGTTCTCCATAAGATTGTCGAAAGTGTCGATAGCTTGGATCTTACCGCCTTCCATCCACACAATCCGGTCGCAGCGGTTGAGAACCCACAGTTGATGGGTGGCCAGGATTCGGCACTTGTCCTTTAGCAAGCCAAGGATGGCATTATCGAAGATGTGGCGGCCAACGTGTGCGTCGACGGCGCTCAGAGGATCATCCATCAGCACGATATCGGCGTCGAAATAAATGGCACGAGCGATGTTGAGTCTTTGTTTCTGTCCACCAGAGATTGTGATACCCCTCTCACCAATCTCAGTCAAATCATGATCGGGCAACATATCCAAGTCTGGCTGCAATGCGCATCTACGGAATGTGTTAGAATTTTCAACCACATCACGTTTAGATCGAAGAATCAGGGGGAACTTACGCCTTGATCACCTCGGAGTACCACTGGTTGTCCATATCTTTGCCAAATAGGATGTTTTCTCGCACCGTGGTGTTTTGGATCCAGGCATATTGAGGACAGAAGGATCTTGAGGCACCCAAGATAACTTCTCCGTTGGTTTTTCTCATATCGCCAGCCAAGGCGGCCAGGAGAGAGGTTTTGCCGCTGCCGACAGTGCCAATAACGGCGACAAGCTCATTTCGGCCGACCTCAAAAGTCAGGTCTTCCAACTTGAATGGCTCGAGCTCCTCGACGAGTGTGCTTGCATCCTCTCCAGAGCTTCCTGGCGGCGAGGGAGGCCGTTTCTCGCCTCCTGCCACGGGGGCATTGGGCCCCTTGGGCCCTTTCTTCCCCTTTGTTCCTTTTCCCTTGTGCCCCTTTCCTGCTGCAGCAGCACCGCCCACGGTGCCTTCAAGATCTTGCGTTGGGGTCCTCTCCCATGTGAAAGAAGCGTTATGCATCTCAACAGCACTCGGCGCATCAGGTTTGAAAATAGCCTCTTCTTCGCGCTCCTCAGACAGCATGAACTCCTGAATGCGTCCCAGTGATGACCACGCATCAGTAACCTGACCAATGACCAGGGGGAGCAAATTCAGCGGCATCCTCAAGCTGTTGAAGAGGGCTAGCGAGGAGAAAACTTCCGCAGGAGCGAGGCTGTGGTGTGTCAGTGAATAGGTGATGAAGGCAAGCATGGAGGCGAGAATCGGAAGCGTCAGGCTGACGGCCATGATGGCGTTGCGGATGGACAACAACACCTGGATAGACCGGATTTCACGGCCACGGAATTCCTCAAGACGACCCAAAAATGCCGGTTCCCAGCCGAAGAACTTGACAAAGCGGACAGACTGCAGGATCTCTTGCGTCAGGCTGACACGTTGATCTGTAATTTTGTTGATGGCCTTTCTTCGGATAAAAAGCTTCTTGATGGCTAAGGTAAGAACTGGGATGCCAATGACGAGAAGGGCAAATCCAGCCAAGGCGCTGTAGGTTAAATTGACAATCAGCAGGGCGAGAGTGACGAGAACGGAGAGCGGTGCAGTCCACAGAATGTGGAACAGGCCACACGCTTGGTCTATTCTGTAAGTGTCCACGCTCATCAGGTTCGTCTGCACAATGGTTAGTCTGTTGTCCCTGTCAACGACTGCTGTTGTTATGACTTACAACTCTCCCATTACCCCAGCCGATTCCATCGTTAGCAAGACCACCTGGGGGGCCACCCCCAGGAGGACCCATACCACCTCCCGGGGGACCGCCCCCAGGGGGGCCACCGCCTCCAGGCCCCCTCCGAGTCTTTGCTTTCTCGGCTATCTCTGCGGCTGCCTTGGCGGCAGGAATGTCGGGAAGTTCTGCACCGCCCGCTTTGGCGCGGCCAGAAATCACCATGGACTTCTCGTATATCATGCTGATGAGAGAGGCTCTCGCCATCCCTCCGACAAGCATGCCGCGGTAGATGAAATGATTGGTACACAAACTCTGCAAGATCTGCATGATCGTGATGCCAAACACGAGTCCCAGGCCAGCCCCAAGATGTGGGGGAGGCAAGCCACGCTCGTTGGCAATATATGCATCGGTAGCGAACTGGATGAGGAAGCGCAGGATAAAAGGTGCCGTGACTTGCAGAAGGGACGAGACAAGATGGCAAGAACCGCCAATCCAGAACTCGCGAAAGTAAGTTTCATGCATGGCCCAGAGCAGCGGATACTTGTCGCCGTTCGCAAGGCGGCGCTCAAACGACACCCTCATCCTGTCAGTCGTGGGGCTGACGGCGCGGTTTGGGTTGATGGTGGGCAGATCACCGAGCTCAAGCTGGCGCCTGTATCCCGTCTAGTTGGACGTCAGCAAAGCGAGCTCTGATTTGTCTGGCTCCTGGCCATGTCAGCAAGCAAACTTACCATCATCAAGGGGCTCATCCACTCAAAGATCAAAGAGCTGAAGAAGTTCGCGTTGTGCTCTCGGCACACCTCCCTCTCCTTTGGTACCGGCGGAATCTTGCCCCATCGCATGGGGTTTGGCTGTTTGTACCACGGCTTTTGCTCTGGCCAGTGGGTGCTTGGTGCGCTCGTCACGCTCGTCGCCTCACTCCGAAAACGAGTCAATCCAGGGCGCTCGCTAACGGTACTTGCGACGGCGACAGCGACGACGCCATCGCCAGTTGCCTCAACGGCCTTATCTTTACCCGTTCGAATCTCTTCATACTGTTTTGGCTCAACGGGTGAGACTGAAGACGATGGCGAGGAAGCACGTATGTCGGGATCGGGTGTTGTGCCCTCCTTGCCCTTCTCTGGGTCGGGGTTGGCCATTGCAGTGCAGTCCTATACCTGGTTGATAGTCCTCCAGGAGGACGCGCAATGGACAATGCAATTGTAGTTAACGAGTGACAAGGACCGCCGTTGTTTGGGGAGTTGGGAGACAGCGGGAACAGCTGTCGGCGAACGCCAGAGATTACAAACTAATATAAGTAGCCGCCACTAACTAATGGCTAGCGAAGGGAGTTGGGGGAGCCGGGCTGGAGATGATGGCAACCGTCAACGTTGGACTGCAGCGGACGGCAATGTTTTTGAGCCCGGGCAAAATCTAAGTGGGGACAAACCGGGCTCGCGATGCTCGGATCTGCATGGGGGACGGCAGCTATGCAGGAGAACTAATGATGACGAACGAACGGAAGAGAAAGACAGGATGACGCTAGCGAGTTGCTATGCGTGAACTGTTGTGAAAGACGAAGAGGGAACTCCTCTCTAGGCTGCCCACGGAGATCGGAGAGCAAAAGGTGCCCGGTTTCTGGACAGAACCGGGCACTCCCAATTTCTGATTTTATTTCACCCGCCCCTCAGGCTTTCAAAGACGCGTTGCAAGCCTGCAAATACCAGGATCAATGACGCCGACAGGGTAGCACCTCGGGGGACGGCAAGCGGCACACCGACGCGCCTGCCTCATTGAGGCGTAGGGGATATCGGAGATAAGCTCAATACCGCAGGTCACTCATTGCCCAAACTGCGAGATTGATTCAATGGAACATCTAGGTCCGCAGCCATCCAGCCTTGATGCCTCCTCGATTTTTAGTGACTCACAGGCAGGAAAACAACAACACTGTCAGACAGACCATGGGCATTTGGCAGAGCTCTTTTGTTTTTGGGGGTTATGTTTCCATTTTACCCTATTTCAGATGCTCGGCATTGTCCAGGACCGGAAGCCCGAGGTGCGTTTGGATTTGGAGTGATATATGGCAATTCTCCCACCAGTGGTCTTGACCGGAGTCGGTAAGCAAACTCGGCTCGGCCGAATAGACGTTGCGAAGACGTGTACGAGGTGTATCCGGTCGGGTCTCAGAGGTCCGAGATAACCGCCAGTCCCGCCCGGGGTGTCACAAGACGCACGCGGAATCTAGAAGGTGATAAATCGGAGTGTTCCCGCTGCGGCACCGAGCCCCGACATCGCTTATTTAGACCATGGGGGAACTACGCCGTCCCGGAACCATTGTTGCATTGGCAGGCAGCCCTACAATCACTGCACATCAAAGCTTGAGTGATCCACTCATCACACCTAGTCGAACATTTGGCAAGGAAATGTCTACTGCACGGTAACCCACCGCTACTACTCCGTACTTCGTACCACCATTTCAAAGAAGGCCATAGTTTTCGACGTTGTCGTACGCCGCATCGCATTCTTCAACAACCTACAAATAGACAGGCTACTCTGCAAATATACCTATGTTCTCTTCTGCCCATCAAGCCACGAACCCTCGGCTCTGCAACTCCCATGTATACACAAGTCTGGCGAGTGTCAAGTAGCTAACCATTTCTCAGCCTGATCCCAGCTATAACCCCGAAACGCTGGCGGGACCCCGACCGCGTCCGTTCTGAATGACCCAATATATTTATACCGCCCAAGCGTGTGATCCTCAAGTGCACCTGGCCTTTCCCTCTCCTTCCCCTTCCCCTTTCTCCTCCGAGACGAAGTGCCGGTGCCCCTCAACATCCTGATAAACAACGCACCCTCGTTACCGACCCCCGCCACATCACCAGCCCCTTGACGCATATTCTCAAATACCCTCCAGTACATGCCCATGATGGCGTGCACCTCCTCTCTGGTGATCTCCTCGTGCTTGTACAGGTTCATAACAGGACGCAGGTACCTAGATCTTCTGAACTTGTCCCAGGCTTGGTCCAAGTCTTCCGGACCCACCTCCTCCTGCTCCGACTCGATCAACGGTAGCCGCTGCCTGTCGTTTCCCGGCTCCTGGTTTCGAAGCCAATAATGCACAAAGGTGTTGCGCTGATTAGCATTGAACACCTCGTGGTCTTTCAGGCCAATGGCCACCGCACGAATGCCCTCGAAACAGTTTGTGAGGCGCCGGCGAGCAGCAGGTTCAGCGTCCGTCACCAAAAGATCAAAGTAGCCGTCGGCCCAATCCATCTGCCGGAACGGCCCGCGGTCGCTAATGGTAAAATGTCAGAACGCTTGATTGATTTTATAGACCAGGTTCAACTTACTGCACAAACCCTTCAGCGGTTGTGGTTCTGGTGCTCAGAGGAGTGAGAGGGTGCCCAGGTTCAGAATCAGAACTGAGCCCAGAATCCCGGGTTCGGCCACGTCTCGCAGTCGGCATTCGAAGTTCACTTCCCGGAACATCGATGTCGGAGCTGGGGGTTTGGGGGAATGGGGAGCCCACAGACGAACGGCCGGCAGACGAACGGCCGGCGGACGAACGACCAGCATGTCCTTGAAAGGGTCCTGGTCCCTGACCTGTTGTTTGGCGTTTCTTCACTGGTCTCTCGGTTCCCAATGGGCCACCACTCCGCTTACTGCCAGTGGACGGTCCGGCTGCGGTCTGTTTCGCTGGTCCTTTTTCCTTGCCAACTGGGGCCCATTTCTTCTGGGCTGTCGGAGTCTTCGGCACTGCTGGGGCTTCCATCGGACGCCCGGACCGGTCCTTGCTACCTGCCATAGTATTGGCAAAGACAGAGTGGTGCAATGGATTGGGCTCACGGGTGTTGACAGCCAAGCAGGCTTTTCAAGAGGTGCAAGTACTGTTGCCGCCTTGAGGGCCAAGTAGAGACAAATAGTACGGAGCCAGCGTAGAGGTTGGGAAAATGTAACTTGTCTATGGAAATACTCTCCCTTGACAATATATACCATTGAAGCGCGTTGTGAAGACCGAATCCGGTGGCAACCAAGTCGCAATTCCTTGTTCAAGGGGCTTGGCAAAGGACATCGCCCGGCGATGAACGAATGTGGTGCCCCTCACACACAAAGACAAGTGAGATAGCCATTTCTCAAACACATACCCTTTTCTGTTCCAAAAATGCTAGTTTGTGACGACCCAAAGCGGAAATGTGACCCGAAACATGAATATGGAAGCAAAAAGCAATTTGGGACGCGATGACACTCGTCGTCGTGATCCCACACATTAAGAATGGCCAAGGCTGTAGACATTGTTACATATAAAAAAACCATGCTCCATCACAACATATCCACGCTTGCATGCCTCGTGGATGCCATCTGTATAAGGTCAAACCTAACTGATCCAAAAATTAGACAAATGCTCATCTTCGAAAGGAGAGTTACCTTGTCCACGCTTGTCGGGATGGTTCAGAACTCGGCATCGACTGCCTCACCAGTCACTGGGCGGGAAACGTAGGCGACATGGTGTCAAACGGGCCAGAGCGTATTATCGTTAGAGGCTCATCACGGTTAAGTCGCATGCTGCAAGGGCGGTATATATAGATGTCATGGGCGGAGCCTTGTAATGCTGAACAAGGCATTTACATCGATCAAAATTCGAGGCATTGGTGTTCACGAAAGATTGCTGGATGCTGTGTGTTTCGTATCATGCTTGCCGACTACGAAGAACCCCCACGTCGAAATAGGCTTGCGCAAAGTCGTCACGGAATTGCCGTTAGCCGTAAAGAGGCGAAAGAAATTATACTGGTACAAGCGCGACTTCCATCCATTCCGTTTCTGCCCAATCGAGGAGAAAGGTAGTGAGAGGTGGAGGCCAAGATAAAATGTCGACTGATGTCGCAGACTGACCAAGATCCCCAGCCATAATGTCGAGTGTCGCAACCTCCAGATGGCTAAGATCTAGGTGATGTGTGGTGCAGGGCGATAATGCGGGGATGAACAGGGCCTATTACCCCCCCCCCCCCCCAATCTCCCCTCAAACCACCCC
>Ga0247780_1001324_pt1 | contig 15360 bp, 19 predicted proteins | sample UWRJL079202R5_FD_179927 | JGI IMG/M metagenome (GOLD analysis project Ga0247780, IMG submission 179927) | Plant litter microbial communities from Arlington Agricultural Research Station in Wisconsin, United States - UWRJ-L079-202R-5 | ecosystem: Environmental > Terrestrial > Plant litter >... | reverse complement strand
CCTATCCTGGGTTTTCAGTGGCTGAAGCTCAGCAGCAAATTCATCTGGCTAAAAAGACTAATTACAGTCCCAATAAAGTATAGCGCCTTATTTGGCCTGGTCAAAACTTTTGAAGTGGACGTCCGTACATTGCAACGAAGACCTAAGTATGATCTTCAGATTCCGTCCAGCTTACTCTCTCCCCATCTGCAATCTCTTAAAAGAAAGAAACGACCCAACGAAAATTCAGCGAGCCATAATTGTTGCTTAGTGCTGGGAATTCAAAATCCACCCCTGTCTCCTCAGATCCGTCATATCCCCTATGCCATGAAATCGCGACGGACAGGCGCAGGAGTGCATTGAGCGTAATGGGGGCTGTCAATGTTTTGTTAGCTTTCACACCCAATACCAAACTGAGAAGCCGGAATCACTCACTTCAACGTAGTGCACGAGTACCCTGCGCCACAAAGCGTCACACCGGTATATGTGACCCAACCACCACCTATATTTCCAAGTTGTCAGCATCTCTCCAGAGAAAAAACGACAAGAAAAAGAACAGAGAAACTCACACTGCCCATAAGGCGTCGCCGTCGCCGTATTCGGCGGCCTCGTCGTCGAACTCGCCCCCGGGACATCCACAAACACCGTCGGAAACGGATACTTCTTGCCCGCCTGGCACACACTCTCCTTCTGATAATACCCGCCCGCCACCGTCCCAAACAGTGCCACCTGCCCCGCAATGCGCCCCAAGTTCGGATGCCCCGGGAACAGCCCCGCGATCCCCCCCGGGTACACATTATTCAGCAGGACCACCCGGCCAATATCGGCGAAGTTCTCTGCGTGTGAGGAGGTCCCGTACGCGGTGGCGGTGTAGTTGTCGGCGAGGACGGTGTTGCGCCAGGTGGATGTGTCGGAGTAGCTGGTGGCGCTGGGGTTGGGGGAGACGAGGAAGCCGTCGACGGAGTGGCCGTGCTCGTGGACGAGGGCGGTGGGGAAGTAGTACGAGGCTTTGCCGACGAGGTAGCCCGAGAGGGCGCCGATGGCGCCGGAGTGGGATTCGGGGTATACGAGGTAGACGCTGGGGGGTTGGGGTTGGTTAGGGTTGGTGGGACAAAGACAGCAAGGGGAAACGGAGGGGAAATAGGGGGCTTACGAGGTTGCTTGTCGCATTCCTGCGGGGATCTTGCCGATGACGTCGGCGAGCTGGGCGATGGTCTTGGTGGCGGACGAGTGCCGGACGACGACCCAGGGGCTGGCGCAGTCGGAGTAGGTGACGTTGTAGACGGAGAAGTCGGCGAGCTGGAAGCCGTCCACGGCGATGCTGCCGGCGACGATCTGGGGGATCTTGTTGTTGGTCCACTGCGAGAGCGTGTAGGTGTGGGTCGGCAGGTAGGTCACGTAGGCCTGGTTGCCGGGGTTGCCCTCGTCTGAGATGTTGAGGTCTGGTTTGACGTACTTGCCGCCGACGATGCATGACTCGGGGGTGCTGGGGTTGGGCGTGCAGAAGGGGAACGGCTCGTTGCCATCACGCCGCGAGAACTGGTGCAGGCCTTGCCAGCCTAGGACAGCCTGGGCGGTGGCAAGAGCCAGGACGGTTGACTTGAAGATGGTCATGATGTCCAAAGAGTGACTGACAGGAGAGGACTTGAAGTGAGTGTTGAGGTATGGATGTCTCTGCTGAATAGGTGTCTTTCTCCCACTTGTATCGCTGAGGAGCCGTCCGTACTTATAGCTGAGGCTGCAGCGCTTTACAGGACTCGGCCCAACTTCCAATATGATGACACCTCGAGCACCTGGAGGACATCTGTTTTCGTCTCATCACACAAATCGCCGAGTGTATAGGAGTAAACAGGGGCTATCACCGTTGCAATGCGTCTGTTACCTGGTTTTCGATGATGTGTCCAGGTACCTAACCGGGACTGCAACCGTACCTACCTAGCTGTTGACGGTGCCTGTGTTCCCCCGTGGCTTACATGCGGGATGGCGAGTGGATGCGACCCATCCCAACTTCAACTGGGAAACCCGAAGCGAATGCCTTATGGTGTGCATCATGCTGACCCCCGCGTCGGTAATATTGGCAGGGCTGGCCTGCGCCCGTTTGGGTGTTTCACGGGAGGGTAGCCATCAATAGCGCCATGCATGGCGCCGGCGCAGCTTGCAGACCTCCACGTCACACACCCAATGGGAGCACACCAAAGCGTCAGGCGCGCCGTTGTTCCCGCATTTTCAGCTCGCTTGCACTGCGCGAACGGTTAGATCTTAGATCCATGGTACGCACATGGCGACCAAAAGGACGGGTCTGTCTCTTTCAACGCGGTGCGCCAGGCCACAATGGTCCTACGCCCACGCCACGAAACCTGGAATCAATACAAAAGGCCCGACTTGCCTTGCGGAAAGCCTTAGCTGGGACGAGGTGCATTATGAACCTGTGGTCAGAGCGTCTGGGCATACTAAAGGACCTTCCAGTGCGCATGCCCTTGATGTTGGTGTGTGTCGATGTGTCGATGAGGTAATGCCCCTTTTTGTTTACGGATGCTTTGATGTCCTTTTGGCCGGCTGGTATTTTACGTGAGTTACCTACAGGCATTTGCATTACACATTAAAACGCTTCAGTCCACTTGAAATGGAGATTATGAGTTCAAAGACCCTCCAAAACTGTGCGTATACTGGGTAAGGCGGAAATGAAGGCAAGCCCTGTGCGTATTACTTACGCCCCTTGGCTGCGCCCACGCCACGAACCACGATGCCTCATCGCGCGGTGACGGCCCGCAGACGCGAGTCTGTGCACCACGTGGGTAGAATGCTTAGGTATCTACCTACCTACCCTGCTTTGTTTTATTTTTGAATCCAGCGGCCCCTGACAGGAGGGATGGCTCATTATGTAACTCCAGGTGACTGGATTGGTGTTGATCAGCATTCTAAATCGACAATATTAGAGGACACTATCATACGTTCCACACCTTTAGGGTCTCTAAGCTTCACTATTAAATGACTTTTCAGATTGCAGTAGGGTGTTTCCAGATTGCAGCATGACTTTTCAGATCGCGGCAGGGTGCTGTCGAATTACAGCAGGGTGCTGTCAGATTGCAGCAAGGTGTTTTCAGGACGTAACAGGGTGTTTTCAGGGCCCAGCAGGATGTTTTCAGGACGCAACAGGGTGCTGTCAGATTACGACAGCGTGTTTTCAAAATCTAGCAGCACTTTCCCGTCTAGAGTTTAGCAGCCTCCTGTCGAACCGCCCTCTCCCCCACCATGTAATCCACCGTCGGCATTGGCGTCACCAACAGTTCCAGAAGATTCGGCACAAGTCAACCGTGAGCATCATCGCTGGACGGCCAGATCTGAGTAGTTCAGCGCAACATTCGTCGGTCGCGATCCCATTACATTCACTAAAAGCGGGTGGTCGCCGTCCCCCAACTGACTAAACAATGCTAACGGCATCTACTTGCGCCTTTAGACCAGCGCGAACTATGGCCAGAGCTCCAACCGCGGGATTTCGCGGGGATACAACCAAGACCGAGACCGAAAAAGTGTGCCCCCAAGCTCTTCACACGCACAAACATCGAAGATGCCCATCATGTAACTCTAGCGACCTGGGGTGGTGGTACGTGACCAAGCCATTGTTGCCTGCATCACTATTCCACCGAAAATGTGGACAGAATAGAATGTCCCATGCTTCACATCAACCACCCGTCTCCGATTGTCGTATCTTGGCTCCAAGCCGATCGGGGTGCGTCTAGGAGTGCTTCTCAGCGCTGTACATGAAGGATCAGGCGTTAGAGCACAGTTAAATGGTGAAGAGGGTTGGATAGAGACGTAAACGCACCTGCCTGTGGCCATCTTACCGCCTCCCGCCGACAAAGCAGTAAGACCGCACACGGCAGCGAGGCCGATAGCCGCGGCAATGGGCTTCGCCGCCGCGCTGCGCTGGAGCGCGCGCTGAGCTCCTATGACGACACGAGTCTTGTTCGCCTCGGCAGCAATCTCCAACCGGGCGTTCTTGTAGTAAGAGATCCAATCCTTGAGCAGCTCCGCGCGATGGGTGCGAGCTCTCTCCTTCAGCTCCGCGCGATTGATGCGAGCCTTCTCCTGCCCCTCCTGTCGCAGGTTTGCTCGCTCGATAAGGTACTCCTTGATCGTATTCAGCAAGAATTGCTGGCGGTCCGTCTTAGCCTGGTCGATTTGGTCGAAGAGTCGGGAGGCCGCCGCGGCAGCAACGACCTCTTTAGAGCTGCGCAGGATCAGGGTCGCATTTCGACCACGGAAGACGAACTTGCAATTGTCGTTGTTGTCCTCGGGCAAGAAGGCTAAATCAGAGATGGTAAGATTACAAGCGCCAGAGAATCTAGAGGGGAACTTACTCTTGCGGAGGTCGACGTTTGCAATGTCAAACATTTCGCTATTCAGTGCTGCGACTTCCTGGTGGACGGTGTTGAGTGCTGCGACCCCCCGGCGAATTGAGGTAACCTCACTGCGAGCGCGCCAGAGTGGCAGGAGATGGGAGAGACCCATTTTGACAGAATTTAGGTGGGTGGTAAAATTCTTGAAAAAGTTCAGATCGCGAGTTGAGTCGCGGGCTCGGCGACGTTATGTTGACTGGCGCATTTGCCCCACACCCATTCACTGATTTTCTTTTGCACAACTTGCTGAGTTGGGATGAAAGAGAAAAGCTAATTGGCTGATACGACTGCTGTCTTTTCATATTCACAAATTCACTCTGTCCAAACAGCATGCCGTGCGGCATAAATCTTAACTTGGAGGTAAATACTGCCTGGACAAGAGAGCGGTTCATCTTGTCCCAGTTATTCAGGATTTCGATTCACAACAACTCAGACGGCACTGGGTTCAGGAGCAAGGCGCCCTCAGCGACAGCACCAACTTTCTTATTCCTGGCCTATCGCGAGGACATTAAGCCTTCACTCGACACCCATATCTCAACTTCGAGAACTACCTACACGAGTAGTAGCAAGGATTACAATCACCGAATACACCAGAAGTTCCTCCGAGTCACCCCGCTTGCGTCTGATTTCAATGGGCCTGTAAAAAGAAGCCGCCAGAGCCGTCCCTGGAAGGAAAAGCATCGCCATCAACAACAGCGACACCCTTCGACATGCTACCCTCAGCCAACTTGTGAACCGCAATGGATGCTAGCCGAAACGGGCTGTCTCGTCAACACGTTGAACATCTGGAGTCCATCAATCACTCATAAAGCAAAATTATTAAGTTTAGGCAACCCAAGCTACATTTTCTCCGGGTTGAACGAGATCGGAATGTTTGGGTTCCTTGATGGAGAAAGTCGCTTCACTTCTCTCATTCACTTCTTTGATTGCTGGTTTGACTTCGGTCAGGGTGACCTGAAACTTGTAACAGTATGGGTATCTACTTCAACTCCGGGCACTTAGCATACGATGAGGCTGCGTTTTGTACATACATTAACGCGGCATTTGTCTCTTCTTTTATGACGACATCATTGGTGGGGATTGCTCCAACGGCATTACGTTCTCAGTCAGCAAGGGTTTCCACGGTGGCAGCGGCGGCCCCGTTTCAAAACCTACAGTATTCCTCGACCAAGCTGCCACCCACCCTGGGCGGTCCAGGCCAGAATTCTCGTCCACGATGAGCTCAATCTGCTCGTCATCCCATAGACGGCCGGGGTCAAAACCATCGCAGCGCGTGCGAGAGGTGGCGTCGCCATCGCACATGAGGCGCAACAGCTCAGGGAAACCGTCGCAGTGGTAGATGGGGAGGGCGCGGCGGGCGCGGGCATCGGCATCCGCGTGAATGAGATCTGCGTCCAGATCGGCATCAACAGTGGCACCAACATCAGCACCAGCCTCAGCAGCATCGGCATCGACACCGGCACGAGAATCGGCATCATCATCCACACCATCCTCCTCCTCCTCAGGAATCTCAAACCCCACCGCCCTCCCCAGCGCCGTCTGCCACGCCGCATCCCTCTGCACCACCTCGCGAAAAATCTCCTCCGTTCGCTCGCTCCACTGCCCCATCACACTCCAGCACCAGCTCAATCTGCTCCGGCAGCAGGTACGACTTCCCGCCGTCCTCGTCCGTGTCATCGCCGCTGGGCATGTACGACGCGCGTGTTGTTGCGCCTGCCGCGCGGGAAGCACACGTGCGCTGAGGCGGCGCTCGACGCGCAGGGAGGGGTTTTCGGCGCAGAAGGGCACGAGGCCGCGGGCGTGGGCCTCGGGGTATCCGACCGGGACGCGGTCCTTGTGGAGGAAGAGGCGGCGGAGGTGGTACTGGCGCGCGGGGGCCGGCAGGGCCGACAGGAAGTGGATGGCGGCGGCGGCGGAGACGCGGTAGAGGCCGCGGTCCTGGACCCACCAGGGGCGGTGGCACCGCTCGGGGTCCCTCCATCAATCATCCTCTCAATCATCCTCTCCCCCTTCATATATGACCATGCCCACCCGGATGATCAAACCCATCGTCCACCCCATCGTCAAGTTCGCCATCCACATCCAAATCATCATCCACCACCTCATCATCGACCTCACAACCAATGTCCTCCTCCTCATCCACCACCTCCATTCCCTCCTCCTACTCCTCCTCCTCTCCAACCTCCTCCATGCCCTCCTCCCATTCAACAATCTCTTCTTCCTCGCCTGCTGCTTCCTCGCCTGCTACTTCCTCGCCGTCTACCTCCTCCACTTCTTCCATGCCCTCTTCCCAGTCGACAATCTCCCCCTCCAGCTCCACGCCATTGAGTTCACGGTCCTAGGCGGGTTCTTCCGGTAGAGGAGGGGGTGGTTGAGCGTGTACCTGCCCCTCGGCTTGTGTCTGTGCACCACCTGGAGCGGCTTCCGCCCGAGTCGCGTCTGCTTGAGTGGGAGGGGGAGGTGTAACTGGTGTGCTAGTACCTTGAATAGGAGGAGGGAGGGTAGCCGGGGCACCTGTGGCGGCCGGAACACCGGCAGCAGCAACCCGAGCCCCTACGGCGGCAGTAGGCACGGAGGAGACGTAGGTGGTTGATCTGGCAGGAGTTCCGTTGGGCAAAGTGCTGACGAGGGTGGTAGTAACCAAAGCCGCGGATTGTGCGGCCGTGGCTGGAACACCGGGAGCCGCGCCGGCTTGGCCTTGAGCTTGAGCCAAAGCTTGAGCTTGAGCCTGGGCTTGAGCCTCTTGGGGAGTCAGGGGCTGGCCGACCTGTGTGGGTACGAGTTGGACAGGGGCAGCGGTTCTGGGGACCACTTGGCCAGGAGCAGCAGTGCCTGGCACAAGAGAAGTGGCCACTGGTTGGGCTGGGACCTGTGTTGGAGCAGCTTGGAGGGCGACGAGGGGGGTGGGAAGAGCGACTGGTGTCTGGGCGGGCTGTGCGGGTTGTGCGACAACCGCAGGCGCGGTAGCAGGTGCTGCGGCGGCCGCAGGTGTCGCCGCGGGTGGTGGTCTCGCTGCTGGAGCAGCAGCACCTGGTGCCGCGGGAGTGGCACCAGCAGCGGCCGGAGCTGGAGCGGGGGCTGCCGGAGGAGCAAGCCCGAAGACGGTAGCAAGGTTATGTACGCCTGTGCTGACGGTTGTAATTGAGCGTGCCAATGAGGAAGCGTTAGTTCCAAAGGCAGCGATACTGCCGATGACAACGCCGGGAACTGTAGCGGCCGGAGCAGTTGCCGCAGGTGCGGCCGGGGTAACAGGAGTGGGTGCAATCTTCGTCGCTGTTGTCGCGCTCGCAGTGAGCTTCGCTGCGGTGGTGGCCTTCGCCTTGTTGACCGGCTTCTTGACCTTCACCAAGGTACCGTCTGCTTCCTCACTGTGACGATGGTGAACTCTTGCGCCGGAGCTGCTGCCGCCGCGGGCTTTGCAGCCGCTAGCTGAGCTAGTGTAGTTGTTACCGCCGGCATATTTGTTGAGTTCGAGAACGACGAGGATGGAGATAGAGATAGAGACAAAAGATGGCGATGGCGGAGGGAAGGCGCTGCGGGATTCTTGGAGCTTTTTTGAGTCGGTGGTTTTTGTCAGCGATCAACAAAAGCAACGCGGGGTGATAAGAGGAGCATGTTTATCGCGGGCTCATCGTGTCGGGCGGCAATGATGCCATTCAGCAGCGCCCTCTCCCTTGCTGCCCAGCTAAGATGGCACTAGTGGTTTGTGGCTTGCGTCAACTGTCCAGCTGGGTCTGACCCCGGGGCCTGCATCGTGTTCTGGACCGCTGAAGGCCTGCTACCGCCGTGCCAAGACCTTATTGCCAGGGCGCGACGACCATTTTTGTCCGGGGAGACCAGTGCCGCGCATGGGTGCCCGCGACCAAGCCGCATCTAGAAGCTAACTATTGCCTGTAGCTCTTAATAGAGGAAATGCGTGGCTGGCTGGTTGTCTTGCAGAGCTATTCCCATCCGGACGTCACCGAGCGAGCTGTCGCCAGTTGTGGAGGCCTGGAACACGGTCGGACTCGGGGCGGAGGTTCGAGCGGAAATGCCATGGCTTCTTGTTTCCCGGGTTTAACGATGTAAAACCCAGTGCGGCCGTTTTCTTCTGAGTTCAAGCTTTCCGTCAAGGTTTTCGAACGTTGTTGCCGAAACTTGGACAAACGCGTTGGACGTGTGTTTAACATTTGGACACTCCACTCGAAATGGCACCAGCAGAAACTACCGGGCCAGCGCAACCCACCGCGGCCCGAACGGCGCCTCCCGGTTTCAAGTTCATCAAAGTCAAGAAGCCCGACGGAACAATCGTCACGGTGAAGAAGAAGCTCTCGCCCGAGGAGCTGGAGAAGGAACAACAAAAGGCACAATCCCAAGTCCCAGCCGACGCGCCAAAAGCCGAAACGAAGCCGGTGCCCACCGACGCAAAGAAGGATGTCGCTCAGTACAAAATCATCACCGTCCGCATGCCCGATGGCACCCTCGCCAAAGTGAAGCGACCGGTCGACAAGACCGATGCCAGCAAGACCGCCGCGAAGCCCGCCGGCGATGCCGCGGCTACAGCAACCCCCGCCAAGACCGACACCTCTGCGGCACCCCAGGACAAGAGCGCGAGCCCAGCAGAGCCAGCTGCTCCCGAGAAACCCCTGACCGCCGAGGAAAAGGAAGCCCTGCATGAGCAAGCTCTTCACCACAAGCAGCAGCGTCGCGCGCGCTTCAAGGCCGCCCTACTTTTTGGTCTCGTCGGCGCTACCGACACCGTCCTCCCGGATCTTCTCGATGGCGACGAGATCATGTCCGACACCGACTTCTCGGACGACGAGGACTACGACGAGGAGCACCACGATGACGATCACCATGGCGCAGATGACCTGGCCGACGAGAAAGAGTCTGGCGCATCTTCCAATGTTGCCCCTGCCATTGCCGCCGGTGCTGCCACTGCTGCTGCGGGCGTTGCGGTCGCCGCGATGGCAGGTCCGCCTCAGCAACCACCGCCCGCGGCGAGGCAGCTGGCTGGGAACCAACCCAACGGAGCCGATGAACAAGCCAAGGGCACGGCCGCGAATGGCAAGGCGGCGTACAAGGTCACGGTCAAGGACTTGAAAGACCTTGACGAGAGGGCCGAGAAGAAGGAAGAGTCCCAGAGGACCCTGGAGCGCCGTTGGGCTGCCTTCTCGTTCTACTTTCTGTCGAGTCTGAGCATCGTCTTGCCAGTTCTTTTCCTGGGTAAGTCCCCCGATATCATCCCACCGTACCCGCATCTAACATAGCTCTTAGTATTGGCTTGCTTCATCATGGCCATGCAGGATAAATCAGTCGATTCGAGCTGGGGCAAGATGATTGACCCGATCAAGATTGCCATCACCGTTTGGCCCATCGTCTTTGCTGCCGTCACGGCCCAAGGGTTCAAAACATGGGCCGCCTACAAAGTGGAACGTGGCGTCAAGCTCATGGAACTCGAACAGCTCGTTGGCAGCAACTCGTTTGGCGCTGTGATGAAGCAACCCTTCGTCCTGAGGCGTTTGGATCTCCTGACGTTGGGCATCTTCACCATTTGGGCGCTGTCCCCCATCGGATCCCAGGCCCTCCTCCGCGCGTACACATTGGAGCGTGGCTATGTTCATGACTTAGTTGAGGTCAAGTACGTACCTCTTTTGGGGCACAACATGCTTTTATCTCCGGAAGAGGCGGCGAAGTCCGACGAGCAACTGCCGCTTTCTGAACAATGGCAAGTTCTGACGACGTACTACATGGCATCATTCATGCCGAATGGTTTGAAACGGGAGAATGAAGCAACAGCGTATCAACAGGACCTCTTCAACCACCCGCTGCCTGGGGTTCAGCGCAGCGAGCACAATGCATTCATTTCTCTGTATGGCATTCCCTTAGCCCTGCCCAACAGTGCGGTGCAGGACGCAAAGCTGGAGGAGGAACGTCTGCGTAGTGAAAACGGGCAGGCCAACGGCGACGACAAGGATAAGCAGAAGGCCTCTGCCGAAGCCTCAGCACCCTTCGAGAATATCACCTTCCCCATCACCTCTTCGTACTTCAGCCTCACTTGCGGTGACTGGAGTAAGAAATCACGCGCTGACCTCAAAGGTTCCATGTCCTTCAGTCTTTCCGATACCATGGGGCTCATGATGAGTGGACGGGTCAATAGCTCGGATATCAACAGTTTGCGGTATGCCACTCTCTTGAATCATACCGATTTGCTCAGGGAAGTGAATTGGACGAATCTTTACATCCCCGCCAAAGACGACTGGCAATACGGCGTAATCGACTGCGCGATCAGTCAGAATTTCTTCAATGCCAAGGTTCTATGCCGCATCGACGCAGCATCAGGATCATACGCTTTCGACTGCGAGGTTCAGGCGCTCCAACTCCTTTCTGGCAACGAAGTACGACCTGAGTGGCGCACAGTTCTTGAGGACTTCTCCAACGCATTTGTACAAGGCGGGAGCCCCTATCCGGTTCTTCAGCCCCAGACTCCGAGTAAGTCACACCGCTTTCGCATCCCGCACGAACCCCCCTTTCTACATTGGCCCCGGAAACTGACACTCGCATAGCCGAGCGGTATGCAATCTACAACCTAAAAATCGACTCCTTGACCAATGGGGATGAGTATGATCCCATCAACAGCGGCCGCGATGGCTTTGAGCTGTATTTTGGCAAACTTTTCAACAGTTTCGTCACTCTAGCCCACTGCATCCGTTGCGTGCCTGTATCATCTATCGACAACATTCGGCGTTACGAGGACGGCAGTGTTCCTAGCGGCATGACGAACTCAAGTGTCGGGCTTTACAGGTCCCCCGAGACGCCCGGTGGCAAAGCGGAACGTGTCTACTCGCCTCCTTCTCTTATCTTCAAGCTCGACTGGCGCTGGGTCGCCGTCTTCCTCACATCCGTCATCATCCTCCTCATCGTGGGTATCGCAAGCGTCGTCCTCGAGGGCATGCTCATCGCGCCTGACGTGTTGGGATACGCGTCTACTCTGGCGAGGAACAGCAGGTACCTGCATCTCCCGAAGACGGCGGCGAAGCCCATGAGCGGCCCTGAGCGCGCGAGGGCTATCGGTGGAGTGAAGGTCATGATTCAGGATGTGAAGCCGGATAAGGATGTGGGCAAGATTGCCCTGGGCTTGAAGCATGATCGGGCGGAGGCCTTGAAGCCGGGGAGGCTGTATCGATAGGTGATCTGAAGTTGGAGATTCCTCCTACGGATGAGATGATGGCGTATGTGAAGACAAGACAGTTATGGCGAATATGGTGAATATAACATGGAGATAATATGTAATTAATGCCATTTACCCCAACGCTTCAAATCTATCATGGTTCGTCGCTGGACTCTGCCATACGTTTCCCGCTCTGCTTGGTGCTTGTTGATGTGCTCATCGTCCCATACCCAGAATCAGGAGGTGAAACCTCGACTTCCATTGTCATTGGGAGATATTTGAGGTAATTGAGGTCGAAATCATCGATGGAGAACGGTTCTCCTGACTGACAGATGGAAGAGTCCTCGTAGGGCACCTCAGAGTACATGCCAAAAAGCATCTCGTTTGTGCAGAACTCGAGATGCTGAGAATCCTGTCGTCCACTCGCGCTGCTCGTCCCCGCTGGCGATGTGATACTGCTCGTTAGCTGCGAGATGCTGGGTGGTGTTGCTGGCGTGACAGTTATCTTGGCTCTGTTGCGGCCTTCTCTGAACTCCCCGATGAGCTTGCGGTTCATGCTCTTGAGCCATTCAAGGGCTCTTCGCTTCGCCGCTGGCTCGGTGATCCCAAGGTCAACCTCGAGCTCCTTCTCCAACATTGGTCCCAAATCCCCGTCCAGTTTCTGAAACGCAAAGTCTTCGTAATCGCTGAGGGAGCTGGGGCGGTGGACTTCGACGTATTGATAATCTGGCACATAATACCTTCAGTTCGCTATCCGTGTGTCGTTACAGCAGCCAGTGGGTTTCACTTACAAGGAGATGGGATGTCTTCCTCGGGCACATGGGGGAAGAGGATGGTATATGTCTTCCGCCACTTCTCCACCTCAGACAAGCTCACAAACGACCGCTTGCGTGACCTCAGTTGCGCTTCTTGCTCCCCATCAAAGCCGTCCACTGGCGCCGCGCTCTGACGGAGACAGGCCTCTTCTCGATTCGCATGCTGATCCAACCCCTTTTCATCGTCAAAGCACTCGCCGCAACGCCTGCATCTGTTCTTTGGCTGCCGGTGGTGGCCGTAGAGGTGCTCTCTGGCGGTAGCTTAGCAGATGGAAGATGAGAAATGAGAGAGAGAGGTGATGGCCATACTTCATCCGGCGAATCTCGTTCCACCCAGGCCCGCAGCAACTTCGCCATTCCTTGCCGACGTACTTGTCCGGGTTGTGTTTGAAGTAGGGGCATGCAAAAAGATACTCTGTCCCCTTGCCCTTGGCGATACTTGGGTTTGGCTGTTGGGTGTTTCTCTCGTTGTCCTCGTCGTTGTCCTCCTCTTCGGGGATCTGATCGAGACCGCGCGCGGGCTGTTTGCCCCTTCTCTTTGCTCCTTCACTCGATGTGCTTCGGCTTTTTGGTGTTGAAGAAGCACTTCCACTGGCCTTTTGACCCGATGCGGTATGAGACCTGATTTCAGTTGCTTTTGTCGCCCGGCTCATCCACTCATGTGTCGCGAGGCCCTCAACACGCTGGTGAGGGGGACCTTGGGGCGCGACGCTTTTGGGCCCACCCCCAAGCACATCGATGATCAGTTGGAATTTTGCGTTGAGCTGAGGATACCGACAGGGTTCGTTCGACCGTTCCTCGCCAACGGAGTAAAGCCTTCTCGTGAGACTAGACGCGTCATCCACCCACTCTTCAGTTCTCCTTCTGCTTTCGGTGAACGACCTTGGCCCGCTTGAGTATTGGACCCAGCGTCTGAGGCGCGGTTCCTCTTCGTCTTCGCGTGATGGCCCTTGTTGATGTGCATTAGATGAGAGGGGCCTTGAGTTTGGCTATTTGATGTCAGTCGGCAAACAACATTGATCGAGTGAACATGGTCTTGGACACGGCACTTACCTCGCCCACACCTACGGCGGGCATGGTGGATCGCTCAGCGCCACGTGGGTAGACCCCCATGTAAGGGATCGGATGCGACCTTCTGGGGTGCCGATCTCGATGATCTGTGATTACGACCTCACGACGCCGGCTATGAGCAGGTCTGAGCGCATGTTCCGGGCCATGGTGCGGCGGCGTGGAATGATCTTCCGGCCCGGGAACCGGGTTCTTCGGTTTGTCTCCGGGGTCTCGCTTCCGGGCTTCCGAGATTGAGCCCGAAGACGCGCGCGGAGCGGTGGGGGCGACCGAAGTCGGGCCGGTGGACTCGGACCGGGGCGCAGTTGCCGAGTCGCAGTTGCCGTCGCTGCTGCCAGTGGTGGTCGGTTCCGAAATGGGAAGCGACGACGTGCTCTTGTCCCTGATCCTCAGTGCGAGCTGGTGGTGCAGTTGGGGCGGCGCGCGATGTTTGCTGTCCGTGGCGACATGGCCACCGTCGTCAAGAACGACCATGGTGAACTTGCACCGTCGCGCTTTGCAAAGGCAGAGTACGGTGGAGCACTGACGGTCTGTTGCAACGCTCAAGTCAATAGGGCATCAGCGACAAACCCCCTCCCTCCTCCCCTCCCTGCTGTCTCGCCCCGACTTCACGTGAAGGCCACCTGCATGATGAGTCGACGATTGGACCTGCCATTGGCCGGTTTGACCCAACCCTGCAGGAACCGCATGTTAGGAGAGCTCGTTTTGCGACTTTCGCGCAAAACGTCGGATTGGCTTGGTGTTATGCTGGCCGGCAAATGCGTTGCATTCCTCGAGTCAGTTTTTGTTGATGTTCGCAACCAGCAACTGCGGGAAACGGATATGCGCAAAGACGAGGGGAAAAGCGCCAGCATCAAGATGCACCCTAAAGCGAGTATAAATAGGAGAATAGGAAAGAAATGATCACCCGCACTCGATTTACAATTGAATTGTCAACCAAAGATCCTGTGTCACACAGTGCGGCACTTCACAATTCCGCACTGTCAAGATGGCACTTTCCTCCCGCCCACCACCACCCCATCATCCCATTCCTAGCAGTCAAGGGTATGTTTCTCTCATGAATAAACATTGATTGGTTTCTAACATCCGGCAGAGCGAGTTCTCAAGGCCGTTACCTCATGCTCGCGCGGTATCTGCAAGCAGCCCCAAGCGCCTCAGGGGAGCTGATTCCTCACCCTCCTCAAGCGCTGCGCGACCATCGAAATAAAATCAGGACGCAGATGGAGAGAACAGAAGAAATCCTGAAGGGAAATTATACTGTTGGCGGCAGCTCATAGGAGTATTCAAAGGATGAGACACTGGCGGCGTGATATAGTGTCTGAACATCATCGCGGAGGGAGACGCTCAAGAGTCTGGACATCAACATCTCGCATTGTACCTATTCAGTCCCGTAAAACACCGCCATACATTAGTAACTACTCCCGATACTCGTCCCCACACAACTATCAAACGTATCCCCCCTCCTCCCCTCCTCCAGCGCAACAAACTCATCCTCAAAATCCCTCGCCCACGCCTCAACGCCATACTTTAGCTCCCACCCCAACTTTAACAGCGTTCCCGCCATAGCCTTATTTCCACCCCACCCCTGCTCCGCCATAACCAACATACCCGCGATGGCTTAGGCGCCGGGGGCGATGAAGCCTGAAGTGACGTTGATAATGACGTGGTAGTTACCGGCGGTGGATTCGATAAAGGGGGTTTTGAGGAGGCCGCCCCAGAGGACTGGAGTGATGCGGTCGCCGCAGGTGGTGCGGAGCTTGGCGGCGACGTCTTGGGTACGGACGAGGAGGTCGAGGTCGAGGCTGTGGAGGAGGCGGTTGATGACGGCGGTGCCAGTGAGGAGGATTTTTTTGGTCATTGTTCTCCACCAGCATAATCTGAGCAATCCAACCTTGGAAGCGGCGTGTGTTGCATGCATGCGTCAAGTCGAACCGGCCCTTCATGGCCG
>Ga0247780_1001323_pt1 | contig 15360 bp, 7 predicted proteins | sample UWRJL079202R5_FD_179927 | JGI IMG/M metagenome (GOLD analysis project Ga0247780, IMG submission 179927) | Plant litter microbial communities from Arlington Agricultural Research Station in Wisconsin, United States - UWRJ-L079-202R-5 | ecosystem: Environmental > Terrestrial > Plant litter >... | reverse complement strand
CTCCCCCTTCCACTCCGTCCCCCAAATCTGATCAACCATCAATCCCACCCACACCACCGACCCCGCAAAGCAAACCGCATACACACTCCCCGCATCCCTCAGAAACCTCACGGTCCACGGCGGCCGACACGTCACCATCGGACTCGCCTCCCCCGCGCACGCCGTCAGCTGCGACTCATCTCTAAACCGCCCCTCCAGCCCCTCCACACTCGGCATTAGCTCTGCCTGCGTCGCAAATATCCCCAGTGCTAGGCCGTGTGTCACCGTGGAAATGACAAAGGGATACCACCAGTGCATTCCCACGCGCTGCAGCGACCTCTGCACTAGCAAAATACAAGACACAGAGGTGACGCCCAGGGAGGTTGTTGCTAGGGAGTTCAGTAGGGCGCCCCCGTAGGAGGGGCTGTTGAGGCTCGAGGTGGTGGGGTTGGAGGGGGAGAAGGTGATGAGCGTGGCGATCTGGATGGAAGCGACGAAGTAGATTTGGACTTCGTGGAATTCGACGAGGGTTGAGATGAGCGCGGCGGCGAAGCGGGAGGTGGTGAGGGCTTGCTGGAGGGAGGTGCCTAGGGTGCGGGTGCGGGATTTGAGATCCCCGGGGGTGAAATGGGGGAGAAGACGGGAGAGGAGAGTGAAGATGCCGCGGGTCCAGGTGGTGGTGAATTTTAGGGAGAGGTGGAGGAGGATGGCGAGGGTGATTTGGAGGACGTAGGCGAGGATGAGCTGTGCGGGTTAGAAGTTTGGTGGTTGGTCATTTGTGGGAAAAGGGATGGAGGGACTTACGCCTGGCCCGGCGATGTCGGGGTTGATCTTGTGCTCCGCCATGGCGCAATAGCTGCTTAGTCGGGTCGCGATGACGTTGAGGGTGCTGGGCGCGATTTTGACCTTGATCAAGTCTCGCACGGATGTGGCGCAGTCCCCCAGCTCAGAGCTGGTGCAGGACTGTGTGATGCACGCGGTGACGTTGTTTAGAACCCAGAGAGCGTTGAAGTCGGTGAGATTGGGCACCAGGAACGTCTCGGCCGTCTCGACTGTCGGTGGGTGCGACATGTCCACGGAATACGTCCCGTTCTGCACCAGGAGTGCTGCGCTTGCCATGAGAATGCATGTCTTGAGGTTCCGTAGTCGGAACAGTGATCTTGGGTTCAAGCATGCTTCTGCACAGTTTCTGGTGCCCGATAGAGTCTGGCAGTCGCTAGGTGCGAAGCTGAGGTCGAGCGTGTCTCGGTGGGACGAGTCGCGCACTAAGTCCTGGAGCTGCACGGGTATTGCTTGGAAGTATGGAATTGTTCGGAAGCTGGGAGGGTCGGTTGGCCAGTCGTAGTACGGATCCGAGCCGCTCGCTGACATTCGGAGAGAAAATCGATGTTGGGGGTTGTTGGCCATGTTGTTGAACAGAGCTGACGCATCGTGAGAAAGTCCGCAAATTTGATACAATACCCGGATGCGGAACCGCTCGGATTGAAATAACTTGAGAAGGCCTCTATGGATCAGCGTCTTGCATCGAAGGATGATGCCGAGCCACAGAAGGATCGGCGGTCTTGCCGAATCAGCGACTCCCGGCTTCCAAGCGAAAACTGCCGGGGCTCGTGTGGGAGCACAAACCACTGATCACCGCTGTTCAATTGGAACATGACAGCCAATAAGATTTCATATTGCGGGTTTACACATGATCTGCGCAATTTTGGAAGTAATGTTCAGCCGTCTTACACCCTGTGACAAAGCCACCTAAGCACCTGTTGTGTTCAAGTCGACCTCTCTCAAAGCCTTGGGCTGGAATGATTGCACTACTTACACCATACCAAACTACAAACCCCAGTGAAAAATCTACAAGCCTTCAGCGTTTCGACAGCTATCTAAAATATCTTAAATAATCGTGATAACTTCCCTTGCCACAGGGTCAGCCCATACATAAGCATGTATTCTTCTAATAACTTTAAAATCCCAATCCGTCGATAAACCTCTACGCCCTTGACACTGAACTACTCCTTACTCAGAACAAGACTGATATCCTCAAAGAGGGCGAGGAGGAGGACGCTGCCGTTTGCCGGAATCTTGTCGGGGCCCTTGCCAGTTAAGTCGTAGTCGGTGAAGAACGGCAGGGCCAGTGAAGATACTTATGACGGTAGTTTCGACTCGCCCTGATCAATGTCAATTTCGATACTATGGCGGGGGGGCAGTGCTTCGTCTTTTATTAGCAGAACAACTGAGTCATCCGAGAACCTGGCCGGCCGCGTCCATCCCGCGACTGTGAGGACAGCAGATAAAACTTCTCCATAGGGGTTCCTACCCGCCTTAGTTATTTTGCAGGATATCACAGAAAGAGTTTGGGGCGGCTTTGTGGGTAGTTTTGGTTCTCGTGCTGGATGGTCGTAGTACTCGTACGGTTGATGGGCCTTGGTGGCCTACACCCGCAGAAGGCCCTGACCAAATCCGGGCCATCCCACAAAGATTGCGGCCACCCAGATACACCCTCTTGCTCTTCATCTTGTTCCTCCAACTCTGAGGCGTCCCGTGATTTCAGGTCACGGATATCAGCGTAAAACCTATCCGGAAGGTCTTCGCGCAGCCGGGCAAAAATGGATGAGGTACTCATTTCCGCTTTGGTCCAAAATGCAGCTTTGGCGTTAACAGATACCCAAGACCACGAAGGCCCCCTGTACCCCCTGTACCCCCTGTACCTGTCAAATTACGTAATCGCGCCTTGGCGCCACGGAACCACAGCGCGGCCGAGCACCAGAGCTTCTCTTAGCTGAGAAGACGGCTCCCTGAATATAACAAGACTTGATGGCGGTAATTACCGTGTTCTTAGTTGACTGCGTTGAATTCAACAATTAAAAGTCTTAAATAAGCGATAATATTACTACTTTTCTATCGGCGTGTAAATTATAATGTGTGCAGAGCCCTGATTTTCACGCGTTAAGACGAATAAACTATCAATAAGCAGCCCTTATTAAGCATTAATGCTTGCGAACACCGCGAAAGCCTTTAAACGACGAAGCCATAACTAATATAAAGGCTCTAGAAATCATCTACATCAGCTTAGAAGATTAGATACTTTAATCGAGGAGCTTCTAAAGCTACATAAAGAGAGCTAGCTTATAGAAATACGTGGACCTTAAAGGAGAAGAACCGTGGCTAACAGAGCTGGAAAAGCTAACGTTTTTAAACTTTCTAAGAAAGACTATTAACAGAGTTATACGCCACCTTAAGCAGCTCTTAGAGCTTACGGCTGTGTAAACTACCGACTATTAAGGTGATTTCAAAGAACACTAGATTAACTTTACTAAATACGAAAGTTTAAAGAAGAGGTTAAGGGCGTTAGGGGATTACTTTTAAGCCTTAATAGCCCTTAGAGTCTATGTGATTATAACTGACGTAAGGGAGAACTTTAAATAACAGTATATAGCGATTGTAAAGGTAAATTAAAGTTAAGAGAATATTAGAATAATAGAAGCTTATAAGCGTTAGAAATAATACTTTAACACGTTTATTAAGAGTTATAAGAAAGTTCCAGAGTGGATTATAAAGTAGAATAAAGTAATAAAAGAAGCTTAATAAGTAAATGTTTTAAATTATTAAATACTGTAAATCTGGTTTACAGAGTTTATTAATACCTTTTATATACTTTTAACTCTTTATTCCTAAATTGTTAACCTGTTTACAAAAGATAAGGTGATTTATAATAGAAAGTTACAGTTCTTTTAAATAGCTAATAACTTTAAATCTTAGTTAATAATTACTAACGTGCTGGGAGTAGTAAGTAGAAAGACTTAAAAAGCTAGTTTTAGTGCTTAGGTAAAGTAAGAGGAAGAATAAGAAGGCCTAACGTTCTATAGTGAGAAGGCTGTGTTAAAAGTGGGTAAGTGAGTAGGAAGGTATAGTACTAATAATTAAAAGTCCTTAAGAAACGATTAAAAGAGTTGTAAATTATATAGAGGTGTAATGTACTGCAGCTCTTAATATGGTAATAAGGGTTGTGAAGGCTAAAGAGGTAAAAGTAAAGGTAAAGAAGTGGATTTTAAAAAGAAGTGTAGTAAGTAAAGCCTTAAAAGGGTTAGGTTTAAGAGCTTAAAAGGTTTAAAGAAGTGTACTGCTTGTAATAATAATTACAATCTTAAAGATTATTAACTAGTGTTTCCTAAGCTTGCGCCTAGCATGTAGAAATTAAACTTTACTATAACTGCACTGATTAACTCTTATTAAGAAAGTAATAAGGCTTTTGATAAGGTTATTAAAAAGTTTAAATAAAGGCGTAAAGAAAGTTAATAACTTATAAAGGAGGTAGATCTAGTGGTAGAGAAGAGAGCTTTTATAAGTTTCCTAATAGTAAAAGGCTTCTTTATAGCAGCTACGTACCCCTTAAGAAACTTTATAATCTTAGATTCTAGCATTACCCTTTATATTTTTAATAAGTTAATACGGTTCTACTATGTAGCGACCCTGCAGGCTGTCACCTAGGCCGGGGTGGCTTGACGGATCCCCTATAAAAGGAACAGTATAGGAGGACGGTGTACACTGTCCCGTGCACTAGGCCAGGGGTGTAAAGACCTAAAGCCCTTATAACTAGTAAGAAAGAGCTTAGTAGCCTATAAGGACTGTTAACACTAAGCATTATCCCGTTAACTGCTTAGCTGTAACTGCGTAATGCACTACTAAGTATAATGGATTAAGTAAGGTATAAGGTACCTTTTAGTTAGTTAGTATAAATAGTTAGTATTGTGATTACGATAAATATAAGGGACTTTTAGTTCCTTGCGTTAATATTTAATTATTTATTTATATCTTACTATTTAGACTTACCTTTGTATATTATAGTAATAACGACCTATAGTGACATTAAACCCCTTATCTAAGAGTGTTAGCTTAATAAGCTGTTTTCAGAACACCCTTTAACTGTTAATATCCTATTATACATTCTGTCTTAACCTGCATTAGTCTTCTTAAAGCTTATGTCAGGTGTAGGTTATAATACAATACTAACGTTACTATTTTAAACGCTATTTATTAAACTCCCAGACACCTTTTTCCTCCTCTTACTATAACAGTACTACCTCTTCTTTATAACTTATTAACTAGAGATAATAATCTTTCTAACAATATCCCAGTACCTAATATTACCTTTACTGGATAAGGGGTAGAAACTGAGGATAAAGACAAGCTCTCTTAAGTAAAGCTTGCTAAAGCTTTTCAGACTTACAGAGTGTCTATAACCGCGACGATTAAAAACGCGTTAGCTAACTAGCAAGCATCTAAAAACCTCAAAACAAGCTAACTACTTAAGTTTACCAATAAGAGCATTAACCTATCTACCTAGTTTACCTATATAAAGTGTAACTTTTAACTTTAAGGAATTATTACAGTAAACTAAAAGGTCTTTTATACCGTAAGCTAGCTTAAGCGTAATCCTAACTTTTAATTCTCAGTAATTATTAAAGATTACTTAAACTCTGTCCTTACAGAGTAAAAGACTATTACTGTTAAGGTTTCCGATAAGTATCAAGAATAGGTTAACTTTAAGACTAAAATTATTCAGATATACAGAGTCTGGGATAAGCAGAAGTAAGCTAAGGACCGTTTAGAGAAGTTAATATAACTGTCTTCAGTAACTATATACTTATCTGCCTTTAACTACGACTGGTATTAAGTTAATTAAGATAAGTTAGCTTTAAAGTTTCGCTTTTATAAAGGTTTAAAGGATAATTTTAAAGATGAATTTTGTAAGAAAGACTAATATGTGTTTAACTTCGATTAATACGCTGTTAAATCTATTATTATCGATAACTAGCTATTCAAACGTAAGTTAGAGAGAAAGGGTTGGTATTAACAAGGTACCCCCTTAATAATTAATGGAAAGAATATATTAAAGCTTTTCTACGTTAATTACTAATATTAAAGTACTGTATATAATACTTACCCTAGTCTAATAAACATTAGTATAATAAACTGCTAAAATTAGTTCAACTGTAATAAGTTATAACAGTAATAATAATCAAGGCCACCTAAAGATATATCTTAAGTTTAATACTTTAATTATAATAAGAAGGGTTATATAATGCGATAATACTCTTTACTAAAACAAGTTAATTAGAAGCTAATCTTAAATAAAGAAAAGTACGTTAAGTATAACTTTAACGACGTTTATATTAAAATAGTAAGTAATGAAGAAGACTGCACCTAGATAGATAAATACGATTTAAGAGACGAGGAGGAAGAAGAGGAGGAACCTTAAGACGTAATGTATCTAATCCTTGAAAGAATTTTAAAAAAGTTAGTTACAGAGGTACAGGTCGTTACAGACTAACTTTAAAGTAGAAACTTAAGATAATTAAAAGTGCAAGTCACTACAGACCGACCTTAAGAAGAAACGTCCTAAACGGTTATTACAGGCCTTAAAAACCTTACACTGTAAGCTTAGGAATTAAGGAAGTCTAAAAAAGATCTTAACTTAAACCTTACTAAGATAGTAAAGGGAGTTGAGAAACTAGCCTTTTAGGTTACTTAAATAGTAAAGTAAGTTTTAGAAAACAAAAGGGAATAGACTAAAAGGATTAAGTTAAAAAAAAAAAACTTTTTTCTTTTATGCCCCTTAAAACTCTTAAACGTTTTAAATACGCTAAATAGATTAGTACCTTTACCTCCTTAGAAGAAGAATAATTTAGATAGCTACCTTATATTAAAGTTAGTGTACTTAAGACTAGAATTGTAATGATCTCTTAAGAAGATAAGAAATAAGTATATTAACGAAGGGTTTAGGAGCTAAAGGACAGATATTAAGAACTGATAGACAAAGTGGAAGACTTATAAGTTAAAGGCCTTACCGTAGAGTTTAAGGACAGGGTAATTAAGCTTAGTCTATAACTTTACAATAAGGTCCGTTTTGTAAATTAACTTAAATACTAATTAGTTAAGGAAGAATATTTTATAGAAGAATAAGCTAAGATACTGCTATTTAAGTTTTAAGAAGAAATTTAGGAAAAACAGCGTATATAGAAGTAAGTGATTAAGGAAACAAAGTAAGGTATTACCCCCCCTATTCCATACTCTCTAACTGTAATACTTACAGTCTACATTAACTATCTTAACTATAAGGACTTATTATAAATTAATTATATATATATAATAACTACACTTTTAACCGGCACTTTAGATCTAAAGCCCTTTATAACTATTTCCTTAATATAAGAAGATAAGATTACGTTATCGTTGGGATAGAAATGTGTTTAACTTATTACTAAGTCTCTTACACGTGAATTAAAGGATTTAGTAACAGTGGTATATAGAAGATTACTGTAGTTAACTAAGCCTTTACAGCTTACTAGTAAAGAGGTTCACTTAATAGTTACTTAATTATAACTTGCTCTGTTCACCTTAAGGGAAAAGTTAAAGTATAGTAGAAATAAGCGGATTACGGAAAGATTTAAGAGTAATAGGATATTATTAGGATTTAATCTTACAAAAAGTATAATCGGCTCCTTAAAGACTTACAGAATATTATCCCGTTTAAAGTTGATTAGACTTTAAAACGCGAAAATCCAGGAAAGATTAATCGTTAAGTTTACTAAAGTTATTTTTTTTTCTAAAAGGAGTTAGGAAAAGACTACTAACTTTATAAAAAGGCCGTAAATTAATAGTTTGTTAGTTAGTAAAAACTTTAAGACGAAGGAGAGGTATTTAAAGGTTAGGCTAAATAAGACCTTAAAGATAGATAGTTATTATAACTTAAATGTAAAAAAAGTATAAGTATTATTCCGTTAATATTAACTTAACAGATAAAAGAAGAAAGTTATTTAAGATAAGAGCAGTTATTTATAGTAGGAGTACTTCTAATCTGGTACACCTTACGTTAGTTAACTAAAGGAAACTCCTTAATAAAAAATACAAGAAGGTTATTCCTATTCGAAATGGAGAAAGAGGTTTATATTAATATAATCTCAGTATCGCGGCCTTCCCCGCCAGGTTAGGCGGCATTTAATGTGGTAATCTATCCCTGCAGGCTCCGCATTACTCTTTACGTCATAATAGCCAGCTAGTTTCACACTGCTCTCTTATTACTCATCCATTTCTCCATTTAAATGTATCTACTGTTAACGTAACAACCCCACACTGCCAAGATGTTAGTAAAGTCTACTAATTTAATAACTTATCTTAGTCTCCACTAGATTATATTTACCTTACGGCTGTTTAAGGGGTGTAACTGTAAGAAAGCTTAAGATTAGCAAATGTAATATAGGTCGCGGTGTTATAACTGGTTTGTACTGAAGCTTACGGTCTTTTCTTACAGCTAGTAGCTACACTCGCACGAAGGTCTCAAGCGATAGCTTCACAATATAGTCTCATTAACAGGCTTTATAACTATAAGCTATCGTTATACGATAAATTCATACAGCTGCCTCATTTATAAATAGGCTAACAGATACGTTAATAGAATCTAAAGGTGTATATAAGATACTTTCTTTATTTAAGGTGTAAATACCGTCCGCTGCTAGTGTAGACAGATAAATGCTGCTGTTTAAAGGCGGTGAGACAAAGCCGAGCCGCCTGCCCATAGTTATCCAGCCAAGCCTTTATGTAAAGCATAATCTATTATTACACTGGAATGTAGAATAATATTTATTAGGAAAAAAAGTTTTAACTCTTAGCTAAAACACTACTAAGATGTAAATAATTAAGCTAAATTGTTATAGCTTTAGTTTACACAGAACCTTAATACGGGTTATAGGGTTAAGTAATGCTTAAGGGAGCGAAAGGTAACACACTAAAGTTAGGGTTATGGAAGATAAAGTGTTAAAGCAAGTCCTTAAAGACGGGAAGTTCACAATGTCAATCAGTCATATGTAATTAAAGCATAATTAAAGAGGGTTTAATTAATAAAGCAAATACTTACGTGAAGAACTAAGAGGTCCTTCACTTTATTGTAGTTATACTAATAGCTATCTATATATAGTGTTTTAGTAGGTAACTTATAGCTTGCTTAGTCACGTAGTGCTTAGTTCTTCACTAAGTGTTAGACGGCTGAGTACCGCCTGCTTAGTCTTACCCCTACTGCTTAGCAACTAAGCAACTTGTGCTAAGACTAAGCACTCCGTGTCTGACACAGTACACACACTATCATAACTGGTCGGGCCAACCCGGCCTCCGGCCTGTAAGGTTGTGATATAAATGAACCTTAGCTTTACTAAGCTTTAAGTATAAATTGTAAGTATTTTTAAATTTTATTAAAATGTTAACTAATAAAAAGCAACTCATTTATTATAGTTAGCTAAGTTAAAGTAATTATTAAGCTGTCTTACGTTTTAGTAACGTAAGCTTATAGACTTAAAAACTACTAAAATCTGCTAAAACATACACTAGTGTTTCAGGCTTTACTTAATGCCTTAATACTATACACTAGCTTATCTAACTAATAGAATCTTATAACGACTTACAGGCTGCCCTGGTAGGCTGGAACGGACCGACGTGTCCCCGCAGGCGTTACCGTGTGGAACAACGTGCGGGCACGGTAAGCAGCACGGAGTGCTCACTCTACTTACTAGCTAAGACCAGTAAGCAAAGGGAGCAACTATATAAGTTTGCTCACTCTGCTTACCTGGCTCTCTGGGAGAGCACAGAGAGCATAAAGAATAGGTATAGAGGTACTTACGGGATTCTAGTAGTATAGATACTATCATCGTGACCACAATGTAGTGAGGGACCATTCTGGTTCCTCACGCTAGCAATACATTGTTCACTTGGGATCTATTGTTTGGAACCTCTAGATCCACGACCTGTTTAACAGTGTACTGCCCCTAAGAGTTGTGCTAGCCTTCATTCAGCCATCTACAGCCCCCACTATCTTATAGCAATTGGACTCGGTCTGGGACCTCGTCCGCTACTACGATCTGTCTTTACCTAGGTCACCCCGGTGCCCCAGGAGCAGGCCGTAACAAATCTATCTTACAAAAGCTTCAAAAGAAGTTCTACGCATAATATCTACAAAGGTCTGCTCTTTAAGCTAAAAAGAAGGATGGCAAAAACAGTATATTAAGGCTACTTCTGGATGCCGTGTTGTTGTGACGACCTGTGGACCACTCTTATGGCCGAGTCAGGCCGACGTGTCCCCGCAGGACCCACAGTGCGGAACACAGTAGCAAGACGACACACGCACGGAGTGCTCATCGTGCCAAGGTGACAGGACTTGTTAGAAACACTGCATAGTGGAATCTCTGTGGAATTGATGGGGTTGCAACTGCTTGATTGAATTGCTTGAATTGCTTGATCGGTTCTCTGGCAAAGCCAGAGAGCCCCTTATTATAATACTGCGCGGTGGCAACAGTGGTGGCAACAGTGGCCCTGACCGGCTGAACTGACACAGTCAGTTCAGCCCTCCTGAGCTTCATTCACCTCCGTCACGCACACCTCTTATTTGCGCGTTCCGGCAACGCCGGAACCCCCTTTTTTCTGACAGGACCAGTGAGCACGATGAGTCGTGCTTAAGGTGATCATCGTGATCATCAAGTGAGCACGATAAGCACTGGGAGCACGGTATAAAGTTACTTAGTATTTACAGTAGTATAGATACCATCATCATGCCCACGATGGAGTGAGGGACCTCTTAGTTCCTCACGCTAGCAATACACGTTCATACGGGATTCTACATTTGCAATCCACGACCTGTGTGACAGTGTGTTATCATTGAGAGTTCTGCTAGCTACATCCAGCCTTCTTGCATTTGTCTTCTCCTGAGCAATTGGACTCTGTGTCCGCTCTTGCGATCTGTCTTCACCCTGAGTATTACAGTACTTGAGGAGCAGGTCGTAACATAACCCTAAAGTTTCAACGACCGTGATCCTTACACGAACTTAATATAAATTCCAATCTAGTATAATAGTTTTAGCCGACAAAATATTGATGTTTCGGTAGAAACGTCAGCGGTTCGAAACCTACAAAATCCAGTTCTTTAGAGATATAAAATCCACGTGATATTGCCTTTCTCTCCAGATGGCAGAGACCCAGTCTTTCCCAAACAGCTCCAGGTCGCTTTTCAGGTTGCCTTTCCCAGCTTAGTGGGTAAGTAGTCTCTGCCTCAATTTTCCGGGATTTTTGGCGCAGGACGAGACATAATACACGGCCGAGTCTCTTCGAGGTATCGAAAAACGCAGAGTGGTAAATCACATGGATGTTGCCAGACTGAAGCTCCTGCAATAGGGCCTCAGCATTTCCGGGAACGGAGAGGTGGAAGGAAATCGTCCAGTTGCCAAACATCCCTGGCACCCGGTCTTTTGGCATCAACTCGATATCAACTCGACCGTCCCTCCTGAGAAGCGCGAGCTCAGGTAATTCGGGCCACGAAATCGGGTGGCCAGATACCTCAATAAAGCGGCTTAGTGAAGTGGAGAGATCCAATGACTCTGGCGGCTCCTCAGTCAGGTCTCCCGGGATGAGAAGCCTTTTCGTGATGGCAAAAGGGCCGGAAAAAAAATCCCTCTCGATGCCATCTTCTTTCAAGATCATTTTTAAAATAATTCTCCCATAGTGATGTGCGGGTGAATTGAAGCCGGGTGACCCCATTAGACCATGATAGAAATCCTCCCAAGACTCGAAGTCAACCATCCCGGTCCACCCAGCCCACGACCAAGATGGAAAGCGGTCAATCCGCTGGGAAGAAACTGGCGCTGAAAGGTGGTGATCGGGCGACGGGCCAGCACGAGCGTGACTCCAGCCGCACAGTATACTGTTGAAATCGTGCATCGAGACTATAATGCGCCTTTGTTGGTGTTTGACTTCCAAGTCGGATATCCCATAGCCCTTTGATATTACGACCGGGAGGCCATAGTAAGTGAAGAAGTCATGGCTGATAAGAATCCCACGGAAAGCATCCAGCCTGTCGGAGTTATAAGTCAGCACCCTCCCACTGTAGTGGGATATGAGCTGCTTCAGAAGAAGTAAGTGAGCGAAGCGCGTTTTCCCAGAAGAATGCATGGAGCCACGAATATTCCTCCAGTGAATAGGGTTGAAATGCTGCCGGCCATCGAGCAATCCAGGTATCAGGAAATCACGGAACCAGAGACCACCCATCTCATGCAAAGAGGCCAGATTCAAGTCGACCCCTTCGTAGCAAAACATGCCGTTACACTCATAGTAGACCTCATGATTGGTGAACACCAAGCGCCGCCTAGATAGTAGCCCTTCCTGGTACGTCCAACCACGTGTCCACCATTTCGACTGACGAACTGCATTACGTACGTCAATATCGGGCATCAAGGCTAGCCCCAGCGGCGGCTCAGGTAGTTCCGTGGAGGTACGATAAACCGAGACACCTGGCATGCCATGCTCGACGTCGTCGCCACAAGCAGCAATAATGGTAACCTGCGCTTCCCGGTAGATCAAGTCCATTCTCGAGATCTGGTTATGCTTGTCCGTTTCCGGAATGCAATACCTATCGACCCAAAGGTATCTGAAGCCCAGAGACTTGGTGACCGCCACGGCATCCTGAAGAAGTTTGGGCAAGGGCCACTCCGCTGTCTGTTGCGCTTTTTTTCCCCACACATAACTAAGCGCAACATATTTCACAGATAGTGCGGAGGGGACTATCGAGTCAATAGTGGTATCGATTAGACGAAAGCCGGAGAGAGAGTTTTTTCTTCTTTCGTCGGCTTGTACGTTGAAGTGGCGCTGAGGTAAACGACAGGGCGGCCCCTTGTGATTCGTCTCGCAAAAGGTGATCCAGTTTCGAATCTGCTGGAAATCAACGAGAGCAGAGATGCGGGAAAGCTTGATGCATTTCGTTGAAGGTTTTATGGGGTCGTCCATGTCTTGGAATGCAACTCTGTAGTCGTTACCCCGGCTTAGCGACCATTGTGGACCTGTGGAAGACTGAAACTCCGACTCGGTCAAGAGGGCGCAGACGACTTGTTGTTGAATGGGGAACTGCGGTGGGAGCGGAGTTCGAAGGAAAGGAAGGACTTGGGCAGTGGGGAAAGCCACATAGCAAAGGTTATCGGATGCGCTGTCGAGACTACGCATTCTGCGCAGAAAGTGGCAGAGGTCGCATGGTGATGATCCTGTCAGGGAGAGCCTCGTCCCCAAGGTCGCGATGAGAAACCCACGCTTTGAGTCACCGGTCTTGAAGGATCGTTCTGCCTCTTGGAGCTTCGTCTGGAGGTGCATGGCATTGCAGGCCGTGCAAAGTGTCGTGTTGAGTCCATTTTGCTGCAGATGGCATCCAAGTGTTGTTGCGGGGAAGGTGAGCCAGGCTCTGGAGTTGCGACTACCTGACCCAACTGCTTCTATCCACGTGATGCTAAGATTCCATCAGCTTTATGGTTCGCTATGCCTGATGACTGAAGGCGATTACGCCGGAAGTGGCTGAAGCGGCTAGAAGCGGCCGAAGCGGCCGGAGGCGGCCGAATAGGTCGGAAGTCGCCGGACAGCCGGAGTGTCAGATAAACAGCGATTACCACTTGTCAGAGTAATTAAACGTTCCCTGATTTTTAATGCAGTGGTAATGCGCGACACTTAGCAATATAAGAAGAGCTCTCTGGCAGGGCTAGAGAGCAGGAGACAGGCTTCAATTGATCATTTACCGCACTAATAACTATCGTTCTGTTACTTGTAGTGCCTACCCTCGTTAACCTACATTATACAATAACTAAATAAGGATAAGCGAAAGAACAAGCGAAAGCTAAGAGCTGAGTGAGAAGAGGCCCGGAGCAAAAGCTCCGGCGCTTACAAAGTTACTCTGCCAGTGTATGTTATGTGACTCAAAAGGAATGGTGATCAGTAGAGAGCTAGGTGCACTACTTTAACACCAGTGCCGTGGGTAGAAGAAGGGAGGGTGGGGCATGTAAGCGGTTATAACCGCCTAATTTGGCGGCATTGAGACCGCGTTACTGAAACTAATAGTATAAGAACAGATTACTAAAATAAATTAGTTCTCTGACTTTAATTTCCTTATAAGATTTAACTACGTTAAAGTGAAGGAAGAGGATAAGTATAAGACGGCTTTTTATACTTATAATAGGTATTATTACTATAATATTATGCTTATAAGATTAATAAACACCTTTACGACTTTCTAAAGTTTTATTAACATTATTTTCTGCCCTTTCTTTAATAAGTTTATCTTTATATATTTAGACAACGTTTTAATCTATTCCGAAATTTTAGAAGAATATTAAAAGTATATGTGACAGGTTTTAATAACTTTTAAAAAAGTAAAACTAATAGTAAACTTAGAAAAGAGCTACTTTTACTTTTAAGAATTTAATTATTTAAGGTTTAAAGTAACTCCTAAAAAGCTTAAAATATAACTAGAGAAAACATTAATAATTAGGGATTAACTTACTTTAAAGAACTAAAAAGAGTTATAAGCTTTTATCAGCTTTATAAACTTTTACAAGTGTTTTATTAAGTATTTTACAAAGATTATGAAACTACTTTACAAACTTACAGGTAAAGGAAAGCTATTTAAGTAAACTAATAAATAGTAAAAGGCGTTTAAAGACTTTAAATATACCTTCATTACAGTATTAGTTCTAACCCTCCCTGATTTCTTAAAGCTGTTCTAAATCGAGATAGACTCCTCGGAATTCGTAATTAAAGGAGAACTTAGCTAAGTCTAAGATAATAAGAAACGTTATCCAGTTACTTTTTTATTAAAAGGAATCTACAGCTTAACTTTACAATACTTAATCTATAATAAGGAGCTGATAGCGATCATCTAATGCTTTACTAAATAGGTATTATACTTAAGTAATATAGAGGAACCAGTTTAAGTTTTTTTAAACTATAATAACTTCCAGTACTTCCTAATAAAGGAACTTAGCCCTGTTTTACTTTTAAATCCACTATATTAAAGGAAAAGATAACAGGTAAGCAGATGCTCTTAGTTAAAAATAGGATTATAAAGATGCTAACTTAATTTTAATTCCTATTATTATATTTAATAAAGCTGAAAATAGTATACTAGAACACACGCCTTAAATATTAGATAACTAAACGTTAAAATAAATTATTAATATTTATATAAACTTATAAATAAAATATAAAATCTATTAATAATAATAAGACTTTTAAGTAAGAAAGTTAATAAAAGGTACTTATATTACAACCTGCACCTAACACACGCCTTAAGAGGACTAGCGCAGGTTAAGACAGAACGTATAGCAGGACGCTAATAAGTAAGGGGCGTTCTAAAGACAGCTTATTAAGCTAACACTCTTAGATAGGGGTTTAATGTTAATGTAAGTCGTTATTACTAAAATTGCTGGCGTCGCTTCGTTCGTCATTCCGCGACGGCCCTTCGCTACGCTACGGGGCGCTCCATTCCTCACTTTCGCTCCTGGCAATTTTAGCGTGGGGTATTAAGCTTATTTAAAT
>Ga0247780_1001322_pt1 | contig 15365 bp, 15 predicted proteins | sample UWRJL079202R5_FD_179927 | JGI IMG/M metagenome (GOLD analysis project Ga0247780, IMG submission 179927) | Plant litter microbial communities from Arlington Agricultural Research Station in Wisconsin, United States - UWRJ-L079-202R-5 | ecosystem: Environmental > Terrestrial > Plant litter >... | reverse complement strand
GCGCCACGGAACCGCAGCGCGGCCGAGCACCAGAGCTTCGCTTGGCTGAGAGGACGGCTCCCTGAATACAACAAGACTTGATGGCGGTAATTACTGTGTTCTTGGTTGACTGCGTTGAATTCAACAACAATTTCTAGGCAGAATTGTGGGATTGCAAAATTCGCGCACGCCCTTGCCTTCGAACCATCCAGACGACTAAACGGGCGGCTGACGCCCGCAGATTATCGAGCGGGTGATGCGGTTTCCTCAGTTTCATCGATCGAGATTAGTCTGATATCCATGTGCAAGCGAGTGTCACGGAATATCATTGGACCCGCGGATCATCCGTAAAGGTGGGCGACAATGGTGGTGTGAAAGGTGTCAGTTGTTCTTGGAAAGAACTTGAAGGCTGTCATGGCATGGCTGAAAGTGGCCAGCTTGCTTGGTCACTGGTGGGGTGGGGCCCACATCTCACGAACGAAGGCAGGAACAGGTTTCCTCTGGATTTCACATCAAGTCGCCACTTGATAGAGGCAACACAGTTTTGGCAGATTACATGAGGCGTGTGTTTCCCAGCCATCACCCACGAGACATTTCACGAGAACAATGTTGATGCTTCCAACATGTTTGCAATTTGTTGCTACAAAAGACTACCCAAACGCCCTCGTTGCCAAAGCCAACTCACCGAGACGCAATACACAAGTTCTGCTGATAGGTAAAGAAGAAACAGGTGTCATCAGTCATACAGTTTCGTCTCGTACCCACAGTCCCACGCCGTCAGGTGCCCTAATGGGTCCAAGAATTATACCACGAGCTTCCAGTGCTGTTCGACTTGCCGCTCAACTTTGCCATGTTTTCCTGAGTGAAGTCGGAGGTAATGTCATTCTCATTTCCGCAGTGCTCGCACTTATGCACAATCTTCGCATGGTGGTCCGCAACGCCTGAGCTGGGACCAGCCGCCGCGGCCCACGCTCCGCTTGCTGCCGCTAGAGCGGGGTTTGTCGTGCGCGACTGGGTCTTGTGCTCCTGCGAGTGGTCCGATGAGTTAGTCGAAGCCTTCGACGGAGCCGACGAAGTGGTATTAGAAGCACTGGGAATGCTATGCGACTGGGCCCTGTATGAGTCGGGCAGTACTTCCGGACTCATCTGCTTGGCCTGTTTGGACGATGGGTACGACGTTGATCTCGAATCCTCGGATGCGGCCAACTGGGGTGACTCGTTGCCAAGGTGAGGACTCGTAGGCATCGGGGCCGCGGCTAAAGTATAGCGTGCTGACTGCACCTCGTTCTCAGGCTGCCGGGGCGTTTCGCGTGTTTGGGCCGCACCAATACCAGAGGACGTGCCGGATGCAAGCGTATTATACTGACCATCTCCGCCATAGGAGGCGTGGCTGTGGTCATCCGAACCTTCAGGGTAACTGGTATGATGACTCGTTGGCTTGACCTTCACGCCGGATGGTGTACCCGAGGGGAGGACGTTGTACTCCTCCTCAGTCGACTCGGGCGTCTTGGAGGTAGCGAGGGCACTGCTATTGGCGTGCCTCTCTGCTGGTTCCGATGCGGAGACAGTCCTGACCCCGGACGCTTTTCCGGAGCCTAGGTCATTGTACTCCTCCGCCGCATGCGATGCACCGCCGCGAGAACCGACCATTGGAAGACTCTTGTGGCTAGACATAGCCCCGGAAGTGAATTGATCTGTTCCACTCTCGCGGAAGCCGGTATTGGGAACACTCGCTCTGTTGTTCACACCGGAGGCAGTGCCAGAGGGTAGGGTAGGATAGTCGCCCGGCTTGACAGTCACCTCTTCGCTTTGACGAAATTGAACCGTTTTCGGGGACGGTGTGGTGCGGTGGTCAATGTTAGAGCTCTCCGCGTGAGAGGGGCTAGAAGGGGCCGAAGGTGGTTCCCTGGGATGCTCGAACACAGGTGCCCCGGTGTTGGCATCTGCAGACTGCCTGTGGTCCTGAGCAAACAAGCTGGCTCCAATACCAGCAGTCGCCCCAGCAGCTGCATATTGCATGGCATTGTTGCCAGAATGCGATGAATCGTTGCCCATGGGCTCATCTTGAGTATCCCTGGAGCCACGATTGGCTGCCCAGCCGGGAGCCTGGCTTTGGGCCTCTTCTACCAAAGCAGCCGATGACCGGGGTGAATAGCTTCGTCTCTTTTCTGATTTCGTGGGAAGCATCGGGGCTGTGGGCTCGCTAGCACGGCCGTGCTGAACATTGTCGACCCTCTTCGTCTCGGACTTTTGATGGAGGACACCAAGCGCGCCACCCGAGTCAGCATGCGGGGTGCGCTGATTGGATCGGGGATGGTCTTGCTGAGGACGTGTGGGCTCAGACGATGACCTCTGATCCTTGGCATCCTTCTCGTTGTGGTGGTGCAAGATGCCGTAAGCACCAGCTCCGGCGGCTGTAGCGGTGGCGGCTTCTTCCTTTCTGTGGCGATTTAGATGATCGTTATCGTCTTTTTTGTGCTCCGAAGCTTCATCTTTGCTGCCCTTGCGTCGGTGGAAGATTCCGAGGATAGAATGTCTCTTGCCATGTGGCGAGCCCTCATCACTCTTGCTCTTAGACCGGATTGTATCCTTTTCATCCTTGGGCCGATGAGGGAAGCTATTGGTCGTTCCCGTTGCCCTGTCATCTTCACTCCGGCCTCTACTCTCTTCACTGGGGGATCCTTGGCGCTTCTGAAGCTTCTTTGGCTTCTCCTTTTCAGATGCAGCAATCCCAGCACCAGTGCCAGCACCAGCGGCAACGCCAGCTGTAGCGGCAGCCAAAAGGGTGTCATCACTGGTTCGATGTTCTGCCTCGGGGAGATAGTGACCATCATCGAGATTATCGTGTTGGGCCTCTGACTTATCGTGGTCAGGCACCAAAGGAAATGCCCGTGGGCCGGTTTCAGCTGCCGAGGAACTGCTGGCAATTGTTCTCGACTGTCTTACGGCAGGGTCCTGGGTGAGCGACGAGTCGGCAAGCATTGCATCGTCCATGGCGTAGCTCTCAGCATCAAGGGCGAAGTCGGACTTTCCAGTTCCAGTCTCCGTTGGTGCAAACTCCGAGCGCTTGCCCTCCTCGATGCCCGGGAGCGGAGAAGTGTAGAAAGAGTCTGAAGCTGAGCCGTGACGGCCGCTCTCCTCGTGACGCTTGCTCTCCTCATCCTGGCTACCATGTCCTGCCACAGTGTTGTAAACACCACCCCTTGGATAGTCAGTTGTATGTCCGGCAATGTGAACTCGCTCTGCTGACCTTTGGGACAGATGATGCTGTTGGGCATGGTCGTCATTTGGACTGCCGTGTCCCATCACGGTGTTGTAGATGCCTCCGCCGGCGGCTTTCGGGAGACTCCCCCAGTAGGGCTGCGAGTGTTCATCCGAACCTTTCTTGGTGCTAGCATTCTCCACAGCTTCCTTCTGCGCCGGTGGTAGCTCATCGTCGGTCGCATCCCCACCGGGGCGAGCATATGTGTATTCGGCGTTGGGCTGAATGGGCGGGGAATCCGATTCTACGGCCCGGATGTCGTCGAACTTCTCCGAAGGCGGCAACCTGCGCGCCTGGGCACTTGCAGCGACAGCTTCTAGTAGAGGGATCGTTCTAGGCTCCTCAGGCTTGGAGGTCGGCTGGATGGGGTTGGACGAGGTCAAGCCAAAGCCGACGGGCGGATCAGCTGGTTGCTGGCTGCGCTGGTCGTCGGGCTTGCGTAGCTTATTGCGCTCGTGGTGGTCGTGGTGTCCAGGGATGCCGTGGTGCTGCGGTGCCTGCGTCTGGGGCTGCGCCTGGGACTCCGCGTACATGTTCGGCTCTGGCTGGAGCGTGGCCTGGGGGGTGGCCACTGGCGTGTCGAGCGGATAGGAACCTGGGATGTGGTCCATGGTGTCGGTAGCTGCACGAAAGATCAGGAGTGTTGGAGTTGCGGAGATTTCCTGTCAAGTAACGTGCAGTGTGGTCGTCACGCGCGAAGTTGAAAGGGGTAGGACAGAGAGGAAGAGGACATGGAATTCATAAAGTACCCGGGCACCATGTGATAAAGTCAGTTGCCCTGACGTGCAGCAGCGTCATTTCGTCTTGCTGAGCACAGGCGCAGCATTGCTGCTGGGTGCGGCCTGGCGCGCCTGCCAAACTCGCTTCTGCGGCAAGCAGCGCCGATGACCTCAGAACTGACATCATCGACCGTGCAGATTGCGGAGCAATTCCCCGATGTGCTCGAATTGGCCAATGGGAAGAGTGCCAGCCCTTGCAAGCTGAACCGCCGACCCCACAGTGCCCGCTAACAACCCCAACTGCAATTTAGCGCCCAACAACGTCCCAAAGCGGGGATCTTGCTGCCAACCTTGGTTTTCTTTGATGTTTGATGCACCGGGCTATTGACCGCTGCGTCAATTTCGCAATAATCCGTACCCCATTAGCGAGCCATCGTCCGTTGTGGTCCAATAATTGTCTGATGCGCCATTTTGGGCTGTCGTTCTAGGCTTCTGGCTGACATCGGCGGCGCCCTGATTACCGGGTTTCCTCCCGTCGCCCGATCTCTGGGAGCACGTAGATGCGACACGGATCAGAGCGATTTGTCGGGATCAGGCAAAAGGGTCTGAAGACTCAGCTTCGTGATCGCCTGCGCTAACGAAACGCGATAATATTCCTATTTCCTCACTCCATCTCATATCTCAAATCGAGGTCGAGGCACTCATGGCCCTCACCCCATTCATTCCCCGCGCCGCGACCAGGTCGGACTTTGGACGGCTTCACCGACTGCCACCCAGTCACAACCTCCCAATTCATTCTTCCCAGCTACCTAAATACCATCCGTGCCTCCCTATGTCGGTCCGGTCCCAGGACCAAGAGGTTCATGCTCCGTGCTCAAGTGAGATCATCAGCTCGCATACCCAACATTTCTCGCCAACGCTGGACTGCCTACTTGGTCGAGGAGCTCTGCGTGAATTTGTACTGCTGCTTCACCTGAAGTTGACGCGCATATCCCAGCCGAGCACACTGCGGAAAGATGTGAGAATATGAGCATTAGAACCGAATTGAAGCAACTCACCTGCTCTTCGGCTTCGACTTGCAGGTCCCTTGTCTCGTACCTGGGCCAGTGAATCCGGTCGATGCAACACGATACACAGAACTTGCTCTTATCTGGCCGCAGTGGCTTCCCCCAATCGCTCTTTGCCCTGATCTCGGCCGGCTTGGAAGAAGACTTGAAGAGACTCCAAAACCCCGATCTGATCTCCCTGAGCCCAACCTCTACGTCGAAGTCGAAGTGGAGATAGCGACGAAGGTTTGATAGACCGCACATGGGGCCTCGGCTTAGTACCTCGTCAATAATCTCTGCATCGACTTCGCGGGTTATGGTGAGGGGGTAGTTAATGTTTTCGTATATCTCGGGCGTCCACAAATGCAGCTGAGCTTCGGTTTGCCCAGACCAGTGCGCCGAGTGGTCGTACTCATGGTGTCGAGAGAGGCGATGGCGGCAGCGCCAGGGTTTAACTAGGCGGCAACCGCAGCTCCCGGCATGCGTCGACGAAACGCGAAAGTACGATACTGGTCCCGTTGGAATTTGGGAACCTGCCCCAAAGAGAGTCATGAGGCCGCCTTGGTTTTCCAGCCGTGGCGGAGGATCTGGGCCCGGTCAGCAGCCGCTCAACAGCAGGTTTTGCAGGAAACGCACATGTTTCGTACGTGAGACACTTGCGCCAACTTCTAAGCTTCCTCTCATACGTGATTCTGCTCGCATGCGAGGCATGTACGGTGACAGTGGGGGCTGGTCCACCAAGAACGGTAGCACTGACGCCGGCTTCGAGCTCCGAAGTCTTCCCATCCTCGTGCGTCAACTGGATATCGGCAACGACCGCATCTCCTTTAGGCAGCAGGTCGTGTCGTTCCCCCCGACGATACAGATACCGCACGCTAACTGCATCGAATATCCTGTTGTTTCTTCCTAGCCTGCATCATGTTAGTAACCCAATCATCTTTTTAAGGGGGGTTGGACTTGCTCTGCGGATTTGTTGATTGAAAGCTGCATCTTGAAGTTCAAGATGATCCGGTACACCGGTTTTAGACCAGTCTCGCCTTCACGGTGCTTTACTCCCGACCGTTCTATTCGTATCACCGGTTCCAATATGCTGACGGCGGTGTATTTTCCCTGCCCGCCCCCAATATTTTCCTCAAGGTCGATAGGGCGAATGTTGGAGAAGATCTTTGGTTTTGGTGGGGCGGCCACCGCCGGCGCCGCGCATGGGCGACATGAAGCTTTCGAAGTCTTCGAAGTCTTGGCACCAGTGCTCAGCATTTTCTCTTTCGTTGATTGTGTTGGAGATAACACTCGGAAGAACGACGACAGGGGCCGACCTAGAATATGACATCGTCATTGCAAGGCAAGCTGGTTCAGAACTTGGACTTGTTGTTGACTGGGCTGTCGGCCGCGATATGATGCCCGCAAAGCCGGCACAAGACTGTTCTGCGTCGCGCCACCGAGCTGCGCTCTTCGATTAAGAAGGCCAGATGCAAAGCTAGGCGAAAGCGTTCCCGACGCTCCGGGCGCCTAGCCGTTAGCTCATCGTTGATGCATCAGCCTTACCCTCGGTGCTATTTTGGAACGCGCTGCGCGAAGTTTGTTCACCTAGGCGCACGCCACAGTTCCTCGCCCCGTCTTTTTGGGGTTCCACAAGGCGCTTGGTCCCAGACCGCGGCTCTCAAGGCGCGTCGTCAGCTTCCCGCGTGTGCTGTTCATCGTCGTCCGCCGACATCGCCACGGCGAGGTCCTGGGGACTGTCTTTGCGCTTTGACTTCGCCAGAAACCTCGAAAATATTCGTGACACAGGCAGGTGAGTGTCCTCCTCAAGGCCTACTTATGGAATAGGATGGCACCTTCCCCTTGCGGATCGTCGGTGGCTTGCCTTCCCTCCGGTCCATGAGCATTTCCCAGGGGAGCTCTTAACAGCAATAGTCGGCAACAAGCCCGGCTAGCTCAATCGGTAGAGCGTGAGACTCTTAATCTCAAGATTGTAGGTTAGACCCCCACGTCGGGCTCAATTCCCGTCAACGTTTGTTGTTTGCCTCCTTTTTTGCCGCTGTGGGCCTGCAGAATCTTGTCTCTCAACGGTGTGGACCCACATGTATCTCGAAAGCGATCTGATTGGCTAGCCGACCCCACTCCCACCGCAGCTCACCGAAGACCACTGTGAACAGTGAATGGAGGACAACTGGAAGCTTGGGGATGATTGCACTTGGCATGAGAAACACGGGACTGCATCAAAGAGGTGATGGGCAGTTCGCCTGATGAGGCAACTTAAGCGAATGCGAGTGCGAAGGAAGGGAGCCAATCATCTGTCGCCAGGAAGGTCGACCATAATCCGGCCGTACCAACGAGCACATCAAACTCGAGAGCCACGCAAGCAGACTCCAGAACGCGTCCACATAATCTTGTCGAGTCGCTGCGCAATGCAAGGTCAGCCCTACAATTACATATGAATCGGGTGCACGATGTCTCGGGACGCCGCCGAAGGCATGTTGCCAAGGCGGCCTGCTTCCATCTTGTCTCGCTGTGCCAAGAGTGCGCGGCGCAGCTTCCCGCCGGGCAAGGGAAGAAAGGAGCCTAATGCGACTCGGCCTGTTTTCTCTCAGCCTTATATAATGACGACGGCGTTTTCCTTCAAAAACACGCCGTACACCGAACTTCTTTTTCCCTTCCACACCTCGAGACGATTCGATTTTGTCTTGTCGATAACCCGTCACAATGTCGACTGCGGGCACCGCGCCTGGGGGAAGAGGCCCTCCCGTACCAGTGGTGGTATTCGGGCCCAAGGCCAATTGCACATTCGATCTTTGCCCCATAGAATGGAGCGTCTACCAGTATCGGCCCTCCGTCCCAGCAAACGCCATCTTCATCGCTCTATATGCCTTGGCGACGGCAATCCACACGTATCTGGGCATCCGGTGGAAGCAATGGTGGTTCATGGCCTGCATGAACATCGGTTGTGTGAATGGTATCATCGGTTACGCAGCCAGAATCATGATGTACTACAACCCTTGGAGCTTCGCGGCCTTCATGATCCAAATCAGTATGTCCCACCACACCCTATCCGCGACGTCGTCCTACCTGCTGACCTCCTCCCTCTCAAAGTCTGCATCACCACTGGCCCAGTCTACTACTGCGCAGCAATCTACATCACGCTATCCATATCGTATGTCCCCGTCCATTTCTCGTCTCCCATTCCCTTCCCTGTACAACCAAAAGTTACCGCTTTGTCCTTTTGTAACGCCTTGTTTTTCACCATCAGACCCGGTGTTGTTGAGAATTTTTGTCTACGAGGCGCTAACCCCGTCCCTCCCCCAGAATCAACAACTTCGCCCCCTCCCTCTCCCGCTTCAAACCCATCCTCTTCTACTGGATCTTCTTCCCCTGCGACCTCGTCTCGCTCATCCTCCAAGGCGCCGGCGGCGGAATCTCCACCTCCACCGCCGGCAAGGGGCAAATCGGCGTCGATCTCGCCATCGCCGGGATGGCCTTCCAGATCTTCACCCTCATCGTCTTCTGTGGCTTCCTGGGGGATTACCTGTTCCGGTACTTCAGGGCGTTGCATCAGGGGGAGGTGAGAGCCAGGGGGGCGAAGTCAAGGGCGAGGGTGAAGGTCTTCTTTGGGTTTATGGTGGCTGCGGTGCTGCTTACGTTAGTGAGGTGTGCGTATCGGTTGGTGGAGTTGAGGGAGGGGTATCAGGGGCATTTGATACATGAGGAGGGGCTGTTTATTGGATTAGAGGGGGTGTGAGTATTCCTTGCTGTGCAGTGATGTTTGTGTGATTTATGCTGATGATGTCTTGCAGGCTGGTGCTGGTTGCGGTGTATTGTTTGATGGTGGGACATCCCGGGATGGTTTTCAAGAAGAGGGAGGAGGGGATGGAGGAGAGCTGTGATGTGGAGGTAGTGGAGACGAAGGGGTGAAGGGCTTGCAAGCGGTATGTAGTTGGTGATGGAGATGAAAGCGATTTCAGCGGCCGAGAGAGGACACCGGATGAGACAACGGGCTAGGATGGTGATGGTATTGATTTTCCGATGACAAACTCAAAATGTTCGGTGTTTTTCGATGCGCCCCGGTCACTGGATTGTCAAGGAGCGACGAATGTTCCTGCTTCCCAACCGATCAACACCAATATTGCATCTAAGCGCCCGGTGAATTACCTCCGGGACGTAGATAGAAACTTGGGCCCTTTTACGTACGGGCCTTGCGTCACTAGTGGTATGTAAATGCAAGCTTACTTTGCTGACAGGTCCTTCATCTGCTTCGGCTTTCTCGCCTTGAGGGCATGCTGTCCTGACAAGTTCCTTGCTTCTGTGCGTTCAGATAGTCTGGGGCATCTATACAGCAACTTTCAATGGCAGTCATGAGTATTTTGGGGGATTCAGCAGATTCTACTGCTGTGGCGGGATGCTGACAGAAGGACCGGTTGCAATTAGTGGGGAATGTACGGGAGGGGATAAGGGAGATGCCATGGGATGATGATGATGATGATGGAGAATGCGACATCACGTGATCGGTCTCAAGGAGCAGGCGGTAATCGCTAACAGAAGTGATGGGTGAATTGAGGGGCGGTTGAGGTTGTCCAGGGTAGTAGGTAGGGCAGAGCAGAGCAGAGCTAAGATCGGGCTGTTTGGGGAGTAACACGAGAGACGGCCCGGGTAGACGACGGGAATAGGGCTTTGACGCAGAGAGCAATTTAGGCGCCAAACAGTGGCCGACAATAATCGGGGATAAATCCTGGAACCAGCAGACACTTTTCAGTGCTCATCGGAGGTGTTAGGCAGGCCGTAACTTTATGACTGTTTCTTACTTCACTGTACTAAGCACTCAAACAGCCAAACAGACCCCAATTTCCGAATTAGGTCCCTAGTACCTACTTGAAATAATGAGAGGCGTACCTTACCTATACCTAAGGTAGGCTTCAAGGGATTGACGAATACGGAAATCTCCATGGCCTGAGATATGTAACTGCGAAGGGGGGTGGTATTTCCAATAAAATGATGGCGAGGGTGAAGGATCGAATTGCGGTTTTATATACAGTATCATTGAACCAACATCATGTTGTAATCCTGTCGGCCGCATACTCATGATCATGTTGTCATTTTGTCAGGCACCCGACTAGGCAGGTTCCCTTGAGTTCCATAGCTAAAGGTCCTGGGTTTTGGAGACCTGGAAGGGCTGTGTTCTACAGAAAAAAATCGGATTGGTAAGAACCGAGGTGCGCCGCTAACTACCAATGATACTTCAGGAGAAAATCACATGAGACAAGGTGCCGCACTGCCGGCCTTGCCCTGCTTGAGCCTATAATCACTGCAAGAATGGTTACACGGCGCGGGCAGCAAAAGTGCCATGCTCGTGGCGTACTTGACTTTTTGGTAGATGCAAAGATGTCGCTTGCGCTGTATCTATGTCCAGCAACACACGGGTTTTGGCTGTTTGTGAGGCTGGGATGATACCGGTACTGATATATTGAAGGATTGCGCTGCACGGCTCGTAGGATCAAAGGATCACAACTACACCTGTCTTTCTCAGACGCAACATCCAAGCTTCTCACTGCCTGTCGTAAACTCCGACAGCGCAGCACATCTACCGCGATGCGAATAAGCCTCGTCCGCTCCACGTAAATTGACTGCGACAGAAGTACACCTGACAGGCTAGCAAGACCCGCTCGACCAACTCAACCCAAGTGGGGGACACAATGGTTCGTGAAACCACCTATCATGACAAATTGATGCATGTGTGCATCGGAGGGAGGAGAGCACATCGGCAGATCTAGACATTGGTGACTTGCAGCAGAAACTATGGGCTCAACAAAAAACTACAAGTGCTTTCTGCCCTGCAATAGCTTTGGATGAGAACCCTCAACATCAACAAGCCTCGAGTTTCCATCTCACACCCACACTTAAGTTCTCAACAATCGCCAGCTTGAGCATGAAGCTCTCCTCATCGACTCAGGCCATTGCTGCCGGAGTCGGATTTCTTCTGCGATTTGCAGAGGCGGTTAGAGTCCACAGGTCTCAAGTTGAGAACACGTGCCAAGCACTAACCCGAATACAACAGAAATCGGCGGCAAGCGACATCTTTGACTGGCATTATGAGCTCGACGCAATGGCACTGGTCATCACGACAAAGAGCGAGATGTATGCCACGGCCGACGCCTTCAACCAAACGGTGTCGATCGAGCTGGTGGAGGGAACCATGATGCTAGTCGACCAGATGTCGAAAAAGCAGGTGGCCACCTTCAGCGGCGCTCTCAACGAATGGGCACGCGCGGCCTATCCCAGCCCTTCGCTCATCGCTAACATGAAGCAGAGCGGCGAATTGGCTGGAACTTAACGGTCTTCTTGCCGCTGTGGCTACCGGAACGCCTATTACCAATGCTGTAGCTGCTCGAAGAGCCGACCAGGAGGCCAGTGGCTTGGCCAAGCGGAATTGCGTCTCTCCCATTGTTATCTTCTCTTGTCTTATTATTGACGGCTGTTCTGGCGCCTGTGTCGTCTTTATCTGCACCGGCTGAGGTGCTCACGCAAGTGACCCGGGCCTTGCCACATGTAGGGCTCATTGCAGGTACGCAGTACCTCGTAGGTGTGTAGGTGGGAGGGAGCTAAGTCATGGCGATGCAATCGAAAGATACGGAATGGGTATTGGGATCAGGATCCCAGACACTGTCGCTATCAATTGTCTTTTAGGTTCCTAGGTTCCGATACAAGATACAGCCAAATTGAACATGTGCATATGCCAATCCGGGACCTACTTGTATGTGCCGGGTGTTACGCGTTTTGTTCAATCCCGGGCACTTACAACGAAGCACTGCATAAAATCGACCAGCTATGCCTTTTGTGCCTCTTCGGCGCGTCAACAGTTAGTCTCCAAAAGGGCCTTGCATTCAGCCCTATTTCTCCAGCCACTAGAAATACCAACAGACTCACCGCAGTCGGTGTTTCGGCTCTAATTTGCTCCGATCGGTTGGGGCTTTTGCCCTGACTGGCATGAACACAACACTGCCTTAATTCTCAGGCGCCCAGTTCTCAAGGTTCTCAGGACAGGGTCCCACACAATTAGTGGTGCTGTCCATCGTAGGCCGCGGTGAGTCTTGGTCTGTTGGGGCAGGATGGCATGGAAACCTGTGTATTTTAGAAGTTGAGGCAAATCATGGGCCCAGTCACCCGGGCCCTTCACCGGGCAAAGTTTGATACTATTACTCGTTTGTATCCATCGCATCTGACGCCTAGCCCCACCATGACTGAGAAATGAAACCTGCTCAATGAAAAACATCACAGACAAGTCCTCGGGTGTGATAGAATGTCACAAGTTCTCAACGCACTGGCACGGGCAAAGTCTGCAGTTTGCCACAGCCCCGGGTCTCCTGAGCTACTAGGCTTTTATCTGACCATAACTCCGAGGCACTAAAGTAACAGCATTCCGATGGAGGATCTTGTGACCTGTTAATTCTCAATCATCTGAGAGGGTGTCCCAACACACCACGTGACTCCCTCAACAACCTCCAGAAGCTCTTTGCTCTGGTGGCAGTTGCCAACTTCTGGGAAATACTTCAACCGTCGTTCTTTCCTCCCACTGCCCATCACCCATCAAGAACTTCACCTCATCCACTTCCACCCCGATTTCTCCCATACTTTGACAATTCTGTCACACTTTCAAATTCTCTCAGACCTTGACAACCTCAAATGCACTGAAAAGCACTGCAATCGACAACCATGATCCCCCTCTTCTTAACGGCTGTCATAGCCGCGACCTTGTTCTTCGGACGTGTTGCCGCGCGACCGAACGTGTTCACCGTCGTTCCCCGCGATGTTAGTGCTGCGGCCGACAATGACTTCTGGTACCCGAAAATGGCTCACTTGGGCAACTATTTTGGCCAAACCACAGATATCGGCGACAACGGATATTCTGTCTATTACGACACTGTGCCGGAGAATAATGGTGACTATATCCAGGTGTTGATCAACTACAGCGACAATGGAGGTCGGAACGGTGGATGGCTTGCTTCTCAGCCAAGGGTAAGTTGCCTGCTCTTCCGGTCAATTGGAACTATTATTACCGTGAGCGTTGCTAACAGCATCGGCCAGATTGTGTATCTTCGTTCTGGAGAGTACACCATCGACAAGACCCTCCACATGAGCACCGACACCATCCTGATGGGCGACGCGACCGATGTAAGCGACTTCATTCATGACGAACAATGTTCTCGTGCTAATCTATGCAGCCTCCTGTTCTCAAGGCCTCGTCAGCCTTTGTCGGAGAGAAGGTCCTTCTTTCAGGGTTGGATCCGACAGTCGGGGGCAGAGGAGAGAACTCGTTCATGATCGGCCTGAAGAACATCATCCTGGACACCACAAACATTCCCGGCGACAGTGATTTCACGGCGTTGTACTGGGGCGTCTCTCAGGGCTCCCAGCTCCAGAACGTCAAGATCAAGATGCCTTCGTCGTCCAACGGCAAGGGACATTCGGGGATGCACCTCGGTCGGGGTTCTACTCTGGCTGTTTCCGATCTGCGAATTGAGGGCGGCCAGGTATGACTTGATCTTCTTCTAGTACTGTCAAGAAAATTTCGATTGCTAACACCAGACTGAAACAGAACGGAATCTGGCACGACACTCACCAACAAGCCCTCTACAAGAGCATCTACTTCCACCGAAACACTGTCGGAATGCTCATCTCCGCCGGAAACACCATCAGCGTCGTCAACCCGACCTTCGACAACGTGGGAATGGGTATCCACCAGACCGGCGGCTTCCCTTGGATCGGCATCATCGACGGCAAGTCCATCAACTCTGGCGTAACCATCAAGACCGAAACCTCCCCGTCCTTCCTCGTCGAGAACTTGGACAAGGATACGAAGAGCGACATCGTCCAGGGGCCCTCAGGATTCATCCTCCCCTCCCAGTCCCACCTGGCCCGCTTCTCCTGCGCCAACACTGTCGGCCAGAACCCGGTCTACACTTACATCAGCGACCACCCGTCCCGGCCCTCCTACCTCGCGCCCGGCGGCCGCTACCCCTATTTCCCGGCGCCCAACTACGCCACCAACCCCGTCTCGGACTTCATCAACATCAAAGACCCCTCCCAGAACGGCGGCCACACTGTCCAAGCCGACAATATCCTCGACGATGCTGCCTCCCTCAATGCAATCCTCCAATACGCCGCCACCAACCACAAAATCGCCTACTTCCCCTTCGGCAAATACCGCGTCGAATCCACACTCCTCATCCCGCTCAACTCCCGCATCGTCGGCGAAGCCTGGTCCACCATCACCGGTGCTGGCCCCTTCTTCACCAACGACACCAACGACACCAACCCCAAGCCCGTCATCCAGATCGGAAACCCCAACGATGTCGGCACAGTCCACATTCAAGACATGCGCTTCACGGTCTCGGAAGTCCTCCCAGGTGCAATCATCACCCAGTTCCACGCCGCGGGATCTTCCCCCGGGGACATCGCCATCTGGAACTCCCTCATCACCGTCGGCGGTGTCCGCGGCGCGTCTGGTGTAACTAATACATGCCGCAATCCGAAGACGCCCTACCGCGCAGCGTTCATGGGGATGCATTTCGCGAAGACGTCGTCGGTGTATCTTAAGAATGTGTAGAACTAGGTCGCGGACCATATCACCGAGGACTTCGATAGAGGGAGTAACATCTCTGGTGGCCGGGGCGTCCTCATCGAGAGCACCAAGGGTACGTGGCTGCATGCGCTGGGGAGCGAGCATTGGTGGCTGTACCAGCTCAGTTTCCGGAACGCAGAGGGTGTGATGGTATCGCTGCTGCAGAGCGAGACGAACTACGACCAGGGAGACAATGCGCCGGTCATGCCGCCCGCGCCGTGGACTGTCGATTCCGGCTGGGGCGACCCGGACTTCGGGTGGTGCGGGCGCAATTCTCGGTGCCGGATGGGCCTCGCGAACTGGTGGGATGGCGGAAAGGACGTGTACAGCTATGCGTCGGCGAGCTGGACGTTTTTTAGCGGACCGGGTAATCAGCCCTGTGCGAAGGGTAATTACACGTGCCAGAACAATGTCCACTGGATTCAGAAGAGGCCGGGGAATTTGCATTTGTTCGGGCTGTGCAGCAAGGATACGCTGAACGCTATGCGGCTGGAGGGTGGAAAGGAGACCCTCACGAACGGCGGGTACACGGGGGGCTGGCCTGATAGTGGTGGCGATGCCGGAAGATATACGGCCTCTTGAGGACGGGACGAAGAGCTTTCGAGTCTAATTACGTCTCAATGAGTCTGCCACTTAGGTACATATGAGTTTAAATTCATGATGAGACTTTCTCCCTTGAACATGAAAGTTGGTCGTGTCTTGAAGATTGGGGTCGGGTACCTGCCTGCTTGAGCAACGGCGCTCTACCC
>Ga0247780_1001321_pt1 | contig 15367 bp, 20 predicted proteins | sample UWRJL079202R5_FD_179927 | JGI IMG/M metagenome (GOLD analysis project Ga0247780, IMG submission 179927) | Plant litter microbial communities from Arlington Agricultural Research Station in Wisconsin, United States - UWRJ-L079-202R-5 | ecosystem: Environmental > Terrestrial > Plant litter >... | reverse complement strand
GGGCGAGGTGCTGATTGTGGAGGTGGTTAGGCTTTCGATGGGGTTGGTGGGGGGGTGAGAGGGGGTTGAGAGGGCGTAGAGGGGGAGTGTTGCTATTGCTATGCTTGTTCTGGAGTTGCCGGCTGTTGTGTCGAGGCTGGTTTGCGTGGAGATTGAGGCCAATGATGGGTTGGTTTCGGGGTCGTTTTTGGCCTTTGGGAACTTGTTGTCATCTGGGTTCTCAGAGGCGAGCCTGAGATGGGAAGTGACTGTAGAAATATCGGGATTTCGGTCTAGAGGTTGAGTTGTTGTAAGCATAAATGCACTGATTTACATGAGAAAAAGGAAACTCAACGTACCCCTTGTACAAACATATACCGCAAGGCATTTGATGTCACTGAATTGGTCTGACAGCGTAACAAGAGGTGTCAGCAGCATCATCACACTGGCGACTTGGCCGTATTCCCAGCGATTCTCCCCAATTTCAGACGCGAAGGTACGGCTGTTGTCGTAGAGCTTCAAGGTTCCCCAAAGTGCTGCCACAAGAATGGCGAAGACCTGCGGCCATCGTGTTAGTGATGATCCCAAGCCATTAACAATGGGAGGTCGCGAACCTCGGCTGCCACGGAGAGGTAAAGCAGAATGTACATGTTGAACACCGTCAGCAACGCAACTAGAGGCTGAATGAAAAGCATGTGGTAGAGAGTGTAGCTCCATACTCTGCCGCCAGACTTCTTCAGATCGGGTACAAGCTTGAGAACTCCAGCAGCAATGAACCGGAGCATCTTGCGTTTGAACCTTGTAGCAAGCCCCCTTTTTGACTGGTGGAGTTTGAAAAGTCTGACGAGGATATTATGTATCAGAAGCAAATCCGACATAATCGCTTCCTCGTTGTACCCGCGGACGCCACCATTGTCTAACTCGATATGCTGTTCGTAACCTAACTAAAAGTAGCAGATGGCGTGCTGTGTTGGGTCAAGGTCTATCCTTCCGCTGAAGGCCACGGCTGTGAGAAGCAGCAGAGCAAGAGAGCCCATCAGAAACAACCGTACGGGTCGCTTAGACTGATTCTGAAACAGGTATGTTCGAAGGCAGGTCAATGCTGCGAGATGTGTGATGGTGGAGAACCAGGCGAGGCGTACAATGACTCCCCAGTGGTAAACTGACAGGGGGCTCGTGAGTGTCGCATAGCCGCTGACAAGTATTGCAATTCCGGAGATGATTTGTAAGTCACTCATCGTCATGACTCTCTGTTGCCGTTCGCCTCTTTAGTAATTCGAATGGACCAAAAGGCAGAGAGGAAAGAAACTGCGCGCAGCACCTGATTGAAGATGTTGTTCAGCTTTTTCGCCATCATTTCCCTTTGTGCCGTGTCTGGATCCCGCAGCGGCTTAAATAGTCTCTGGTAAAGCAAAACTCTGAGGCGATGAAAGGCGGCATCAATCGGATTTGGCCGTGGGATTCGCGGTGAATCACTGTCCGAGGGACCCGTTCGGAAGGGGTCCAGCCCCGGATCAAAGACGAAAAGGTAATATGCCATCATGAGAAAAATAGCAAGCCATGCTGTTCCAAGAAAGCCGGCGATAACCTGTAGCCGGCGTGAGCAGCAACACTCAGGTAATTGAGGAGTGCATCTCGTACCCCCAGCCCCGCAATGTCCGGGTTTGCCTGAAGACTTGAATGCTCCTGACATATGCTGGCAACGTCCGAAGCTGCCATCGTTGATGCCCAGCGGGTGAGAACAATGGTGTTGCGTTGGGGACAGGGGGCGATTCTCGTCGTGTGGAACGTTTTGACTGAGGTACGAAGGGCTCGCGAGCAGCGGAAGTTCAGTTGCAAAGTGACTTAATTAGGTAGAAAAGGGGGGTGCGAAGCACCCCCCAGTTATATACAAATGGAAGCTCCCTACGTGTGGGGAGAGCACATGATCCAAGGCCCCTGCGCTCCAGCCAAGCACGGGAGCGGCAGGGCGCCAGCGCGCCTAGCGCCTCAGTTCGACACGTCGACTTTAGGTTTTGGGAGGGGGGAAATCCACAGTAGCAAGTAGGGAGGAGGGCAATATAGGCGATCGAAAGGTTTATGTGTTTTCAATGGGACGCTCGACCGAACCACCATCCATGGCATGGCTTTTGCATGAGGCGCGACGCAGACTTGCATGTCAACCGAGTGCGCTGGAGGCTGTGTCCGGCTAAAACACAGGGCAGTCACAACATTACGGCGCGGGATACTACTAAGCGCACCTAACGTCATGAGGCACGGTCAATCCTTTTGAATTTGTGCCGTCGATGTTGACTTGTAGTGCTGCGCCCGAACCTCATAATCATTTCGGGAATCTCTAACAATTAGTTGTTTTTGTAGTTTGGGTATCCACGCCAAGGGGAGGTTTGGCGGGCCTCTTCTCAACAAACAGCATTCATTGGTCGAGTGGTGTAGTTGGTTATCACGTCAGTCTAACACACTGAAGGTCTCCGGATCGAACCCGGGCTTGATCATTCTGAACTTTGCGGAGTTAGCTGCTTCTTTTTTTGCTTACTGTTACTTTTTAAGGTGGATCTTTTGTCTAGGCAGGACTGGCTCAGACATTTTAGTTGCGGCACCGAAGTCGAGGAATGCCCCCCCCGCAGCCAACCACCAACGACGGTGTATTCATCCCACCCCTAACCTCTACATTGTCCATGTCCAACCCAAAGCCCCTTCCCCTTTCCCACCCCCTTTGACCTCCCACCATTTGAGCCCGAACCAACAGGGGCATAAAACCCAAACGTCCCCTCGTAATCCCACTTTGTCTTTAGTGCCCACAGCTGCTCCGCCCGCCAAGGCTCATCCCCATACAGCTCAGCCAACGACTCATCCCCAAACGAATAAATCACATACACCCTCAACGGCTCCCCCCAATCCGCTCCCCTCCCCCATCGCCTTCCGCATCGCCTTGAACGCGGCGACAATCTCCTCCGAAACCCCGGATTTAAATCCGCCCAGACAAGCGACCTGTTTAATTACCAGCACTCTCTTTCAGCTGTGCAGGTTGGTCGCGAGTATTGTTGCCATCTTGCATGCTCGGAAAGTAAGGGGTTGTGGGGTCGGATCAATGTCTGTGTTCGGTCTGGCCCCCATCCCGGATCTCTGGTTTGAGACCTTCAGCGTGGCTGCCAATGTTCCGGGGCCCTACAGATGTAATCGAGGTCCATCATCCCAAGGCATTTACGGTGTATCATGTCAGCACGGTGGCTCCTTATCTGGGACGTTAACCGCAATTCGAATCTTCTCGGCCGCAACAAAAAAACTCGCATCGATTGCTGACTGTCCGAGTGGTAGAAATATAGAAAATACTCCTCCGTCTTCGATAGATTACGATGAGGACCTCAAGCCGAGCCGTCTGGATCCTCGCCAGCCCACTTCCTCGTCTCGGCGATGGCGCGTTGTGGGTTCCACTGCTCGCCAGGCCATCCACAGTCTCTCATGATCTTGATTCTCTCCTGCTCCTCAGCGCCCGGACTGCCATATTTGGCAAGCTCCTGAACATCGGATCCGCCTGTCTCCAAAAGCGGTATCCAGTTCTAGGGATTCATCGTCAGCCAGCTGGTCCGGACTACACCAGTCGTGCACTTACAAGAAGAGTATACTGTTCCTTGCACATTTCGAAAAACGTTTCGATGCGAAAGGTAGGTGCCGCCTTCCATCCATTCTTCCACCACCGCTTTACGCAGTCGTCCTCTGGCTCGGCATCACCCACGGGGCCTCCCACGGCGGGGTCTCTATCGCTGTCATCCCACCAGATCACAACACCCCGCTTCGTGTCGACGATAATATTATAGCCATGTCGATATTGTCTGGCCAGCTCAAACATATGAGGCGGCAATCGTCCATCATCCTCTGCAGGCTGCTCCCGCTCTTCGGATGCCGACGAGGCACTCACTTGTCCCCGCTCCTTCTTTTCTTCCTCTCTCCTTTTCTCCTTCGCAATCTCCCCAGCAATAAACACAAACGACTGCCGGTAGTCCACCGGCCTTGCGCCCTCCAGGAGGACGGGAGGATCCCATGATCGTTCGCGCACAAAGTATGGGATGTGCCGCAGGAGTTGTATGACAGCAGGTGTCGGCTGCCAGACCCCGCCGGGGAGCTCAGTGATCTGCGGCCAACCGCTTGGTGGCGGGTACTTCAGCACAACGACGTCGCCGTACATGCGCTTGATGAACTCATAGAATGAGGTCATGGTAGCGACGGTTGCTGAGTGTGAGTATCCTTCGGTGCTGGGCTCCATCTTCAATTCTGCATTGAGCGTGGAAGTGATGACAGCGACAGTCGCGTCGTGCGAGTTTCGTTCGGCGCGGGGTTCCATCTTCAATTCCGTCTTGAGCGCGGCAGTGAACATATGTTTAGAGAATGTTGGGTGGCGCGGTCCAAGTTTATACAGGAGTTTGTACAGAAACGACACGCGGGCGATTAGCGAAATATGGCTAAGATTGGGGGGCTATTGGATGGGTTTGGTGCCTCGGGTTGGAGAGATTCGCACCTTCCTCTGTTGGTCACTGTGCCTAACGAGCACTTCCGACCAGCCACCCGCTGGCAGCTTCAGTTCAATCAAGCATCCTCACAACAATCTCTCAGAGCTTGTGCTACCTTCCCTACCTATTTTGGGAGACAGGCCAATCACGGGGCTGCATCTTAATATCCGGATAAACGCCTGTCCCCTTTTTTGACCCGTACCGAAGGCTTCCTGAGATTTCTTCCACACGTCGTCCGGGCCAAGCTCGCTCCGGTGGCACGCCCGCTAGGCGAGTGGCTGAGGGACGGTATAGCCGCAACATCGACTTTCTTGACGTGCTGCACCACAAACGCGCATCGCCAACAAATGCCTTGGATCTATTCCAAGATGTCGCAGCACCAGATACACCATGGCGGGTGCAGTACAAGTAGCTATATTGGTCCCTTTTTCCCTCTTCGATAGGCCGTTTTCTTTTGCCCAGTAGCCTTCTTTTTCATCATTTTCTCTTTCATTCTCGTTTTTCTTTTCCTATCGTCTTTTCTATTGTCTTTTCTATTGTCTTTTTCGTTTTGTTCTTTTTCTTCCTCTTGTTCTTCTTCTTCTTCACCATAATGAAAGCAACTACGTTGGTTGCCATTCTTTCTTCTTTCCATTCATCTGTCCATGCCACAGTGACGACATCTGACAACGATGTCATTCTCCATCGTCGCGAGAGCACGCAGAGCCTGATCGACTCTTATGCTGGACAAGGTCTCTGTCTCTCGTATGCTGCGGAACAAAACAGGGAGGCCATGTTGGCCCCCTGTAAGATCTGGTGCCCCAAGCAAAGCCCAGAGAACGATCCCGAAGCCGTAGGGGTATGTACTTTCTGGTCTGTGTCTGTCTCTTGCTAGTACTTGCTGACACGTTGGAAAACAGTGCAAAGGTCCCACCGTCGACAGGTCCAAGGTTCCTAGGCTCGTCGATGGCGAAGGCCTAGAGTACACCCCTGGCGAGTGTATTTGCGACCTGGAAATTGCGGAGGCCATTTTGGATATTGTGATTGAGGGACTCGGACAGATTGACAAGGTCCTCTGCAGTACTATGCTTTCTGCTCTCACCACCGCTGCCGAGATCGCTTTGACAGGGATTTTTCCTGCAGGCGCAGCAGCAAAGGCCGCTGTCCGAGGCGCCAAGACGTTTGCCGAGAACGGACTGGACGCAGTGTCTTTTGGCGGCTGGGTTGGTAGTGCTTGCGGTCTTCCTGACTTTCACTTCGACATCTTTGATGCCTTCACCGGTCTCGTCGGACTCCCGGACTCGGAGGGTACTAGCAAAGGCTGCCTAAGGAAGAACAAGGCCACCTGCAAGAAGCCAGAGCCTCGGCCCGACCCGCCACCCAAGCCTGATGCACCCAAGCCGGAGCCTCCTAAACCAGAACCGCCAAAGCCGCCGCTTGTCAGTGTTCCGGGCCAAGTCAAGCCCACGCTTCCAAAATCCCCGCTACCTAGCCCGTCGTCCCCCGTCAGCATTCCAGGCCTTCCACAACCTGGTGGTCCTCCTGTCGTCTTTCAGCCCCCCAGGCCTGCCAACCCGCCTGTCAATCCCCCTACGAACCCGAACCAGCCACCAGCGAACCCAACCAAGCCTACAGGTACGGGTCCAGCCACCGATAAGCCAGCTAGTACCCGTCCTGCGAGCACTGCCTCATCATCGGCTGCTGTCTGCAGGCTTGGAAAGCGTGCCCCGAGAGCCGATGGCCTTGTTCAGGGAGAGCTTGGCAAGGATATTTCCAGCGAGGAATGCGACGCCCGAGGACAGAAAACCATGCACATCACCAAGACCCCCAATTTCAAGGCCGGTGTTGACAAATACACCGAGACAATCAACATGAAGTGTCCCCGGCAGTTCGCCCAAGCTTGCTATCACTACCGGTCCGTCATGTTCGTGCACGCCGGGAACAAGGACATGACCGAATGGACATGCCACGAGACGGTAAGCAACGTGCGGGATAAGAACAACAATCTCAAGGCTACAGCGCTCACCGACTGGGGATCCACCGCCCTCGCCCAACGGGCTGCGAAGTGGCAGCACTGGTGGCCCTGGGCCAACGGCTTTGTGTACCGGACCACTCGGACCGGAGCTGACGGCCGAGAAACCTCTGCGGGCTGCGAGAGGGACGAATGGCCCCCGGCAGCGTTCTGGCCCGGCGACGAGCTCGCAGCAAAGAAGAAGATGTCTCAGCGCATCCGCTTCATCCCTCGTGAGGACAACGGCGGCGCGGGTAGGATCTGGCGCGGCTTCTGCGAGACCCACAACGCCCAGACGGTCGAGGGAAAGGAGACATTCATCAACCCTAAGTACATCCGCACCCAGGGAAAGGCCAGGGTGGACCCGGCACGCAGGGGGGCAGATGGCGTAACTAGTGAGTCCCTACCATCCCCCCCCCCAACCCCTCTCACTAACCCCCCTCCCCAACCCAGCCATAATCTCCACCGTCGACGTCAGAACCGCCCACGCCATCTTCTCCTTCGGCGACTTTGACTCCCTCCCCACCGACCCCTTCGATGGCCTCAAGCTCAACCCCTGCTGGCCCTCCCTCCTCGCCCCCTCGGACCCCGGCTGGGCCCTCCTCACCAACGACGAGTTCTACCTAAACCAACACCCCCTCTCCGCGCAGCACACCCATTCCTACGCCGCCCTCCCCGACCTCAACAGCGTGTGGAAGGCGCTGACCCTCGACGCCAACGGCGTGTACCAGCCGCCGTTTCAGTACAGCTCGCTCGCGGACTTTGCGGCGGTGCAGGCCGAGTTTCGAGGGGGGCATGCCATACCCGCGGGGTATTTGGGTGTATTGCCGGGAATTCCGAAGGATCCTGGGGCGCCTGTCCCGGTGAATCCGTTTGCTGGGGGTGGTGTCCCTGGAGGGCCGGTTGTGTTGCCGCCACTGCGCCCTGCGGTTCGGCGTGGGGTGGTTGGGAACGAGACGGAGAGGGGGTGGGGTGATGATGGCGCCGGCGGGGATTATTATGGTGATGCTGCTGCTGGCGAGGGGCATGGGCATGGTGGTGATGGCGGTGTTGACCTTGAGGAGTATGATGACGCGGAGCTGGATGCTTGGATTGAGAGGTACATGGCGTGGGTGAAGAGCCGGCAGCAGTCGAGTAATACGGTGGCTCCGCGGAATGATGACGCGCGGGCGACGCCGGTGGGAGAGGGCGGGCCTATGCCGATGCAGACACCGGCGACAAAGAGGACGGGGGCAGATGCGGATATGCCAGAGCCGACGGCGGGCCCGCGGTATTAATACCTGTACTTTTGAATTGTATAGATAGATATGTCTCGCTCCCTGCCTTCTTTTCCCGTTCCCCCCTTTTCTACCATTCCCCTTTCCCTCCCCATAAGTCTACCTCCCCAGCTCAGCCGGTGGCTACGACAGAAGTTCTGACGGACATGCCTACGCATGCTAATACTAGCCAGGCTTCAAAGGGTAATACTGCGGTGTCGCGACCGTCCGCCGCACCAGCATAGCCCTCTCCGCGCTCGCCTTTTCTGCGTTCGCCTAGTCCGCCGCCCGGGCCATCTCTTGCACGAGGGCGTTTTCGTTTCCGCGTTTCCCAGACCAGAAAAATGATAGCGCCGATGAGGAGGAGGCCAAGTGGGAGGCCTACTCCGAGGCCGATTTTGAGCATTTGATCGTTGTTTGCTGCTGCTGATGCGTCGGATCCTTCGTGGGACGGCAGGGTTTGGCTCGAAGCCTGAGATCCTGTCGAGGAGCCCTAGGGTGTCCCTGAGGAAGACGTCTTCGAGGAGCTTACGGGTGTCGTCGACTCGCTAGTAGGGGGTGGCTAGCGGTTATGAAGAAGGGCAACTGGAACTTTCTATCTGCGCCCCTACAGCATTTTGATATGTTGCAACAGTCATTGTTGGAAGTGTCGCACACGAAGACGTGGATGTAACTATCAAAAGCTAGAAGAGTGCAAGTTGTTAGGACCTAAGCAGACTGTGGAGGGGAGACGGAGGCTGGGAACTCATACAGATGAAGCTCGAACAGTATTTCTGGCAAGGAGCACCCCATTTTGGATCGGTGCAGCCCTGCACGGTGAACAGGTTTTTCGAAGAGCCTGCGTTCAGACACAGCCCGTTGTCGAGGCAGTAGTCGTCCTTGTTACAGCATGGACTGATCTCAGCGTTGGGGTTGCAGGGCCTCCAGTTGAGATCTGCATCCTGGAGTATCCCGTCGACATTGTAGCAGTTTGCGGAGTTAGCAATACCGACCAGAGCTGAAACGACGGCACGAAGTGGCACCACTGCCATTGGGGCAATCACAGAGGGCGTTGACTTTGGACTGGGGAACAGAAGAACAGCATGCAGAGCGCGAAGATCGCTGATGCGGCGGGGACAGCAGCCCTTAAATTATCGACACAGAGCGAGCAAGGACATATTTTGGGGGCCGATCCTCCCAGGCGGCTCTAAAATAATTCGAATGTGCGCGCCATCAGAAGCAGAACATTCAAACTGGCCCTGCCGCTCTGTACGGATATCCGTGGAGAAAGTATCGTCGGGTGTGACATCGAAAAGAAAACGGGTTTCAACACTGAGTGTCCACGGAAGAATTATTCTTACCTAGGTAAATACCTACTGCGCACAGGGAGGTTCTCACGATTCGTCAGAAATTCCCATGTCTTGGTCATGCAGCTGTCCCAACAGCCGCGCATGTTGACCGAAACAAATCTGTAGATAGTCCATCCTTATAGGTACCTGCTCACAGATGCCTACTCGCCTAACTGACCCCAAAAAGCTCCTCACCAGGAGACACCGACATCAACTCAAACCATTGACCAAATCCCTCGTCGCAACGGAAATCTCGCCGAGCGTACTCGCAGCTCGACTTCCAAGCACCAGCTTTCCATCGACCAGCTCAAATTCCACAGCCAGCCGCTCGGACAAACCACTCAGTCGATATGCATGCATCCTGGACATCTCGAGCAACGCTCTATGTTGCTGCACCTCGGCGCGGAGTTCAGCGCTGTTTCTTTGCAATATGCCGAGCAAAATCTGCGTTGGGTCCAGGTCCTTGGTGCTGTTGCTTTCAAGTTGTATATCACCTTCGGCGGCTGCGGGGTGAGATGGAGGTACATCATGCAATAGGTGGGGGTCTGAGAGAGGGTCGGCGATGGGAAAGTCGTCCATGCTCCAGTCAATTTCTAGAGCGGGATAGTCTTCGAGGCTGTCAGTTTGGGGGATGACGGATTCACTGCTAATACCCCCTGTGCTGGGTTGCATGGGCAGTTCGGAGCCGGAACCAGAACCAGAGTTGCTGCAGAGGCTGGGAGGGCAGAGTCAGTAAGGCCGGTACTTTCTAAACCGTGAATCAACAACGCACCCTTGAACCAGTTGGTACAGTTGTAGACCGTCCGTGTTGACATGCTCGTAGTCTGCCGATGATCAGAAACCAAAAGGCACTTCACGCATCTTGGTGGTTGTGCTTACAAGGGGTGTAGCACTCCCGGATGGTACCAAGGTTGGCATCCGAGAAGTTTGGGTAAAGACATTCCATCAAGTTATACCACTTGTCAGCCTCTCTCTGATGTGGCTTTCCCTTACCCTTGAACTTCTGGTTTCGGAATTCCTTGACCTGGTGGGTCTGCATGAGAGTGTATTCGCAGATCTCGACCGAAGAACAGTGCTCGTCCGTGTGATGCTCCTGTGCTTCGCCCTCAGTCTTGCAAAATTTCCAGCAGTTGTTGCAACGCAGCGCAGGATTGTGCCGCGTGAGAACGTGCTCCCTAGATGAACAGAAATATGGACTTAATGACGGTTGTCAGGTTTCCCGGTGATGCCCAGTTACTTACTTGACGCGCCTAACGTGCTCAAAACCACCGAAGGGATTTTGGCGATTTGGTATGCCGCAATGGGTGTCGATCTTCGAATATAGATGCGCTTTCTGGAAAGGGCAGGCAAACCTCTTGGCCGGGGCCCCAACCTCAACACGGGACCGCTTGTTTTCATCCCCGCCTATCTCGTCTTCGCCCCCTCCTTGGTCGCCTCCGGGGGGCGCCCAGGGTCGTTTCTCACTGGCGTTGGATTTGCTACTGTTCCCACTCGCTTTTTCGCTGACGTCCGTACTGGAATTCCCCCCAAAAGCTGACACCCCGACTCCTTGGCTCGCTCCACCGTTCGCGGCGAGAATGCGTGACAAAATCCCATTGAAACTTGTCTGCGTATTCAGGAGCCAGGCTGAGGATCTTGTTATCCGATACTTGAGATCTAGCACAAGCTGCGACACGGTTGCTGTCGGGGCGGCGGGAAATGATGCAGTTCCATTGGAAGACGATGGCGTCAAACAGCGACGACTTGGGGGACCATCAATAGTTTCCCAATCCGAGCCAGTATCGAATTCATCAATCGGGGGTAGCGGTCCCGGCAACTGTGTAACAATGCGGCCCGTCTCCATGTTAGGCAGCATCACTTCCTGGAGTGCCTGGGAAGGGCTGGGGAGCTTTGGTGCCGTAGCCAAATCCTCCCAGCTGAGTGGTCTTGGTGATAGAGCTATCGGTTCCTCGTGCATTGGGCATTCACATTTGACTTTCGCAGCCACCTTCTCGGGGGTGTGTAGGATGTGGTCTCCGGGAACCTCAACAGGCGCCATGGGTATCGTACTCAAGAGAGATGGCAACTCTGATGGGGGAGCGGTCATTTGCCTGTGTCCTGGTGTTATCGTCCCGGCCAAATTCGCCAAGCTAAGTTCCGTCAGTTTAGCGTTAGAGTCAATGTTCGGTCCTCGGGTACCAGTTCTCCTGGGAGCCGGGCTGAGTCCACGATTGATGTTTGCGGCCACCATTTCAGGGGAGAGAGGGACCATGATGCGATCCTCAGGAATCTCGAGAACCTCGGAATCAGCCGTGCATACAGTCTTCGAGAGAGACGGCATTTCGGATGGTGGAGCGGCTGGATGCTTGTGTCCAGGTGTTGCCGTCCAGTATGGCCTTTCCCAAGTCGATCCTTGGCGGTCGAGGAAATGTGGAAGAGGTCTTGATTTATCCCGGCGGGCCAAGGAGAGCTGGAGAATGTCTTCTCGAAGCCCATCAAGCTGGACAACATCCTCATCTTCGGTGGGCGATGCCTTTTCGTGCATACCGTCAGCAACATAAGCCGAATGTAGGTAGGTGAGATAAGGTATGTCCGAGAAAACAGCACACTCACCATGACTGCTGGTATCCTCCGCCTGCGGTTGTGGGTGTGAATGTCGGCAGTAACTTAGGACGGTAAACAGTCCTGGAGAGCAAAGAAGCAATCGGTCGTGCTGATTTCTCCTGTTGGGTGGTGAGCCCGTGAAAAATCAAATACGGTTTTGGGGGCGCCGGAATATGCAGATGTGACATCCAGAGAAGAGACACCTGCATGGAACATGCAGATGGGAGATGTCACTTTCAGGTGGCAGATGACACTTTCCGATGGCGCTTTCTGATGGCACATTTGGATGGTGCACCCAAATGGTAAACTTCTGTCCGCTACTAAAACCTGGTCAGTTCCCTTGAATCTCCGACCTTAATCCTCTTCGACATGCTCACCACTGCCTCGTTCTTGGAATCTGCATTGCCTCAGCCCCATCGAGATTCGCATCATGGCCGCCAAAGATCGGTGAGAACCCCCGGTCCGGTCCCCTCCCCTGGCAATGCTGACCAATGGCATACGTAGTCCAATCACGGACCAAGCCGGTGGGCTCCAAGGCTCCGACACAACAGCGGGAGGTCTGTGTGGCTGCTCCGCCGCAGCCTCTTTTGATGCTGTGTCACGCTCGCTTATTGATGCGACCGCCGAGCACAGCTGCCACCCGCAGAATCTCACCATCGAGGGCGTGGACGACAACACGAATGGTTGCGACCATGACGCATATAATCCGTGGTCAGCCTTCCCACCAGAGATCGGGACTGACTTGCGAGAAATGGGTTCCCAGTTTGGCCGAGACCTGCACAAGCCGAAATACCCACCCAGTTGTGATGTTAAGTGCCGCAATCAGCTAGGGAGTTTGCTTGAGAATGAGAGTTCTGGTTGAAAAGAAATGGCACTAGGCACAATTGTACTTGCTCATACTAGAAGTGAATTGTTAGAGCCGTTGTTAGCAAAGACTCGGATCCATGTTGTCTCTATATCTACCTACGTCCCACTCGTGATGTCTTAACTATCTTTCCCTCCCATTTTAAACCTCCCCAGCATCCCTAGATACCCTGCACATGACTATCTATCTTATCCTACTTAACCTTTTATCTAAATAGTAATACTTTATACAAGTTAATTTAGCTTAAATCTATATTGAAAAATGAAAAACTTAGAATATATAATAAAGATATTTCCCCTAATTTTTTAACTCTTTCCTTAACGTGTGTGATAAGCGAGTTGGCTAGACAAGCGAGTTGGCCACTTTAACGAGATTTGATAACGTACACACAAAAAGATATTAGTAAATTGTTAGTAATTTCTTATTGCATTTTTCTGCGCAGGTCACCAAATCTTGTTAAAGTGGCCAACTCGCTTGTCTGGCTAACTCGCTTATCACGCACGTTACCTAATTAATATAAACCTTTATGTTAAACTTCAGGGTACCACAGGGCTGTAGTACAGCGCTGTGGTCTCAGAGGAAGAAGTATTGTACTGGTCCAAGCTAGCTACAGCGCTTAACAGCGCTGTAGAAAGCAAATGAAGAGCTGAATCACAGGGAAATGCAACTGTAAATAAGGGTCTCACAGCGAATATTAACGCTGGAAACAAGAGAATCCGGAAGGCAGTGCCTTGTAGAATGACCAGAAAAGAATGAAGTTGCTTGCTTAGCTAGAATTAGATACAGGAGAGGAGAGAGCCTGTTATAGGTTATGGGAGGCTCTGGAAGAATTCCAGAGCCTTCTATAAGGTAAAACTAACTAATAAAATAATGGAATAGTATTGTTATGAACTATTCTTCGTGGTTCTGCTGACATAGTAGCTAACGTGGCCACTAGAGTGGGTTTGAATCCTCTGGAACCCTCTGGGGTTCTAGAAGATTCGACTAGTGGTTACAGGGTACGCAACTACGTAACAGTTATAGGCTGTTGCTTACTGGAGGCTCTTGTAATACAGGGAGCCTATAGGGCACTCAGTGGATAGAAATTAACACTTTATATCTCTTACCTTTTACTTATAAATTTATATTAAAATATATAAAAGAAAGCGTTGAAGTCTAATTTTTAATGTTATTAAATTCAAAACCTTTATAATTTTTAATTTTTTATTAATAAATGATAACTTTAATAATAAATTCTTTCTCTTATTTTAAACTTTCTAAAAGCTTACCTTCTTTAATAAACCTAATGCTTATTATGAGATAAAAGTTAATAGAATTAAAATAGCTATTAAAATACATTTAAGGGATTTATATAAGCTGTAAAGGTATAAGATTAATACCATTAATAAGGGTGGTAGGGTCTTAGTTAGTAAAGTTAATATATTAGATTTTAATACTAGTGCTAATATTAAGGACGTGCTCAAGGGAGGGGCTGAGTGGGGCAAAGTGCAGGGTGTTATTTAAGGTTGAGCACGTTAATCGGCTTGCCGTCCCAGAGTAACCCCTGAAAGCTGTTTTGTGATAGTGCTGGGTCAACGTTGGTGATCTGCATTTCCTCAACGTTTTTGTCAACCCCGACAAGATCTGGACCTTGGGACGGCTGCCCTGTAGCCTGAGGGCCCGTCTTTTCGTGATTAATCTTAAAATTCCAAGACTCCCACAAAGGATCCCATTCGGGAAGAAAGTCAGGGAATCGGGCCATGCCGAGGTGCCGGTAGCCTCGGCCGCGAAGGGATCGGCCGCGTCGTGCTCCGGTTGTTTGTAACCGGTCTGTTGGGGGTGTTGCGTGGCCCGAAAATCTTGAATCAGCTGTACCTGTAAACTAAACGTGAAGTCCATCACGCGTTGCGCTGCTGTTGCCTTGTGTCTTCAATCCAGAGTTCCGGTTGAATTTTCCCTTGAAACTCCTCCCGGAATTGCGAATTGTAGGTGCGGCCGGCGGTGAAGGTCTAGAACTCGAGCAGTGTGTCATACTCGCGTCCATGCAACGCATCTGAGCCCCAGTTTAACCCCGAGACATGTTCATAGTCTAGCGAGTATGTGTTAGTGGCTTTATTGGCACGCCTCTATCGCGAAAACAGCAAGAACGTACAGGGTGACGGAGTGGACGCGGGATCATCGGCTGGGAAGATGATATGATACATATCAACCCACTTTTCAGCTTCCGTTCTCGGGTCTTTCCTCCTTCGCTTCTTCAAATCTTGCAGCTGTGTGGAGTTGATACCGTCCAGAAACACCCCGTCTTCGCGTTCACAAGGGCTTGTCTCTGTGAGGTGCGCACTGAGACTTTCGTATGTAGAAAAGTCGTGAAGATAGCAAGGTCAATGAGCGTTTGGTAATGCGTGCCTACAAAAGACGTGCTCCCTTTCGAGCGAGTCAGCTACTTCCAGGGCCACGAGTTAAGAGCGGTGCGTACTTGACCCGATGGACTGTCGTCCAACCGGGGTCTGGGCAAGCCCGGTGTGCCGGTACTTTTGAGGATCTCGTTTGAAGAACGGGCAAGCAAAGCGTGAGAAAGTACCCAGAGATGTCTTTGATTCTGTTGGCGGAGCTGGGCCGTCACCGAAAGACTCGCTGTCCCCTGTGTAGCCTGTTGACCGCGCTGGACGGGACGCCTGGGAGCGCCCGGCTGGTAACCCGGTACCGCTTGCCCCGATGATTTGAGATTCCGACGGCTGCGCAGCGGTGAAAGCCTCAGTCCGGTTACCAGTGCAGCCTGTGATGTATGCAGTTGCTGGACCCAAATAGTGACACGGTCCGGCTCGTGGTCCTGCAGTCCTGTGCCGCTCCTCTGCGGGGACTGCGAAACGGGCAATGATAGG
>Ga0247780_1001319_pt1 | contig 15422 bp, 1 predicted proteins | sample UWRJL079202R5_FD_179927 | JGI IMG/M metagenome (GOLD analysis project Ga0247780, IMG submission 179927) | Plant litter microbial communities from Arlington Agricultural Research Station in Wisconsin, United States - UWRJ-L079-202R-5 | ecosystem: Environmental > Terrestrial > Plant litter >... | reverse complement strand
CACTGCCAACCTCGTATTCAGTCAGCCAACCTCGCTTCGCAGAAGCGAGTGTGGCCAATGCACTCCGTGCACTGGCCACCCTCACGGCTATAATAACACGGCTTCCACTCTCGAAGATAGAAATAATGAATCACCTTCAACACACACTGCTCTCCAATGCCTTAACCCCTTTTGCATTTCAACAGTAAGGTATAAAGTACTTCTTAGTCAGTTAGTATAGATAGCTATAGTTATGCCCACAACTACCGTAAGGGACTCTAGTTCCTCACGCTAGTATTCAATTGTTCATTTGTGTCCTACTGTTCAGACTCACCTCTATGTATTATAGTGACAGTAACCTACAGTGACATTAAACCCCCGTCTAGGAGTGCTAGCTTGATAAGCCGTCTTCGGAACACTCCTTACCTGTTGGCGTCCTGTTATACGTTCTGTCTTAACCCACGCCAGTCCTCTTAAGGCCTGTGTCGGGTGCAGGTCGTAATAACTATCTTTAGTAAACTTAATAAGATGATCCTTATAAGCGATGCTGATTTACGGTAAGATAACTAGCTGTAATAGCTATACGTTTAAGTTAGTAATCGTAAGTTTATTCTTAAATGATAGAGTTAAAGATTAAAGGCATGTAATATCTAGATTTAAAATAAAGGGGTCTTTCTTATAAAGGTAGCTATTAAAGACAGTATACTTTTTAATATAACACTTTAATGGATTTACTATATTAATAACCCTAATCTGTGCTTAAAGCTGTATAACCTTAAAAGAAACACTTTAGCCGCGATTAAGCACTTAAATCGAAATTATAAGCAGTTTAACCTCAAATCTGCCTTTATAAAGAAGGTAATAAGGTTTACAGCCGCTATAACGGTTACTGTAAGCTTAATCCAGGGATTCTTGATATAACTAAACGTTATTATTATAAAATTAGTAGCTAATCGGCTTAAATCTTTACTTATAAAGTGGATTTATAATGTTAACGTATTATTTTTTATAGTTAAGTATTTTACATTTTACAAATTATTAACGTTACTTAACCTTACTGTTATAGTAGAGGCGCTTTTAAAGTCGTATATTACTATTAGGAAATGGATTAGTAAACTTTATGGCGTTAAGAAAGTAATTCTAAGGAAGAAGATAACTACTTATAACTAAAAGATCCATCTTTCATTTAATAGCTAAAGTATGCCGAATAGCCTTTATTTAATTACAGTAATTATACACTTTATTATTACTAATAAGGTAAAGTAAAAGTATGCAGTTTTTAGCCTGCTAAGAATTTAAGGCCACTATATTAAAGCTAATAACGCTAAGGTTATAATGTGTTACCTTCACGATTAAGACCTTAACTTTAATTTTATTAACTATATTATTACTAATAATTATATCATTAATAACTTAACTATTCGCTGTATAATTAAGAGTGCTTACTTAAAGGTTAAACTGGTAATATAAAAGCAATAGTAAAAGCAAAGTCGCTTACGTTACATTTACTACATTATTAATTACATTACAGTTATAATACTTAATAATTACAGTAAGTCATTATATAAAGATAGTGTTCGCCTTAACGCTAGCTAAATCGCGCTTATGCCTTTAAGGCTACAACCTAAAGGAGATAGATTAGATTTAAACTTAAATGATAAAGAGGATAAATACGAAGCTAAAAAGGTTCTTACTGCACTTAAGGCACGTGGTGTTTACAATAAGGATAAGCTAAAGGAAGACCTTACAATTATAACCTTTTTAAAAAAGAGAGCTATTAGTAAAGCAAAACATTTAGTCCGTTAGGTAAGAGTTAGTTTTATTCGAAAGAAGATATTCTATAATATTATTAAAAGCTAAGGATTAACTAAGAAAGAGATTATATTTATAAACAGTTAAATAAATCTAAATCTAAAGGTTACACACTTAATTTTAAAGATAGATAACGCTACACGCTAGAACTTAATATATTATATAATTAAGTAAGTGTTAAAGTTACAAAACGTTATTACTTTACTTTATATTTAAATGGAGAAAAGTAACAATCCACGTTACTTTAAACTAGTAAATAAGAAACAGCTTTACTTAAAGAATATACAGCTTTATACCGACGATTTTAATAAGCTTTAAGAGATTATTAATATCTTAAAAATCTTTAAAAAGTATATTAAGATATTTAAAGGCTGGAAAGGTAACGCTTAAGAGGTAATACTATTATTATTTAATATACAGCTTATGCTTAAGGTGTAATATTAACTTTAAAAAGTGAATTAAGCTGTAACATTAACTCTATTCTATAAAGAGCTAGATATACAGTTTCCTAATCTATATAATTATTATACTAAGTTATAAGATTATAAGGCTTTATTATAATTACTGTAAGTGGGACTCCTCTTAGCAATTAAGTAACTTAATAAGTACATTACGCTGTTACAGGAAACTAATACTTATTAGATTATTATTATCTTACACCCTTACTTTAATATAGTATAAATTAATTACAACAGGCTTACTAACGTTATACAAATTATCACTAACTTTAAAGGCATATATTGCAATAAGTATACTAGTTATAAGCTAACACTAGCGTTAGTATTAGTGCTGGAGCTAGAAGTAACAGAACAGAGTTAGCGGTATAGTTTACACTACCTTACAGTAGCTTTACAGTTAGCTAAATAAGATAAGCTGGATATTTACATCTCAGAAGCAGCTATAATAATTACAGCAGAGCAGTTTAAATAACCCCTAAATTAATGAGCAGCTAATAAGCACCGCTTTCCTTACCTTCACACTATAACTATTAACTTTCTATTTATATTACCAGCCTTAACAGAGTGTGAACGCTGTTTTAGCCTTACAAAACTTACAATAGGGACCTAGAGGCACAGTTTAAAGGAGGAAACAGTTAATAAGGTAGAAAGCTATAGGTAATAGAAGAGAGCCGATCGGCAGAGGGCGGAGGAAGCCGTTAAGGCAGAGAGGGTTGCCATAGGGGAGGAAATTGTGGTCCCTAATTAAACTAGGTGTCATGACAGTTAAAAATGCACAAAGTTATTCTTAGTAGCTTTATACTTATATATAACCCTAACCCTTACATAGCTCATCTGGCGTTACACCTAATAAGACGATTCCTTATGTTAGTAAGCCGAGCCGATTCCTAAATCCGCCCTCATAACGCCACACCACGCCTGGAGCCATAGCTCGGATTAGCTCAGCTCATGCCAGCGCTGCCCAGGGTAGCCAGCCGTCAAAGTAATTATGACAACCTATTTAAGGCGATACTAGCTTTCATACCTGCTAGGTAAATAGGCATCTGTTAGACAGGCATCCCCATTTTCTTATTCGGGCATCCCCCCCACCAGAGTTAAGGTTATATATAAGTAAAAAATTTCCACACTCCCAGTACATACGCGCCATTCCCCACGGTTGTAATTCTGCCACCACTAACAACCTCTCAACTTCACCCAGGTCACCTAACGCCCATAACGGTTCGTCGCATCACCCCAGTATAGTTCCAGTAGTTAATAATATAGCCAGTCTATACCCTAAAGCCTTTTAAAGCACTAGATTCCCGTTTACTGTCGAGCAGTCGCTAAGTTCCGTAACTGCAGTAATAGCAGCCAATACAGGCACCCCCACCATCCCTAATAACAATAGCGATAACAAGCTACATTATTATAGTGATATTAACGAAATTTACGTGGCTAAGGAGCCTTTAAGTTATTAATCTAAGCCTCGCTTTTAGCGTAAAGGCTCAGTTCAGCCTTTACGTAAGGCCTTAAGTGTTGTGAAAGGTCTTATACCGATTAATCTACGTGTTAATATACCCTTAAAACTGCTGTAGTTTAATTCCAGCTCTAATAACAACTCTAATAATAACTCCACGCGCGGTTAAGGTGACGATTTAAGTAATAGTTACTTTACCGATAAGGACTAAGTTATCCTTAACCCTTTAAAGATAATTATAGTAAGTATAATTAAAGGCCTATAAACTGTCGTGAACACTTAGGTGAAGGATAAGGGCTTTGCTGTTATTAGAAGGCACGGCCGAATAAAGAAGAACGGCTCCTATACTTAATATACCCTAGAATACGACCGGTTTAGCCAGTTAAGAAAGTCTAAAAGCGCTGGATTACATGCTTTAAACTCTTGGAAATGTAATTACGCCTAGATAGCTAATGCTGTTTAGTTAACTAGCGGATAGTTATTCTAAATCCATAAAGATTTAGTTTACTAAACTTATAACTACAGTCTCTCTCTTAAGCCTACAGCTCATCCCTAACATTATAAGGTCTTTAAGGAGATCCTCCAGGCTATTACTAACGCCTTTATTTACCTTAATATCCGTATAAGAGACGTAAGTAACCTTATTACCTCTTAGTTCCTAAAAAGCACCTTTATCAACTTAGATATTTTGTGACGACCCTGCAGGCTGTCACTTGGGCCGGGGCGGCCTGACGAATCCCCTGCAGAAGGAACAGTGTGGAAAGACGGTGCACACCGTCCAGGCGCACTGGGCCAGGGGTGCAAAGACCCGAAGCCCCTACGACTAATAAGGTGCTGCTTGCAGCATGCCGAGTGCTCGCATCGCAAGCAGGAGAGACCTTACGAGTAGAACACTTACGCGGTGCAAAGTGCTCGCACCATAAGCACTTACGACGCTATAAGCAAGGTATAAAGTACCTCCTAGTTAGTTAGTATAGATAGTCATGGTTATGCCTATAACTACCGTAAGGGACTCTGGTTCCTTACACTAGTATTTAATTATTCATTTATATCCTACTGTTCAGACTTACCTCTGTGTATTATAGTGATAGCGACCTATAGTGACATTAAACCCCCCGTTTAAGAGTGCTAGCTTAACAAGCTGTCTTCAGAATACCCCTTACCTGTTAGCGTCCTGCTATACGTTCTGTCTTAACCTGCGCCAGTCCTCTTAAGGCCTGTGTTAAGTGCAGGTCGTAATATATTTATAACGTTAGGTTATTACTTTATTAGTAAAGGTTAGATAGTTACTTAGGTACAGCAGTAGTTATTAAGGACTTTAACGAGCTTAAGATACTATACGTTATTAAGTGGTAAGATGAGAAGAAAGAGGACCTTATTAGTATTGTTTTTACGTATCCTCTCCTCCTCTCTTTAACGGCATTATTGTAAGAGGTTATATATGCAGATATAACATACAGTATAAATATCTTTAGCTATCCTCTATTTTAGGTTATAGGATTAATAAGCTATAACATTACATTTACGTTTATCTTCAGCCTTATCGATAATAAGAAAGAGGAGGTATTTAATTTCCTCCTTAATAGTATAAAGCAGTTCCAAGTAAAGATAAAGATCCCTAAGCCTCTAGTATTTATAATAGATTACTGTACGGAGATAAAGTTATTAATTATTATTACGTTTCTTAAAGCTTAATAACAGCTTTATATCTTCTATATTATTATAAATATACTTCGTAACGTTAAAAAGAAGTGGAGGAAGCATTTTAAGGCTTATGTTGAGGCTAACTCTAATGACGAGGAGTTTAATAAAGATGAAGATACGTTTTCTGTATTTAAGTTTAACGTTTTAACTAGGATTTAAGAGAATAAGGAGGATGATGATAAGGCTTAGAATACAGGGGTTAGATTTACAGTTACCTTTATTCCTTATAACCCTTACAGCATTAAGGTAATGTTTAAGGAGATAGTTTATACCGAAAGTGAAGATCTGTTTTTTAAGGCTTAGGTTACCTTAAAGGTAAAGTTCTTAGATTAACTTATAATCCTCCGTTATATCCAGAAATAGTAGTTTCCTCTCTGTAAGCAGTAGGCTAGCTGTTATATTAAGCGGTATCGTAATTTCGGAGCTAAAGTCACCTTGCTAACTAAGTTAACTAACCTTAACGCTAAAAGCTACCTTATTAATAGTCACGTCTTTACCTTCCGCCTTATTAACGCCCTTTAAGCCTTAGCATTACGTTAGGTAAAGAAATAAGAGGATAAGCGAGCTGATAAGGGTGTTAGAATACGCTTAGATTATGTTAAGTGTAACTATCTTAGTTCCTTATTAATAAGGGTATTATATAAAGCTCTGAAGTTAATTAATTGTAAGTATTAGTATGTAATAGTAGCGTTTACGATAAAGACTTAGCTAGTTAAGCCCTTAAGCCCTTATTAATTAGAATGTACGGTATCCTTACAGTATAGAATTCCGTGCTGTTATACTATTGTGACAACCTTACAGGCTGTCGCTTGGGTCGGGGCGGCCCGACAAATCCCCCACAGAAGGAACAGTGTAGGAAGACAGTACATACTGTCTAGGTGCACTGGGCCAGGGGTGTAAAGACCCGAAGCCCTTACGACTAATGAGGTACTGCTTGCGGTATGCTAAGTGCTTGCATCGCAAGCAGGAGAAAACTTACGAGCAGAACGCTTACGCAGTGTAAAGTGCTCGTATAATAAGCACTTGCGACACTATAAGCAAGGTATAAAGTACCTTCCAGTTAGTTAGTATAGATAGTTATAATTATATCTATAACTATTATAAAGGACTTTAGTTCCTTACATTAGTATTTAATTATTTATTTATATCTTACTATTTAGACTTACCTTTATACATTATAGTAATAATAACTTACAGTAATATTAAACCCTTATTTAAAAGTGTTAACTTAATAAGCTGTCTTCAGAATACCCCTTACCTGTTAACGTCTTATTATACGTTCTGTCTTAACCTATACTAGTCCTCTTAAGGCCTGTATTAGGTGTAAGTTATAATACGATACTAACGTGTAAGTTTTAAACGCTATTTGTTAAATTCCCAGATATTACCTCTTCTTTACTAATATATCGACCTCTGGAAAAGGAAAGGAGATTAAGGAAGCGTAAGCTTAGCTTTAGCTCCTTACTATTAATAAGTTAATTATACGCCTTAAAGACTTAAACTTTAATTAATAAGGACTGGTTAAGGAACTTAATAAAGCTTTCCCTAAAGACATTAAGAGCTGTATTAGCTTTATTAAGAAACTTTAAATATAACTTAACGCTGTTAAGTTAAAGAATAACGACCTTAAGGGCTTATAGAAGAAACGAGTAAAACTCCCCTTACTGTTACGCTTTAAGGGAGACTTTACGTAGCTAGAGTCTTAGATAGCTTAGCTTTAGAGTTATATTACTTACTATAATAAGCAGTTCTTTAAAGAAGAAGGAAAGGTCAGGTTTACCGGAGCCTTACTAGATAGAGTAACTGCTTACTAGTATAAACCTTATGTAAAGATAATTAATAACCTCTTTATAAACAGAGCGTGTAAAGAGGCCCTTAAGACTTAGGCCTTTTTTAACAACTTTGATGTTTTCGTTAACTAACTCTAGACTGAGTTTAGAGAACTAAACGCCCCTAAGTGGGCTGAATAGTAATTTATAGCCTTAAGGTAAACGTCTTTAATCTTTAAGTTCTTTATATACTTTAAACTAGAAGTAGTAAAGACTAAACTTGGCTAAAAGGCTTTAGTAATGCTGTTCTGGAGTAGTCTGAAGGAACACGTTACTAAAGACTTTTACTAGGAAGATCGACTAAACTGCCTTTAAGAACTAGTTAAGATAGCTATTAAAGCAGATAACTGGTATTACAATCACTATTATTAGAAGAACTTCTAAAAGGAATAAGCCCCTTACTAGCTAAGTAAGCTTAAGAAGGGGAATTAGTTAACTGCGACAGGTTATTACCTTAAGCTAATAGATATTAGTATAGTGAACCGTTAGAATTAACTTAACTACGATAAACCTTAACGATAATAGCAGCAGAAGTAGTCTAAGGACCTATTATAGGTCTAGTGCTTTAATTATAATAAGAAAGGATATATAATATAGCAGTGCTTATTATTAAAGTAAGTTAAGTAAAAACCTGTTCTAGAAGGAGAAAAGCACGTTAAGTTTAATTTAAGAGATATCTATATTAAGATAATAAGTAACAAAGAAGACTGTACTTAGATAGATAAGTGTAACTTAAAAGACAAGGGAGAAGAGGAAGAACCTTAAGACGTAATGTATTTAGTCCTTACAGGTGTCTTAGAAGAGTCAGCTACAGAGGTGCAGGTTATAAGAGACTGACTTTAAGGTAGAAATTTAAAACTACTAGAGGTATAGGTTATGGAAGACTGACTTTAGGAAGAGATATTCCAGTTAGCTATTACAAGCTTTAAAAACCTTACTTTATAAGCTTAAGAACTAAGGAAGTTTAGAAAAAACCCCGACTTAGAAGTTACTAAGATAGTGGAAAGAGTTAAAGAACTAGCCCTTTAAGCTACCTAAACAGTAAAGTAAGCTTTAGAAGGTGAAAAAGAATAAATTGAGAGAATTAAACTGGAGAAACGGAAGTTCTTCTTAACAGTACCTCCTAAGACTTTTAAACACTTTAAGTATATTAAGTGGATTAGTACCCTTACCTCCCTAGAAGAAGGATAGCTTAGATAACTACCCCGTATTAAAGTTGGTGTGTTTTAGACTAGTACTTTAAGAATCCCCTAAGAAGGTATAAAGTAAGTATATTAGCGAAGAGTTTAAGAGCTAAAGGGAAAACACTAAGAGCTAATGGATAAAGTAGAGGACTTGCGAGTCGAAAGCCTTACTGTAACATCTAAGGATAGAGTAGTAAAGATTAAGTTATAACTTTATAATAAAGTTTACTTTACTAATTAACTTGAATATTAACTTATTAAGGAAGGATATTTTGTAGAAGAATAAATTAAGTTACTGTTACTTAAGTTTTAGGAAGAGGTTTAGGAGAAATAATATATATAGAGGTAAGTAGAAGAAGAAAAAGAATAAAGTATTACTTCCCCTGTTCTGTACTTTATAACTGTAATACTTACAGTTAATACTGACTACTTTAGTTATAGAGATATACTGTAAATTGATTATATATATAACGATTATGCTCTTAACTAGCATTATAAGCTTAAAGCCCTTTATAACTACTTCCTTAATATATAAAGATAAGATTACACTGTCGTGAGGGTAGAGTTAGAACTAGCTTATTACTAAGTCTCTTACTCTTTAATAAGAGAAGCTAATAATAAGAGAAAGGTTACTGTAATTAACTAAGCTCCTGTTACGTGTTAGTGAGGAGGAGTACTTAATAACTGCCTAGTTGTAACGTATTCACTATATCTTAGTAGAAAAGCTAGGGAATAGTAGAAGTGGGAAGACTATTAACGGATTTAAGAGTAAAAAGATATTGTTACGATTTAAGCTTGTAAAGTGTATTATCGATTTGTTAAAGACTTTAAGAATGTTATACTATTTAAAGTTAACTGGACGTTAAGGTGTGAAAACCTAAGAAAGGTTAACCGTTAGGTTTACTAGAGCTGCCTGTTTTTCTAAAAGGAACTGGGAAAAGGTTATAAGCCTTTTAAAAGGGTTAAAAACTAATAGTTCGCTAATTAGTAAAAACCTTAAGAAGAAGGAGAAGTATTTAAAGGTTAGGTTAAATAAGACTTTAAAGACAGATAATTATTATAATTTAGATATTAAAGGAGTATAAGTACTATTTTATTAGTGTTGATATAACAGATAGAAAAGGGAGGCCATTTAGGGTAAGAGTAGTAATTAATAGCGGGAGTGCTTTTAACTTAATATACCCCTTATTAGTTAACTAAAGGAAACTTCTTAACTAAGAGTATAAAGAGGCTATTCCTATACGAAATAGAGAAGGAGGCTTATATTAATATAATAATAGTAAAGTTACTTACTACTCACTACTCTTAATTAAAGTGGATGAGGATAAATAATAAGTAGACTTTAATATTATATTAGTAATAAGGTATAACATGATCTTAAGTTTACTTTAGCTGGAAAAGTATAACCTTGTAATTAACTGGAGGAGTGGCTACCTTACCTTTGATAAGTCCCCTAACTGTAATTACTGTTTAGAGAAAGTTAAGAAGGCACCGAATCGTTCTAAAGATACACGAAGCACTTAGAAGTACGTTAAACCCTTAAAATTAAGTATAGTTTAAGTTAAGTTTACTAAGACGGTTGAAGGATTAGAAGGTCTACCGCATTGTTTAAATAACGATTTAGAAGGTGGAAAGAAGTTAGAGACTGATCTACAGATAAGCGAAGAAGTTAACTTGTCTAAGGTATTTACAGAGTATAGGAAGTTTACCTTATTTTGAAAAAAGATACTATAATTACTAAATTACAGACTTTAGGATTACGAGATTAAGTTAAAGCTAGGAGTGAAGCTTTGCAGCTTTTAGCCCTATTACCTAAACCCTTAGTAAGTTAAAGCCTTAAGGGAGTATATTAATAAAAACTTAAAGAACAGGTTTATTATAGAGTCTTAGTTCCTAGCAGGTTATTTAATGCTGTTTATCTTAAGAAAGGGAGATAGTAAGTTATATATAGTTATTAATTACTGAACGTTAAATAAGGATATAATTAAGAATCGCTACTTACTGTTACTTATTACAGAAATGTAAGAACAGATTGTTAAGGTAAACTAGTTCTCCAGCCTTAATTTCCCTATAGGATTTAATTACGTTAGAGTAAAGGAAGAGGATAAATATAAGATAGCCTTTTAGACTTATAATAAGTATTATTAGTACTGTATTATATTAATAGGATTGATAAATGCCCCTGTAACCTTTTAAAGCCTTATTAACAGTATTCTCTACCCCTTCCTTAATAAGTTTGTTTTTATGTATTTAAATGACGTTTTAGTTTATTCCGAAACTTTAGAAGAATACTGAAAGTATATATAATAAGTTTTAATAGCTCTTAAGAAAGTGAAGCTGATAGTAAACCTGGAGAAAAGCCACTTTTATGTTTAAGAACTAAACTATTTAGGGTTTAGAGTAACCCTTAAAAGACTCGAAATGTAACTGGAGAAAATAAAGGTAATTAAGAATTAGTTTACTTTAAAAAACTAAAAAGAGTTATAAGCCTTTATTAGTTTTGCGAACTTTTATCGGTGTTTTATTAAATACTTTGCGAAAATCGTAAGACTACTTTATAAACTTATAGGTAAGGGAAAGCTGTTTAAGTGGACTGATAGATAGTAAAAGGCGTTTAAAGACCTTAAGTATACCTTCGTTACAGTATTAATCCTAGCGTTTCCCGATTTTTTAAAGTTTTTCCGAGTTGAAACAGACTCTTTGGAATTCGTAATCGGTAGAGAACTTAACTAAGTCCAGGACGATGGGAAACGTTACCCAGTTACCTTCTTATTAAAAGGGATTTACAGCTTAGTTTTATAATATTTAATTTATAATAAGGAACTGATGGTGATTATTTAGTGTTTTGCTAAGTGGGTACTGTATTTAAGTGGTATAGAAGAACTGGTCTAGGTCTTTTTAGATTATAATAACTTCCGGTACTTTTTAACGAAGGAACTTAATTTATAATAAATACGATAAGTAAAGTTAATAGCTCCGTTCTACTTTTAGATTTACTATATTAAAGGAAAAGATAATAGGTAAGCTAATACTCTTAATTAAAGATAGGATTATAAGGATATTAATCTAGTCCTAGTCCTTATTATTATGTTTAACGAAGTAGAGAATAGTATGTTAAAATATACGTTATAAGTATTAGATAATTAGATACTGGAATAAACTATTAATATCTGTATAAACTTATAGATAAAGTATAATATCTATTAGTAATAACAGGACTTTTAAGTAAAAAGGCTAACGGAAGGAACCTGTAAGTATAAGTGCCCCTTAGGAGACTTCTTAAGGTACCTGTAAGATTATAGTAAAGAATGCTTAAAGTATTTAAATTATAACGAAACTAATTATTAGTTAAAATAGCTGTTAGAAGGTGTAGATAGTACGCTTAAACTAAGAGTAAGGCTTTAGTATTAAGAGAAACTGTACATTTATAACTTAGATAAATAGAAGGAGTACGTTTAACAGGTTTATAAGTCTTAACTTAAAGGATATATAGGCTAAGCTAAGACCCTTATATAAGCTTAGTAAGCATACACCTTCTTAAGAATGAAGAAGCTGGTTAAGGAGGTAGTTAATAACTATAATATCTACTACTGGAAGTAGAACTGGTATTATAAGCTTTATAGACTTCTTGAATTACTCCCTGTACTACAGGCATTATAGAGCTTAATCTCGCTCGATTTCGTTACTAGGATCTTAAAGTTTAAGGACTCTGTTATAAGAGTTACTTATAATTAGATCCTTATAGTAATTGATAGGTTAACGAAGTAAGCTTACTTTCTACTAACCTTAAAGGACATAACAGTAGAGTAACTTACTTATATCTTTGAGAAAGAGGTAGTTTTACAATACCTTTAGTTAGATAATATTGTTACAGATTAAGATAAGCTAATTATATCGAAGTTTTAGTAAGGACTAATATAAAGAATAAGTGTAAAGAGTAAGCTTTTAATAACTTTCTACTTATAGACAGATAGCTAAACAGAATGAGTTAACTAAATATTTATAATGTATTTTTAAGCTTACGTTAACTTTGAATAAGATAATTAGCTTAAGTTATTACTAATAGTATAGATAGCTTATAATATAACGTTAGTTAAGTTAATAGGTATATTACTGTTCTTTACTAATTACAGTAAGGAGTTTAAACTTTATTAAGGCCTGTTTATTAGCACCTCCTAAGCTGCAGTTTATATAGACTGGATGTAAGAGCTATACGACTACTTACAAGCCGAATTTGAGTTTACATGCGAACGAATGAAGAAGTTTACTAATAAATACTAAACTGAGTAATTAATGCTTAAGAAAGGACTTTATTACGATAGTAAATAAGTTAAGGGACTAACTTTTTAGGAGGGGGATTACGTTTACCTTTTTTCGCGAAACTTATATTTGAAACGACTTAGTAAGAAGTTTAACTTTAAAAGATACAAACTGTTCTAAATTAAGAAAAAGGTTGTTACCTTTAATTATAAACTAGACTTACCCTTTAGTATAAAGGTGTAGATTAAGGTTTTTCATATCTTACTTTTAGAACTTGCTTTAAAGGAAGTTTTTTTAAAAAAGAAGATTAAAATTAACGTTAATAAAGATAAATATAACGTTAAGGAAGTTATGGATTTATGGAAGGAAAAGAATATATTTGAATATCTTGTTAAGTAGTTAGACTACAGTTTTAAAAGTAACTTATAAGAACTAGTTAAAAACCTTAAATGCCTAGACTTAATTATGGAGTTCTACTGAAAGAATCTAGATTAACTAAAGTTAATAATAAAAACTAGAAATAAGATAAGATTTAATATTTAAATTACTATACTAAAGAGTAAGATTACTGTAGGACTTAGAACTTAAGAAGTGGTAGGAAACTCCTTAGTAAGTACGGGAGGATATTTATTAAAGCTTTAGTTATAAGTTATAAGGACCTTAAACTTAATAAGGAGGAAGGGTTTTTAAAGCTCCCGATAAGCTTTATATAAAAATAAGTACTGTTAAGGAAAGAAGTTAGTAAAAGAAAAAATAAATAAAAAATTGTTAAAACTCTTACGGGAAGTTAAACTTATAACTTCTTGCTGAAGAAGGCAGTTATAAATTAAGTTATAAAGTAACCGCTTATTGCGGAGACCCTGTTAGAAAGTTCCCCCAGTTAAAAGACTTTATATTATTAGGAGGAGCGTTTAGCTTAGCCTCTTTATTTTCCTAAAACTCTAGCAGCTCCGCTTTACGACTAAACACCTTTGCAGCCCAGTCTTTAAGGCAGGACCGCTGCTTATAAAGGTGCGTTAAGCGTGCTAACGCCTTTTAGAGCTTAGCAGTAGCCTTGTAAAGCTGCTAAGTAATAGACTTAACTTATAAGTTAAGGTTCTGCTTTTTAATAAGAAGAGCCTTTAACTTTACTTTACTAACATTAAAAGCGTTACATTAGGAAGGCCGGTACCTCTTTAAACAGTAATTGTAACTATTAGACTAGTCTGAAACTTAGTAGATAAGTGGAAGGTTAGTAGACTTACAGAAAGAATAAGGGGACATTTCGCTATTAAACGCGTATATGTAAGCTGTAAGGTTTAAATAGCGGTTAATACTTTTACCCTATTTTTATTTTAAGACTTAGGAGTTAAATACTTATTATATAGTAAAGTAGTAAAAGGAGAAACTTACCTTTTAGGTTCTTTGTAAGAAAAGAACGTTAAAGAGGGGGAATTGTGTAACGACTTTATAAGCTGTCACTTAAGTCAGAACGGCCTAATAAATCCCCTGTAGAAGGAATAGTGTAGGAAGATAGTATATACTGTCTAAGTGTATTAGGCTAGGGGTGTAAAGACCCAAAGCCCTTATAACTAATAAGGTGTTGCTTACGGTATGCTAAGTGCTTATATTGCAAGCAGGAGAAAACTTATAAGCAGAACGCTTACGTAGTATAAAATGCTTATATAATAAGCACTTATAACATTATAAGTAAGGTATAAAGTACCTTCTAGTTAGTTAATATAGATAGTTATAATTATATCTATAACCACTGTAAGGGACTTTAGTTCCTCACGCTAGTATTTAATTATTTATTTATATCTTACTGTTTAGACTTACCTTTATGTATTATAGTAATAACGACCTACAGTGACATTGAACCCCCGTCTAAGAGTGCTAGCTTAATAAGCTGTCTTCGGAATGCCCTTTACCTGTTAGCGTCCTGCTATACGTTCTGTCTTAACCCGCACTAGTCCTCTTAAGGCCTGTGTCGGGTGTAGGTTATAATAACTATTTACACTTAGCTTATTAATAAGAAGCGTATTTACCTTTAGAGCGTTCTGCCTTACTAACACCTTACATTTAGTCTTATAAGTAACTACTATTTATATTATTAGCGTTTTTAACAGTCTTAGGATAAGGAAGACTTTTACTTATAAATTCACAATCTTAAGGTAGCAGAGAAGTGGTAAAGAAGATTACATAATAGTTATACTGTAATGCCCCTTAAGTTTACAGTTATATAAATTATATTACGGATATTGGCGGTATCGTAAAAGGTTACCCTTAAGGCTTTACGTAAACAGCAACTGAGAAAGACCTACTTTAAGCCTTTATGTGGTAACTCGGCACGTATATAACCTGATATACGTTGTTGGCTGTCAGCTTGGGAGCTTAAACCTTCCCTAAGCCTTAAGAGGTAGCCTTACCGTTACCGTGAGCTAAGCGTTAAGCTAGAGGAAAAGGTAGAGCCTTTAACGCTTTAACCCTGAAGAACTATTCTACGTAGCTACTCACACCTATGCCTTTTATTACTTATAATTATGAAGTTAAGAAAGTGGGTTGCCGCGGGCAACTCCACTAACGAACAGGTGGGAGAATTGGGTCTGAGCCCTGAGAGGCCTGTTAAGAAGACTAGGAGTGGCTGTACAGTGAAACTGACGGAGAAAGTAAGGGGTGCGAAATGATGGAACAATCAAGACTGGAAACGCGATTTCCAGGCCTTTTGCCGTGTTGGCGGTATTACTACTAGTTAATCTCT
>Ga0247780_1001318_pt1 | contig 15446 bp, 15 predicted proteins | sample UWRJL079202R5_FD_179927 | JGI IMG/M metagenome (GOLD analysis project Ga0247780, IMG submission 179927) | Plant litter microbial communities from Arlington Agricultural Research Station in Wisconsin, United States - UWRJ-L079-202R-5 | ecosystem: Environmental > Terrestrial > Plant litter >... | reverse complement strand
CATCGACAAGATCAGCTGGGTGCGGCTGAGCTCCGTCACGCATTGTCGCAACATGAACCAGTCTTTGATGTTCCTGCGGGGCTTTCGACAGAGCGGTGCCGATCTCGAGGTGCCTGCTCCTGCGAACGCCAACCTCGCGCCGCCGGGGCATTACATGCTCTTCGTGTTGGACCGGCGGGGCGTGCCTTCTGTGGCTCGCATCATCCGGATCGCGTCGTCAATTGCTAGTGCGCCGGGGCCAACCGATGAGGAGCGTGAGCGTGAAGATGCACCGCCTCCATGTGTCCAGCCCAGCCTGGGTGAGCACGGCGAGAGGATCATGGCCGAGCAGGGCCGGCCGCCTATTGTGGTCGGTCTCACGCCTATTTGCCCTTACGGACTCGGCCCTTGCTGGGGCGGAGCATACGATGCGCTTCGCGGGATCACCGATATCGAAGTCGTCTGCCCGGTGCCGAACCAGACTGACTCGATTGCCTTTGTCTACCCAAAGAAACGTGATCTGCTCCCTGATATTGATGTGTGGCGCAGAGAACTTGCAGCGACGGTGAACGCTTCGTATGAGATGCGCGGTATTGAGATAACCCTGTCTGGTACTGTGACTGGTACCGGCGGGAGGTTGCACCTCGCTGGGACGTCGTCCCAGTCGCACCCTTTGTGTCTTGCTCCATTCACGGAGGCCAGTCAACTCAAGTGGGACATCAAGGCCGAAGCCCCGAGGCCGATATCTGATGTGGAAGCGGGAGCGTACGAACGCCTGTCCGAGGCGTTAGCATCCCAACCAGAAGGTGCCCCAGTACAGGTGCAGGTGACTGGGACGCTCCAGAAGTCTGAGGCTGGTGAGTTCTCTCTATTCGTCAGAGAGTTTGAGTTCTTGGCCGCTGGTGGCTATGAACTTTGATGGAGGGTGATGTGAGATGAGAAAATGATGACTTGCCTGTGTCTTCCTTTCCATGCCTTTTCCCTCGCTCGTTTGGTTTGGTTTCAAAGTTTATTCCCGCAGTACTGCGTTCTGATTTCGAGTTATTTATCTACCTGTTTTTAAACCGAGAGCCTAGGCAACAGAGCTTTTAGAGCGGAACTTGAAGAAATGATCAGTTCCATGGAGAACAAATGTCTGATGATTTGGAAACAATCGCGCAACTAGCAGCGCGTTTCAATAGCACATTTCCTGAAGTGGATCGGGGCTCATAGGATACAAACAAGCAAACCAGCAACAAGGACAAAAAAGCAACGAATCACTGTCCAACACCTCAGACAGGACAATCGCAGATACACGTGCACACGCCGTACCACCCCGTATTCTGAGTCCCCGAGCACTTCTTCTCGTTAGCATCCCTCCATTTTTAACTTCATTTGCTTTCACCAGGGATACACACTGTCGAGTGTTTGCAGTTGCATTTAGGACGCGCATATTGGCAGAGGACTGGGCACGGCTCAGATCCACCTGAGCAGGTGATTGAGCGGGCGAAGAGAGCGAGAGAGGGTGTTTGAGGGGCTGCCGTGGTGATGATGACGAGCATCGAGACAGCACCAATGATGTAAATCTTCATGGTGATTGTCGAAGTGGTTGACGTATCTGTAAGAGATAGCCGAGCCTTCAAGCTTCCAGATCTCTGCAAGGCCGACGTGAGCTGAAAATTGTAGTGTACATCAAGGACGAAGGCGAACAATATCAGGGCAGGCCTCGGGACGGACTACTAAATATCTTTTTCGGGGATCTGTCTTGACGAGGCGGCACGTCGGTCCTTGCGCTACCCCTCACTTAACCCTTTCGACAGGAGATTGGGTGTGTTGATAAATACCACTTCGCTTGCAACATCGGCTTAACTGCAACCCGGTCTTACATCAACCAGCCAAAAACAGCTTCCAGCGACGTCACTGGGAACATCTACTCTGAAGTACAGCATATAGTAGGGGACCAATCAGAGCTGGGTTACTTGGGGTGAAAGGGCTGGAATTTCATCGCAGGGGACTGGTACTAGTTCCTTGTTCCTATCATAGCCCGAATCCTTGGTTTGCATTCTTTACCAGATATTCGACGCCTCCCATCCGCAATAGTACCGCAACAGGATTATACCGTTCTTCATAAACAGAAAAGCGCTTGCAAGTCCCGAGTTTAGGTATCATAATCTGGGGTAGGTCAAGGTGCGTAGGGCTGAGCTGAAACCCTGAACGGCTTTGGTCCCGAAACGACCAATCTGCAGGTCCCAGAGTCTTTGTTTATCGGATTTCTCATAAATGGAACAATTCCGAAGCGCCACCAAATCCCATCTCACGCCTCAGCCTTGGCAACCGACCAGGACAACTGTTGCATCGTCTTATTGGCCAAAACGACATGTCTCACTCCAGCTTCAAGCCACCTTAAACGCCAAAAGGTAGACTTCAATTGACGAAGGCGCACGGCCGACTACATGCTAGGTATGCGACCGACGTATAAGTATCGGTTCCACGCAGGTTCAATTTTGGGCTTCCCCTTTTTCGCTCCAATTCAACATCTCCGTGTCTGCCCCCTTCAACACAACAGTCAACCCAAAGAACCGCCTTCCTCAAACATCACCATGCATCCACTGATTCTCTCCTCTCAACCATCCTCCTCATCTCGACCGCATCCGCAGCGGAAACCCTCTGCCGCAACCAAGAGTATGTCCCTCCTGTCCCTTCACTTCCCCCCCTTCACCACCGTAATACTAACACTCATATCCTTCAGCCCCTATACTAACTGCGTCTCCACCGCCGTCTCCACCGCCCTCCCCTGCGAAGCCACCTCCGACCGGGCGCTCGCCACCTCCTGCAAATGCAGCACACTCAGCAAAGTCTTCTCCTGCTACACGAGCCTCTGCCCGCCCGACAACCTCAACGACGTGTTTACCTCGCAGTTTAATTCGATGGGGTGTCCTGATGCGCCGGCGTTGAAGACGGCGACGTCAGCGAAGACGACGGGGTTGGGGAGTAGGGGTGTGGGGACGACGACTGCGACTGCTTATCAAGGAGGGAGCACCACACGCCAGGCACTTTAAGATTTCCGGATTTATCAACAGTGTGAGAGAAGCAAAAGTTGAAACCACCAGCGACCATCCAAGTTTCCACGTCTGGGACAGGGATACACTGTGTCCACTTACCGGTCGCGTCTGGGATAAGAGACTTAAGCTGTTCGAGGCACCCGAAATGCTCATCGACGGATCTTTGGTCCACCTGCCAAAACTCGTCAATGACGCCCTGATTCTATGGGTCCAATTAATTTTGTGGTTATCCCTTCGTTTCTGGACGTCCTCTATTTTCGGTTTGAAGAAGGACAGTGCAGCAGAGGCAGCGCGTGGCGACTCGCTACCTGGCGGTACAGTACTAGTAGCTGGGGTCGCGCGGAGGCCGCCATCATGCTCCTGTTGGAGACTGTTGACGTCATCTGGGAGCCCAGTTGAATCCTTGCCAGCTCTTTAAGCCCCACCGTTGTCAACGACGCTTTGGAGTTCCTGAAAGTGTCAGCAAACCCTAGCGGGTTATACCTGTTACGATCTGGACCCAATGAGGTCGAGTAACGTCGGGGGACGAGAGGCGACACCCTAGGGGTTGATGGTATGAAAGATAGAATGTTGAAGCAAGTTCTCACAGACGGGGGGTTCACAGTGTCAACGGTCGTATGTCACTATAATGCACATGTGCAACGTTTGACTGAGGAACGAAGGGCTCGCGAGCAGCGGAAGTTCAGTTGCAAAGTGACTTAATTAGGTAGAAAAGGGGAGTGCGAAGCACCCCCCAGTTATATACAAATGGAAGCTCCCTACGTGTGGGGAGAGCACATGATCCAAGGCCCCTACGCCCCAGCCAAGCAAGGGAGCGGCAGGGCGCCCAGCGCCTCAGTTCGACAGCACGGGAAGGCTGTACAGTAAGACACAATTGAAGATGATCAATTGACAAAGCGAATACTTGCTTGAAGAACCAAGAGTTCTTCCCGCCATCGTGGGTACGATGATAGCTATCTATACTAGACTGTTGTCCTGGTCCTGTGGTCACAGGTCCCGGGCTCGGGACTGCGGCCACCGGGACCCTCCTGATTGGTGTTCCCCATATCCCGACGCCGCGAGTCCCGGGGCCGGGACTCTGGCAACCGGGAACGCCCTGATTGGTCCACGGGGCTACCGCCCTCTTGGCCCGTGTAATTGTCTGAGGTCATGACATGGGTCGTGACAGAAGGGTAGTAGCGTTTTTAGGTGGGATCGATATACCTACTTTGTCACCCCACTGTATATAGGGATTGATAGATGGGCACCCACAGCCCAAAACGGATCAAGGGGTACCCACAAGGGTTAGGGTTATAATTTTATCCACTCTTTGAGCATGCATTCACATCAACAGCCACACTCGAAGAATTCTTTGACTTCCACCAGGCAACACCTACGCAACACCGGTAGGTCGCATCACTTCGATACTTCTAGTACGGCTAATATAACCTCTCTGGAATGCTAGGAAACCCTCAGAATGGCCAGAATCGCTTTCGCGGTCTCTGAGGCTTGCTCGCAACGGTCTGCAGCAATGCCAACCCGTGCAGCGCGATCCCCGCAGTCGCCAAAAGCCAACCGCACCGATTCCGCGCCCAGAGCCAAAAGTAATATTTCTAGGGCCGCAGGCGATCCTAGCTCGGATTCCAGCGATTTCGGCGATTCAGCCAGGACGAGGCCATTCCTCAACAAGCCAACCTTTCCCGCCCACAACCTATTACAGTCAATTCGAGCGATTCAGAGGATCATGAGGAGGCTTCAGAGCGTTCTTCTTCAATTTTAGGCATGAGCGACCGCGAGAACGAAGGCGATATATCCAAAGATAAAGACATCCCCAACCCGCCCGATGACATCCAAGCTCCCACGATCGAGGCGCTCTAAGATCCCTTATTGAGATAGCGGGCAGAGTGTCTTGTTGCGAGTTTGACTGCCGGATAGTGATGCCTAGTTGGTTTAAACGTTCAATAGAACCTTTGATGACATCCAGGGCTGACTGAGCCCCCCCTGTTCGGGCTGTTTCATCGCCCAGACAGCGACCGGTTGATGCATCTGAGCCGATAGCATAGTTGACTGGACAATAGGCTCAAACATCAATATCACGGCGTTTGAAAGGAGTTTGTGATCAAGTCTGAACCTACATTGCCCCAGGTTTAACTTGAAGTGGTTTCCAAAGTTGGATAACCAGATCTTGATGGACGGCTTGGACTGTCCAGCTGTTGGTCAAGAGAAAAGCGAGACTCGGCGAAGACCCCCAGACAAGCTGCACATTCTGCAAATCGTTGTTGGGAGTCATCCAGGAGCCCAATGACGTCCACTGGAGATTCGTTCGGCTGGATGCAGGTCTGGCAAAAGTTGTTCTCGCACTCCTCTGCCAGAATGAAGATAGTTCCCTGTTCTTCTTGGTTATCAGACCACTCAGCTAGAGTTGAAGCAATTCAGCATGATGTGGCGCAGCCTGCCGAAACGGTAATCAGGGTGAGCAAGCCTGAGCTAATCCTGAGCAAAGACTGAGCTGAGCCTGAGCCGGGGTGAGCAATGTCACGTGGGCGAGATACGAAAAGGATATTTGGTGAGCCGAGATTCGTCTCACACAACAGCCGTTTCTGCTCTGGCACCACTTGGAAGCTTAAGACTGCAGAGCCCCTTGACGGCTAGAGTCGATTACAGAGTCTCAGCTATTACTTACTTTACCTTGTGCAGATTCTCCTTCAGTGCCAAGTACAGAACTATCCAACTATTTACTCAGTATCCCCCCGTGTACCACCAATAGAACAGATGTCACCTCTCAATCTTGAAAATACTGTTCCACTTCAGCTATTCTCGCCGCCAGCGATCAGCTCGGAAGCGCAATTCGAGTACCATCGGCACCCCAAGTCCTTAATAGCACAGCAAGAAACGAACCGCGTTTCCCCTCATCACTCCGCTGGATTGGCCTGTTGATGCCGAGGAGGCGCAGACCTGCCTTAACAAGGAGCGGACAGTGTTGTCACACAGCCCCTGAGCTGAAAAACGCCTCGCCAAGACAGTCAGTCAGGGCACGCGCGCGCGCCAGGCGGGATCCAATGCATTGACTCTTCCAGTCGATGAGTGCCAGAACAGACAACATGCAATCACGCAGTTACAACCTCATCAATTCCACGGAAAACCAATGTGCCGTCTTTTTGGAAAAGATCCTTTTTATCTACAAGGTACACCGAATACGGACGGAAACAAAGCAGAGACGCGCAGGACTTGAAGATCCTTCCATCCGCCAAGATCCATAACATCAAGGATTAATAATTCTGACTACTCGTACCTGATGTAGTCGGACAGAAGGACGTGTTCATCGACCACTCTTATCACCGAGACGACTTTTGTTACCAGCTCCGTCAAGCTTGGGTTACGAGTCGTGGTTCCTGTTGTGCGTTGGACGGTAGAGGAAGACGAACTAGTAAGATGCGTGCGAGAAATGCAGATTGTGGTGAGATGGGGATTTCGAGGCAGCCAGGTTTTGAGGGATTTTTTCAGGCACACTGCCGTTGACGGATATTTTCGATTAAAATATCACGACGGAGACCGAGGCTCTGGACCCGTTTGTCCCTAAGCTTCGTCTTAATTTGGTGCCTTTGTCATTGGGACATCCATCCGCCGAATGGGAGAATGGTCGAAACAGCAGCGGCATTCGGTCTAGCGGCTCGCATAGTCCAATTTCTCAAAACTTCGGCACCCGATTTTTGACAATAGCGTGGAGCATTAGCAAAAGGGGGCAAGATGCAGCTCGCGACATTGATCTCTCGACAACGATGCGAGACCTGAACGCCATCTTGACTGCTCTCAAAAGTCTCGGAAGGATTGGATGGCAGCTGGTCACGTAGCACATGTGTCCGGAGCTTCCTTCGGGTTGACCCAGGGCTCGACACCCAGGGTGTTAGCCTGGGTGAGCTGGGTGAGCTCGACCTACATGAGGGTGACAAGCTGTCAGACACACCATCCAACTGCAGGAACTTGGGATCTACTGCGCAATTCAACACATCCTGCGGTCCGTGGCCAACTGTAAGCACTGGTTCGCAGGATATTCGGAGCCCCACTGGATTCAGATTGTACATCAATACTCCCCGATGGTCCTGATGAAAGAGAAATCGGGAGGAAGGGAGCTCACTCCGCCTGCGGGTTCGCCCTGTAGAGTTGAGACTGGACGAAAGAGAAAGAAGTGTGGCCTGTAACTATTACACCTTGGCGAAGTTTGATCCGGAGGGATTTAAAGTCACACAAAGACGCCCAAACAGCTGGATCCCTCAACATCTGCCTGCTGATACAAACTGTTTCCATCTAATGCTCCATCGCATTCGGATACCTCCCCAGCAACTCCACCATCTCACCATCCCCATTCACCCACTCCCACCCCCCCTTCAGCCCATTCTCCCTCCCCTCCACCATCCTAAACCCATACACGTTCGTCCAACTCCATCCCTCTCCGTTCTTAATGCTCACCGAAAAAGTCGCCCAACAAGCCGCGCTTGTCTGCGAAATCACCTCGATCCTCGCCTCCTCAAGGCGCATATTAATACCCACTCCCAGCGAAACAAATCGTTCCAGCTGACTCTGAATCATACTACTGGCAAATTCCTCATCGGGAAAGGGCGTGATAGTTCTTAGAGTGAAGGCGGTGCAGCCGGGAAGGTAGTACTTTGCCATTTGGGAAGAGATTTCTCGGATGGGGAGGGAAGAGGCGGCTCCGCAGGTGAGAGCGTCGACGTAGCTTGCTAGTGTGGCGAGGGCGAGTTGTTTGATGTCCGAGTCGGAGTTGTATGTCGACGTCATTATGAGCTGGGGGGAGGTGAGGACTCTATGGATGTGAGATGTGGGGAGATGAGGTGGTAGGTGGGATGTGATGGTTGATGTGTTTCTGGGTTTCATCAAAGGAAAGAGTATCTGTTTGTGAGCTTAGGTTGCAGGTTGTAGCTTCTAAGTTTCTTTTACTGCAGTTTTGATGTCGAGGGGTTTCTCTGAAACCAAAGTGACACGCGGTGCGCTCAGGCTGTCCCGGACAGGTGATTGGACGGGATTTGACTAGCCGATGGCTGGGGAACTTGAAACACGGACCCCAACTTATCTCAGCAAGCTCAGACCCTTCGTCGCGGTGCTGAACGAAGGGTCTAAAGCCTGTTGAGATGACATTCACTTGCCTCCAGCTTTCTAGGTGGCCAAACACCCGATCAGAACATTCTTCTCTTTCGTTGAGGAGAGGGTGATGCTGCGCTTGGCTGCACTTGGCTGCAGGTGGCGGTAATGGCATTAATGTCCGGCGATTTTTCCTTTGGCTTTGCGTGGCTGAAACTTGGGTGCAGGTCACGTGAAGCGCACAACGGCTGGTCAGCGGGGGATTGGGTGTTGTTTGGCGGGGGCGTTGTGTTTGCACTTGCTAGCAAGATTCTTGTCTACCCATCTCCCAAAAGACATGTCTGGACCATCATCGCCCGACCCGCGACAGGCACAAGCGCGACAGGCCTGCGTAGCCTGCCGCAATCAAAAGCGCAAATGCGACCGGGGCATTCCCATGTGCAGCCTCTGCACTCGGACTGGCCGCGCTTGCGACTACAGCATTACACCACGCTCCACAACCAGCAGTCTCGAGACCCTCCAGACAAGGCTTGCTGAGCTCGAAAACCGCCTCGGTCCACGCAGCATTTCCGCCGATACCCCATCCGCTGTCTTTCAATCCCTCGATGCAGAGTCCGATGCTGCCTCTGGTAGCGGGCAAGCGACTAGCCATGCGAGTGCCGCCGGGGTTCCTTCCCTTCTCTTTCTCGACGTCGACCGTTTTCGGGACTCTAAGCTGCGACTGAGCCAACCAACGGTTCGAATCCCGGCGGTACGTGAGCTGAAGATAGTTTCTCCCGCTCGAGGTCGAAAGAAGACAGATGCTCACTGCTCCTCAGGACGTCCTTGCGGTCCTCAGCTTCGGAAATGCCGTTGTCGAGACGGCAACTGACTACTTCGACACCATCCACACTTGGATGCCCTTCATTTCCCACAAGCGCATGCACCTCGGCATACCACTCCGCAACGCTGGGCCCGATCTCGCCATGTTGTTCCTTGCCATGAAGCTAGTCACTTCCTCGCCTGCAGGCACCAGCCTCCCAAGCTGTGACCCTCTATACACAAGTGCGAAAGCCTTCCTAGCCCTGTTTGAGGCCAATGGCGAGATCTCTCTGCTCTGCCTGCAGGCGATGGTCCTCATTGCTCTCTTCGAACACGGCCATGCCGTGTACCCGGCTGCCTGGATGACGGTCGGTGCATGCGTTCGATACGCCGAAATGCTGGGTATCACGCCTAGCGGGCCACGCCCGGGTGTTCTGGATCAGGTTGTACGTCTCCTTTCTTCTTTACCATCTTGTCATGCTGTCTGTCGTGGGAAGAAATCCCGGCGCTGACATCGGGGGAGGCGAGAACAGTTGACCTGGACGGAGCTGGAAGAGCACAGACGTCTCTATTGGGCCATCTTCGTGCTCGACCGTGCCATCGCTCTTGGGAATCGGAACCAATTTGCCGCTTCCGAGCCGGCCGACGCGGCCGCACTTCCTGCCGAGGACACAGCATGGGTAAGCGCCTGACCTCCTCATACTGCCAAGGCCTTTCCAGAGCCCTAGGGAGCGAGTGATCTACTGACCACGACTACATCCCTTGTGCTGAAATTAATACAGGCCAATGGAGACGCTCTTCACGGAACAGCCTACGCGGTTTCCACGTCTTACGAAGTCTCCCAAGGGCATTTCGCACGACTCTGCCAGTCCGCCATACTCGTCGGCCGGGCCGTTGCAGCCAGACGCCAGATGATGCTCACGTCGCAGGTGGGCGCTGATCACGTCGCGGGGACTGCGGCCTTGGCGGACGAGATTCTACGCTTTGACGACATCCTGGCGGCTACCACCGACGGGGCCTCGGACTGCGGCGGCAAGAACTCCTATCACACCCTCACCCCGCGGTTTCTTAACTGGTCGGCCCTCTTTGTCCTGCTCGACCCCTACTGCTGCCCCGTCAACGTCATACCCGACGAGCCTGGCCACCTCCCCGTTCCCGAAGCCAAGACGGCTGAGGAGATAGCCCTCCAGAAACGCTCGACGGATACTGTGGTGGCCATCGTAGCCAAGGTCCACGAAGCAGTGCGGGGCATCTCGGAGGTGGCTGCGTCTAGCAGCGACCACGGAGGGGAGACAGGACAGGGGGCTATACAACAGCGGTTGGGAGCGCTCTGTCCCCTCGTGCTAGATGCGGTGTACTGCGTCATGGGGTTGTACTGCTGGCTGTGCCAAGAGGGTGGAGACCAATCGGTAAAGGACCTGCTGGCTGACATTGACAGATTCTTCTCGTACGTGGGTGAGCGGTGGGGGCTTGCTACGGAGTACCTTCGTCTCAAAAGGTACCATGACGATGCTGGGCAGCTAGGGTTGGATGGTATCTGAGCCGGTTGGAATGGTCTAGAGGCGCACACCAGATTAATCCATATGATGAATCGCATACAGAATTCCATACATTCGATCTAGACGCGCGCGCGCGGGCCAGAGAGGGAGAGAAGGAAAGGAAATCCTACAGGGATACCAGTATAAGGACGGCACTCCCACGCTGCTCCCCGCAGCAGCTACAAGAACGGCTTCACCTGTTCCTCCGACCAGTTCCAGTATTTGGCGCAAAGCTTCGGTTCGACCAAATCCTTCCGAGGGGTGTCCACTTTGCCGAACGGCGACACTGCAGCAGTTGGTCACTCGTTAGCGAAGTTTTCTTTTTGAAGGTTGAAACGCCTTCCGGCTCACCCCAGCCGCCATTATCCTTCTCTGTAATGTCAGGACTGAGCCCTGCATAGAGCTCTGTGTACGCGCCGCTCTTGGGCTCGGAGGTGACGAACTTCTGTTTGCGCAATTGAAGTCAGCATCTGTGCGTTTTGGGGCATACATTTATACATTGCCGTCACCGGAGGAGTTGAAGCAACGAGAGGGAAGCTTACAAAGAGGGCGAGCTGTATCTTGGGCATGTTTTTCTGGAGATCGGTAACAAAGTTTCCAGGGTTGAGAGCCTAGGTATTTTGCAAAAGGGACTGATCAGCACCGCATCGCCCTGCAGTATAACTGCCCACACAACTGCATTCCATACGAGCAGCGCGGGAGGACTCACAAGACTCAGGATGCCCAATCCAGCCGACCGCCTCGCCAGCTCCGATGCATGGAGCTGGCACCCAGCCTTGCTGCGCGCGTACTTTTGCCAGATGCCTTCTTCGCGCACGCTGTAGTTGATATTCTCAAAATCGACAGCCGGGTGCGGCGCGGCGTCGGCAGCGCTCGACGACACCCACACGACGCGCACCGACCCTGGTGTCGCCTCCTCCTGGGCCGTCCGCCGGAGCACGGGCATCAACAGGCTGGTCAGCAGAAAGTGGCCCAGGTTGTTGATGCCCAGCTGCAGCTCATGGCCTTGGGCCGTCACGGAGCCCTGCGGCGGCACCATGACACCGGCGTTGTTCCAGAGGACGTCGAGGCGGGTCTCGGCTGAGAGGAAGGCGTTGGCGGTGGCCCGGATGGTGGAGAGGTCGTCGAGCTGCAGCGGCAGGAAGACGACGGAACCGGTCGAGAGAGGGTGCTTGGCGCGCATCTCAGCGATGACGGCGGCAGTTTTGGCCTCTGACCGTGCCGCGATGTAGACGCGCCCGTTGTGTTGGTACAGGATGTCGACTAGCTCCTTGCCGAGGCCGCCGGTCCCGCCGGTGACGATGAAGACCTTAAAGTGAGAGCGAGGGAAGTCAGAGATCGTTGCCCTTTTCCCGATACGTTAGGGCGTGCGGGATGGCCACCTACCTTACCGCTCTGGCTGGGGAGATTCTTCTCCGTCAGAGGCGGCTTATAAGGCACCAGCGTGCTGCGGCGGACGCTCAAACTTAGGCTCATTGTGAAAGATGACAGGACGGGTCTTGGGGCTAGGAAAGAAGTGGAAAACAAGTGCAAGTTGAAGCCTGGATTGGAAGTGTTTTGTTGCTTGCAATTCTTGCTGCTTGAAGACAGCTTTTAGCTCCTTGTTATATACAAGTCAAGGGGTTGGCAAGTGTGCGATCCGGTGCGGCCAAGTGCGGTCAAGTGCGGTCCGCAGTGGGTCTAGCTGGACGAATTACAGCAGTTCCCGAGATGCTGGGCGCGGTGATGCGGGGCCGCGGTGTGATCGGGTCCCGCTGTTATCGGTGGATCTAAACATATGTCTCGGGATGTAACGGTTTGAGGTGCAGGTGGCAGGAGAACTTACTCATCAAACGCGCATGGAAATTATGGGCCTGGTAATAGATCGGCGCTTCGAGATTGGGTGCTTGGGGGGGTGGGCGTGTGGAAGAGCCTGGGGTTGTAAAACGCATCGTGTGCAGTGCGAACCGGAATGAGCTGCATTGCCTTTTGCTGACGATACTTTGGCACCTCGAATTTTGGGTTGACGCACGCAAAAGCTGGCATAGAGGATGAACTCCACGAAAACCGTCATGGAGCCCTACTTTGGCGCCATCAACATCGGGAACGACAGGCTGGTGCCGCCGCCATTTTTGCGGAGCGGGGCAATGTTCTGAACTTGGAGTCGTGCGCCACCGTGAGCCATGTATCTCATCTACGGTAACGCCATCTTCACTCTCTGCGCGGCTGATGGCTCGGACGCTTGATCGGGCTTGTTGGTGCTAGATGAAGTTAGATGTGGAGCATCTAAATATTCGAATAAAAAACCCTCGCCCTCTTCCGACGTCTACTCGTGAGATACCCCGTCGTCTCTCGCACACGCTCATCCGTCTGCTCAGCCTCGTAATCTAGTGCTTCCGGGTCCAATATAACCACCTCCTCCACGACATCAATAACCTCCTGCTCCGTAGAGATGTATGTCTCTTTTCTGTGGTACACTGTAACCTTCACCCAGGATCGCCTGCCCAACTCCTCAAGGGCTTTGAGGCACGATGATCCACCCAACTCTGTAGCTACCTTTATGTGTATATTGTCAAACCGCTCCTGTCGAACTGTAGCCGCCTCGCCAGGCGCTTAGGCGCGCTCAGGCGCGTAGGCGCCCTGCCGAGCCAGGCTTGGCTGGAGCGCAGGGGCCTTAGTGTTGGAAGCGCGGCACTCTGGATTCTGTGGAAATGTAGGGGTTGCAACTGCGTGATTATATTCCTTGTGTTCACCCTCTTTCTCTGGCTCTGGCTGGAAGCCAGAGGCTTCTTTATAGACTATTCTGCAGGATTCAGGCTTCGTCACTCTGGTGGCTGAGGCTCACTGGCGTACTGGCAGTGCCAGGTATCCAGTCAGCTCCGCTGACTAGATGCCCAGGGCCTCTGAACCCCCTTCTTTCTGACAATTAACGCAGTTGCCTTCAGCTCTCCTTCGTGAGGGCGCTATGACACCCAGGCTAAACAGCCTGGCGTGGTAAGATTTCCTAACGGTTTCGAGGCTTCAGACAGTCGCCAAGTGGTTGGCAAGGAAAGGATAGGCTCCTAACATAGCGAAGCGATGTGAAATAGATGCTCGCTAGTGTGCTAGATAATAAGATCTGTCCTACCACAACTCACAAACCGGCTCCCGCACTTCACAGCTAAATACCTCCCTAAACGCCCTCGAGTTCGCCACCGCTCCTCTGATCCTCACCGCCGGTGGCGCATGCGAATCCCTACCATATCCCGCCAGCCCCTTCTCATTATACTTACTACACCACATATTTGCAAACGCCACAAAAAACAACTGCTCCTCAGTAAACCTCTCCAGCCCAGGCAACCCCTCTCTATCCTTCTCCCCCTTACGTTTCCTCCACGCCTCAAACGCAACCCCTAAGCCGGCCGAGTCTGAGATGTTCTCTCCTAGCGTCCTTACCCCATTCACTTTGAACCCTTTACCTTCCTCCTGTCCTGGTAGTATCACTGTAAAGTTATTATACTGTTCCTTAAAACACTGAATCCTTCTCTGATACTCCTTCTTGGTCTCATTCCCCCACCAATCCACCCTCCTCCCATCAGCATTATATTGTCCTCCTGTCGTGTCAAACGCATGTGATATCTCGTGTCCCGCGACGGCACCAAACGCGCCGTAGTTAACGGCAAGAGGGAAATCACCCCCGAAGAAAGGAGCTTGGAGAATTGCGGCGGGGAAGAGAATTGAGTTGTATTCGGGCTCGTACATTGCGTTGACGGTTGTAGGGAGCATATACCAGGTTTGACCAGCGGGGAGAGACAGGGTCATCCAAGGTTGGAGGGCGGAGAAGTTCGACAGTGAGAGCGAGTTGCGGAAGAAGGAAGAAGTGACGGATACGGAGGAGTAGTATTGTGTTAGGGAGAGGGGTGAGGTTATGTTTGGGTTCTGCGCGACGTTTTAGTCAGTAAGGACTTCTGAGAAGTAGGAAGAAGGTTACGAGTAGGAGGTATGGCAACGCGGTTCATGTGCCGCGCAGTGTAGTAGTAGGCATTAGTAGGGAAAGGGGAAAAGGAACTCACATCCGTTGGATAACCCACTTTCTGGCTCATCTTCTCCACCTTCTCGGTTGCCTTCTTCTTCGTCCCGTCGTCCATCCACGTTAGGGTTCGAAACTTCTCGGCATAAACATGCCGGAGGTCAGCGATGATCTGGTCACTCAGTTGCTTATCATGGGCCGAGAAGAAGCCCTCGATGAAAAAGCGACTGACGAGCCAACCGAGGCCGTTGTTGATGTAATTCATGCAGTACCTCGCACGATCGGCCGGTGGGGTGTTCGCGGGGTCGAGGTTGTTGCGGAGTTTGTTCCAACGGTCGAAGACGCCGGGGGTGATGACCTTATCTTGCACGGCAGCAATAGTTCGCCAGATAAAGTAGGTCTTGATCGTATCCGGTGCGGTGTCTGTGAGGATGCGGGACATGTTGGAGAGGGAGGTTGGGTCCAGAATTACACCCTTGAGATTATAGTCTGGGGGAGTTAAACTGCGGACGATCTTCTCGATATTGATCTGGGGGATGAGCTTGGAGGCTTCGGAGAGGGAGACTGATTTGCTCGCGTTCTGACCGCCATTAGCATTTCCGAAGATATTGCAGTGTAAAAAAACCTACCCGGCTTCCCATTGCCGGCCCAATCTGAGTAAGCTTCTTCTCAAATTGAACCAGATCCTCAGCGAGCTTCCTGGTGGCTCCAAACGTCGAGTTCTGGGGGTATAGCTTCCCAAGCACATCTTCAAGAATTCCTGTGTACTCAGTCACGTTGCTCTCACTCTTGTAGAGATCTCCCGACCCCAGTCCAACCGATGCCCTCGAAGACACCGTCACCATTTTCTTACCAGGATCATTAACCTCTGTCCCAATCCCGACTCTCAACGGCCCACTCGCTCCAAGTCGATGCACAAACATGTACGCTTCTGTCCAGTCTGAACCGCTCCCATTCCGATTCCCACCCCCCATAAACTTACTGGGAAACACCCTCTCCAACTCCCCCAACAACTCCCTCATC
>Ga0247780_1001317_pt1 | contig 15447 bp, 22 predicted proteins | sample UWRJL079202R5_FD_179927 | JGI IMG/M metagenome (GOLD analysis project Ga0247780, IMG submission 179927) | Plant litter microbial communities from Arlington Agricultural Research Station in Wisconsin, United States - UWRJ-L079-202R-5 | ecosystem: Environmental > Terrestrial > Plant litter >... | reverse complement strand
ACGGAGCTGATTCCAGGCAGTGGTCGCTGTGTAGGGAAGATTCCTTCCACCCGTGGGAACAAGCTGAGCAGTCGGGTGAGTCGTCGTCACTGAGGCTTAGATCAATGTCGGAGTCGATGTCCCGGGGTGTGCTGGGACTGGCGTACATGCAGCAGGAGCAGTGCAGGTTTGTTTGGAAAAACCCGTCCGTTGGTGCAACCTCGGCAGCCGTTCTGGGTCCAGAATTTGTGGATGTGGATCTCGTCACACTCGCTGGTAACGGTGTTGGAATGGAAGTTCGATGCCTGGGTCGGCGAGGCCGCAGCGGATGCAAATTCGGTGGTAGATTGGTGGGGGATGATGAGCGCACCGTCCGAACGCGAGGGGGGGTTCGCTGACCCCTGAGTTACTGGCTTGGATTGTCCTGGCTGGTCGCCGGCGGTGTTCGCCAAGACGGTGGAAGTAGTTGTTGTAGTAGTGTTGTCCGAAAGTGGGGTAACGTTCGGCACAGCGTCCCGGGTAGACCGGGCTCTTCTAGCAGCCCTTTACCACGCACATGCTCGGTGGTGGATGTTGGCAGATGACTTGACTCGTCCCGAGGTTGCGTCTTTCCTGTTCCTGGGATCGGACCTTGATTGTCTTGACGAATCTGGATTTCTTCGAAGCAGGCGAGACGGGAGGCATTGAGCAGGCCCCTTGACGCGGGTGCTTCAAGGATTTGAATGTGGCTATGGTGGTCTGGTTGTTGTGCAAGCTCCTGTTCCATGACCAAGAGTGCGGCGCGGCAAAGTACTTTGAGCGCATTGTCGAGTTCTGCAAACCCCGCGCCGACAGACCATCCTCGAAGCTCACCTGACGAGACACCGAGCTCAGGTCAACCAGACGATGGAAGAGCCCACCCACACCTTTGAGCGAGAGGACTCAGCTGACTCGGTTCATTTGGCCCAAGGTTGCGCGGTCCGTCATCCATCGACCGAACAGTCCGTTGTTTAACCTTGATCGTCCTCTCATGTGCGAGCCGCCTCGCGCCTCGTAGAGCGGGGGGAGAGTCTCGCTGGAAGGCGGCGACCTGCCAAAGGCCCCCTCTCTTCCCTCCCCGGTGACTCCTCGCCGTCCTGGGGTGGCATAAGAACGGCACACCGTGTCAGCAACGCTGCCTCAGGGATGTGCTTCATTGGTTGAAGGTGCGTCTTCATCTCACCGGTGGTCTCACCGGCGATCTGTAAGAATCAGGCTTTCTTCCATCATCGTGCGGAGTAGAACCAACAGACAGCCCGAAACTAGTAGCTGCCAACACACGGCCGTATCAAAGAGCCCACTCCTGCAGGAGTGCACACAGCAATGTCAAGGAAATAGAGCCACCTATCCCCTGAAGCGGCATTTCCGCTATTAGCCGGAGTACGGCGCAAGAAAAAGGACAGAGAATCCAAGGAGGCGGAAGAGTCTCCTGGGACAGTCAGCCGCCGGTGAGGGGACTCTGAGGTGCTGGAAACAACCGAGTTGCGCCCAGTACGACGGGCAACGTCTGTGTGAGCCAAATTTTAGCAAAGAAATTGACAGCGAAATGAGGGCAAAACGAACCATGGCAGACGGAAGGGGTGCGCCGACTCTGCTGGGACAGCAGAGAATCAGGGGGGGAGCGGAGGCGGGAAGAGTCTCCCGGTCGGCCGCCGGTGAGGGGACTCGGCGGCGCCTAGAAACAACCGAGGGTGACGACGCAGTGACGCAGGCTGTACGCAGACTCTGCTGGGTTTGGTATTGGTGGAAGTACGGGTCCGAAGCTGAATGGGGGAGAAAGAAGGAGGAAGCCGAGAAAGGGGACAGGCACGAGGAGGCACGCGTATTTATAAAGATCTAGCGACCTCAGAAATGCTGTGCCAGGTATGAGGCTCGGCGGTTGAGGTACAAGGCGGTGGTCCGAGCGCGGCGTCTGATTGGCGGGCTCTTGTGGGTCACGCAGCGACAATGGAGCAGGCCCGACCACGGCACAACGTATTCCTTCAGCTCAAGAACCTGCTATGTCTTCGCACCGCTACACTCAATAAATATCTATTTATTTATGAGAAAAAGACAATAACTCATGCTGGAATTCACGGGTATTAGCTATTTCTTCCCTCATGTTCAATCCTTGCAGGGCGAGAGGAAGTGGCAGGCGCGATGAACGCGAGTTTGCACTGGCCTTGACACTCTCATCGGTCCTCCTCCGCAAGTCCCTGGAACCACATCTTCTCTTGTTCTGATTGAAGCCCGCCAATTTGGAGGGGCTGTTCGTTCGCCAAATGCGATCATGTCTCGCTACCTCACTCCCGCCAAGATCGGCCTGTTAGCTCTCATCGAGCTCTACGTTGAGGAAGCAGTGCCTCGTGCCGCTATTGTTCCTGTCGTCGACTTTATCGCCTCTCAGCTTCTCGATTGCGACCTGACGTCTACGGACCCCAGTGATCGATGGGCCAAGGCGGAGAACACCATCCATCTCATCCTGTCCATCCGGGACTTTGAGCGAGTCCTCGGGCCCTTCGCCGCCGTCGATGGTCTCCCCGGCCGTCGCCTATGGGATAGCTTCCTAGAGAAGTTATGGCGCATTGACTCCCTGCACGCGCTACGGGAGTTCTTCGATCGCCTGCCGGAAAACCTAGCCAAGACGAAAGACGAGCTCCGGCGCCTCGCAGAGCGTGGGATAGAGCCTCATACGGGCGTGCTTCTGTCCCGAACTTCGCCGTTTGGTACCTTTGTGAGGAGATCGCAGCTCGAGTTCTCGAGGCTGCCGTTCAGCACTACCGCGGACCTGTGGAAGGCTTTTGTCAAATACCGGCAGCCGACTGCGGAGAACTGGAGGCGCCGGAATCCGCATTATAGCCGGTTGAGCTTCGATTCGGTTCTCATGACCGGCGAGCACGAATGGGGAGACAACACAGATGAGATCGCCGTGGTGGCGTATGGAAATATGCTGCTCAGCGGCGGCCAGGACGACACCACGCCGGTGAGCACGGAAGACATTGAGAATCTGCTGGAAATCCAGGTCGAGCTGTTACATAGTGAGTTCCTTCTCGTGCCGTTTTTCTAGTGAAGGGGTTCTGACAGGGTTAGCATATGGGAATCGGGTGCCACCGGAGCTCAGGGAACAGTTCAAGAGCCTGCTGAAACAGAGCCATACTATCCCCAGTTTATCTCATTATCTCAGGTAGGGTCCGACTGGGTTGAGTGCGTTTGAGGAGATTTGCTGACCTCCGCAGTTTCTCTGACACGTGGAGAGCTGGCGATTATCCAACAACATTCGACTCTCTTCATCGGTACTTCGACTACACTATGCAGAATCGCGACAGGTTGTTCTACCAATACGCGCTGATGAATCTGGCTATTGTGCAATCCGATTTCGGCTGCCACAAAGAGGCCGTGGCGACGATGCTCGAGACGGTATCGACCGCTAGAGAGAACAGAGATATAACGTGTCTTAACTTCGCTCTGAACTGGCTGTTTCACTTTGGGCGAGCTCACCCAAAACTCGTTCGCGAGCTCGAGGATAGCAGCATGCTTTCAAGCGGGAAAGAAACACTATCTTTCCTTCGCGTCAAGGCAAGGGAGACAGGAATGTGGGTTCTCTGGAGCTCTGCTTTGCTGGGAGAAGCCAAACTTGGTATGGCGAGCGGCGAATGCGTCTCGACCGCTCTGGAGCACATGGTTCGGAGTTCACAGATCATTGTGGAGCGGAACATGAAGACGATGATGGGTACCCAATTGTCCGTGGTAAATACTTTATGGGAGAGGCTAGGCCTGGCATACATGTCAGGCATGACATGCGAGGTCTTTCTGCGCTGTCACGCGAGATACTCCATTTTTGATGACGAGCTGAAGGCGACTTGTCGCCTGGCCGGTCTCCTTGCTGGGAAGGGGGAATACGAGGAGGCATTTGGAAAGCTAGAGGGCATGGACACCAACGCGCTGCGCTCGGCGAAGCCCAGCCAATACTGGCACCTATATCGCGGGCTGCTCAAGCTGCGCCGGAATCTCCATCACAACAATCTCGAGGCGGCCGACCATCTCCTCTCTCAGCTTCTCCAAACCGGACCAGAAACCCTTGAGCCAGACATGGTCTTTATCATCGACTCGCTGCACATCGAGGCCCTCATCCGCCGCGGAGACTTCGAAGCGGCTTTCACCAAGATCGACCGTCTCATCACCGAGATCCGAGAAGACGATCGTGATATCGCCTTTCGCATCCGCCTCCTGTTGAACAAAGCCCATCTATTCGACCGCATCGGCCGCCCCGAGAAAGGCTTCACCATCTCCATGCGCGCCGCGAGCATGGCCTGGCGCGCGCGCCTCATCCCCCTCCTATGGCAATCCATCGGCGCCCTGTCCAACATTCTAAACTCCCTCGGCGAGTTCGCCGCAGCCTCGCAGCTCCTCATCGCCGTAATCCCTCGCTGTCTGGAAACCGACAGCGTCTATGTCGTTGCTACGCTGTACAGCCTCCTCGCAGATGCATGGACAGGCCAGGCAGGCGAGGTTGAGCCCCGCGGGGCCGCACAGATGCATAAGCGGACAGAGTTCCTCACAAAAGCACATGAGGCACTGGACTCTGCGTTCAAGTATTTCTCACTTGTGGAGGACGTAGAGAAGCAATGTGAGATGATGGCCAAGAAGGCTACGTTGATGAGGGCCATGGGCGACAATGCCCGGTCAGAGGACTATGCGGCGAGGTATCTCGCTCTAAAAAAGGAGAATATGGCTAGGAATGGTTGACGAGGATAGCAAGTATGAGTGCTGGGGTTGAAGCGAGGAGTGGCTGGCTGCTTGTTTGGAGGAAGTGAACCGTCGGCCTATGGAGCCGAGGAGGCGGCGTTTGGTTGTCTGCAATGAGCAGGCAAGGGGGAAAGCAGATATTTAGATGTCGGTGGTGGACTCGAGGATTATGAATGGAATATCTTTGACACGTGAGCTCTCCTGATGTGAAACCTGGAGAACCCTGAACATGTCATCTGGTCGCCCCCTACCGCACACGGGTTGTCGCTCAGGGGGGTTCTGGCCCTGCGGTCAGCTTTCAAGGGATAGCATATGATAGGAAAGATGAACTGAGTCTCGGGGCGCCATAACGAGTCGAGGCCAGCTGTTCGGCCTTTAATTGCTCTAACTCTAGGAAACATGTACAGGTCGTCCGAGTTCCTCCCACAAGCTTCATCCCTGCTTCTATACAACCATCCCCCCTCCGTTTCAGAACCCGCTTCGACTTTGCGTTTAGGTGGCCTTGTCCTTGTTGTGATAGTTCACGGATGGGTTCCAGCTGTGACGGGGTTAGTTTCTCTAAACGACTGAAAAGATAGCTCTTTCCTCGCAGGGGGGGGGGAAGAGAGTCAGCTGGCACATACAAGAGAGTCTGTATGGTATATGTTAGTGAAGTTCAAGCTCGGTGTCGTGAGGATGAGAGTATATACCTTGTCACCGTCGCCCCAGGTGAAGTTCTTGGTGCGGATGTTCTGGTAGGGGTACTCGACGCGCTCCTCAAGGGGAGGCATGTGAGACCAATGCTCCCAATGCTCGTTCCACAGGACGTAGGCGTTTACGGACGCGCCGACGAGGAAGATGGGAAGGCCGCTAGGAGAAGGGTGTGTTAGTATTGTATTCCTAGACGAGGTGGGTATGTATGTTGGTCATATGCGAGTGGTCCGCCTGCCGCCTTTGCCGGGTTCTGCACCTCCCTCGCTCCTGGTGTTTGTTGTGTCTTGCCAGTTTGTGCTTCTCGCGAAGACACATCTTCCTATCCTCCTTCCCAGTGCTTCGAGGTGGCCGATCGATGGCAGCGAAGTGCTTGGTGTCACGTCGGGGGAAAACCACGCATGGGGGAGTGGGTTGACATACTAGATGGAGATCTTGCGCCACAGCTCTAATATGACACGCAAATTAGCTTCCGTGGGGGCCTCATACCATCTAAACTCCGGGAGATCTCACCAGTGGTCGCGCCAGCGTGGTCCTTGACGGCCTGGCGCTCGCGGATGAAGGCGTTCTCGCCGGCCTTGGGGGGTCCCGAGCTCGCGAGGCGGCGCTGCACCACGGAGCGGACAACGGGCGAACGGAGCTGGGCGGCAACGCGCGGCGCGCCGCTGAGGATCTGGCGCTGGATGGGCATGCTGGAGGGGCGTTCTGGGCGAAATTCAGGGCGGTGTGCTGTGTCAATGGCTTGGGGAAGCTGGTGTTTCGTCGAGCGAGCAAAGATAGCTTGGTGTGGAGCGGCTTGGGTCAGGTCAGAACACCCGCATCAGCTCATTCGGCTGCACCTCGGGTGTCGAGGGTGCCCCGGATGATGATGTAATCAGCGAGAGAATATTGTCACGTGGCCTCGTGGCGCACCCGCGGCAGGTGCGACCCCCAATGTCGCCGCGGTGGCAACGCGCAGGGTGTGGAATCAAAATGGTTTTCTGCGAGGCTGCTTGCCGGTAGCATACTCACAACTGCGATTTCTGCTGATGGGCGAGTTTTACTTGTGCGGTGTGGATGTTGCAGCGGCCATAAACTGCCTTCTTGGCCCCTCCCCGACGTAATCAGAGTCCGCGGTTTGAGCTTTCCGCTTCGCAGCCGAGGAAACGTCCAAAAGCACTTGTTCTCCTTGACGAGTGTCATGCTCCTTGACAAGACAATCGACCGTTCGAGTTGTGATCATTGAGACGCGTCGGTTCTCCCGTCACCAAGGACAAGATGGGGCTCAGGATCACGACCTGGAATGGTAAGAGACCCACCCCCTGTCGTCTGCCGTGGCCGTTCATATCTCTAACACCGTAACAGTCAATGGCATAAGGTTTGTGCTGGTGGTCCGAAAGCTGTTTGGCCGGCGTTGGTGTCTTACGTCCTCATTAGAAATCCCTTCTCGTATCAGCCATGGCGGGAGAACCGCACATATCAGGTAAGGGTGCACCGGTGACCCTGGCCCGATGCTGCTCGATAAAGCTTACACTGGTCAGGCCATGTTCGACAAGCTCGAGGCCGACATCGTTGTTATGCAGGAGACCAAGATCCAGCGCAAAGACCTCCAAGACGACATGGTTCTCGTACCCGGCTGGGACGTCTACTTCAGTCTGCCGAAGTACAAGAAAGGTGCATCTCCGCTCTGGCTCTCTCGTGTAGGCTCCGGTGTTCTAATTATATGGTACAGGGTATTCTGGCGTGGCCATATACACGCGTTCCTCAAAGTGCTGCTCGATTCGGGCTGAAGAAGGCCTCACTGGCGTTCTCTGTCCCCGAAACTCGTCCGTCAAGTTCCGAGACCTCCCGCCAGACCAGCAGATCGGCGGGTACCCGAAGTCGGGCCAACTATCCAGCGCAGTAGACGAGTCAACTATCGACTCCGAGGGGCGCTGCGTGATCCTCGAGTTCCCCGCATTTGTCCTCATTGGCGTCTACACACCTGCCACGCGAGACGAGACCAGAACCGAGTTCCGTGAAGCATGGATCGATGCACTCGACATCAGAGTCCGTAACCTGGCCGCCATGGGCAAGCAAGTCTTTCTTTGTGGTGACCTCAATATCATCCGCTCAGAGCTTGATAGCGCAGGACTAGCGGAGCAGTTGCGCAAAGAGGCCATGTCATTGGACGACTTCTTCTCGAGACCGACCCGGCGCTTCTTCAACCAGCTTGTTTTCGGGGGTCGAGTCATTGGCGAGAGAGACGAGGGACGAGAGGAGCCGGTCTTGTGGGATATCTGCAGGGAGTTCCATCCCTCCCGCACGGGCATGTACACATGCTGGGAGACCAGGAAGAATGCCAGGCCCGGCAACTTTGGGAGCCGGATAGACTACGTCCTATGTACCTCTGGGATCAAGGACTGGTTCATCGACTCTAATATCCAGGAAGGCCTGTTAGGATCCGACCATTGCCCTGTATATGCAACACTCGGAGACACAGTCAGCATAAACGGTGCCAAAACCAGCATCCTGGACGTCATGAACCCAGAAGGCATGTTCAAGGACGGCCAGCGCCTGCGGGAGTGGACAAACAAAGACCTTCTCCCAACTTCAGCGAAGCTCATCCCTGAGTTTGACAAGCGGCGCAACATTCGGGACATGTTCTTCAAAAAGCCCGCGCAGCCCTCAAAGGGCGAACCATCGACATCAAAGCCTAGCAGCCAAGCCATGTTGGCATCAGCAGATGCTACATCTAACACCTCAACGACAACCCTCGCCGAGCCAAGTGAATCTGCCCCTCAGACACAGTTATCAAGCCAGGCGTCCATCACACCAACCCCCTCTATCACAGCATCGCCGCAACAGCACATCGTGCCCAAACGTCAAGCTGAGATTTTGACGACATCAAACCGGCCACAGAAGAAGAGCAAATCAGCGTCCAGTAGAGAGAGCTCAGCAAAGGCTGGCCCAGGGCTTGCACAACGCAGCCTGAAGGGCTTTTTCAAGCCCAAGGTATCAGATGCGAGCCTCAGCAAAAATCCCAATGATCCCACTCCAACCCCATCAAGTGCCGCGTCGGAGGAGGAATCAGCCCCGCAAAACAGCAACGATGCAGAAACGCACACAGCGACACCGTATCTCGAGGGCTGGCTAGGCGACAACTCAAAGGCCGGTGGGCAGTCCGGCGGCAAGGTTTTTGACCCCGTCCAGTCGAAGGAGTCCTGGTCCAAGCTGCTTGGAAAAAGAACCGTCCCCAGGTGCGAGCATGACGAGGATTGTCAGATGCTCACCACCAAGAAGCCTGGCATTAATTGCGGTGAGTATTTCCCAAGTCCAAGCATCCTGTCCCGACTCCAGCCATGTACTGTCCTAGCTCTCCCCAACCCGTTTTGTGATTCGTTTGCCAAAGCGTTTCGACATGCAACTGACATCTGTCGTCTCCCAGGTCGATCCTTCTTCGCGTGCTCCCGTCCCTTGGGCCCATCAGGCCGCAAGGAAGATGGTACTGAGTTCCGCTGCGGAACATTCATATGGAGTAGCGAATGGAGCGGTCGTCAGTAATTTTCCGGGACGGGAGCTTGGCGCAATCCGTTGACAAATCGAAACAACGACTTTGTCCTGTACAACATATTCTTGGCACATACTCTTGGCCACAGCTATCCAAGGTCTGAGAGCGACTCTCTCACCGCTGCTACCACATCGCCAGGTGTTGAAGATCTGGGTCGGCTCGCAGCCATTCCGTTTTAGCTACGAAGAGACCCGCAACCCTCATAATATAGATCCACGAATCTCCCCCGGCTGCTCCTCATGCTCGTGATAGCTTGTCCTGTCTCCTCATGGTGTTGTGCCAGGCATCTCGCCGTTCGATGCCCTGATCTGGTGTCGTCCCCCAACCTCCCCGCTCCCTGGAGCTGGACAGCCTCCCTTCCGCCTTGATATGATGCTATCCCCATTTACCTCCGCCGCTCGCCCTCTTCGACACTTGCCTCACCGCCATGCCGCCGCTTAACCGGCGCCTCCCTCCCATCCCGCGCAGTTATCTCTCCCCGGTGAACCCCAGCCCAATGCCTCATGACCGCCGACGCTTGATGCCCCGATCTCGGCACCGTAACCAAGCCACACCCTTCGTATCGTTGCATTCCGGAGCCGAGTAGCCGGCCCTTCTATCTCCCTCCCCTCATCAACTTCTTTGCTTGGCCGCCATCTCGCTGTCTTAAGGAGGGGAAGCTCCAAGTCTTTTCTACCCCCGCCCCGTTGTGCCATGCCATGTCTTGCTGTCTTACTGTCTTGCTGCGCCCTGCTCTGCCCTGTCTCGTAGCGTGCTTGGGGAACTCCCCTCCACAAGGCGGCGCTCCGCCCTGGCGTGTGTGTGTGCTTTGTTTCGTGATGTGCTGTGCTTCGTGGTTTGCTGCTTGCTGGAGGCGGCGGCGGTCTCGCCCCTCGCGGTTTCGGTTGCAGCGCGGGCTGCCTTGGTTTGGTAGTTCACTGAGCAGGGGAAGTTTGCCTCCCGCAACAGTACCGGGAGGAGTGAGACTGCTGCGGGAGCGAGGCGGCTTAAGTGGAAGGAGCTGGGTGAAATACGAGGGCATTCCGAGAAGCGGCGGCAGCTTGCTACGGGCACATTTCATGGTGAGGCTATCATGTCACGGCCAGGGACTCAAGTAAACTAGCTGGGGCAAGGCTCAGTTTCAACCGAATGTCTGTCATTATCATGATTGTCGTAGTGCGCGCGTTTCGTTTCTCATTGATCTGCAGAGGAATCCTGTTTGCAGCTGTCCGTTCCATCGTACTTGTAATCCCTTCTTCCCCCCTTCATGTCCATGAACCTTCAGTCAAGTAGATCTAGAGCGAACCCTCAGCCAAGTGGATTCGAGATAGGCGATGAGCGAAATTTTCCAACGGAGACAAGCGTTACCTTCGTGCGAGCCTTTGTGTGACTGTAGTCGTGATGTGATCCTGAGTAGCAGACCGGGGGCAATGCATCCAGCGCTCCCGTTTTCCCGCTGTCCATGCCAGTGGACGCTCACTCAAGTGCATCCAGGAGAGGGAAATGTCGGACGAGGAGCCAGATGTACCATTGTGCCCGCTTATTGATGAAAAGAACAAAGTAAAAGATAGACCGATGAGTTCTGTTCAATGCGCCCCTGTACCTAGCCGAGGTGGCAAGACATAGTTGCCAGAGAGAAGCCTCGCATAAATGAACAGAACTAGACGGAAGCCGAACTGTGAGCCGCATTGAAATTTGCCAAGTGTTCCGAATCTGCGCAGGATAGAATGATCGTTAGCAAAGAGGCTCCCGCCAAGGATCGCGAGCGCGCAGAATAAAACGGGCAGGAGATGTGGGAATTTGGCTCACCTTTGCCAACTTGGGTGCATCTTCTGGCCCGTCAGGGAGACTGGCCGACAATGCAGACCGGCAGGGTTGCATGGGAAAGGCCGAGCTTACGAGAATCGCTCAGAGTGCTACTTTTCCTCAATATCCATCATGAATAAGCAGCTTGGCGGTGTCCATGGGGTTCTGCGTGAGGTTTTGCTTGGATAGCGGCAGATAGACACGACGGCGAACTTCCTGGCCGTATCGGTAGCTCGGGTACATTGCCTTGTGGCGCCGATCTTCTTCAACTGCCAGGCCTTTGAAATGTCCCTTCACGTACAGGTCCTCAGCCCGCCACATGTTGGAAATCACTTTTGCTACGGAAGTTAGTGGATTTACTAATGATCACGTCGGGAGAACCTACAAATTGTTCCCATGGTCAGCTCCGGATTCTCCGGGGCAATCTTGCTGCATTTCCATATCCGATACAATATGAACGAATTCCGGGGGCGGCGAATGTACGCTGGTTGGAGCTCGCCACCATCAGCTACAGTGCTGTCGTCGGAGACAGATTCTCCAGCTTCTGGGCAAATTGTTAGCAATGTCCATCTTTTGGTGGGACTTGGCTGTTTACCGTAGAGGCATCTGTCAACAATGAGATACTCGTTGGTATCAATTCCAATGCACTCGGGGACAATGTAATAGTCATCTCTGCCAATGAGGCGGATGAGAAGAGATGTATTCCCACAAGCCATGCTGCATCTCATTAGTAAAATTCTTTCAGTAAATGCGACAAGCAATCTTACGAGAAGCGACTCAGGATCTCAGTCCACGCGTGCAGAATTGCGCCATTGTGGTCCACACGGGTCGCCTTGAGATGCAGAGCGGGATAGTCTGCATCCGGTAGCGGGATTTTAACCAGGTTTGAGAAGAAACCCAGAGGATGGGAGCCGGCCGCGAATTGATTGGGCGCGTCCATGCTGACGATCGTCTGAGATCAGTGCTAGATTTTGTGTGAGAGGTTGTGGTAGTATGCAGCACCGGCACAGTTTTCAAAGAAAAAAGAAGTTGGGGGAAGAGGGGATGCAGTTGCTCGCAGAAAGGGAAGTTATTCGAATTCTAATCGCGGGCCTTGCAGTCGGTGATTTTTGGGCCGCGAATGGATTTTGCGGGCGGATGTTGAGAAAGTGTGGGCAAGAGGGAGAAAAATGAAGGAACGTGTCAAGTATGGAAGAACCACGCCTTTTCCGTCAAAAACAAACAGACTTGCCGAGCGGGAGGAGCAGATGAGAACAATGTTAAGCGGGGCAGGAAACAATAGCAAGGGCGCCTTTGGAGAACAATTGAATTTAATGCTTTCGAAGAGATTGCGCGCCGCTACCACATTACTGCCAAAGAGTAAGCAATATATTTACGGCTTTCTTTTCGGCCGCCAACTCGAGTTTTGTTTCTTGTCACCACTCCACAAGAACTTCCCGGCCTACTGACGAGCTTGTGTTACCAACTTGAACTGCCAACATGGACCTACACGACATATACAAAGGCGAAGCTGCGCCTTCACGGGCCCATAGTTATGATAATCTACCCAAAACAACAAGATTTAGAGGATTGGGAGTTCTAGGTATGTTCTTAGCTCCAAATACATGCAAATTATCCGGCATGGGTGTCTTGTGAAAGATAGATGCAGCATGACGAGGGAGCTTTGGTTCAAAGCCACCCTTTTTTAGGGCAGCTCGGACACAAGCTAACCAAACTGCCTCCAGCTCTGGCAGAGCAGAAGCAAATATTGGATCAGGTACGAGGAGCCTCGAAATATTCAAGACAGCACCCCATGACTAAGCCTGACGTCCCATTTTACAGGTCATTCTTCGTCTGCACAGGGCTCAAGTTCGTCCGGTTATTGTCAAGGAAATTGAAAACCTTGATCTCAGCATAAAGGAAGTCCTTGAGCATGCCCAAATCTTCTTGGCTACGACCCAGATGGTGAAGTGTCACAATACAGTGTTGATCGTCGATGAAGCGCAGCTTACCAAATCAATCTGCCGCTTCATTGAATCATCCAACGCTATCATTGGCCATCTTGACTGCTTGGAAGAAGACACCGGTATCCCTTCTGGAGGAGATCCCGCGCTGAAGAGCAGAGTTGAATTCGGTCGCTTTCTTATGCTCACCCTCATGCACAGTCTTGTGTGTCACACAGTTGCCACACAGAGACCTGGAATGGAATTTGGTCTCAGATATCGCCATGATACGAGAGTCGTCGAAGGCTCCGTCATGCTCAGAAATGGAGTGAGCAACAGAATGATTACCTCAAATCAGGACGCGGCACTCCCAGACCACCAGTTCAGAACACTCCACCCCGACTACATTTCCCGAAACTGGCATTTCACAGGAGTTCTACACCCAGTAGTTCATGTCCCGGGAACTCAGTGGCACAAGTACCTCGGAAATCTGGCAGTGCGGTTCCCCAACCAGGCACTATTATTCCGCGGGGAGGCCCAGCCTCGAATTGAGGTATATTTTCCCACGGTAGGGGCTAACCTCATGGGAGAGCTGGGGAATACTTACTTGGAGTACCGCCAGCACTTTGAAGAAGTACAGATGCAAAGCCCCATCATTTCCGGGAACATACAGCTGACATATATTATAGGCTGGCAACCGGTATCCGGGTGGTCTCAAGACTGATGAACAAAGGATGGTACGTACATTTGCACTCTTGCTCATGGCGCAGAAGCTGATTGCTAAATATTTTAGATTGACCTTTTGAGTCTCATGAATAGCATGTCTCTTCATGAAGACTGCTCCGTACTAGCGAAAGGTGAACGGTCTGCTGTCTCTCCACACGAGGGTTTGTTCAATGTAAGGTCCCGTGTCATTAAAAGAGACTTTCTCAGTGAGCTTACATTACATCCTAGGTTCATCGTCCCGAGCAAGACCCGTTTGGAAGGGTCAGATTTGAATACTTCAACCTACATCTAAACAGGCGTGACCTTGCGGGCCTTGCTCTACCGGGAGAGAATTTTTCCATGGGGGTTCCCGTGGAACACACCCTCTTCTGGGAGGTTTACGCCGAGCCAAATGAATTTGAGGATGGTGAGCATGACTGGGACGATGACGACGACGAAGATGAGGGAGGCTTCGGCGAGAACGAGGGAGGGAATGAGTATCTGGACTGGGATGCGTTGCCACTGGGTGATGAGGAGGGTATCATTGACGCTGAGGAAGAACGTGAAGGACCAGTGGTGATGTCTACAACCGGAGAGGTTCTCTGGGACTAGAAGCAGGCCTTCAATGGAAGAGTGGACTGGATCTCGGGTTCCCCAGTGGATATGGTCGTGAACATCTCAGGCATGATTTAGTAGCAGTCCAGGCAAGGTTTAGTAGCGGCCATCTAGTGCTTGAAATCCTCAAGACAGGCAGATACTCGCTGTACTCACGGACCAATCGTTGATTAATTCCCACGGCGTTGACAAAGAATTGATTTCTTTGTGACTTCCCCAACTGGAGCCCCGCCATCCAAAACCGCAACAACTTTGTCACCTTCCTCCAACACTTTCCTCCAACAATGTCGCAGAAGGGCACAAAATTCTGCAATCAATTTACCAACACAATCCTCCTTCCAACCTTTTTTTCTTTCTACCTTTCTCCATTGAGCTCTCAACTGCAACAATGTCGCACTTCGGTTATAACCTACCAACCCTCGCAGATTTAGGCAATCACGACCTGCTGGAGATCCAGCAGCCGGAAACTATGACTCGCGATAGCGCCCAGAAGGACCTTCCCGAGAAGAAGAAGAAAAAGGTCAATGGATTCATCGGATTTCGCTGTAAGCTCAATTGTCTCACCATCACACTCCACCGTGCTAATGCATTGCCAGCCTACTACTCTGCTCTCTTCTCCCGGTACCAGCAGAAGCAGCGGTCGCCATTCATGACGGCCCTCTGGAAGCAGGACCCATTCCACAACGAGTGGGACTTCATCTGTAGTACCTACTCGACCATCCGCTCATTGCTGGGTGATGAAGGCATCACTCTGCAGGCTTGGATCTCTTTCGCTGTCGTTGAGCTAGGACTCCCGAAGCGCGAGGACTACATGAGGGCCATGGGCTGGGCTCTGGTCAAGCACACAGATGGTTCTATGAAGCTGCAGCGGGCCATGGTACCGGCTATCGATCGCATCGACAAACCAATGGACACCCTCTCTCTTTTCACCGATTGCATCAAGGCTGGAATGCGGATCGCTGACCCCGAAAAGATCATCACGTACTTGGCTGAAGCCGGCGGCGATGTCATGTGTATCAACACGAAGCCCTCTTCCCGTCATCCTCCTGCCCAAAGGCCGCTCGAGAAGAAGGAAGATGGCTTGGTTAGATTGATGAAGCGCAGCCCCGAGCTCGTCATGTCACAGCTGCTTGGAATCCCTTTCAATCATCCTCGCATCACAAGCGGCGTTGATGTCTACAACATCAACAGTCTCAGCGAGCTCAGCTCGGTGCCGCAATTGATCGCCGATCGTGGAAGCCACACGCAGCCTCTCCATTTGCCTCAGGGACCTACACCTGAGTCCGAGTTCGATGCTGTGCTTCGGGCTCTCTGGAGTGAAGACATTCCAGCGAGACACAACCTCGAGATTCCGAATATCTCACGTATGCCACATGCTCACATTCCCTAAACTACTGGTTACATGCTGACAAAACTCCATTCTAGATATCACTCCTCCGGAGATGATGCAGGCGACATTTCCAGATATGAACTACTTCA
>Ga0247780_1001316_pt1 | contig 15454 bp, 18 predicted proteins | sample UWRJL079202R5_FD_179927 | JGI IMG/M metagenome (GOLD analysis project Ga0247780, IMG submission 179927) | Plant litter microbial communities from Arlington Agricultural Research Station in Wisconsin, United States - UWRJ-L079-202R-5 | ecosystem: Environmental > Terrestrial > Plant litter >... | reverse complement strand
CTCTGCCTCTCTCCCTCTCTTCTCTATTTCTAATAAGTTAACAAAAAGGCGTGCAAGCTCCCATGAGAAAGCCTCCTAACCTCGACCACACCCCGTCCATGCTCGCGCGCGTGATTGACCCAAAGCGCCTAAGCAACAGACGGCATAAGAGGATGGCCGACGAACTGATCCGGGCGGCCCGCGCTGCACAATCCGTGGCGAGAATGCGTGTGGCCGGCACCGTCATTATCGGCTCCCTTGGAATAGCAGGCTGGATGTGGCAGAAGGCGAAGAAGCCAAACGCCTCACCCAACGAAAAAAAGATGAAGCACGTCATCTATACGTCTACAGTTCCGATAGGATCTCTCTCCAGAGAAAGAGATTCGTAAGGCATTCCCCAGCATCCTTTCCGAGGAAAATACTGACAGAAGCAGGACAGGCTCAGCATGCGATGTCGAATGGAGACAAGGGCGGGACAAGAGAGAGAGATGGACAAGAACATAGATTAGCACACGCGGACACGAGTCGCAGTCAGGAAAGAAACTAGTCTTTTCTTTTTGCGCCCGAGGCAAAATGATCTGTCGTCCCTCAGAACACCATATCGAGGTCAATGCCAATCGCAGCGTGTCAATATGCCAATCAGTAGCGAGCAAGTCAGCAATCGTCTCGACATTCTCATCGCCTGGCTTCGTCCGAGATCTTTGCAACAGGATAAAAGCTATCCTTCGAGCCCCGCGCTCCATCTGTGAAGCCTTTCTTTCACGCTAAAAAAAAATTGCACCAATCCAGCCACTATTGCTTGCACCCTTAGTGCCTCGATCATGCTAATCTTTTCATACTAGCTGTGGTCGCAAAGGAGGGGGGTGGGGAGTGGAGGCCGGTGGTACGTATGTTTTGTAAGATGAATTAGGCCTACGAGATTTCCCTTTTCGTACCTCATGCAAGGTGCGTGATATTGCTCCCCAGTCCATGCTTGATAACCTTACAGACGGCGGGTGGATCATTCCCCTCAGCCAATCTAACTACATCTCGGTGCCATTAGTTCTTGGTGGCAGGCCCTCTAGACCTCCTGCCCCGATCCCGGCCCACTGAGGTCGCCGCTGACAAAAACTACCAAAACGGCTGCGTACCTAAAACCAGGGTTAGCCATGGCCTCAAATAGCATCAGGTTACGCTTACGCTGCCGTCGAAGCAAATACCTCTGACCTCTTTGCATTCGTCATCAAGCCGGTACTTGTGGCGAAGAGGAGGGTGAAGAGCCCGATGAGGCCGAGTTTCAGGTTGTCCGATTTGATATTGTACAGAACAAGAATCGCTCCGAATAATACAATGGCGGCGAGAATCGTGCTGAGATACGAGACGAAGTTGGCAATCTTCTTGCCTGATGCATAGCCGACGAGGGGAACGTCGGATCCTCCGGCGGGTGCTTTTTCCTGGGATATAGTCAGTCAACCCTCTGCGATCTACCAATGTGGTGGCATACCTGGAACAGAAACCCAAAATTATCCCTAACAAAGAGGGTGAGCCGGTCAGGATCTTCGGTGCCGTGGAGGGCAAGAAGGTCGTCTTCATCATCATAGACACTAGAGCTGTGACCTCCCAGAACCGGGAAGGATTGTGGGTCGCCGGGGCGGCCATGGAAGAAAGTGAAGCGAAAGGCTTTAAGGGTTTTGCGATCTGGTGGCTGTATGCGGGCAAGAGTGCTCTCAAAGACCAGCGCTTCTCCTGATCCGAGCGAGTGGTTAGACAACGTCAAAAGAGAGGGGGATACTGCGGTGCGCGCACTGTACTCGCGCATGGTACTTCTCAACCGCGACATCAATTGCATCCTCTGCGGCTCATCTGCGTATCTTGCTTTGTACGCTTCCCAATTTCTCAAGGACTGCATCGTTTCGCGGTTCCCTTGGTCGTCTCGGTCAAACTGGTCGAGCTTTGACTCTATCTCGGCAAGCTCGCTCTGCAGACAGAGCAAGTTCCTGGCTGCGAGGCGGTCAAACCGTTTGAGGATCATGGCCGTCTTGTCCCTGTCGCTGGCCATGAAGGCAGCAAGTGAGGGGAAGCCATCGACGTATGTTGACTTGCCTCCAGAATGTGGTGACATTTTGGGGATACAGTTACCTTCTCTCTGTGGCAACTTGAAAGTGAAGTCATGTTTTGTGGGAAGGGATCGTGTGTGGGGCAGGCCAGTGACTTCACACATGTGATGGCTTGGAGCTGCGTAGCTCAAGTAGCAAATAACCATATGCCTAAGGCCTCCCTCCCCTTCGGATCTACTGGGGTAAGGTTGCCGGAATGGGTCGGCCGATTACACGATAGGCCGACCTTCCGCCAATAGCACTTGCAGCCGTCCTCTGAGGCCTGTGACTCAGAAGCTAGTCACTGGGTTCTTACTGGACCACGACCTCCTCGTTTTACCTATTCCCCGAAAACCTGCAGGCTCGTTTGCCAAAACCCTCCAGCACATGTCGGGGAGCCTACAGCGAATCCAAGTTGCGGAGGCCTCCCTGTAAAGATTTGGTTTTCTGCCCGCTTTCTCCATTGCATACCTAATTTGTACCCTGACCACAAGCGAGAGAGCACATAAAGTCGACCGTTCTCGATATTGAATCCCCTCCGGGCGACACCGGATCGCACTCGATGGCGGACACGAGCGACGACTACTTTAGCGACAAGGACTACCTGCCACCTGGATCTCCGTACCTTCAATCTGTTCTGGTAAACTGGGAAAAGGGGAAGAAGAGGGGGTTGTCTGACGAATTGTGCTCGGACGACGAACTGGATTTGGTGGGGGCTCCTTTGCAACTCGTTCTAACTGTTGAACAAATGCTACCATATTCTAGAAGGGATTTGAGATACTGACTTTTGACTTGAAAGAACTCGCCATGGACAACAGACACCTCTGCATCACGGGAACCACAAGCATCCAACAAATCCCGTTGTGTTGAGTCTCCTCTCAGCAGCAACAATGCGAGGGTAACAGAGGCTTTGCTCAGCCTAATGAGCAATGGAACCTGGGCTCCAGGTGGACCCGAGCTTGAGAACCTCGCAGTTGAATGGTACCCCTCACCAGCATCGGATATCATCCGCCCAGCTCCGGCTCCCCTACGACCGTCTTCGCCGCCAATTTCCCCCGCTAGGCGGGATTCACTCTCACCATCGCCTTCGCCTTCGCTATACTACATCTCAGATCCGCCCTCTGGACCACCTTCATCGCCTTCAACGCCATATTATTATGAATCTGGGCCTAGTTACCGAGTCCCCCGGTCGCCATCGCCAGATGTCACACTCAACACCCCGGTCCCCATCCGGAAGACTCCCCGGCGCAAGGAAAGGAAGAGATTCGCTCTCCCAATCATCATCGACGGCGAAACCGAGTCCGTGACGATCATGGCCTGCCCGGATACCGGATCCGCCGAGAGCATCATCTCGCTGGAGTTGGCGAAGCAACTCGGCCTCCAAGTCAGCGCGGTGGACGAGAGTTTTTCTCTGGCCAATGGCAAAGTTGTCAAATCGCTCGGAGTCGCTACTGTCCGCTACTCGTTTGGGGCCCCGGGGGTAGTGAAAACCGGAGGACCCGAGGAGAGCCTCGAGTTTACCGTCCATGTTTTCGAAACCTTGGCCGTGCCTGCCATCATTGGCTCCTCGTTCCTGGACGAAACTGAAACATTCACCAAGCACCGGGATCGTCTAGTTGAGGAAAGCGTAACTGCTCTGCAGTCGCTTCGCGTCTGCAGCGTCGGGAAGCCCAGAAAGGGGCTGGTCTGCCGCCTTGATAGCTTTGTTGGCTGTGCGAATGCGGACACGGGCTCCGATTTGGATCTGGTCAGCCCCAAGTTCGTGCATCAACGAGGGCTCAAGATCCGAGACGACGTTGAGATGATTCTCGAATTTGCCGACGGCAGCACCGGATGGACCCGTGGGAGCATTGATGTTCACTTCGCCATTGGAAACGTCGACAACGAACGGGGATTCGTGCCCCGAGGAAACGCGTTGGACCTTGAGTTTTTTATCCTCGATGATCTGACATCGGATATTCTGGTCGGCCAGGATACCCTGGTTGAGATGAATGTCATCAGCGAAAATGGCGACCTGGTGATAAACTCAGTACCGCAGCCCGGGCTGTCTGACTGCAACATCATTCGTCATATCGGAAGCGTTGAGCGCGCTGCCAGGTCAGCTCTCAAAACGGCCAAGGAGATGATCTTCAACCGGAAAGACACAAACAGCCGTATGTTTGAAAGTCCAAGCCTTTTAGCTATAATCCCACTAACAGCTTTGTCTCTTATTCTAGCAAGCCTCGTGGTAGAGACCGGAGGCCCTAAAGATGATCTCACCGCAATGCAGCGAGAGAACGCACGTCTCGAGGCAGAAGGTATAGGGGCTGTTTACGAATGCAAATTCTCCGGTTGCACAGCAGCCCCGTTCCAAACCCAGTACCTGCTCAATTCCCATGCAAATATTCACTCATCGGCAAGGCCTCATTACTGCCCCGTCGCGGGGTGCCCCCGAGGTGAGGGCGGGAAGGGCTTTAAGAGGAAGAACGAAATGATCAGACACACCCTTGTACACGACTCGCCGGGCTATATCTGCCCCTTCTGCCCGGACCGGGAACACAAATACCCTCGGCCAGACCAATTGCAACGGTATGTGTCTCTCAAAAGCAGGATTCTCTTGGGGATTACATATCAGAAACTAACTCTCTGGCTTACTCGCGTTCTCGAACAGACATGTTAGGGTCCACCACGTGGACAAGGACAAGGATGACCCGCTGTTGAGAGATGTGCTTGCACAGAGACCAGGCGGGCCTAACAAGGGCCGACGAAGACGCGGAATCTTTGCTTAACACAGCTGCTGGTGAATGGGACACATAAACTTGGCGAGCTAGCCTGCTACGACACTGGCTGAGCTAACGATTGGGGATAGGGGAATGATGCTTGTCTCAAACCCGCGCTTACTTCCGGGGCGACAAGTCTCACTTCATCTTATCAGACATGGTGCTAGACGGAGGCGGACTACTCGGTAAACAGTCCAGCACGACCAGATAGATGCAAAAACCCATCACATAGGTCATCTGAACGAAGACGACCATCTTTTAGGACCATTGGATGGTAAAGATATATCCGATTGAAACCCACCTCAAAAGCTCTTAAATGTCCCCCCAAACTCAAACTACGCTTCCTGAACACCGCTCAGATCCAGCCCTGGATTATGCTTTGCGCTCACCTCGACTAACCAAATTGTAAAAGGGCCGATAGGCGTAAATTCATCTCTCGCTCCATTCCTGGCGCCTGGCTCTTCGCCGATGTTTCCATCCACCGTACCTGGCCCCCTGAAGCTCATATCCCTATCCCAGTAGCGGAACTGCAGCTTGATCTTGTCATGCTTGAAGTGATGCTCGATTCCGTTGGTATAAGCCTCGAGAAGTTTTGTCCGCAATGTGTGCAGTGCGTCGAAATCTGTCGGATCCCCTCGCAACGTGCTTGCGATCAGGTCTGGCGAGGATAATGTCCAGAATCGGAGAGCACGCTGGGTCCGCGAGAAGTATTCTAGGAGAATCCATAGTGACTCGGTGTAGCACCGTTCCATGAAGAGCGTCGACCAGGGCAGGGCTGGGGTGGTTGATCCCAGTATTTGCGAGGACGACTGTTTGGCGTGCTCCTCGAAGGAGTCTGCCTCGGCCTGTTTCTTTTGAACCAGGGCGATGGTGGCGTTTTACTGTAGGAGGAGACTGTTGCGCTCAAGTGTTGTAGCTGGGAGTAGTGAACTTAGTAAGCGATCCACGGATACACTACCCACCAGTGGATGGACTCACCGACATAGCTTTCAAACGCAGCCTTCACATTGTCGACTGCAGACTTCCCTAAGGCGTTATTAAACTGACCGATGAGTTCCAAAATCTCGTCCTTAGACGCGATTCGCTTCGTGGCGTTCGAATCATCTATCTCGGCGACGTGGTCGTCAACTATGCTTGCTCGGTACGCCTCGAGCAGCCCGGCGGTGCCTCCCTGAAGGGCAATAAGTTTCCCGATAAGGAGCTTCTTCTTCACTGGTTTTCCGGTATCGTCAAGGATTTGAGGGTCTTTGACGACCTGGTTGACAGTACCACCGATTGTCTTGAGTGATTCCTTCGCCGTGTCTATCCCCTCCGGACCTTGACTTGGGGCAGCGGCAAGCATCGCAAAAGCCTTGGCCATTTCAACCATCTCTTCAGTAGAAAACTGCGAATCCATGTGCGTAATACGGTCCCTTTGCTCGTCTATCAGCGCATGGAGACGCTTCTTCTTCTCTCGCATGTCGTCATCGAGCCCGAGAACAGCGTTCACTTGCCCGCCAAGAGCTGGTCGAAGGCGTTCGGCGAAATCCCGCGACGCGGTTGCGTTGTCTAGCACCCGCTGCTGCATCTTCATAATGACCGCTGCCTTTTCGGTGGAAGCCGCCACGGCGGAACTGAAGGCAGAAAATAGCGCGCGGGTCTTGTCGGCGTGCTCTGGCATGGTCCTGGTGAGTTTGTCTTAGAAGGAGAGAGATCTTCGGGGCACCCAGTCGCTAGTGCGGTCATAGAAGTCTAGACCAGCGGTGAACTGCCTCAACCAAAGGTCCACACTGGCCGAGACCTCTCTCAGAGCTGCGATCGCGTGGGACTCGGGAATGCCAGAGACTTGTTGGGTGACGAGTGGCAGCTGCAGCCACCGTAGCGCATAGGGGTGGCCGGTATTGTGATCATCCTCTCGGAAATAATAAGATAATTAAGAAAGTCAGACATCAATGCCATCGGTAGTACTACATGATGGTCCCAAGCTTTCCAGACGGTCCATTAAGGTATCAACGTCCCCCACCACCGCCTTGTACACCAGACCCCAAAGGTTTGAGAAAGTGCCTGTGCGACTTAAACCCCGCACAGAGGTTGCAGACGACCGGCTTCCTCGCCGGTCTCCTCGCGCCTGCCCGCGCCGTTCTACGGTATTAGGGGCGGCAAGTGCTAGTGATGGCGAACATTGACTGTGCCGCGCTCTGGCGTCTCGCCGCAACGCAAGCTTTTTTAGCCTGCTACCATCTCGGCCAACGCAAATTTAGCCTGCTACTCGGTCAAACATGCAACCAACTCCAAGAACCTGAACTACCGTTAGGGCTGCGACAAAAGTGTCGGCGACGCGCCCCTCTCTCGTGCAACTATCTCCACCCCTCATGCAGTGCCCACCATGGAGGCGATTGCAGCCGTCGTTGGCATCACAGAGGCGACGATACGAACGACTTCGAAGCTGTGGAAACTGTCAAACGCATGGCGCGATGCCCCAGCGGACTTGCATCGACTGCGCGACGACCTGTCTCGCACCGAGCATTTCTTCACCGAGGTGCGCCACAGCGCGCTGCTGTCCAAGCCCGCGTCTGGGGACTCCTGGGACCGACGCTCGCCATTCCAAACCGAGCTCAAACTGCTGATTGACGGTGGCATCGAGATTCTGGGTCGTATCGAGACATTTGTGGACAGCCTCGTCAGCGACGATGCACCAGGCCACCCGACAGGCGACTTGGCAAAGAGCCTTGGGAAGCGACGGAGGCTTGGCTGGATAACCAACTCGCGCAAGGTCACACAAATGAGGAACGAATTGCGCATCAAAGTTTCCCACATCTGCCGGATTCTCATCACCCACAACGTGTAGGGCGGCGGATCCTATGCCAGTAGATGCCACGGAGCCAGGCTTGCTAACCCTGCGTACAGGTCGATATCCACCGAGATACATTCCGCGATCAATGGAATCAAAAGCAGACCGATAGTCGAAGCTGAAGTCTCCGGTGCCACGGAGACATCACAGCACGCCATTTTCCGCCACGTCGACAGCCAAATGGCCGCGATGGAGGGAAAGCTGGTAGCCATCATTGAGCAGTCGGTCAAGGAGAATGTTTCTTCGCTACAGCAACAGTGGCCAATTTTTCATGCGCTACCTCGACAACACGAAGCTGGCCGAGGGCGCCTCCCCGAGTACCAGAGGCAGGAGGTCATATCAGCTTCCGAGCGATCAACGCAGAAAGTCGCCCTCGTTCAGCAAACAACACAAACAATGGCAGAAGATCATGAATTACGGTGCCGGTGCCACGCCAGCCGCCGATACCACTTTGAAATCAGCGCACTTGGCTCTTCATACTTGGGGTTGGTCGGAGTCACGTATCAAACAGAAAGCACCATATCCCCAGAATGCCGCAGCGCGGCGTGCAAAAGGCACCAAGAAAAGTCGCGGAGTTTCCGAGGGCTACATCTACATCTCGTGTACCATCTGCCCGGCTGGCTCACGAGAGCTGCATTGTCTCTTTCGTTGTCGAGCAACCTCAACGGGAGCCCCGAGGCGCGCATCCGCATCTTCAACCACATCCCCAACTCTCGAGACGTCGGTATCTCGGCCGCCATCCGACGTGGCGACGCCGCGTCCGTCAGGGCCATGCTAGAGGAAGGCCGAGCGTCGGTGCACGATATCATCGGTGTGCAGAGATGCAGCCCGCTCTGGCTGGCTATGGTCCTCCACCACGTCGACGTAGTTCGCATATTGCTACAAGCAGGCGCCGACCCGTACCACGAAACAGAATCCTACCACGGGTCCTCCCCCATCCGCGCGGCCTTTGAGCGCTCCCTCTCGGGCCGCGCCGTCGATGTCGAGCTCGCCAACCTCTTCCCCCTCTGGCGCTACTACGATGACGAAGACTACTCGCCCCTCCACCTGTCCATCCTCGGCGTACTACGCCTCGACCTCGCCACAGCCTTACGCCAGCCCTCATACATCGCCGACATCAACCGCAGCAGCGGTGACGGCCTCACGCCACTCCTCACGGCCGCTATCCGCGGCGATACCCCCGCCGTGCGTCTTTTGCTGCGCGCCGGCGCCGACGTAGAACTGGCCTCCGCCGAGGGCATCCGCCCGCTGCACTCTGCCTGCCGCAACGGCCACGACGACATTGTGCGACTGCTCCTCTCCGCCGGAGCCTGCGTCAACACCAGAGACTCGTACAACCGGACCGCCCTGACGAACGCCGCTGCGTGCACGCACCACGACCCAGACAAAGTGGTGCGCATCCTGGCTATGCTCCTCCGACATGGCAGCCGCCACCAGGTCAACGAGGGTGGGGGGGAGTCTTCTCGGGGTGTCCCCCCGCTGCACTACGCCGTGTCGGCCGGCATGGTGGAGTCTGCGCGGTTTCTGATCGAAGCTGGTGGCGCCGATATCAACCAGCGCTCGGACGGGCGCACCCCGCTGTTCACGGCCATGGCGTTGCGGCGTCATGATGCGGTGCGGTTTCTGCTCGATAGCGGCGCTGACGTGACGGCTGTGACGGACTATGGGTGGGGGGTGCTGCACTTCCTTGCGAATGATGGGGATGAGGAGATGATGCGGCTTTTTATTGGGGGGCTGCTGTGTGGGAAGGGACTGAAGGTGAACATGGCGGATGAGGAGGGGAGGACACCGTGGCAGTTGCTTGCGCAGAGGGCGAACCCTGATGAGCGGATCTGGGAGGAGTTCACTGCTGTTTTGGAGAGTCTTGAAGAGGTAGAAGGAGAAGAGGAGGAGGAGGGGGATGATGAATTCGTGGACGCGCTTGAAACTATACCGGTAGGGGCGAGTGTGTGAACTTCACCGTTGTTCACGGGACTACCCCTGGGGCTGAGACTGCACTTTGTAACAAGATACTGCCAACACGTCCCTCTGCACGATATGGCAACAGAAAATACCATCTGAACCATTTCAACTTCCTTCCACCGCAACTCTATTTCAGCCAGTGTCTCAGATAGGAAATGAAAACATCCTGAGGAGTAGATTCGGGACTTCTGTGCCCGCTGCCGATGATACATGATACAAATATAAATGCTGAATAGATCAACGGGAAACGCTCACTGTAGATGTCCGCCGACACCCTTTTGCTGCCACTTTCTGAACTACTAGTTCTGCGGTGATCAGCGAGTGTGTTTTAGCGGAAACTGCATCTCGTCATTTATTCCCTTTGGTACTCGCTTTGGTACCGCTCTCTTTTGTGGTTTCTGATTATTCGGTCGTCCTCCCTCTTGCCGTATCCTCCGCATCGCCTTTGGTCGCCTTGAAACGCCCGAGCTTTCGGAGGAAACGGACAACATTGTTAACTACGCGGACTTTTTCCCTAGCGTTCAAGTTGATCTTAGCGGCGAGCGCCTTATCCCGGGGCTTGTTGATCTTGTTGATCTCGGCCTATAAATATCTCCTTGTCAGAGAGCAGGTGGAGGAAATGTAGTGCGGGACCCTTGCGTAGGTGAGTTTTCTTGGTGTCTGGATGATCCATCGGTCTTGGTAGGGCTGTGTTGGCAAACGATCAGTCGGCTTCAAGGTCAATCGATGAAAGTGTCAAAGAATTCGGACCTTGACCTCATACTCGCCGGGCTTGAACCATCCATCGAGGACCTTCTTGAGCTTTCTGGGGTTACCGTAGCTTGGGCGGACCTCGACCTCAAATACATCCTTGCGGGTCGGTTTTGGGGCCATGGACTGGAAGGTAATTGAAGAGCACAATCGATAATGAGTTTTCTTGGGGTCGAGGGCGGTGCGCTGCGGTGGTGCTGCGGTCGTATGTTGGCGCGAAAAGTTGTTGGGAAGTCAGGAACTGGGATCAGGCGCCTTTGCGACGTGAACAAATCCACGTGACAATATGGAATTTCATGTTCAGTGGTCCAACGATCCTGATGCACGATCTCCCCAATGGTGATGCTTACATGCAGGTGTTATGGGCCGCTGAGAGGGCCGGCCAATGGACGACCCCTCCCGCTGACAGCACGACAATTGCGGTGTGCCTCCTCACCCAACCACATGACCTGTGGCGTACCAATAATTGCTGCGGAGCGCATCCGTCAGTCCGCGGCTTAGCGCTAATGAGCGCACCTCGATGTGAGAGTGAGGCGAGACTGGTTGAGTGGCCATCACCTCTCTGCGAGGAGAGCAGCAAGAACCCCGCCAAAGGGGGAAGGCCCCGCTTTGCCCCTCGCCCAACCTGTCTCCCAATCCGCCGCAGAAGACAAAATATTAAGTTCTTCCTGCCAACACTCCTCGTGTACTGCGAAGAAACTGGCTAAGAATCATGGACTGGTCCAGTCTCCAACCGTTCCTGGCTCGAAATCCTGATAGCCTTGATGAGTTCGAGTATGAAGTCGACGCATCCTTGCCGTTGACCGTGATTCAGGGGTTTAGCCCCGAGGTTGAAGATAGATTCAATTTGGAGCGTTTCGCCTCAGACGACGTGGATCCACTCGACTTTTGGCAAAAGCTCGAGGTAAGGGGCACTCACATCCCTTCTATGGCCGGCTACCTACATGTCCGTGCATACGCGGACAGAGCTAATTGCACAGAGATCACCGATTTTTCGCAATGAAACCGAACACGAGCTCCCCGCGGGCGTTTGTATATTGTAAGGATCACATCCCTTGAAACTACCAATGGAATTACTTCTAAAAAGTCGATTCAGCTTCTGTCCTCGCGCCGAGGAGATATTTCAGGGTATTCCCGCGGAACTCTCTGATCTCTGTATGACTCGGGGTCAATGGCAAAAGGTCGCAACTAAGCTTTACATTCAAAACTCTCTCGTGAAAGCGATGCAGCAAAAGGTCACGTCAATCACGGTTGATTCCCATGAGATCGGTGATGAAGACACGGCCTTGAGCGACACCCTTTTGATGTGCACCATCAACACGTCTACTGCATCGCATGAGGGCTTTGCCGTTTCGACAATCCACTTCAAGCAGGCAAAGCTGACGTTGGCTGTTGTCCTGGGCGCTACTCAGCAGCAGGTAGGTAGGTTTGAAGTCCTGCTCAACAATGCCCAGGTGGTCGTCGGTCACCCGCTGCTCATGCTCGGCTTGTCGGCCGAGCTGTTGTTGGATCTCTTGACCGACCCCATCGAGCACATGAGAGACAGATGCATTCAGGTAACCCGCCAGTGCCGCGAGATGTTGAATGACACCAGCCTCCAAGGGATAGGGCTTCAAATTTTCATGGACTTCGAAACCCTCCGATCCGAAACCTCTCACCTGGACGAGGAAGTCAAGACTTCCAAACAGAGTCTGGAGAAAGCCCTAGAGTTCTACTGCCCAAACTATAAAGACCTATTACCAATCCTCCATAAAGACGATCCTCTGAGGAGTATCAGTACGAAACTCGAGCGCTTTGTCGAGAAGAAGATGATGATGAGGTTCCGGGACATCTTTTTCGAGCTCGATTCGCTGATGGCCCTGACCCGAATCTCAGTGCAGGAGATTTCCTCCCTGTCGGCCACGGTAAGGAAGCCACGCTTCTGCGACACTGACGGTGACACTAACGCGCCACTGTCAAGATGATGGCTGTAGCGGCCAGAAAAGACGCCGTGGCCACTGTTAAAATAGCCCACGACAGCTCCCGAGCAGCAAAGACGGGCACGCTAATCGCGTTTCTCGCCATGCTGTACCTCCCCATGACTACCGTAGCGGTAAGCGCGAGCATTCTGCCCCCTTTTCGTGCACCGCCTCTTAACCATTCTGTACTTTCCCAGACCATCGTATCGATGCCAATCTTCAACTACGAGAACGACTGGAGAGACTGGAGGTACAGGCCAGCACCTCAGCCTGACTCTTCCTCTGGCAACGGCACCAACTCAAGCGTTGTCGCGGATCCGCCGGTTTTCTCGGGCTACTTTTGGATCTACCTCACTGTTTCGATATGTCTCTCCTTTGCTACCATTGAGGTGTGGTGGCGAATGGTCAGGAATACAGACTACATGTCGGGGGGGTTGGAACAGCGCAAGAAGAAGCTGACTCATTGGACGCTCTATCCTGTGTGGCCGCTTCTTTGCCTCATGTAAGTCTGCCCGAGTATTGACTCATTCCAACATGCTGAGGCCTGTGGGACTGATGCAGATATCATTGCCTGTAGGAACTCGGAGAAAACGAAAGAGGCCGCTTCCGCTGTTTAGATTGAGACGATGGCAGATACAATCGGTATTGATGAAAAGGTGGGGGAGACAGGGGGCTGTGGTCCATCCTTGTTCAGACGAATCATTCCAAAGATCAAGAGGAGGGTGGGAATCGACAGCGGGTACAGGGGAGGAGAAAGTCTAACGGTGATTCTTTTTAACTATCTTATAAAGCTTAAAATCAAGAAGCAAGTGATAGGTCTAATGGTGCAGACTGAGACCTATGTTTAACTGAAATGAGTGTCGTGACTGACAGATGATAATCAGCTGTCGCCAGCCCACTGTCAACTCCACAGAGTTGCTCATGCCCGAACCGTTAAAGAGTTCAGCCATGTATTTCACCATAACCGCTCATTGATGGAATCTAAAGAATGCTGAAATTTTGAACTTGCTTTTATGTCGCAGCCGAGACGGAGAATTACTGTTACCCGCCCGGCTATTACAGGGACAGCAACGTTGCACTAGTTAACTCGGTTGACCCTTTACGGGTTGGTTACCCATGTGTTACAGTGGAAAAGGGCGCTGCAACCTGAGTATACAACAACAAGCGAGGGGCGGGTACCTCATGAAGGTCGCATACTTAAATAAGAGCTCCGATGTAAAAGCTCGCCCTCATCCACGCCGTTATTCCGTGACCAACCAACCAACAAATCAAACAACCATCACCACACATCAACCCAACCCCTCGCCATAATGCATATCTTCCCTCTCGTCGCCCTCTTCGCATCTGCATTGGCCCACCCAAAATTGCAGACAACCCAAAACTCCGAAGATATCTGGTTCGAAAACTCCAACATGGTCCTCGAGCGTGATTCAGAAACCCAGGTCGTTGGGTTCGGCGTCACACTCCAGCCTTCAGGGGCAAGATGTGACGCATCCAACTTCGCCTTCCCCTCGCCGGAGTTTAAATGCGGCAACAGCGGCTACAGCGTTTCGCTTTTCAAAATCCCAGAGTTTTACAGCCGATTCATCATTGAGATCTCCCACCTGGTTGAGACTGGGTATGCTAAAGGAACTAGAGGTAGTCTGGACTGGGAGAACGGGAATCGCTGACATTGTGTGCTACTAGCGATACGCTGCGAGGAAATATCACTTTCGGCATGGTTGGCCCTCTCCCTTGGATTCGCGAACAGTTTGGCGGGGCAGTGAACGGAACTCTTAGGGTGTAGCCGTGAGGGGTGGGAATCTGAGTGCTGAGAACTGATGGATGGAGTGGTCATCAAGGATCTCATCAACATCGGTAGATGGGGGCTTTGGCTGTCACAGAATGCAAAAGGCCTCCTCCAAATCTAACAAGGCCTAGAGCAGAGGAAGGAATGAACTTTGACATTGGGGGTATGGTGTAAATAGGTAGTCATCCATAGAACTCGGTGTCAATTGCATACACATGGGATATCTAGCCCTTCTCAAGACTGCTGACACTGTCTCTCTATGAAGACGACGAAAACATGCGCTTCCCAATGCTGACCGCGGCTAGTCTCCCCGAAAGCGTGATAATCTTCTCCACACCCTCAATTAGCCCCTAGTGGTTCCCAGGCGCTGCAACCAGATCCATTACGACCGGGAGGTATTCGGTCCGTCCCGTAATCCTAGATTCACAAGGCACGTCGCCAATCGGCAACGCAATATCCGGGGCGCCCAGAATCAGCGGCAGAAACAGCCTGGTTGTCTGAAAAATCTGGGCATATGAAATTTCCTTATAATCATAGAGTACGGCGCTGAGGCGTCCAGAACTGGAAGCTCGCATCGCTATATATGGGTGGTCCCGGCCCCACTATGGCAGCCCCGGTTCCTACTAATAAAACAATAAAACCGTCCATCTTCCGCAATCCTAGGCAGTTAACCGTTTATGCTTACTTATACCTTCCGTTTCTTCGCCGTCTCATGTGGTAATTTTTGCGGCGGTTCCCCTCTACCCCACTTGTCAAAAAGACTGCACTCTGGATTTGATGGATTTGAAGGGGTTGCAACTGCGTGATTGTATTACTTACTAAGGCAGTAACTGCTCAGTTCCAAAGAAGGAAGGGGAAATTCGAGGTGTCGATTTTAGGGTGGTGTACTGGCTGTTATTCCATGGTCCGGTCCTTGAAATACATCTAAGAACATGCATGGGAAGCTTCTTGTTGCTTCTGTTAGAGAAGAGCCCTCGGCCGCAGTCGTAGAGTAGATATCACACATCCTGGGTATGGCCGTACAAATGGACAGTCTGACTGAAATAATATTAGGATACAAATTATTTTCGACGAAGCCCTGACCGGTAGGATAGACATCCACCGGGTCATTTGCTTTCCCGTCCTCAACAAAAAATAATTACCATCTTTGCAGCCTATTATCCACACTCTTGAATGAGTATATGACTATTCACTGCATGATTTCTCGGGCTAATTCGGCGTTGATGTGGCTGAAGTGAGCCCGCCGCGCGATGTTGCGGACTAAGTCTCAACACAGCCCTGTCGGCCCACCAACATAAACCTGGCATGCCTTAGGAGCGCGTCTGGTAGGCGTTATATAGTCTCTGCTGTCC
>Ga0247780_1001315_pt1 | contig 15457 bp, 12 predicted proteins | sample UWRJL079202R5_FD_179927 | JGI IMG/M metagenome (GOLD analysis project Ga0247780, IMG submission 179927) | Plant litter microbial communities from Arlington Agricultural Research Station in Wisconsin, United States - UWRJ-L079-202R-5 | ecosystem: Environmental > Terrestrial > Plant litter >... | reverse complement strand
GGCTCCGTTTCATGCTAGGCACCGTCACATACTAGGTTTTGTTCCATACTAGGTACGTATCTGTTTTTCTACGTCAGTTGCATTTATGTCCCTCCGATCGGAGGACCAGTAGTCTGGGAGTCGGCCTTTCAGGCCGACTGCACCGTTCTGTGGTTGTGGTTCTCCTTGTGGTTTCTTCCCTGTTGCATCACTGCACCAGTTCAATACTTGTGTGAGGAACCAAGAGGTTCTCACGACTACTAGCTGTAACGGCTGCTATCTATACTACTGAGAAGTGAAGTACCTTATACCTTGATCACCATAACTACCTTTCCTAGTGCTGAGCAGGGTGATCAGCAATCCGACACTGTTTACTCTAATCACTCTTTTCCTGGGTAAGCACAGTGATCACACAGTGCTCGCGCAGTGTCTGCGCTGTGCCCACACTGTGGCGCCTGCGGGGACACGTAGGTCCGGGCCGGCCACAAGGGCGGCCTGCAGGTTGTCACAGTTAAGTATTAGTTAAGTATTAGTTAAGTAAGTGGTTATATAATAAGTTTTTAAAGGTGTCTAACTTCCCAATAGGAGTAAACTAAGATAACGTGTAGGTAAAGCTGGCAGATAAAGTGTTAAACATGATGATGTAGTTCCCTTTCCTCGTTATTATGTAAGAGGTAATACTTAATTTTTAAATGTAACTTACGCTAGTATAAGTTAAAGCGGTCTAACGATAAACAATAAAAGTCTAAGTAAGGCAGATAAAAATAATCCTATAGTTACGGCCGTTATTTAAATCACTGATAAACTTAAGCAAGTAGTAGTCTTTTAGTGTGTGAAACTGTCGAGCTTAATTATGGCGTCTTTAAGGGGATATATATTTATACTTACTTACCTTTAGTAGCATAAGTAAGTAGAATAAAAGGGTATAAATGATAATTAAGAATAATATACTGTACTATCAGTGTAATAATAGCGTGACTAAGTAGAGATTTAACAAGGGTTTTAAGGGATACTTGTAAAGAACCAATGTTTTTCCGGACAGTGATAGCGGACTTCACCCCTCACTGCCTTCCTGAGTATGGCCAAGTTGTTGGGGGGTTTGCTTGCCCGTCCACTCTCTAAGATTGAGCGGAGGGGCTTGTGTGTGCTGGTTGTCCGCATTTGCGTCATCATACTTTGTGTCTGGTTGAACCCTAATATGGGGTACTTTTTCTGTGGCTGGAACAATTTGAAAGGTTGCAACACCTCCTGAACGGTCCAATCTTGACGGACGTCGATACTTCCTCGGTATGTTGTTCTAGGATCCGATCGTCATCGCGGCTGCTGGGATGGAGAACGAGGCGATATATGCAGCAGGATAGTGTGCGATGCTCACCCAAGCCTCCGAATCGCCATTGCTTCCCTCTCAACGACACCTGCGCGAAACACGGGAATGGTAGCGTTTGCGTTGAGACCGCCATTGATGGCTTGCAGATCTAGCGGATAACCGAGGCCGGATGATGCGTTCTATCCGGAGACGATCTGTCTGCGAGCCTGCCGAGCAGGAATATCCGTCGCGTCGTGCCACACTGTGATAGAGTGTCAGCGGTTACCACCTCGCCAAGAGCCCCGCATCGGTTACCGGGGCACTCGACCTTCCTTTTCCTGTCAAAAGAGCTTGAAACAGTTCCTGGTGGCTACGTGCTGTTTCTCTTTGCCTCCACGCCTCCGTTGATAGCTGCCCAAGACAGCGGGGCACGCCCTTGGTGATCCTTCAGATTCATGTCAACCCCTGCATCGAGCAGAGACTTCAAGATGAACTGCCCCTGCCCTTTCCCTGCAGCCCACGAGAGCGGCGTGCGGTCCTCATTGCACAAAGCGTTCACGTCGGCGCCCCGGTCGAGCAACATTTGCATCCCTTCCACAGAGCCTCTCAATGCCATCCATGACAGTGCAGTAAGTCCATTTTCGCCCCGCATTTTGATATCGAACTCACCAACGTCCAAGAGAAGTCGAAGAATATCCACGTCGCTCGAGCGCAGAACGACGCGGTAGAGCTCTTTTCGGCATTACTCGTCGCCCTAGAAAATTTCCGTCTTGCCTACTCATAGTAGGAGCTCGACCATGACTCGATCTCCATTGAGGACGGCCCAGGAGACTGCTGTCTCGCCGTACATATCTTCTGTATTGACCTTGGCGACGCCGGTACCCCACAAAAGTCGTACGATTCAGGTGCATCCTTTCATCGAGGCACAAAAGGGCTGATTTTCCGCTTACATCCAACTCGTTGATGATACCGCTGACTCTTCCTGTATCTAGTAGCAGTCTGAAGATGGATTCGTGGCCATGTTGGGCTGCCAGCAGCAGCGGAGTTTAGTGTGAGTCATCCATTACATCAAGATCGACGTGATTCATATCGAGTAGCAGTTTCACCACCTTTTTGTGCCCGTTTTCAACGGCTAAGGCAAGTGGTCTTTTGAGTAACCCGGATGGTAGGTCATTGTCACCATTTCTTAGGTCAAGAAGAAGTTTGACGATATTATCGTGGCCATACTCGGCTGCCAACCAGAGAGCAGTCTGATGTGATCCTTGTCTCACATTGATATCGACATTGGCCGCGTTGAGCAACTGGCTGACGATGACCTCGTCGCCGACTTTGCATGCGTCAGACACCAGTTTCCCCATGATATCATACCCTGGGTCTGGCACACATCCAAGCGTCTGCAGGACCTCGACGGTGCGTTGGTGCCCCATGCAGATAGCTCACGACAGCGGGGTGCCTCCGATCGAGTCCTTCTGGTCGGCTTTCGCGCCTGCCTCCAGAAACAGCGTGTTCACCACCCTAAATTCGACACCATGAATTCTTCTTTCCTTCTTCGGAACTGAGCGGTTACCGCCTTAGCCCGAGGCAGACTGAGGCAGACTAAGCGAGGGGGTTACAGTTCTGGGCAGCCTCAGCTATAGTTGCCACGGGTCTAAAATGCCAGTGGAGCTACAAGGACCCAGTTTTAGGATCTCTACCACCACCACCTAGCCGTGCTTTCCTTCACTCCAACTAAAGGAGAAGAAAAACCCTACAATTTTAACACATTGATAAATTATATATATTATATTCGGATTCTAATGTGTTGCTCTCCACCTTTTCCGGCGTCTCTAAAGCGGTTACACCCAGGTCAAGTTGTACATTTTTCTATTCCAACAGTTACATTAATATATCTGTCGTAACCATCGTATCCTACTTATCCTCAGGCTCAACAAACTAGTATACCGTACCCTTTACAATACAGTCAGCCTCCTTACATATAAATAGGTATATGTCTTTCTATACGTTCTGCCCCATCTATATATCTAAATATCTGTAACCAGGGACTACACAGCACTTATACTACTGGTTTTCATTACTAAACACATCTATCAGTAGCTTATAGGTACACTTAACTACCTTAGTGCTCAGCACAGCGTTATTGTAGCCTACGAAGAGCAGGAACAGGATACTACGCAGGTACTCAGCGTTCTCAGGCGTGTTAAGCAGGGTGTAGTCGTTGGTTATAACGTGGCTTTTATAGCCCATCTTTATAAGCAGGTTGAGTAGGTGTAGGTTGACGCTGTCGAAGAGACCGCAGCTGAAAGTAACACTGCCCATACCATAGGCGATAGTGTAAATCTTAGACGGGCCGTACACTTTGTAGATGTACTTAAGACAAGCTGTGATGTCGAGGTGTGTGTTGTAGGTAGTGTGTATATTCCAAGCGACTATAAGCTTACTAAGCCAGTAGACTGACAAACACATGATAGTCAGTGTGGGTAAAGTAGTTGACAGTGTTGTCGGGTATGGTAGGGAGGGTGAAGATCTGATAATTGGCTGCGTCAGGGATTATGAAGAGGTTTTTAACCTCAGAGGGGCTGTTGTTAGGATAGGTAGTGGGCTTCTAAACAAGTAGGTGTGTAGTAACTATATCCTAGGTGTAGATAATAATCGACTGGTCTAGAAGTGTAGGATTGATATAGCTGCCATAGGACTGGATAGGATACTACAGGGAGGTAAGAGGGGCAAGGAGGAGGTTGAGAGACCCATATCTAAAGAAGGTTGTAAAGCTAGTAGTACTTATAGCCTTCCCGAGGAGGTTAGTCCCTATAGGTATCATAGTTAAGATCTTAGATCCAAGGTTTGCTAGCTGGCTGTGCATAGATGCCCTTTGCGAGAATGTGGCCTCTGTACCAGTCCTCGTCGTCAGGGCCGCCGGATATGCCGGGAAGTGCTCGCTGATGCTTATGTACAGCATCGTCACCGCCTGCCAAAAGCTCATTGGTGATAGTGTAACCGATAAGTCGACCATCTTATAGCCGTGGAGGTGCAGCATGCGGCCGTCCACGACATGTAAGGATTTGGCATGCAAGCTCATGGCCTCGTTCCGTTCCTTCTACTCTCGAAATGCAGGCTTGCGGTGTAGCAAACGACAATGCGCTACAGACTACCACAAAGCTGCCGCCGCCATGTTGTCCGCCCGGTGGTCACATGTTCAACAACACTAATCGGACCAGAGATTGACAACAGAGGACCATCAGGATTTGTTCTGGTTCTGGGGCGGTGTGGCCTTGTTGCGACTCGCAACCAGCTCCAGCCGCTTCTGGGGATCTAAGAGCCCCAAGGATAAGTACTCGACGGCCTCAGTCCACTCAGGCTCACGGGCCAAACGCTCAGTCTCGGTTCAGAGAGCGCGGTGGGATTTTTCGACCAGGGGCTGAACAATCCCCCAAGCCGGCGTATTGGAAAAAGTAAGGCCTCTACATGCTCTTGGCATCAGATACTCCAGTACTCCTCGAGGCTCGAGCTCATTTTTCCGTGTCTGAGCGACATCGAATCCTTTCTTTGTGGAAGATACCACATCCCACATGGTGGTTGTCAAAAAAAAACTCTGTCGTAATTGTCCTTGCTGCAGATCGTTTGGAAAATAGTAATGTTCTTCACGGCTGGCCTGGTAAGTCTGATGTCGGTGATCGGATGGAGGGAAAGGAGGCTGCCTTGCTCGCTCTCCGGCCCTTGGAAAGGCCTGGTGCCAAGCCGGAAACCTCCGCAAAGTGGCCCCCACAGCCCCTTCTAAGCTGACATGTCCTTTATTTTGGAACAATTGGTAACTTGAGAGTCGACTTCTCGGCCGGTCGTCGGGGTGCGAAGATGGGATGCGTGAAATAGCCCCGCGGTATCTCCCCACCGTGCTAGCATGCGTAGGCTCGACTTTGGGCTCGGGTGCCCGCCCAAAACTTCAGCTCGTTCTTTCCGCCTTAGCGATCGTAGACAGGGAAAGCTATGAATTGGTTCCGGATCGATGCTTGTTTTCGCACCCAAGATTTTGTGCTAAAGGGATGAACCCTGCACGTTAAACTTCAGCCCATCAACCGGTCTTCTGATTTGCCCATGACCGCTTGCCCCCACCTCGACGGCTCACCGCCACATACTTTCGTTTGCAAGTTCTGTAGAGCGCATATTTTAGCTGTCAGATTTGTTTCCTTCAGAAGTCGGAGCAAGCAGCGCTTTGCTTTCCCCCACTACAAGCCGCCTGCGGATCATCTTTGCGGTACGCCTCAGAACAATGGCCGGACCTTCCGCGTGCGCCCAGAGATGGGCCCTGCTGATTGGAGTGGGATACTACATCACGGGCGATGCTCGGAGGGAAAGCTCCGGGCGCATCGCCCACTACAACAGCCTTGGAGGCTGCGTCAACGATGTTGCATTGGTCGAGTGCTTTCTCAAGACGGAGCTTAGGCTCCTAGACGAGCACATGATCAAGCTCACGTCAACAGCGCCGGAAGACGCTTCGCACTGCCGACCGACAGAGGACCCGTCGGTCTGGCCAACGTACCACAATATCTCTCGGGCCTTTGCCAGGCTGAGCAGCGAGACGCGCAGTGGCGACTTGGTCTATATACACTACTCCGGACACGGTGCCCGCGTGCGGACAGCGTACGAAAGCATAAAAGGACCACAAGGTATCGACGAGGCTCTGGTCCCTGTCGATATCGAAGTCGTCGCCGATGCGGACACGGGCCAGGCCAAGTACGTCCGCGACGTCGAGATTGCACGCTGGTTGCAGGACCTTGTCGCCAAAGGGGTTGGCGTGACGGTCGTCTTGGACAGCTGTTATGCCGGCGGCTCGGCGCGGCAGAAGGGGAGCGCCACCCCGCGAGGGACTGGCATCGTGGACCGCTCCCTGTTGCGCAGCGACGTGTGCGGTGACCCCCCAGGGCCGCACGGGCTCGCCCAGCCCGCGAGCTTGAGACGCGGCCGAGTATGCAAGAGCTGGCTGTTGGAGGCGTCTGGATACACTCTCCTTGCCGCCTGCACGGCGTTTCAGAAGGCATACGAGCACACCTTCGCCGAGAGGCAGCACGGAGCTTTGACATACCACCTAATTGACACACTCCGCTGCGGCCAAGGCTCGCTGTCGGCCGAAGCTCTTCTGGGCCGGATTGCCGCCAAGGTGCAGAGCTACTTCTCCGAGCAGACCCCAGTCCTGGATGGCGAAGCAACCATGGCTTTCTTCGGCATCAGCAGCAGCGGCGCCAGCCCCGTCCACCGCCCCCTGGTTTTGGCCGTGGACCTCGCCAGTGGCGTCGTCGAGCTCGATCAGGGCGATCTGCACGGAGTCCACGTCGGCGCGGAATACGGTGTATACCGAGACAGTACCGCCTCCTATTCGGATCGGGTTGCTAGAGTTCGCGTCACGAAACCCCAGGGACTTAAGTCTACAGCCGCTCTCCTTGGCCCCGGCGGATCTGCAGAATGGAGGGCGGTGCAGCCGGGATTCCATCTCTCGCTGCTCAAGCCAGCACCAGCGAAGCAAGCGGGAGTCCGGCTCGTCGCGCCCAGCCAAACAAAGCCAGGCGTCGAGGATGCCCGAGTCCGGATTCACGGCCTGCGCCGTTACATTGAGGAGCAAGAGCGGCCACCGGATTCGCTCTGGTGCCTGCTGCCGGATGAAGACGGTGGGGGTAATCAGAGCGTCCCCCTCGCATTTTCGGTGACCATTGACGCCGGGGGGTTCTACGTGCTGCTAGACGCGTCGCAGGCGGCCCTCCCCAACTTGCCTAGAATTCTGGCGGCCAATTCCACGTCATCTACGAACCTGGTAGCATGCCTGAGCCATGTAGTCCGGTTCCGGTTGGTTCAGCGCTTAGGGGCTGACCCGGTCTCCACCCTAAGGACGCCCTGCCAATTCGAGCTGTTGGGGAAGTTAAGCAGCCCTCCCCTGGAGACGAGCGGTGGGAATGGCATATCCGGGGAACTCATCTCGCCTGCTAGCCTGGAGCTTGCCCCGCTCGAGGGTCCTACCTATACTGTGAGCAACGGGGAGGTCGTGAGCGTCGTGTTCGAGAACAGAGGCCAGACTCCGGTGCACTTGACTGTGCTTGACTTGAAACCGCTCTGGGGGATCGAGAAGCTCTACCCCGCAGGCGCTGGGGCATCCGAATGCGTGGGGCCAGGTGAACAGCGCGTGTTGCCCATCCAGATGGAAATACCAGAGTGCCTCATGCGGAACAGCCACGCCGAGATTACGGATACCTTGAGGGCCGTGGTTACCGTCCGCCACACATCTCTGCAGGCGCTCGAACTCCCTGACCTTGACGGCTACCCAACCCGAGACACCGCTCTCGTCGATTTCGCAAGTGCCCTTGATCAGCTCCTGGAGGATCTATCGCCAGCCAGCCGCGATGCTAAGCTGAAAGGGCGGTCAGTCGGCTCGTGGCAAATGTACGACATTGACGTACGTACGGCGAGTGGCACAGCAGAATCAACCACCGACGGCTCCAAACCCCAATAACTCGCTGTATTTACCTCGAGCCTGCGTGGGTAGCCAAGCCGCAAGGCGGTGCAGACCAGTTGGAGAGTATTTTGCTGCCATCTCTTCAGTTCGTGGGTCGGGTGCTACAATGCATGATATGAGAACGCCCTCGGAAATTTACCATGAAAGCCTCCCGGCGGTCATCGACGCTGAGACCGTCTATGGCCGTTTCTTTTTTAATTATTTATTTTTCAAGACACGGAATAACTAGTGTAAAAAGAATTAAAAGAAAATCTCCCGAGCGCCCCTAGTGAAGCGCCGGGTTTATCTTATCTATACTCAAACGCCAAAGTGAACGTAGGGAACCCAGTAGCTATTTTCGAGTTGCTTGTTCTTCTGCTTTCCAACCACGAGCAGCCTGGCATCCCTGGAACCGGCTTCATTGACGATGCAGCTGTCGCGCATCGATCGAACGGCCATGTGAAGCCCTAGGCAGACGGCCGCATCCGTCATCCCTTGGTTCCTCATAGTCTCGTAGAAGACACGCGCGACGTCGACGCAATGGCTGTCGGAAACTTTCCAGAGTGTTCCCACTACGTGGCGGAAACCCGCCAGCTGCAGGCTACTGACAAGGTGGATGCCTTCGTCGGCAAGCTCGTCCGCATCGCTGGCGCCGGTTGAGCAGGCGGAGAGGTACCCAAGAAACGGCTGGCTCTCGTGGAACTTGCAGCCTCGAAGATTGTCCACGGTCAGCGGGCTTTGCTCCCAGTCCTGGAGGAGCAAGCAGCTCCGCGAAGGCTCGGCGGGGTCCGACCGCCCGTGGCCCGCAAAATGGAATATCTTGCAAGAGCCTAGCTCGCCCAGAACGGCGTCCTTGAGCGGACGCGGACAGACCGGCTCCAGCTGCAGCGGCTCGCACAGGCCGCGTAGCATGGAGACCTCATCCGCGGCAAAAGGGAGCGCCCCGGCCCCAGTCAGCCCCGGCGTTGTCGGCATGGCGATCAGCAGAGCCCGGTCCGGCTTGGATGCCGGGGACCCGCAGGCCGAGGCGGGGGGGGCGCGGTCGCGGCGCCCGTGCAGCAACGCCTTGACGGACGGGGCGTACGACGACATGACCCTGTCCAGCACTGTCTCAGCCGAGGCGCTGGCATGGCGCCCGGCGGCGTGGAGGGGCAGCAGGCTGAGCAGCCCGGTGGGGATCCACCATACTTGGGGCCAGCGGCCACCCGGCGGCGGGCATCCCGTGAAACCCAGCGCTTCGAGAATCGGGCCGCAGGCGGCGTCCCACAGCCACTCGAGCAAGGACAGGTCGACCGCAGGAGAACCCTGGTTCAATGATGCCCGGAGGTCCCCGACTCGCCGCTCGGCATCGTCCGGGGTCAAGGCGGGCAGCCGGAGCAGCCGAATTCTGTCACGCTCGACGAGGAAGGCGTCGCAGCGGTAGGGGCTAAGGTTGATAACCACAATGGGTCCCGGGTCCGCCGCGGCTTTCAGCTCGCCCAGTGTGGCGGGGAGGAGGAAATTGCGAAACCCCGGCTGGTCGCGAATCTGGGAAATGAGACTGCTGAACCGTTGATCCAGCTCGTGGCGTCGTCTCGTCTGCGACTGCCAGAGCGACGTGTTGCCGGTGGGCAATATGAATATCGACGTTTCATGCGGCGCATCCAGCTCGTCCCGCAGGACCGTGAACTCGGCGGCAAGACCAGGGTGCTGGTGCTCGAGATCGGAGATGTCGGTGCGCATCTCTACCAGCGAGCCCGCGATGACTCCTCGGCCGAGCTCGAGAAGCTGCAGGGCGTACACTGGGTCCTTGCCCGCGTTCAGGGCCACGGCCGTTGCCATGCGGGCCAGTTCAGCACATGACGCAAGCATGCGTTGCTTGTCCGTGTGTGGCAACGACCGGGGGCTCAAGTGCCGGACGAGGTAAACGGCCTCGTGCAGCACCTCGCTCGCCTCGTCCCATTCCGACTGCAGCGTGAGGATGTGAGCGACTCTCTGGGCTAGCTCGATACGCACCGATGGCTGGGCGGTGCGGCAGCCCCAGCCCTCCTGATACCAGGCGAGTGCGCTGGCTAGATCGTCGGCGGAGCCGGTTCGCCGGTGCATCTCCTCAAGTGAGGTTGCGAGATGGAGACAATAGCGGGCTCTATCGGTCTCGTCGTAGCCTTTTGCATTAACCGCGGCCTTGGAGTGCTTGATCGCTCGCTCGAGGAGCCCCAATGAACCGGTGTCTTTGGAAACGTAGGACAACATAGTTCCAATGTCATGGTGAATTTCAAATCGCTCCGGGTCCCCCAAAGGTGTAGCCTGTATTGCTACCTCGAGCTTCTCGACGGCCTGCTGATAGTCGCTTTCCGACCTGGACAGTCGGAATCGTATCCAGAAGCGGGTTCCTAGCATGTGGAATACCCGTGCCCTACATGCGTGTCCTTTGTGCGCCAATCCTGCTGCCATACCAAGGACATCAATGGCTTGATTGAGGCTATCCTCAAGACCAGTTCTCACGAACTGCTTGGAGAGCGACAATCCTAGATTGTGCAAGTGCCGGACACGATCGGGTGAATCGTCCGGTGCGATCTGGGCCGCTATCCGGAAATAGTCGATAGCTCGGTCGAGATCCTCCGTCAAACCGGTCAGTTTCCACCTTTCCATAGCCGAAATTCCGAGATTACATGCCATCAGGGCCCGGTTGGGGTGGTCATCAGGGGTGGCCTCGAAGGCTTTTGCGGCAACATCTACGGCGTTCTGCAGATCTTCTACCGAGCCAGTCTTTGTAAAGCGTGTCGTCAACATGGTTCCGAGATTGTTCAGCAGTCCAGCTCGAAGAGGCTCCTCGTCCGATATAGCTTGCAGCGCCGTACCGATGAGGTCGATAGCGCGGTCCAGGTCTTCCATAGAACCACTCAGGTCACTACGGCTCGCCAGCCAGCCCCCGAGGCAGTTGAGCCAGAATGGTCGGTCGCAGTGGTCTTGAGGTGTGATCTCCAATGCTGATTCGGCCGTTTCAATAGCCCTGTCGAGGTCATCCACCGAGTTCTTGTGGTTGAACCGTACGCCGAGTTTGTTGGCTAGGTTGTGGAGAATACCGGCTCGATCGAGATGATGCAGAGGAATGTCCTCTGCTGCTATCCTCGCGACCTCGATTGCCCGGTCGAGGTCGTCAATGTTCCCGAGTCTCTTAAATCGCGCTGCAAGCTGGTTTCCGAGGGCGTTGAAGACGAGGGGCCGGCTGGGATGGTCTCGAGGTATGGCTTGCTTCGCTGCCTCCAAGATTTCAACGGCGCGGATGAGATCAACCATCGAGCCAGTTCTCTCGAACCGCGCGTGGAGCTTGTTCCCGAGAGATACCATCCAGTTGCACTGGCTCGTCGGGTTTTCGCGCGCGATCTCAACTGCCGCACTCGCAAGGTCGATCGCTTGATCAAGATCGGCCACGGACCCGAGTCGCTCATAACGCTTCCCGAACCAGACCCCGAGGTTGTTTAGGCAGCCAGCCCGATGGGCGCCGTCGATAGGGGTGGCCTCTATTGCCGTTTTCGTCGCCTCGATTGCCCGGTCGAGATGGCTAATCGACCCTGTCATCTCGAATCGTCTCGCAAGCCTGATTCCGAGGTTGGTCCATATAATGGGCCAAAGCGCATCGTCCGCCTTCACGATCCCTAGGGCACTTTGGATTGTCGCGATAGCCTGATCGAGATCGTCCACCGACCTGTTCCGCTCAGATCGTCTGCCCAGCCAGTGTCCCAGGTTATTCAGCCAGGATGGTAGATCGGAATGCTCGTGGGGCAGCAGCTCCACTGCTGCACTCGCAACTTGAATGATGAGGTTTAAATCGCCCATCGAGTCCGTTTCCTCGAATTGCGCCTCCGTCTTCTCTCCCATGGCTCGAAGCTGATCGGCGACATGGTCAAAGGGGCTCTCGCCGGCAGCACCCGCCTGTTCCGAGCCCTCGTCCATTGCGCTCGCAGACAAACAGGATCTTTCTCTTCGGGCCCGCTCTTGGTGATGCGCCTCAAAACTTCTCCGTGGGGGCGTTCAAATGCGATGCGGGTGCTGAGCCTTGGCTGTCGATGAAGCGGGGTTAGAATAGGTGCCAGTAATGTTGCGTCCCAGGTTAGGGGTGCATGCGTCGAGGAGTGGTTCATCACGTGAAGACCAGTAGGCCGCCCATTCTGTTCACCGCCACAGCATCGGTAAAAGGGCAGATTTACAGCTTCTCGGTTGCTTTTTTGAAGACGCGCAGACACTAATACTCTCCGTTTTAGCGCTGGCACCAATCACCGGGTTGACCGTCATCTACCACTCTGTACTATGGAGTGTCAAAGACTCGGAAAAGTTTTTGGGGAAAGATGAAGGTCTCAGGTGTAGGGCATACACGCGCGCAGATGGAGAGAGAGACGCAGGCACACACGCAAATAAATAAATAAAAAGAATATGAACTTCGATGCCGTCGGGATAGGGCTTTGCTATCCTTCGCCGTGCTAATGAGGCTGGTGCGGGCTAGAACTATCCTGGCCGGCTGTGCAGCGCATGCTGCTTCCTGAAAGAAACACACTTTGTCCAAACGTCATGGCGAACGAATACACCAATGCCAGCGCAGTTCAGAGCATGGTTGTCAATATGCTGGGCGTCAGTTTTGTCGGTTTGTAGCTCTAGCCCGAGCTGTCGGCGGTGCGAGAGACGAAGACGGTCAGAGCAGTAACGTATCTAGCGGCGGTATCGATTTCGTTAGCTCCCGCGGCGGGACAAAGAAAGCAAGGAGCAGAGGACCGTAGAACGAGGGTTGGACTCACGTCGTCCTAGCTAGAACTAGCTCAAATGTCCGGACCCTCATCAGCGCATCCAGGACAAAGAGAAAGACGGCGCTCGACAGCACGACGATGCCGAACCGCGGCAAGGCCGAAACGACCGAGTTGCACAATACGACGGGCACCAGAAGGAGGAGCATGGCGACGATGAGCAGCACGACTCTGGTCAGTCGCTTGATCAACTTGCCCAAGTAAATGTAGACGTCTGGATTCGAAGATATGCCTAACCCCGAGCACTGTTGAAGCGTTGACGCAGTCGTTTGTTTAGCCGATTTTCTTCTTCTTTTGCCCCGCCAGAAAACGATGTCTTCCCCAAAGAGTTGCGTCTGATGAAGAGAGATGGGGGTGGTAGAAACGTCTCGGTTGCCCAAAACCCCACCACAATTTTTTTTAATAAATTTTTTTAATAATTTGTTTTTAATAATTTCTTTTTTAATAATTTTTTGTTTGGCGAGACATACCTGACGGAATCCCTTGTACCACCAAATCAAAGCATTCTCAATCCAACACCCAAGCCGGTCGGAGGCGTTATCCCCGGGGGAGGCAAGGCTAACGAGGTCGCCGTGATGATCTAGATAAGCTGTCTCGTCGCGGTCCAGTGAGCCTGTTCCGGCGACCCAGTTCTGGAGGTTGAGCCTGTCTCGAGCTGGTGCCTGGCTGAGGCTCATGATTCTGTGTGAGCGTTCGAGGAGAGAGTCTTAACGTTGATACGAGCCAACATTTATGTCGAGCCGGCTCTTCCCCAGGAACAAGGGGCATTGTTCCTCCAGGTCTACCTTGTCAAGCTCCCTTTCTAGCACGGAGATTTTGTCCTGCTTCAGCAGCAGCAGGCGGGCTCGGGCCCGGGAGAACTTGCGAAATATGTAGAATGAGTCGCTGGCGGCCAGCAAAGCCGTGTATTGCGGGTATCCCTGCCTATAGGACTCGACTTTGGGCGTGTCTTGTCAGCCTCAGTGATCTTTGCGATGTGTATGGGTGCCTGGTTGCGGCTGGGTTAGCGTACTCTGTGTAGTCCCAAACTCCTGGCCCTGATGCGTATTGGCGGAGCTCCGCTTTGCAAGGCCCATAGACGATAGAATCAACTTCAGTCTCTCCATCGTCCTCCCTTTCTTTTCACTTTGTGCCGTGAGGCGATCTGAAGCTTCTCCGGTCCCAGTAGCCGCAAGGTTGTACGGGGAGACTCTTGAGATCAAAGGCGTTCTTGGGGGCCGACCTGTTTTTATGATAGCGTAAAACAGAAAACACCTATAGGGCGGTGCCATGAAAGAATGTTTTGTCCTGAGATATGGTTACGCCTAGCGCCGCAGTTGGGCACATACAGGAGTCTGCCATGTGGGGAGTAAAGCGGGGCGGTGGCCTCCAGCCCGCTAGTTTGTCACCCTATCACCAATCCGGTTCTGAACATAGTTTAGCTAGGCTCATTGGTTGTCGATCGGCTAGGTACCACTTGGCAGTCCAATGTCAATATCGTGATCAGCATCACGGGCCGGTATCGAAATCGTTTTCTGAGCTCCTTGGGGCGTGTGGCACAACGATCCTTGTTTTCGGGATGTGCTGGTTGGCGGCATGTTCAAGCTTGTTTGAGATCGGTCGGAAGCCTCAATTTGGCTGGCGTTGGTAGAAAGGTTGTGGGTTACCTTGGACATGGCTGCATTGGACTTTCAAGGTTCTAGGGGGCGCTTGAGATAGGTCGGTATCGGGGGTGTAAATGGCTCAGAATCTACATATCGGCCCGAGCTAACCCACGGGAGAAATCTCCTTAGCACGTGTAAACCAAGCTATATTTTCTCCGCGTGGTGGATTCTACGCCTCGGAGGACGGCTTCAGGATGATAGCGTTTCGCACGAGAAATTTGAAGGCTCACAGTGCGGGGAAAACGGCAGTCAAAGTATGGGGACGAATGATAGAAGAGAGAGCACTGTATCTAGCGGTGAGTGCGCACGAAGATGTTCACCGCATCCCAGCGTCCTGCCGAGCCTCTGGCCCCGTTGCCTTCAAATATAGGGAGTTGGCGGAGCTGCAGAATAGCAGATTTGGAAGAAAGGGAGTCCAGGAGCGCGCTCATTCCCAGGGCAGCAAAGGATGTGGGCTCGTCGGTGACGAATATTTTGATAATGTCATCGCACCAAGTCTGGACGGCAGCTAGCAGCTCTTCGGGCACGCACATGTCCAAATCCAGGTTTTCGCACCCTGCAAAAGCCCTAGCCTCGTCCTTCGGTGGGATAACCTCATAGTCGCCATCAAAGATGTTGCGTACTTGCCACAGGGGCCCCGGGTTATATATGTGGAAGTACAGTGGCCAGAAGATATAGCTCTAGCAGATCGCCGTCGAGCAAGCCGTGCGCTCGCCCGGCGCGCAGAGTGAGCTCTGCCGTTGGCGATCTAAACACGGGGATTGCGGCGGTGTCGAGGCTCGGCTTCAGGACACCTAGGAAAGAGATGTCGTGGTTGCCGTAGAGCATGGGCGTCTGCGTTACGCATAGCGGCCACGTCCTGTCGGCGAAGCGCGAGCACACCGACTGGTAGATATCGCTTAGCCGCGCATCGACAGTGCCCAGCCGCGAGAGCGTGCGCACGAGGAAGTGTGACAGGGCGCCCATTTCGCCACACCCGTCTACCCTGACCTCCTTGGCCACCTCGTGAGGCCCGCAGGCAGTGAAAATAACGTAGCCGGCAGGATCGATTAGCCAATTGGGGAGAAGAGAGCCGTCTCGGGATACGCCGCCGGCGTCGAAGCCGGCCCCTGGGTGTAGCCGGGAAGACGTAGCATCGACCTCGGCGTCATACGGGAGAAACCGTTCGGCGGCGGACTCGGGGTCGGCGGCACCGTCATTGTTGCTGCCGCGCAGGACGCTCCCTGAGAAACAGCAGTCGAGCACGAGCGTGACACGCATCAAATCGGAAGAGCGT
>Ga0247780_1001312_pt1 | contig 15510 bp, 17 predicted proteins | sample UWRJL079202R5_FD_179927 | JGI IMG/M metagenome (GOLD analysis project Ga0247780, IMG submission 179927) | Plant litter microbial communities from Arlington Agricultural Research Station in Wisconsin, United States - UWRJ-L079-202R-5 | ecosystem: Environmental > Terrestrial > Plant litter >... | reverse complement strand
GGGGGTTAGATAGGTAGGGGGGTTAGGGGGGAGGGAGAGAGGGAGAGAGGGAGGGCTGTACGCGTACAAATCTGGCTGGATGGAGGATAGGTCGGTGGCGATGACCTCGGTGGACTGGTCAGTGCTGGTTCTGAATAGACTGGAATTAACGACTTACATGAGCGCCGGGATACGCATCGGCGTAGTCGATGGCCCAGATGCCTGTGCCGGTCCCGACATCGAGGACCCGTGTGGGGGTTGCGCCCGGCTCGTTTGGAGGGGACAAGCCGAGCTTGTCGCCGAAGGTTATAAAGAACAGGACATGTAGGATGTCTGCAAGTGGCGGTTAGGTACCTGCTCGCGAAAAGGCGGGAGTGTGCGGTATGATGGCTCACCGAGCCTCTCGCTCTCCTTTGCGTCATTGGGGAAGAAGTATCCTACCACAGAATCTGGTTAGCTGACGCATTGCGTAAGGTTTGAGGAAGAGCATCGTGTATTACTCACTCCCGGCTTTGTAGCAATGGTACGTCCGCCCATTCTCAACCTGTGATTTCAGCACGTAGCTTTCCACCGAGCGGGTCGATGACGGCGTCTCCGGGGTTTGATGTCAGTTGAAATCCCGAATTCAACTCGTCCTGCCTTACGACCCAAAATTGGGAGAACCTACCGCCTCATAAGCCGAGTCGCGATCATCCTCCCGCGCCGGTGAGTGCGGCACGTCGTCAACTGGCGGATCATCAGCAAGTGCCTCATCAACGGGTGCAGGACTCGAAGGAGCCCGGGAGCTCATCGTCGCTGCAAAGCCCGCAGAGTATTGAATGCCAATCCCTTCAATGCCGCCCCCTTCCAAAAACTCAAAATTCAAAATCGAGAAAAAGAAATATGCCGCGTTCGGAAGCGCGCTACCCAACCTACTTGTACTTATCCCCTCGCCCACACACCCACACACCCACTCCCCAATCCCAATTCCAGACCGACAAGGGGACGGTGCGCACCGCGCCCCTTGCCCACAAGCGCGGGGAAGCAAAACCTGCACCTGGTGCAGCACGCCCGCAGCACGCCCACAGAATGTGACAAAATCTGCACCACTAACGGCGTCTACCGAGGCCAATTGAATTCATTCCCTGCTCACCGGTGACCGGTGGTTGTCGACCGTTCGTGCAGCGCAAAAGACAGACTGCGTGGTGCCGGGTCGCGCATTAAGTGTGGCGTGGTCGGTCTAGCTATCTAATTTCTTTTATTCTTTTCGGAGGGAGGTGCATGTGTCGTCCGGCGGGAGGCATGGGTGTGGCGTGGATGGGTATCAGCGGATTTCAAAGTTGTGCCATGGTGCGGTGAGAACGGTGGACGAAGGTCTAAGCGAACGGAAGGGATGCCCTCTTCATATCAAGACAGGCCGTGGGTTTGGCTTTGTAGGTCGTGTTGCATTTTCAAGAGGCATTCCTGCATTCTTGAGCGGCCTGTTCCGAGGTAATCAAGACGTCTCACATCTCAACCAAAGCATTATCTGGTCATACTAAGGCCTGTTCTGATTTATAAAGAGTTGTTTTACTGTCATTAAGGCTTGTTTAAATTTGATTAACAGCTTTTGTGGTACAGTCAGGGCGTATGTTGATATAATCAGCACCTTTTACAATGCTACCAAGACCTTTCACAAGGAAACTGTAGCTTCCTACAATGCGAACAGGGCCGGCAGTATGATATGCAAGGTCTCTCACAATTCAATTTAGACCTCTTCAAATGCAATCAAGGCCTCTCACAGCGCGAGTAATGCCTGCAATATGATCAGCTAGGCTTCTTCATTCTGGCACAAAGCGTGCAAAAGCCTGCCCATACTAGCTCAATTCTCTGCCATATGAGTCTATCTACCTTACGTACACCAGGACTTCAGTAAATCTCCGCTCGCTTGACCTTCCTATTAGAATCTAAAAAAGACCAAAGTTCTTCTTATTCGACCTCATTGCCTCTACTTTGACCGACTCGGGAAGTACGAGAAGCCCTGGTTGATGTTCCGCCACTGTGATGTCTCCTCCCTCACCCACTTCTTCTGGAACGTGCGGAGAGGAGGCATTGTCTCTTTTTTTGCCGCCAGAGTAGATCCCCCCAGCCAAGAAGTCGATCCGCCACCATTCGGCGAGGTATCTGCGCTCTCGGCGGGCGGCAGGCCTCCAAATTCGACCGACGGGTCGAAGGACAGCAGGATGAGCGGACGTGGTGCCAAGTCGATCTTCACCTGCATAGACGGCGCACACACCAGCACATGACCGTCTGCATTCGACATTACCGGTTCAACTTCGGAGTTTGACCCGTTGAAACATCCCAAATCTCTGGGCCGTTTGCAAGTTGAACGCCCGCAAGGGCACATGTATGGGATCATTGCTTTGCAGACTGCAAGCGAAAAGCTATGCTCGGTATTTCCGGTAGCGTCTTGGTGGTTCTTGGTGACCGCCCGGATTCTCATGTGCCGCAGGTGTCCTGGAGCTGAATGGGCGAAATCATCAACAATACCGATGCAAGTTTTGGTCGCCGAGTGATACGTATGATGCGGGTAGAGTCTTTCCGCGGTGTCGCTTTTGCGGTCATAGTGGCATCTATATTGGTTCTCATCGTCGTCGATGGAGTGTACTGTCACAGGCTGTCGTGGCATAATCAACGCCGGATCCAGCATGCGCCTCCCTTGGGGTCCGTGCAGATACCCAAATCCAGACCATAATATAAACGCCGGACGCGAGGCTGACGGGTCTGCTAAGCCCGCTTCGGCTGGGAAGCGGAGCTCAGTCCGGCGGAAGATCCTGGGATGTTTCGGATACCCCTCGGCATCTTCCTCAAGAATCATGATTTTCCCCGTTTCCTCGTCGAGCTCGAGCTTAATCATGTGTTTGTTCAGCAACCGAGGTGGAGGTGAATGGATCGTCTTACCCTCCCACCGACTTCGCCAAATGCAGGTGTACTCCTTGCGTTCTGGGAAGGCGAGAGGGAATCGCATGCCGAAGTAATATGATGCTTTGTTTTCGAGAGAGTGCCGAAATCCAAAGACGCCGTAGTAGTATTCGCCAAAGATACCGACGCATACTTCTCTGGAGTGAGATTTTGACGGATTCGGGACTTGCTCGCGCGAAAGATCCACACGCGATGAATATCTCTCGCCCGTTTTGATGTCATAGCTCACAAACTTTCCCCGGGTATTCGAAATTTGTTTATAGTAGTGAAGGGCGTGGCTGGTATTACGTAGGTAGGCGTAGGCCGGAGTTGAAACTGACATCTTGAGTACCTTCATGGATTCCAGATCGATGACGACTAGGAGAGTGCGCTCTGATGAAGACATGGCGTTATCCTTAGTCCCGAGGGAATAGGTGAAAGTCAAGAAGTTGTCCGAATAATGTACAAGCGCAAGCTTCGAGAAGTCCAGTCCCTTTTCTGTCCGTCTCAGGAGAGGCTTGGCTTCGGCTAGAAGCAAGTTCAAGTCGATGACGAGCTCGCGGTCCGTAGAACGACCACTGACGTCCAGGATCCGAATTCCCCTATTTCGAGTCACCCGTTAGCATTTCTCTTCGAACTCGGATAAAGTACGCCGGAGCGGGGCTACATCCCGAGCAAGGAGTAACGCACCAATTGGGCGACTTGACAACGTAGCACAAGACGCCATTTTGTAGCATCCAGTCATATGCGTCCGCGATCTTGACCAGCTGAAAGGGAGACGCCGTCGAGAAAGCTTCGCGGCGCTTGACCAAAGTCCGCAAAGCACGAGCATAGTCGCCCGTCTGCTCTGCGGCAATGGCCTCGCGAGAATACGCAGCATGCGACTACACAGGCACCACGTCAGAGGCAGCGACTCAGAGACGGAGTGATCACGGTTACCTTGAGGAGCATGCGGCAAATCTGCTGGCTGCGCAGCAGAGAGCTGAGCTGGCTGCATGTGCAGCTCAGGTTGACGATATCCTGGAGCTGGAGATTTTCAAGAACGCGAATCATGGATTCGGTCGGAAAATTAAAGATCCCCATCGTGGGTGAGGGCAGGGTTGAACATCGCTCGTTCAAGCTTTGATGGTGGATTGTTTTTCTGAGAAGTTGAGAGTGGAAATAGCGACCCAGGAGTTGTCCTGGGAGCTGAGCGAAACAAAGCCCATATGCAGGCTCTGCTCGAAAGTGAGTTGTTGGATTTGTGCGAGCCACGGAGGGAATCTTGAGAAGTGCCAATATTTATTTCCAGGCCACGGTCATCACATGGGCGAGTCTGATTTCATCCGAATTTGTTGCATCGTTGGCAAACACTCCGCGCCCCTTCCTCAATTATCAAAGCAGTCATTTCAATTTATTGTTTCAACCATTTCCAGAATCGCCTTAGCCTGCAGCCCAACCGACCAGCAAGCCTCACAAATAGCGAACAGTTGGTTTCCCTCCATCTGAATGCATCGTCTGTCTACCTAATCTGCTTTAGCGGGCATTAACCCTGGATTTCGTCCCAGGATCACCGCCCAGATGTCCCCAGTCTCGCAGTATCTCCTCAATCAGACCCCAACGTTTCCGAGTCGTCCTGGCTTGACAGAGTTCCACCTGATTCCAACTCGTCGTAATCCAACACCGTTTCCATCGGCCAAAACCACCACGAGCCGCACTTCGGATGCAGCTTGTCGTCGAAGCCGCATTCGGGCACTATGTTGGATGTTGTCCAGAACAGACTATGTCACATCTCTTGGAGCAGGTCGGAGCACAAGAATTTGGCAGCCAGAATCCAGTCTTTCGAGACATCGAATTTAGCGGGGTTGGGTGAGAGCACGACCCTAATCTTGTATTTATCATTCTGGGGAGGAAGATTGGCCATGCTGTTTGAGGGCCAGAAGAAAGCCGCGGGAAGAGTGGTATGGTTACATTTCAGTTTGGCTGCGATCCTACTGAAATTTATAGGTGAGTTCTCCAGCTTTTTGAGTTTCCGCGCGCCCCAACATATTCCCAACTTTACGGTGCAGCCAAGAACCTAGTTGAGTTGAAGATAACATTGTACGCCCAAGGTTAAACGGATCGTTGAGAGTAAGATCAAGGAGGCACCCTCAACTCTAAGTCGCTAAAAGGCCAGGTCTCCTTCAGCCACCTTTGTACCTCACCACCAGATACCAACGCCTCCTACAAATGTACAAGTGCAAGTTGCACAGAGAGGCAAGACACCTATCTTTATTCGACCGAAAAGCTGGACCTGAAGCAAACTTTTGTTGTTGCTGACCCTGCATGCAATGGAGTCGGGGGTAAAGTGACTCATGGCCACCCAGAAGTTACACGCTTTGTTTGCCACTTAGATTGATTTTCTGCGCAGGGCTGAGCAAGAGGGCATTGTGATACCATTGGCACGAGATCTCAGCAGACACCCCTTCTTTGTGTTGCCGACAAAGACACCTGTGTTTCTACCACCTGCACCTGCAAGCAACATGGAAACCGAGCTGAGTCATATCCTGCATATTGGTAGGTCTGAGAGAAGAGTTTGTTTGCCTCACCGCTCAGGGGTATGATTTGCTGCTCCCAAAGTCACCGGACTTCCCAGTTGTCTTTATCTTCCAGTTCAAGTTGTATGACATCGAAAAGAATCATGACCAAGATGGATAACCAGATGTCTCACTCTCAACTTTCCAGCGGCATAATTAGCATTGCATTGTCAACATGCCGTCTCACAGTTTCAGCCTACCTACCTAGCCTGCAAGTTTGGCCCAAGTCACATCCGCGGCATGCGTAAACAGCTGCAAACGGAGAGCGCCACATGAGACCTGTCATATTGCACTCAAACTGACAGCAAGAACCAGAAGGGCGGATTCTCTCCAAGAGAATAGATATACTTTTGAGGCGGCAGTGATTGCACATGCAGTGCTTCGGCCTTCTGACACTTGCATGATTCTCACTCAATGTTCCCTGTCGTTAGTTTTTTTTTTTGGCTTGCAAGGAGATGCAGGCCTTTGCATCAACCTGCGTTTCTTCAGTGTATTTTGGTGCTCGTTCAAGGCCAGTGTTGTAAGTTTTGATACCGCTTATTTGATCCCTTTTCCCTCTTGTCCCGGCTAGGGATCGAATGCATTATGTACCTGCAAGGTCGGTACCAAGGCTGCGGGCTTCGTTGGTTCTGTCAGGGACGTAGTGCGCAACTGAGAAGCAGACTTGCTCCCAGTCATCAGGCCCCCGTTCAAGGTGTCGAATGGGTGATAGGGGCCTGTCGTTATAGAAATATGTGTCATGCTCGAGAATTGGGATGACCGAAGCCCGGCTTCTCGGAGCAGGGGACTTTGGTTCTTGAATCATACTGATTCCCTAGTAGACAGCCAGACAACAGTGTCACACACTAGTATTTATTCCCGCTGCTGCTGATCTGAAACCTCCAAGGCAGCCGCAGACAGTAGAGACCAGCGCTTTGTCTTGCACCCAAATCCAGATACCCAGTATATACCCCCAGGCCAGCGGAGCTATAAATCCAGCGCGGGTAAGAGGGAGTATGGGCGGATTCTTCTCGCTACCCGATCGCCTTCTCCCGGAAACGCATTTCGGGGATGAGAGACACCAAGGTCAACGGATTCTGCCACCGCCGGACAACGACGCCCAAGGCAGGCCTGTGTTATCAGAGCAAGAAGGAGCCGAGTGCTTGAACGGATGCTGTGGCCACGCCGAGAACCAGCCGCAGACACACGCTCAACATCAGCCGCGGCCCCATGATCATCACCAGCCGCAGGACCCGCGTAGGGCTCACCCCCGGTCTCCTTTCCGGCCAACCACGGTCCCCGAATCTCGCATCGCTAGCACACGCTCCGCTTTTGATAGAAAGAGCGTGTTATTACGAGATAAGAACTGTGAAGATAAATTCAGCAAGCCAGACGCCCCAAGCTGGCAACTTCCGCAAGAAAAACAACAACAAACCGACCAACAACGAGCACAACCACCACCCACAGCCATGGCGGCCCAGCCTGACCCAAAGCTGGACCCAGCTGCAAAGCCCTTTCTTCCGCTGTCCAAGACCGAGACCCTTGATACAGCATCTAGCCCTGAGAGCGTGTACTTCTCGCCCCCCACATCTGCTCCCTCTCCCTCCTCGTATCTCTCTCCCTCTTCCTCGGCGTATTTCACCGCCCCAGAGCATCCTGAGGCCAGCTCAGGTGAAGAAGACCAGGAATCTCCACCAGCAGCAGCCATAAATCGCGTGTGGACAAGTCCAGCCGAACAGGTAAGAGTCCGCTTCAACACAATCCACACGCAAGCGACGCACCTGGGGCTCGTCAGCTCTCCGTTCTTCCCAAAGACCTTGTCCGAATACCTCGCGGTTCAACAGTTGACGCTCGAACGAAAGACTCAGAGACTGAAGGCGCAGCTCCGCGACCGAGAAGAGGCCAGAAAGCGGCAGGAGAAGGGGGAGGGCTCGAGTTGGGCTCGCGTTCCGCTCCTGGGGCCGACCGGCGAGGTCGAGCACACGTGGGCCCCGGTCTCACCCACAGAACCGGCGCCAACAAAGCCCAAGCCCAAGCCCACGCCGAGACCCACGCCGGCCGGCATCAACACGTCTGCCGACACGTCCGGAAACACGCCGGCTGCCGACACTCCGTCGAACTGTTATGGCACTTGCCGGAACTCAACGGAAGTGCCAGCTCCTTCCCCGATTCTGACGCTTCTTGTTGAAGAAGAAAATCCCACTTCTTCTCTCTTGACTTCTTTCTCGACTAGCGAAGACCCAACTAGCGCAACCACCACCAAAGCTGTTTTCTCGCAAACAGTAAGCCTCCATCTCGAACCTCCTCGCTCTTGCAACCTGCTTACCTTGGCCGTATCAGACAGACAACTTGATCCAGGCCTCGCCGGATCGCAACCAGACTGCCGGTACCACCCGCTCCGCCAGAGCAGTGAGTATCCCACCTTTGATTTTCTGGGTCCCACAAGTTGCTCACACACCGCAGAACCCCGACCCCGACGACTCCACCAAGCCTCACTTGGAGCGTCCCCAGACCGACGGCACCACCCACCTCTCCACCAACGTAAGTCCTCCCCTCCCCATGACAATCTCCCGACTCACCTCCCACTAACCCATGCTCTCAGCTCGTAACGGACCAGCACCAGGCACCCATGGATCCGTACCAGTCCGGCGCCGCCATCCCTCCCGGCGGGGTTCCCATCCCCGCCATCGTCATCACGGCCGCGGCCACCACCACCGACCACCCCATCGTCGTCTCCTCCACCATGGGGACCCCCGCCGCCGCCCGCACCACCACCACCACCCGTGCCCCCGCCGCCGCGGCCGACAAGCCGCTCGTCCTCCCCCCCGGCCGCCACAACCCCTTCGCCGCCGCCGCCGCCACCGCCGCCGCCACAACCACCACTGCCACGCCCTGGCCCACCGCGGCCCAGCTCACCGCCTCGGGCGACCTCCTCGCCAGAGACGGCCTGCCCCGCCGCCTGCCCGTCCCAGTGCCCGCTCCCGCTCCCGCTCCTACTCCCGCCCCCACCACCACTACCACCACCACGACGCCGGCAGCGGCACCGAAGCGGGGCTCCACCCCCTTCGAGTTCTTCCCGGGCGCGCTGGAGTTCGAGCCCGACCAGGCGTGGCGCGGCGTCCCTGCTGCTGGCAGCGGAGGCGCTGCGTCCGCGGCCTGGCCGGTGGACTTTGAGCCGGGGAGGGGCTGGGCTGGTGCTGCTGGCGTGCGCCGTTGAGTCGGCAAAAAAGCAAGTTTGGAGTTTGGGAGATGGGGGAGTTTGGGGGAGTTTAGTCTTTTTTCATTTTTCAAGTTTGGACGCCAGGAAGGCGTGGCCGGCATGGCCGAGGCGAGGCTTGGCATCGTCAGGCCAGCCCCAGGCCTCAAAGTTAATGAAAAAGGCCTCCTTGTGAGGATTTTGGGCGTCGATTGGTTCCAGTCATGACTATGCATTGAGTGATTACGTGAAGGCCTGAAGTGAATGTGTGAAAACGTTGTTTGATACTTAAGATGCTGTAAATGATGATGATTATGCTTAGAGGATGAAAAATTGCGCCTCGTTTTAAGGTCCGAAGGCCTCAAAACATTGCGCTGAGGCTTTAATTACCTATGCATGTACTAAAGATATATGTCTTCAGTGATTGTGCCGAGGCCTTCACAGACAATAGGAATGCCTTGGTGGACGAAAGTAAGGCCCGGAAAGATGACAGCACCGCCTCAGAATATGGAAGTAGGGCCTTGAAACATGCCGGGTATGCTTAGATTAATGGTAAATATGTCTTGGTTGATAATATTTACATCCTAAGTGAGTATGCTGAGACCTTGGAGGATGACATCAAGGCCTCGATTAGGAACAGGTATGGCTCTAAAGATAGCAACAAGGTCTTTATAGTCAGTATTAATTCGGCCTTGACTGATGCTGGTGATGCCTCGTTTAAGAAACTAGACTAGGACTTCGCAATTCGAGTGCCGTTAGCCTACATCATAAGGAGGCTCGTGAAACTGACTATGCCTTGAGAGAGGAGGAAAATAATCTGGATGTGGACCGTTGGGATTATCTCCGATTCAGATTCTTAGCGGTGCATAAGCGCCAACTGGCTATATCCGTTAAAAGCCGCAACCTCCTAGTTTGTGAAGATGAGGAGTTGAGCGGAAGCGATTTCGAGGACAAGGCGAAAAAGGAGTTGGGAGAGGAGCGACACGCCTTGAATTAGGCACGATTAATGAAATGGGGCCTGGGTGCGATGATTTGGACGAGTTTTCAATTTTTATTTTTTTTTCAATTAGGGAAATGAGAATCCCGATGTCTCTATGGGCATGCGGCCCGGACTATTCGTTAGGGCGATCGATTAGAGACTTGGCGAGGCGATTCCAAGCCGGAACCGCTTAACGTCGAGGGTAGTCAGCGCGCAGACTGGCTCCCCTCGATGGCCTGGTAGGGCTAGAAGCCGACGGCATTTGAAGCGAAGTCCTATAACTACTTTGTTTATTTTCCTCCTGTCTTAAGGCATTTTGTGTTTCACGAATCTTCTAATAATGTGAACTGATCGCTTGGGAGTGCCGCAAACCGGTAAGCATACCAATATACCGTGTGATTTCGTTGCAGTAATCCTGTCGCTTCCTGTCGTTTCTTGTGTGGCGATGGGAATCATGCTCGTGAAATTTCCAGTCTTGACGTGTCGGTTCCAGGATTGTGGTTCTCGCCATCTCCATCCGAAGCCCCTTCACTGTGTTCCACAGGTTCTTGTAGTACACCTTAACCTTCTCTGGGTCTGGAACTGCAGTCCCTGCCCTGGCGAAGGGTTGGTGAATGTGGAGCATATATAACGCATTGGCTAGCTGTAGTCCCGTTCCGGTTATGTAGCTTGATCACCATCGAGCAGTGCACAACAATGCGGTCACGACAATGAGGATGACCACTGGTTTGGTACTACATCTCCTTCCCGTCCCAGTCTCCAATACAGCCGATTCTCGCCGTGGCGATCACGGATTCCCAGAGAGTTGCGCATCTCCGGTCTTTAGAGGTAGTCATACAGCACAAGATGACTGTGATCGCCATGATGATGCGTCCAATTTCGCAGACATGGAACGGAATGGGCCTCGCCTCATCAGAGGCTGCCGAGGAATCCATCGCCCAGGCCGCTGCTCCTCAGTTAGAACCCCGGTGCAATTTTTGTGGCAGATCTCTATCTGCCTGAGCTACTCTTGTAGTATGTATGCCGCTGGTTAGGAATTCATTTTGCGCGGCCGATGATTAAGCGAAGTTTAGTTTGAGGATGCTGAAGAATAAGTACCTGGTAAGCTGTAAATTATACGGTCTCTGAATGGAGACTACAGGGAATTGGCACTTGAATAAGTTATCTTTAATCATAATGGCTGGGTGAACTCAGCTGTGAAGAGGGCTGAAGGTATCAAGGGTGGAGCAGGAAGCGGTAAATCTAAAACCATGACAAGGAATCAGAAACGGTGATACGAATATAACCAAAAGGAGATATTTTTCAACCTTTCACCTACATCCGCGCCCAACTGTCATCCCCCCTCTCTAACCCCCCCCCCCTCTCTCTCTATAACGCTCCCCCAGCCCTTGCACTAATAAACTCCAACATGACCTCCTCCGCCTCCGCCCCAGCACTATACCCCGGGACAATCGTAAACCCATGCGGCGCGCCATTGAAAATCCTCACCGTCGCCTCACTCCCCGAGGCCATCCACTTCGCGCTCATTAGCACGGTATCATCCAGCAGCGGATCCGCCGTACCGCACAGAAACAACGCCGGCGGCAGCGTACCTCCCGGCGCCGCCTTTGCAAGCCCCGGCATGTCATCATACAGCGGAGAGACCAGCGGGCTCCGTCTCTCTTCGATAGTCATTCCCGGGGTGTACGCTTCCGCGAACCCCCTCATGGATTCGGTATTGATGATTAGATCGCGGTGGAAGTCCTGCATGGACGGCAAGTTGAGCGTGATGTCGTACCAGCCGTATGGGAAGATGACTCCCGCGAGGCGGTGGGCGGGCCGCTCGCGGATAAGATGGAATGCTATCTGGGCGGCGAGCAGTCCGCCGGCCGAGTGGCCGATGATAATGAGCAAAGGGGCGCCGAAGAGGGCCTCGCCGTTGTCGACGAGGTGGGTCGCGACATCGAAGACGTCGTGGACTGCGGCCGGCCAGGGGTCCTCTGGGGCAAGGCGATACCCGACTGAGAGGGCGGTGAGCTGGCAGGTGTTGGCGTAGCGCTGGAGGCCCGCGTCTTGGTCTTGATGCGTCCCGAGAACGAATCCGCCGCCGTGGAGGTGCAGGAGGATGCCGCGGCTGGGCTGGCCGTTATCGGGGGTGTAGATGCGCACGGGGATGGTGCGGTCGGCGTCGCGCGAGGGGAGGGGGATGTCCTTGGCGCCGGGCAGGAAGACTCTTGGGGGCAGAGGGGTCTCGCCCGTGTCGCGCATGGCGCGGTATTTGGCGGGGCCGACCTCGTTCCATTTTGGGGCGTTGGCGGTGAGCGTCTGGATGAAGTCGAGGATTCCTTTGGACTCGTCGGTGGTTTTGGATGGGTCGAACTTGGAGGCGTCGACGACGATGTCGCTTGTGAGTCCCATGGCTGCTTGGCTGCTTGGCTGCGGTTGGCCGACTGTTGGATCAGTAACTATTGATTCTTAGCGGTAGTGTTCAAGGGGAGTTGGGTTGACTTAGGGCTTATAAGTGCACGCCGTTGTCTGTGCTCGGATGCAACGTCCCGACGCTCAATTGTCAGGACCGCGTATAGAAGCACAAAGAAGGTCTATTCTGCGCCGCTCGGCTGAATCGGCTCGAAGCGTTCTCCGGAGGATTCCCCGAGGCGCTGGTCGAACCCCTGGATGCATATGTTGTTGGTTCGAGATTCTTGGCGCGATGAACGAGCAAAGGCAGGCAACGCGCGGGAAATCCCGATACGTAGCAGTACGGGATGCGCCTTCGTGCCTTCTCTATTTTTGGCTCGTGTAACGATCTAATCTCACTCGCGGACAAGCGTGAAAGCGGACATCAGCTCCGCCCCTCTCATTTGAGGGACTGTTTCGCACAACACCATTTCAAATGCCTCATCATGTGGTTGCTCGATGTCGAAAAACTGCAGCTCCTGTCCGTGCCGGACCCCAGCAAAAGGAAATATGCCATCTTATCACATACCTGGGACGATGTAGAGACGTCATTTCAGGATATCCAGGACACTGATCGAGCACGGTCGAAGCCCAGCTTTCAAAAGATAACCAAAACCTGCGACATCGCCCGATCCAAGAAGCTCAGGTACGCTTGGATTGACACATATTGCATCGACAAGACCAGCAGCGCTGAGCTCAGCGAGGCCATCAACTCCATGTTTGAGTGGTACAAGCAATCTCAAGTGTGCTACGTCTACCTCTCCGACTTTGAGCCCCTCCCTACCCCGCTAAAAGAGAAAGCAAGACGAGTGTTGGTCGCCAATCAACTGCGGAAATGCCGATGGTTCACACGGGGCTGGACGTTACAGGAGCTCGTCGCTCCAAGGAAGCTTGAGTTCTTCGACCGTGATTGGAATTTCATCTGTGGTAGGGAGAGTCTCCAGCAGACCCTTCTCGAGATCACCGGAATTGATGGCGATGTTTTGCACGATAACTCCAAACTGGCGTCGATTCCCATCGGGAGGCGAATGTCTTGGGCCGTAGGAAGGAAGACGACTCGTGTCGAGGACATTGCGTACTCCCTTCTCGGTATATTCAACATCAACATGCCTTTGCTCTACGGCGAGGGCGCCAGGGCATTTTTCCGGCTACAGCAGGAGATTGCACGTCAAAGCAACGACTTGACACTTTTTGCATGGCAGTATACACCATGTGAGGGCGAGGAACCTCCCGTGTTCTCCGGGGTGTTTGCCGAGTCCCCAGACGCGTTTTGGCCTTGTTCGACCCTTCGGCGACATGACGACTACTTCACTTGGAAGCAAGAGTTCTCTATCACCAACACAGGATTGCGCATCGACGGCAGCGTATTATCCACAGACAAATCTTCCGAGGTGCAGTTTCTGATGGGTCTGGACTGTATTAGAATGATCAACAATGACGATGACACCTCCAAGGCGCGCTTGTTTCGGGAAGGACTGAGGACTGTTACCGACGAAGGATGTGGTCCCCCCAGGTGGGTGGCTATACGGCTGAGAAAGGTTGGTAACTCGTTCGTGCGCTATATGCCGGCAACCATCGCCACGGCGAGATCACGATCCGAGTGGACGTCTGTGAAGTCGGACGATGTCATTGGAGGCCCACTTGTCTATAATCCGGTCTACCTGCAGACTCTTATGCGGTTCGATGAAGTCTTGCGTGTTAGATCTCTGATTGACACAGGTGTGGTGCTGATATACGATGAGTTTTTCGAAGAGCACATGACCCACCAATGCGGTCTTCCTCGCGAGCCAGAGGTCAACAATGACAGCGGGCCTGGTGGGCGTCAAGTCTTCACGTTCCCTTCCAATTTGGAGGACAATTTTGTCTGCGCTCATATTTTTCAGTTGGGTCGTGATTCGTTTATCGTCGTTTGCAAGTTGCAATGGATGGGCGCAAGGTGCGACTTGAGAATGGGACTTTTCGACGTTGAACGGATCCTTTCTGGCTTTCAAACTGAGCTGGACACTGACATAAAAAGACGCGACGCCCTGGAGGAGATCAAGGACGAGATGCTCGTAAGGTTTTCGGATCTAACTGGTCGCTTGGATCAGCGGAAGATGCCAATCACGGCCATGGGTCCTTCAGTGCTCTGGTCGTCCGATTCGTCTAACGATTCGGACCTTATGCTTAGACGGCTGGAGATAAATCCTCTGGGCACGACGTTTACTTTGAAGGAAAACTACTACCATGTCGAGGTTGCCAGGTCATTCCGCAATGCGGTGATACCACAGGAACCTGGGCCGGATGAACATGGACTGTCTCGTAGGTAGTCGGGGAGGCTCGTTTGTTTTTATGCTGCCGTGTTGGATTCTCAAGACCACAAGGGAATGCTGAAGGCCTTTCGTTGAGACTTCAATTCGTATTCGCTCCCGCTGCGCCTCCATTTGAAAAACACTACATGGTAAGCCATCCCAAGCCCAAGTCACCCATCAGATGATCTTTTCCCTCTCCCCACCCCTTTTCCCTCCTCCTTCCTTCCAAACGCTACCCAGCACACCTGATCTGTGCTCCGATCCCCTCGTTTCATTTCCCTTCCCTCGACTCCGCCTCAGGCACAGGCTGAGCCGCGGCGCAAAGCCCGATCCGCTCCGTCGCCGTGCTTTGCAGGCTCGGGCTCCGTCGTAATCGGCCCATCAACAGCCCGCTGACATTTCCACTATTCTTCGGCCGACTGTCTCCTGCCGGTTTTGAGATCATTTGGGGTGTTGTCCTCGGTGGTGCATTGAAGCAGGCTGCGCAGGGGCAGATGGCTGATCCGGGCATTTTGAGTTTTGACTGGGGCTGGCTGGGAGGAGTGGTGGTTTGATGTGACTGACGACTCAAGATGGAGGGTGGTAGGTAGGTCTTGGCGCTAGCAGTGGTGATTGAACCGATGAACCGTGACGATCACCTCATGAACTCTGTCAACTTTGATACCGACCTTTACTTTCTAACAAATAAGCAAGACGAAGTAACCACCAAGATCCAAAAAAATCAAAAGCAAAAGCCAAGAGACGACCAACAACCCGGGCAGGCGGGAAAGACTCATCCTATATAACCGCCTCCCTATCTCCCGCCCGCCAGGCCACCTCATTCAGGCCTCAAGCCAAGCCACGCAGGGTCTGGTTTCTGCGCCAAGCCCACCAACGCCCACACCTTAGGTAACCGGGCTGCTACCACCTTATCCTGTGACACCAGAGAAGACACACCAACAGACTGGAACGAGCCATTAGCAATGCAGAACCACACCTAACTGCAACCAAAAAACCGCAGGATAAGCACTCCCATACAACCTGCTTACCTACCGTTCGTTATCTTGCATGTCGCTATTATAACTCTACCTCATCTAGGTAGGTTCTTAGCTTAGCACATAAACCCCCTCTTAGTCCTCCAACCCGATCATATCACATCAAAAACTGATATCTATTCTCGTTCAGAACCCCATCTTT
>Ga0247780_1001310_pt1 | contig 15552 bp, 21 predicted proteins | sample UWRJL079202R5_FD_179927 | JGI IMG/M metagenome (GOLD analysis project Ga0247780, IMG submission 179927) | Plant litter microbial communities from Arlington Agricultural Research Station in Wisconsin, United States - UWRJ-L079-202R-5 | ecosystem: Environmental > Terrestrial > Plant litter >... | reverse complement strand
CGGGGGATCCCGAGATTGCAGCGCTGTTTCACAGCTTCTCGCGCGTCTGGGTGTCCGGCGAGGTTGCCTACCCGTCGGGAAAGACGATCGACCCCGTGCCGACACGCGGAGACTGGTGGAGCGACCATCCCTGGCACGTCCAACAGGCGTTGGCGCCAGGCGAGTAGAGACTCATACCCGTGCTATGGTGGGTCGAGCCATGGAGGACGCGCATGGTCACGGTGCCGTTCGCGGCTGGCCAAGCTATAGATGTGACTGTCCAACATGGGAGCTGCATCTACAGAAAGGAAGCTTACTACCCTGGACCGGGCGCCAAGCATTTCCCCATAGTGACTGTAGTGGAGAGAATGGTGAACATCACCGAGGCTGACAACGCGACCATCTTCCGCGACTTGGAGTGGTCGTACCGCAGGAAGGGGGAGACGAAACTCACGGCCATGCTTGCTAACGAGACGGCGAGAATATCTGTCCCCGATAAGCCTGCGGAGACCGTCTTCGAGTTCCTTCTGACTTGTACCGGGGGGGTACGAAATGGCGGAAGTAAACTTCAAGCTGAAGGGTGTGAGACTCGTGGAGGGAGGGTTAGGGTTCCTGGACACGTCTCTCGTTGTGGAGCACGCAGCACGCCCCTTGATTTTCCACCATTTCAATCATCATTTCTCCCATTCAAATCGTTCCGAAGTTTTTTGAAACTGCCATATCCCTCTCAGCCAATCGGTTTTGGTTTGAATCTACTATTGCTTCCTAGCACACGAGCGAATGGCCTCTCGCCCGCATCAAGTTTAGCGCCAGCCGCATGGCTGCATCAGGCGAGCTGAAATCGATAGCTCGGCGTTGGCCGGGCGCCAGTGATAAAACGGACCACGGCCCCAAACATCGCGACCGCCGACATCCCATCCACCTTCATCTCTCCACCTTCCTCAAAATGTTCAAATCACTCGCCCTCGCCCTCCTCGCAGCCACCCCCGCGCTGAGCTGGGACGGCTTCGGCCACCAAACAGTGGGGTACGTCGCACAAAAATACTTCACCGCCTCCGCCAACGCCACCTTCGGCGCGCTCATCGGCCTCAACTCGACCTTCGACATCGGCGACGCCGCCGCCTGGGCCGACACCATCCGCGGCAGCGAAAACATGCCGTGGTCCAAGAACTGGCACTTCATCAACCCCAAGGGTGACGACCCCGACAAGCACATCTGCGTGCTCAACTACACGCTCGACTGCGTCGCCTCCAACTGCATCATCGCCGCCATCATGAACCAGACCTCCATCTTGCTCGACACGGAGCGCCCGTCCATCGACCGCCGCAACGCGACCATGTGGCTCCTGCACTTCTTCGGCGACCTGCACCAGCCCATGCACGCGAGCGGGTTCAAGCTCGGCGGGAACATGGTGCGCCCCGTGTGTTGGGACTCGGTTGCGCCGTGCCCCGGCGGGAGGTGGAACCTCCATGCTATCTGGGACAGCGCCATCCCGCGGAAGCTGCGCGGCTTGCCGGAGGAGACGACGCCCGCACAGGACAAGGCGGCAGCTGTGGCGTGGGCCGGGGATGTCTATGCGCGGCAGCGGCAGCAGGTGGGGGGTGAGGGCGGGGTGGAGGGGGTTTGCGCGGATTTGCAGGGGCCGGGATGCATTTTGGCGTATGCGGCGGAGTCGAACCGGTTGACGTGTACGAATGCGATGAAGAATGGCGAGGCGTGGGTGAAGAATAATGATTTGAGTAAGGAGTATTATGAGGAGAATGCGAAAGTGGTAGAGGACCGGGTGGCGAAGGCTGGGTTGAGGTTGGCGGCGTGGATGAATGCCGTGGCGAGGGTTTTGGATGCTAAGGCGAAGGGGGAGTCGATGTTGATGGGGGATCTTTGAGCTGTGTGGTCTAGCGGGCGCGGTAATTCCCAGCAAGCTGGTGGAAGTGAGGCACGGAGATGGTCCCTTCTGTTGAGCCGATTTCGCAGAATTTCAAATGGAAAGAGCAACCACCTTGGCCCCACCCAAGAGAGCAGCATGTCCAGCAGTGAACGGCGCACCATTTCTTCCTCAATCTTAAATCATTTTCACACTGCTCTTCTCAACGCTCCTTAACCATCAATACCCCAATACCTACCTATTCACCTAGACCAGACGCGCTACACCTTCTGCTACCATTGCTCTGGCACACCCCGCCAGAATCCTACAACACAAGAGCACAAGCCCGCGCGAGGTGCAATCGCAAAAGCACCACACGATGGCACAGAATGCCTCGCGATGGGTGACGGCCTCGACAGGACGAAGCGGGCCTCGCTACCCAGCGTCGACCCACTAATCGCAAACGCCTTCTACAACGTCAATCGACGCAGCCTCCTTACCCCCCCCCCGAAGAATTGCTACTCATGATCATGGATGAGTTGGACTTAGTGAGCCTGCAGTGTCTCCGGAGAGCCAGTCGCAAATTTCTCCGCATATTTCTCGATGCGTCGTTCCGCCGCTGGCGCCTCGATCTTAACGTCGCCGATATCGCAATGATCGGAAATCATTCCTCCTATTTACCCTCCATACCGTATTCGTTAGCTTGGCGGCCTTTCCTACCCTGGCCCCGGGCAGCGTTGTATGTATCGGGGAGTCCAGTGTCCAGGACGTTGCGCGCACGCCCGGCACTGGACGTTACCGAAACTCTCTGCTCAGACTGCCAAACGCATGAAACAAAACGGAATTGGAAGTGGCGTTACATCCTCACCGGGCCGTTCGCTACGCCCTACACCGGATCAAAATTCTATGTTTGTTGTTTATGTCGTTTGGACGCGGACGATTGCAAATGTTGCAGAGAGTGTCGTGAGCACCACGACCTCGCCTGTTTCTCCTACGACCAATGCTCGCTCGTGGTGCCTCGCCGCTGCATCGGTCATAAGGGATACTTAAGGCTTTGCGCACACAAAGTCGTCCGCTGGCACGATGTCTCCGGTTTCGCAAAGCGGTTCGCAAAACAAGACTCGGAAGGAAGGACGGCACTGCGGCGGAAGGTGATTGTCGAGTACCAGCATTCAAGACCGCAACCTCTCGGAGGATCAATCGAGCACGAGCGGCATGTATCCCACGGCCGCCGTCCAGAGCAGAAGCAATAGCGAGATCACAATGTCCATGACCTGGGCGGGCCATTTACCGTTACCAAACCACAACACCATCACCCCAACTACCATGACCCGCCTCCTCAAACCCTTTTGGTGCGGCGCAGCTCAATATATCGTCCCCCCGTCAGCTCCTGGACCGCTCCCCGAGAAGCGGTGCTTTGACCCCAATCGCTGCGCCTGCCTTCACTACGCCGGCGAAAATATCGTGTCGCGGGCTGGTATTGCACTGACATACACACCCATCATCAACTCTGTCGCGGCATCCCAAACCCCCGGCTGGGTGAAGGCGTCTGTGGAGCTCACACCGCTTTAACAACTCTCGGTTTCCTCGAGTCGGTTCCCTACGGAACAAAAATCTCGGCAGATCCTTGCTCCATTTACTCTACCCGCCCACCGATAGCCTCGGGCAACGGGCAAAGTAGGTGCCTCGAAATACTCTATCGGCGCACCATTGCCCTCTCGGCAGAGGATTTCCCCACTGGCTCGGTAACCCAGTCCTAGTTCCAGGCTGTTGATCCTGGGTCGTATAACGATGGGCGGCACGTCCACCGTAGAGAACACGTCGGGAAGACGAATAACGTGGCAGTGCCCGATGGGCTGGCCTGTTGGTTGGACGATGTGGAGTGTGCAAATTAGAAGGGGTACTTGGAGCGGCAGAGTTAGTGTTGCTGGAGCGACTGGGTCAGTGATTGGATGTTGGGGCCTCTTATTATCTGAGGATAGAGACGGGAAGTAGAGCGTGTGGCTTGAATATACTGCTAGTAGCTATGGTAAAAGTATAGTTCTAAACTCCAGCTTGGTTGTAGCGCTAGTTAGTATAGCGGTTCTCTAGTTACAATTCAGCACAGGTGGGAAGCGTTCCGTGACCGGAGATCGTTATATGCGTTCACTGGTGGAAGCTGCCTGTTCGTGCCACAACTCTGCATGGTTCGGAATGCCTTTTTACACAGTCCGAGCTTCAGCATCAGGTATTAGACCAAGACCACCCTCGATAGCTTGTTGTGGTCTGTTTCCTGCACTCTCGAACCAGTTTCTAAGTATTCATGAACTCCAATCCGTTCACATGCTCCTGTCACGCAACCTGAAGGACGAAGGATATGGCTGCAGAGAATTTATCCCCTACGTGCCACTTGGAGGAACACATACTCTTCCTGCAGGTTGACTTCATCAAACTCCCGTACGTCCGGGTACGTGCGCGTGCCGCTGTCCATGGACTGTTCTTCCCCCCCCACCACTAAAGCGCTTCATGATCTTGCCAGGCCGTGTTTGCAACCATGAGCCATTTGCTACATACTCCCCCCTCTCCAACGCTTTTGCGGGTGCCATCATACCTCTCACCACAAGCCGCCCGTCTCGCACAGCTCCGAATGGACTCACCTCGCTCCGGGGCGTGCAACTCACTTCATCGATCAGAAGAGTTATACTCGAATCTAGATGAATATTCGCACAGATTTCCACTCCGTGAAGAGAAGCCCACGACCAGCTCGGTGCTTGATATTCAGCGTGGCGGCTCCCACCGCCAATGGAAGACAACCCGCCCGCCGTCCATAGTAAGGTCTTTCCCAGACCCTCCCACCAATGTCCGGCTAGATAATCCCAACCCGAGCATGATGCAGTGCGGGACGCCAACCCAGCGATGGCCACGAGTTTGTCGAACGAGAATGCCAAATCCCGAAGCGAATACTTATGAACCGGCTGCATCCAGCGTCGCGAGAGGTCCGGTTGTGTCTCGCCACCTTCCAACGGGGTTCCGGCGTCGACACACCACTGAGCATTATATATGGTATTGTTACGCATCCACCCTCCCCATCCGGCCCTGCCGCTGTTGCATTCACAGGCAATGTCAGACAGACACTCCCACGCCATCTCATACTCACCAAAATGCAGCACCCTCCTCGCCAGGACCCGCTCCTAGAATGTCCAAGCTCGCGTCTGCAACGAAGACCCTTCCCCATCTCACTGCGTGTACGATCTCATGGCTGGCATTACAAAATGGGCCGGTGTATCTCTGCTCTGGGGGGCAGGGGTAGCAAAAACAGTCTCTCCAGGGATTTGTACACCGCGGAATTGCTTCCGCTTGTCCTTGCAGGCCAGACCGGATGTGCTGTTGTTCTCTGCGTCGGCGGCGATGGTGAGAATTGCACCTTCGTACACGTGCTACATCTTGGCGGCCTGCTCTTCCCAGTCAGGTTTTGAGTCTTGGATGATGCACAGCGAGTCGATCCAGATGTGGCGGAAGCCCAGCCTTCTGGTGAAGATGATGGCGTGTTGGAAGGTCAAGGGCATGCTGGACAGTGAGATGACGGCTATGGTGGTTGTTGTCGTTTTCAGCGGTTGGTGGCCCCCCAGCAGTGGCTGAGGGCAACGCACTCGCTAGTTGAGCCGTCCAGGGGGAGGACGAGGCGCGGATCATGGGTCTCGCTGCCGGCATCGATGAGTCTCTTGCGGAGGATCGCAAGCTTTGTGTGACGAGAGGCAAGTGTTGAGCCATTTTGAGGCGAGTTTGATGCATTGAGGCGATAAAGCGTCAGCTGCGACTCTCGTCACAGACGCGTCCATAAATGGGCAAGAGCCGAGAGTTCTGTGAAGACTATTAGCACGAATTGTGAAATAAGGGGGTTTTGAGGAAAAGTATATTGGTACTGACGGATCCGTAAAGATTTGGAATGACGCCTCCGTGAGGGAGTCGGATAGCAAAATGTGACCGCGCCCTTTTGCTCTCCACATGTGGAACCTGCGGCGAGGTGTCGCTGATGTCAAGATTTCTGGGGCCAGTTTCCAAAGTGCTTCAATAATGACAGAGCATTCTGGGCAGTCAGGGCGCAGGTCCCGAATTGTGACGGGTATTTGACGTGGTCCCTCAAAACTCTGGTTTCCGCACACTGGACATGGCTGAATGGTGGTAGCGAGGGATCGAGGGAGAGCGGCGAGTGAGGCAGCGAGATTTCTGAACATTATTGACGTGTTCGAGGCTGGCCTCGTGGTTTGGATGCAGCGGCTGACAGTTGATGTCTGGCGGAAGTGTTCCATTACTCTAGGCGGGCCGCCCGAGCAGATGACCTCGAAGTTGGACAATGTGCTGAGATGCTTGGAGACGCCGATTTACCGCTGTCAGATGGGGCTGCATGTTTGGCCGCATACCTGATGCACATGACTCGCCATGGGCCGGTGGCATGCCAGCTTTCGAAGTGATCACCGTCTTCTGTTCTTTTCGGGGCGTGAATTTGGAGTTTCTCGGCCATTTCAGAGCGGTGGCCCTAAATTTTGTTCGAGAACTTCATTCACCTTCGGGCTATTAAACTCGTGCACTTGAACCCCAGTTCGCTGAAAAAATCTTGTCGTACAACCAGCTCACGAATGAAAGCTAGGAGTGAGGAAGCTTGGTGTGTGACGCTCCTGTTGGCTGTTCTGCCTGCAGTGCCTGGAATACTGGCCTTCTAGCACATGGTAGCTGCCCGGTCACTCCTCCTGTCCGGTGACCTTTCCCTCCAGAGTACACGGCGGCGCGCCAATCAGTTTGTGTTGCGGTGGCCGCCATGTGGCGGCGTCAACGCTCACCTCACCGCCCAGGCGCTTCGATTTGTAGGGAGGGAGCCGACGCAGCTCAGCCACACATTCGCAATTCCGCTGTCCAACCAGGCGCCCAGGCAGACACGAGGCCTGTCTGCTCCTGCATCAATGCGCAGCTCTCGCTTCTGAACCAATGCACGGAATTTTCTGCGTCAAAAAGAACTTGGCTTTCCCAACGCACCAGTGTCGCGCGATTGCTGTGCCATTTTCATCAATTCACCGATCTGGAGTCCCGGGGCAATCTGCCGAGGCAGTGGGGAATGGACTGGCCATTCGACGGTGACGGCGCACGCCCGACGGCAAAAAGACCAGCCGACCACACGGACAGCAGCGCTGGCGGCGAAAGTAAGCGACTCCGCGTCGGGCCGTGGGATGGCGTCCTTGACCTCGACTCCCTGCCGCCCTGGCCGCGGATAGCTGGAACCGCCTTACCGGACACACACAATGCGATCCCTGGGTCTGCGGGTTACGCTGTCGGCCCCGGTGCCGAGTTAGCGCATTGGACATCGTCGCAGCACATGTATTCAGATCTCTTTGAATATTCCGATCTGCCAGCGGGCGCAGTCCCCGGACCCACGCCTTTTTTTGAGTCATGGCCAGTGTTGACCGAGTACGACTCTATTTTTGTCGATCTTCCTACTAGACCAGTCCTTCCTACTTCAACCATCTCATCAACCTCTTTAAACTACTTGGAGCCGACTCCCGTTACGTCAGAATATGCTACTAACGCCATCGCGGCCCCGACTTTGGATACAGCCGCCATCGGATGGGCGGAATTCCCACTTCCAGGCAGCTTCATGACAACCGCCGATCAACTGTCCCCGGACTTTGGTAACCCAACGAGTGCCTCGACGACACTTGCAGCTTTCGAGACCTTTCCCCCTTGGTTGTTGGGGGAGAGCACGAACTTGGCTTATGCTTGCGGAAGCAGTGATGATGCTTGGCCCCTGGTGAAAGCGGAAGAGGCGGCAGTTGACCCGATGACAGAGCCCAGTTCTTTGTTGAGCCCGGCTGCTAGTAGTTCGCTAGATCCTACGAGGGATAGTGTCACGGAGACAACTACAACAACTCCCTTGTCGCCGTCAACAGCCGAACAAAAGAAACCTACCACCACGCAAGACGATAATCTCTCAGGGATAGACTCTGGTGAGCATGATGATACTGCGACTAGCATAAACTACGATGCTTGTTTTGGTGTGGCAAGTCTCGGAACACTCTGTCTTCTTCGATGAAAGCCAACTAACATTGGAACACACAGATTCTTGCAGAGGCCGTGTCATCAGCAAAATCCCAGGACGACAGAGCGGCAACAGCCAACATATCATTGTTTGGGGACGTCCTCAAACTTTCATTTCGTGATACCGGAAAATATGGTGGCTTGGTCGCTTCTGAGCCACTGGCAAAAGTCATGAGGGACTTTTCGGTTTTACTTACCGCAAGCGTGCTCCCACCAAAGAACCCAGCTGGGAAAAAGCCTAAGGACGACCTTCAACACCCAGAAGCTAATGTCTTAGTTCGGGTTCTCGTCTACGGCCTTATTTCCGAAAAGGATGCCGTGGGTTGCTTCCTATCTGATCACGACCTCTTCTTCCAACATCCATTGCCGAGCGAGCTCGACAATTCAGTTCCGTACCTCAATCCTCACTATCTATTGCCACCTGGCTCGCAGATGCCGGACTTAGAACGGCTATCATTGTGCGACTCGAAGAACTCAACGCCCGTCGAGGTGCTCGGCGATGTCGCCAAGGCCCGTTTGATGCGCGTCTTTGATATAGCATACGATCCAGAACTGACCATCGAAGCGAAGCCGAGTCAACGTCTCAGGTCTACATTGAAAAGGTATTCACGCCACCCCATTTGCTTACTCAGTGGCCAAGCTCTGACGTGGCAACAGACACCAGCTATCGGCGTTAGTGATGATGACAGAAACAGAATGCGGAATCATCAAGGACGCAAAGTTTCCCACCCTTTGGGAGTCTTCCACCAAGCACAATGGAGACCCGTGGTGAGTAATTTTTCAGCGCAGTTACCGGCGGCTTCTAGCCCATTTAGCACAGTTTCCTCACCACTCTTAGCTATCGGCATCGCATAACCGGAAGTAAAGAAGACCACCCATGGCCACAAAACGGTGGTCTACTTGCTGATGTACGTTACCCCCCCATGCCCTCCACGCCGTGTCCAACGTGGGAGTTTATGCAAGTCAATATCACTAACCATGTTCACCATAGGAAATGGGCTTGGGAAAAACCCTTACTGCTCTGTCATTGATTTGTTGGTCTCTGGACTCTGTGAACATGGCCAACCACGACGATGAAGCTGAAGCCGATACTCCTCGCACGACACTTATCGTTGCTCCCAAATCAAGTAAGCAGGCTCAACATCCTAACTATGTATATTGCTGTAGGTTGACACGCATTAGCCCTCCCAGGATGGCGTGAACAAATCAAGCGGTATGAGATGCTGTTCCTACTTCATTGGACAGATTCATACTGACAACGCCCCAGGCATGTACGCAAAGGCCAGCTTAGAACAAGCGTGTTCCACGGCTCGAACAGGGGTAAAAGCTCGGGGATGATGCATCAAAATGATGTTGTGTTCACAACCTACCAAACCCTGAGATCAGACTGGCAGGGGAAGCGCCTACTACATCAAAAGTCATGGCTGAGGGTAATTCTCGACGAAGGCGAGTACCCCCAATTTATTGATGATTCGAAGTGGATTCTGACCTAAATTAATAGCGCACCACATACGCACTCGGTCAACGCAAGTCTTCCAAGCAGCGTGCGCGATCAAAGCGCAGTTTCGATGGTGCCTCACTGGGACTCCGATACACAACTCCCTCGACGACTACGGCTCCCTTATTAGCTTCATCGGCGTACGGCCTTTTGAAAACAAGTCCCTCTTTGACTCCTGGATCGCATCCCCGCTCAAAGGGAAGAACCCTGGTAGCATGCGCAACCTTGAAGACCTCGTCAGGGCGACATGCCTCCGTCGGACAAAGGTCCAAGTCCAAGGCCACCTCCCGCTTCCGCCGCGTGTCGAGGAGATCGAATGGATTGACCTCAATCCCTCCGATAGGGTACTCTACGAGTACTTTAAAGCTGAGACGGCTAATATAGCTGCAGGATCACTCAGAAGCCAGGTTGAAGTGTCAAAGAGCACGCAGACGAAAGGTCACCGGAAAGGCCAGAATCTTATCTGCCTTATCAACATCCTGCGACTCATTTGCGGACACGGCGAGGTGCTACTCCCAGAAATGGCCTTGAAAGCGTGGCAAAATCGAGCTAACAGCTCGACTGATTGGCAAACAATGCAGCAATGGGGCACTCAACAGGAATGCGACCTATGCAGCCAGAGCTCAGCAACAGATGGGTCTGCGGTTCCACTTGGTGCCAACTTTCTCTGTCAGCATGTTGTTTGTTCTGACTGTCTGACGAAGCGTGTGGAAGAAGAGGAGAGCGATTCCGCCACCTGCCCAATCTGTGAAGCGAATTCAACGGGAGGGATAGTAGCCGAACATTCAGGGGAGCTACTGCAACAACCTGCCGCCTCATCCAACAAAGTGTTAGCGTTAGTACGGAAAATTCGGGAGGAACAGCAAACCCAAATGAATCCTGCTACAAAAAGGTAAGCGCCTTTCTTTTTCGGTCGTTTTGCGGGGAATAGGCTAACTCAATCACGGACAGCGTCGTGTTCAGCTGCTGGACGAAGATGCTAGATTTGGCGCAGCAGGCACTGGAGCTGTCAGGATTCTCCGTGACTCGTATCGACGGTCAGAAAAGCCTTCAGGACCGAGCTCTCGCCATATCCAAGTTTAACGACGACCCAAAGTGCACGGTCATGTTGGCGAGCATTGGCAGCGCTGGAGAGGGGTCAGTATATCTCCCTAGTCATACTGCAAAGATTCTTGCGAAACTTTGACTAACATTTGGGCCAGGATCGACTTGACGCCTGCCAACTTCGTCCACTTGCTTGAACCGCATTGGAACCCAATGGCGGAGGCACAGGCCGTGGATCGCGTGCACCGAATAGGACAGAGTCGGAAAGTCAAAACAACTCGTTACATCACACGTGAATCTGTTGAGATGGTGAGTCAAACTACCTAACCCCCTATTAACTTCGCGATACTGACGAGAACAGTATGTCCAGTGGGTTCAAGGCGAGAAACTCCGACTGATTAATCAGTCATTGGCCGCTGGCCTTGGCGAGGAGACGCAAGCACACATCGATGATAAGCGGATGGTCGTAGGTTTTCAAGATGCTCAGCTATTCTACAATACCGAAGACTGACAGTTTTTGTAGAAACTGCAGGAGTTCCTACAGGGTGGTACTATCTGAGGCCTCTAACGAGTATTCTGCCGGACATATACCTGCCTCCCTGTCTGCTTTTACTTTCGCTACAAGCTCGTCCCAAGTTATCCCCAGCCATTTGTAAATTTCCCTCCCGCCAGGTTCTGCCCCAGCCGATTTGAAAGCCGATTTTCGGGCGGTCCGATCAGGGTCAGCCCCCATATACAATAGAAATCTCGCAAATTCTGCCGCTTCGGGGGAGCTTCTTCGTAAAGCACAGAGAATAGGTGTACGGTATGTATCGGTGTTGACGCCAGTGAAATTGATGTCAGCGCCATAGCGGAGCAGCGCTTTTGCAAGCCGAATAGAGTAGCATGTCTCCGCAACGTATCTCAAGGCCTGGCCGCAGTTTTTGGTGCTAAAGGTCTGCCGGACTTTATCCCATAGAAAAAGTAATCTTCGCTCACGTTCTGGTTGACGGTCGGTGGCCCTTATAACGGCGTTCACTAAGGCTCTTGCTGCGGGCGGCGTTGATTGGTGTTGCCTTTTGGTTGTGAATTCCTTGGCAAACTGTCCAATCAAACACTGAAAAAGCTCTTCCGAGTCTGACTCAAGGACCAACTGTAAGATGGTGCTCCAGTCTGTCCGGCCCGGACCGAGCATATCACCCAAAGAGCTGTAGGGATAATAAATAGATGCTCCAAAGCAAGTATCTAAACGTTCCAGGATCCATCGCACGGCCTCGGGGTTTTTGCTCAGTATTGTGAAATGTAGTAGCGAGAGATATCGGACTTCCAATTCTACACTGTCGGACCAAGCAGCAGTCTGGGAATCGTACAAGATGCCTAACATCACTCCAGAGGCAGATCTTGCGGCTAGCTGAAGTAAACTACCTTGTTCAGACCGATTCATCGCCTTGAAGTAGTCAAGAAGCTGTTTCACTTCCATTGTGCGGTCTGCTCTCACGAGGTCAAACAGCAAGGGCTGGATGTCGTTTTGGTCGAGGTTCTGGGTACGGGTTTCTTGTAGAGGCTGCTGTTTCTGGTCTTCCGTGTGAAACTGGTCCAAATGAGCGTCCCGCATTCGTCTAGACAAGAATCCCGTCTCGGAATATTCGCACCCGTCCACATTGCATTTCCACGGTCTGTCATGGTGTTTTACGTGAGATCGCCGCATATTTCTGGTCTCGAAACCTTGTCTTGCAAATGGGCATCCAAGATAGGGACATTTGAAGAGGCGAGGTCCATACAACCGCCGTAGGCAAAGGTACTGGCAGCAATCGCTGGTATGGTCGGCGGATCCACAAAGAAGACTGTCGAATGCCTGGTGGATAAAGATCGAAACGTCCGATATCTCTAGAGGGTCTAGGGCTCTCCACTGCTTCCCTGAAGTTTCTTTTAGTGGTCTGTAGATGACGAAATTAGTTCAGATGGAGAAATTTCTCACCATTGGTAATTTGAAAGCCTGACGAGTCACACCTTCGACGGAATTCTGCTGCTCGTACAAGAAGATTGTGGACGCTTGGTAGTTGATCCTTGAGCTTATCGAAATGTTGGTTGATAGGACGTGGCGAAGTTCCCTCCCCCTCCAATTCAGCAACAGATCTATGGCTTGCAAATCCTTCGAGACCCTCTAGAAACTCTGATGACATTGAGCCGGTGCTGTTAAGATTGAGGCATTGCTCTACCAGCAAAAGCCACATACTCCTGGAGTATGTGTGAAGCCGGTAAGAACCGCACATGATTTCTTCTGTGATTTCGTTGATTGGGGTCTCAGGGTCATGATGATCCCGGCATAGATACTCCAAACAGGAGTTCGTCAGTCGAACTGTCATTTCCGCTTTGTTCATGCTCCCTTCAACCTCGGAAGAGAATAGGTATCTGTGGAAAGATCAATATCCGTGAGCAGCGGCTAGAAAGATAGGGTATAACAAACTCACTCCTTTACTGTGAAGTGGGCAAACTGGACGAATCCATCAACAACTTCCACGATCGGGCCGCAAAGCTCAACCGGTTTGAGGGAAGAGCTGACCAGGTGAGCAGACACCTCATCTTCCAAGTCCAAGGTGAGAAGTTGCTCCAATTCATGGATGGCCAAGGGTGTTGGAGAGCATCCCACGAAGCCAATGAGCCGCTTTGCATTGAGCTGTGCTCTAGCTGACGGAATATTGTTGATTCTTCTCATAATCCTAGCATACCTGTTTAAATACTCAATGTTAGCTGAGCCAGTAACGAGTGTAGAAGCAGGAGATGGAAAACATACGCCTCATGAAGAGTCGCGGGCAGCACCTCAAATTCCTTCCGAATCTCCCTGATGTCGCCAAGAAGATCAAGGCCGCTAAGAAGAACCCGGGCATAGAGAAACATGCCTGCCAAGACTGAGTCAGATACCTGGATATTGATCGTTTCCCCCCCCAAAGAGTGGCTTACCTTTGGCGGTCGATGCAACAGGAGCCAAGAGCGCCTCAATCTCGCATCTTTCATGCTCAAGGAAGTCTTTAGTGGCAAGCCACTCGCTGCTCTGACGGTTCACAAACACCTGGATACTTCCGGAATTATGGCTGTCGACACGGAGTCGTGGCCACCCTTTCAGAACACGTTCAATATCGCTCTCCGCCCTGCTGCATATCAATATCCTGACCGAGTCGCAATTTTCTGACAGCTTCGCAAGTTCAGTAAGAAGTCGCTGGCGTTGCACCTTCTCTATCTCGTCAGGGCCGTCGATCACAAGATAGGCCGCTCCTGCACAGTTCAAGAGCAACTTCAACAATGATGCAGCAGAATCTAGGCTGCTCTTGAGATTCTCTCTGTTCGATTGGCACAGAGCGGCTTGGAGATCTTCGGTGCTCGAAGCTAGTTGGAAGATCAAGGAATGAAGAACCGAGAGGGCTGAGGTGTTAGCTGTATAGACGTGGCTGAGAAAGGCGTAGATGGGTCGCTTTCCTAGGCTTTGGCATTTATTGATAATAGTTCCAGCAAGGAATGTCTTGCCTATATGAAAGGTTAGTCTGTGCGAGGGAAAAACTTTGCAATGATGAGGTACTCACCTGCTCCGGGAATTCCCTCAAGCCACAACATCTTGCTAGCCGCGTTGCTGGGATCCAGCCACTGACCGAACTGACTCCCTTGCAAGAGCCATTTTCCGGTCCCCTCGCAGAGAGTAGTTGACACTGCTGCGAGCTTTTTGTGGTAGAAGTCTGGGGAAATGTTGGTCTGGATGCGGTGGAATTCTTGTCGGGTATTCTCCCGCTCCGACTTCTCGAAATGATCCAAAGCTCGTTGCCTAGCGTTGTGTTCTTCCCGAATATGCTCCAGACGGACCTCTGTGCTCATTAGCATCGCGTGCCGTTCGATATGTCCCTGAACGAGGTCGATTTTCTCCTTTTGCTTCGGCCACAAGGATTCAAAGAAATATCGCCATTCTAGAGCATGCCATTATCAGCCTCAACATAGTTGGATCACGGCAAGTTCTACCTACTTGACATGCTGAAAAATTTCAGCGTCACGAGATAGAAGTCCAGAATGTCCTGGAAAAACAGGCACAGGATATCATTGAGCCTTGTGTTGTGGCTGAAGAGTGTGGCCATCTCTGTGAACTCGGGAAGACGATCGCCGATTTCAGCGGTTATCTTTGCGATTGCGTCCTGAGACTTGCTCAGCGTGCTGGTCCACTGAATGAGGAGCTTGATGGGGCCCCATATCAGGGCGAGAATATCCGGCTTGACTTGTACAAAAGTGTCGATGGCGCCAGCGTAAAGATGCATCTTCTCGAGGAACTTTTGTATCTTAGAGAGATGGCGGAGGTGGCCAGTCTTCCCCTGTTCATCTTGGATCTTTGCAGCGAGATCGTACACCTGGTCAATTGACGTCGTTTTGAGTATCTCCTTGTACAGCGCATCGTCGTTCAGCTTATGCTCGAATTCGTAAATTACGCGCTGGAACCCAAGGATAGCCGGGTCCACGGCCGGCGCCGGAGACATTGCGACGATTGATTGAGGGCGGGCGCAGGGGTTGTGTTCGATCACCGAGATGCGAAGTGAAGCGGGGTGATGGAGAAAAGTGTCCCAAACAGCCGCAACCGCCTAGGTTGGGTAGGTTGGCAATCAAAATCAGGTGACTGAGCAAACCCCGCCCGCGGAAACAGCGAAAGGGGCTGGGGGCTGGTGCCTAGCCCGTCCTAGTCAAGGGGAAGTAGCCCCGTGGCGCCTGTTGTGTTCGGTTTGGGGCAGCGGGGAAGCGCAGAAAGGGGTGGCTTGGTGCGGTTCTTGGCTGAGCTGAAGGTAAGGCTGTGGGGAAAATCCCTCGAGGAAATCACGATGAAGGAGCAGCACAAAAACTCATCCAAAACACCACCCAAGAAAAGGCAAAAGGGGCAAAAGACAAAAGACCCATGGACCAAGTGTTCAGAAAATTACAAGCCGAATGGCTTCGCGCCCTCCGCCCCACCCAGGACTCACCTCCCCTGCCCCCGCTGTACACACCGCTCAGCTCCTCCGAAATCCGACTCATCACCCTCGTCCCCGACACCTCAGAGCCCCACCGCTTCACCATCAAGCTCCAAGTCTTCCCATTCCCGCCACCCTCCACCCCA
>Ga0247780_1001309_pt1 | contig 15552 bp, 12 predicted proteins | sample UWRJL079202R5_FD_179927 | JGI IMG/M metagenome (GOLD analysis project Ga0247780, IMG submission 179927) | Plant litter microbial communities from Arlington Agricultural Research Station in Wisconsin, United States - UWRJ-L079-202R-5 | ecosystem: Environmental > Terrestrial > Plant litter >... | reverse complement strand
AGTCTTCCCGTTTCCGTTTTTGTAATATTACTGTAACTGCTTTTGTACATAGTGATGCTTTTCTTGGCGTGTGTCTCCCTTAAAAGGGGGACTGCGCCGCGCGGTTCTTCGAACCCGCGTATCATCATTTTTGATTAATCTGACGCGAAAATCACCCGCACGAATACTAGTGACTCTATGGCCCTCTTATTGAAGGAAGATGTCCTATTGCGTTTCTTATTATTATTTTATATTAGGAACTGTCTTATACAAGGTTTATTGTTCCATGTTAGGCTTTGTTCTATGCTAGGCTCCGTCCCATATTAGGTAGGTCTCTGTTTTTTTATGCTAGTTTTATGTATATCCCTCTGATCAAAGGTCCAGGAATCTGGTAGTTGGCTTTCCAAGCCGATTGTGAAAGATCTGTAGGTACAGCCTCTTTTGTGGTTTCTTTCATAATGCATGCATCACTGCACCAGCTCACTAGTTAAGCACCCTTATTGCCACTATGATAAGTTCAGACGTCCGTCCGGCTCTGGGATGCGGCAACAGGCAGCGGTCACGTTTTCAGAGCAGTCTCACCGAATAGCCAGTACCTAGAGACAGACCAGGGCCTTGATAGTATTAACCTGGGCTTGGACACTGCGAGTACCTCTAGAGCCAGAGACCAGCGGGTCGTATTCTCTCCGTAGATGGCGACTAGGTCACTCGAGATGGAGAGAATCTTCTCTCCTCGACTATGGGACGGGACTTTTATCAGTACACGATCACACGCTGGTCCTAGACTACGCCCCTAAGGAAACGGTAGTCATCTAGTTTGTTTCCCTTAAGCAATGAATGTTGTCATATATTTTCTGATATCTTTGCTTAATTAAAGGGACCGGGAGAAACGTTTGCTTTATACTACTTGGCTTTCGCCACTGACATAGTGTTCACGAATGCATCTTGCCGCTTCTCCGGGACTAGCTGTGGCGTGCTGGACTTACCATGTGATCCATTAACGCACCCGCGCACCGCCAGTTGTTCTGTCCTCCCTCCTTTCGGGACATCTGGACTCGGCAGCGTCCTACCTCTGCTCCTAGCTGGGACCTCATGTCCAAGGTATGCTCCGGCCTCTCAAATGCCGACATCGCGGGGCAGCGCGTAGCGTTTCGTTGTGTTGCGGTCTGAGCTAAAGCGCGACATGTTCGCCATTGGTCAGGGTACATGCGGTCGAAGCCAGAGGATACGAAAAGTAGGAGGGTCTTCACGCACAGTAGGACGTTCACGCACTGTAGGGCGATGTGTGCGAAGGCCTCTGGCCCATAGTCGTTACTACAGAGCTATGTTGGCGCATCTAGGATTTTCACCTTGTTCAGGAAGGCGTTAAGGCCTATTGCACCGTACGGGCTTCTGTGAGGAGGGGGCTCTTCGCCTTCGATAGGTCAGTGTTTAGCTTCTTAATTGGCCGTTTATAGGTCTGCCGCTTCGACCCTGTGTGGGTGATGTGCTCGCCCTGCTCTGACTAGGCTCCTTCTCCTGGCTGTCTACTCGCGTAGAGTGTTATCGTCAGGGTCAATATTCGTTCATTCTGGTGTGTTTCTGACCCTGGGTCGGCCCTTAGCCATTGTTCTGCCCATTTCGCCCCAGGACTATTTAGATGCTAAAGAGGTTTTTTTTTAAGGAAGGCGCTGGGGTTGGAGATTGGGCTGAGACGTCGTTGACGTTGGGTAGACGTATTGAGTGTATCCATCGAGGCGGGAAGTATGGTAGCCAAGACTAAGGGCAGATCCTCGGTTCGATGAAGAATGCGTTTGTTAGTGGAACTTATCTGGCACGCTTGATGCTGTGAACATGCACATGTTGTGAAACTTTTGTGGAGATTGCCAATGCCTGCATTGCTGTGCCCCGCCTGGCAAATCGTCCATCATGTAGTCAAATCAGCTCTGAGAGTCTTCCAACAGTGATATAAAACAAGAAACACCATTGTTCGTACTTTGGAAACAAAAAGTACCCCCCGTCAAACGGAATAACGCCCAAGCTTCCTTACGACAATGATTCCCACTAGCTGTTCACAGTCGGCGCCGAAGTGCGGCTGAAAATTGAAAAGATATTCTGCAGGTTGCCGTCTTTGCAGCGCCGAGACGGGCATGTTCAACAAGCCCCGACACGATGAGGTGGTCAATATCTCAATCTGATTGGCGAGCTGAGCAACTTATGACTCACATGGCGCCGTTGTGTAACCATGTGGTGGGAGGGTCGGACTGTCAGACCGTCGTGGTCTGATCTTCGCCATCCTACCTAAGCTGTGTGGGAGTGACTGGGTTTGAGTATAAAGACCTCGGCAACCCAAGCTAGGTTTCGAACGACATGCAATACAACCCGCATCGAGCATTACTACGAACCAACCCTTACTTTGAACACCATGGAACCTGACGCTATCACCGCCACGACAGTCACGTTCAAGCTGACGCGCACCACGCTCAAAAACGTCGACGACGCCGCCGGTCTCTGGCAGTTTGAAAGCGGCCACGTCTCGCGCAAGGGCGAAAAAGTGGCCAACTACTCGAGTACCAAGCGGGTGACGTTTGGCGGGACCGACTCGGATGGCCAGAATGCCGCCACCGTCAACACGACGTTTCTATTCCTAGGCAGCAGCCCCGCCGAGAACATCACGCTAACGGGCACCCACACCTTCAACTCGGGCAACCAGACCGGAAGTGTCAGCGCTGCGTCGAGTAGCCAGAGGACCTATATCGGGCAGACTTATACCCGCAATGGCTCAACCGATACCGTGCAGATTGGTTGAGCCGCCTGGAGGATCGATTTGGGCGCGTGCTGAAATTCTGATTGCGAGTGTGTGTAGTCTGGATGTCGGGGGACTAGATACTGGTCTAGCTGTTAGGTAGTTGATACGTCAACAAACCGAGTACCTTGGTCATTGAAGACATACTATCGCCACGAAGGTGGCCTCAAAGTAATGATCGTATTCGTGGTTCTTGGCAAGTCAACATGGGTGATGAGGGCTGCGTCCACCGCCCAACACACCCCTGTTACTTCGTCATCCCATGCGGCACTAGGTCAGGTAGTGGCACTTGCCGGGCTAAGGACTCTGGACGCCTTCGTTCCTCCTGGGAAAAGCCCCATCTCTCGTCGTACAATCTTAAAATAGACGTAGAGCCATCACAACAAGAACGCGCAGGCTCAAGTTGCCTGCTCCCAGGAAGCCCTGCCTGTCCATTCATAATCCCATGTACCCGCTCACCATGACGAAGAACCCCCTGCCGCCAGCGGTGTAGCCGAGTGCACAGTGAGCATTTCCCCTCTCGGCTTGCGGATCGTCAGCGATCGGCGTGTCCTAATGGCCTAGGAGGCTCTTCGGGACCTAAACTCGGCCCAAGGGGTGAGAACCAATTCCTGGTCCTCAACAGCGGTTAGTCAAGTTGTGGGGAGCGGTCTGAGCGGGCAGAAACAGGCATTGTTACTGGCCAACGCGATGTAGGACGTGGTCGAATTGCACATTCGCGCTGGCACGTGATCAAAACAGGAGACGCAAACCGCTTGCGGTTTGCCTAAACAGCCTTGAGGAACGAAGCTAGACGACACGTCAATGTTGAAAATATTATGTTGTTTATAGCAAAAGCATGTTCAGCAGATACTGAGAGGAAGTTGCTTTTTAAGTGGCTGACATCATGGCGGGTTTCAGGAATGCCGAAGGCCCGCCCCCTGCACCCACCAATCACACAAAACACCACCGAAGGGTTTGAGAAGTCTCTGAATCACCGACTGGTTTTTTCCACAAGTACCCGTGGGGCCACCCCATGGATGTCAACGAAAACCAGTCTGTGACACCTGTGTCAAAAAAGGGAGGGTTTACTATGGCTGTGGATGTACTGGGAGGTAATGTGTACCTTTTATTTTGGCAACCGCTTTGTGGCGGTCTCTGATGGAGTGCGCGGTGGATGAGGCCTCCGTCATATCCCCCGTCGTTAAGATTGAAAAGTGATTGGTGTGCAGATCTGGCTGGTGCGCTATCCGGCACCATCTTTACTCCTCTGCCGGGATTACAAACGTTAGCTCGGCCAGGGACCCACTGTTACCCCCCGGCAGGGAGGGCACCAAACCAGTAACAATGGGCCCCAGACCGAGCTAACGTCTGTGACCCTGGCAGAGGAGTAGGTCCGGGAGCAAGGGAAGTGCAGTGGGCGCGATTTCTCTGAGAGCTAGCCACTTTCCGAAGGCTAGCTCCTCTTAGTGGCTAGCTACAGAGGCCGCTCCAGGGGCTGGCCATACTAGCGCGTTTTTAAACGCCTCATAAATGCCTCAGGCAAAGAGCTTTCTTTAACTATTAATTACCTAGACCTCCTCAGCCCCATCATTCGTAATCCTCACTTAAGAACATTCCGACAACAAAAACGTGCACGCATATCCTGCATACCTCAAATGCTCCCCCTCGAACACACCCCCTGCACCTCAAGTTATCAGCCCAGTATTCAATGGGGACAAATTTAACGAAATGCAGCGTGTGTTATGACGTTTGCTTCAATAAAAAGGTCGCGCCAACTACATTTTATGGAAGTGCGGAATCCGATCAACTAGTCCAAAAACCGCACGCTCCGGTGCCATTCAGTCAAATCCAAGAATCCAGCGAGGAAGGATGTCTCGTGTGCGGATTCTTAGTTGAGGCCTTGCGCCAGGTTTCTAAACATCTTACAGAGGACGAGCGAGAGGAGGGATTCTTAGAATGGGATATTGTTTCTGAAGATCCTCATAAAAGAGTGTGGCACTTTAGTGGGGAGACAATTGACTTTTTCACTCTACCTAGTAAGCCACCCCAGTCGTACCTAGAACTACGAAGCTAAAAATTTATCCCAATAGGTGAACCAAGGCCATTTCCGACTTTTCGGGCTATGGGACCCATACCAGATGAAGACACACTCCACCCAGAGCGCCTACGGGGTTTTTTGTCAGCAATGATCGAATCCTGTAACGACCCCAAAAAACACCCCATCTGCGAGGAACTTCGCCGCCATGAACGACTCAGAAACAGACGGCTGCCTACGAGGCTGATCGATGTTGGCTCAACTCCAATCCATCTCCACGAAACAAAACCACATGAACGAGCTGAATACATATGCCTAAGCCATCGTTGGGTTCATGGCAGCTGTCCGTCATACCGTTTGACCACGCAGACTTTGAGTCATTACAAAGCCGGCATCCAGCTCGACAGTCTTCCTCTGTCATTCTCGGATGCAGTCCAGGTGTGCCGGGAATTGGGTTTCCAGTACCTCTGGATTGACTCCCTCTGCATAGTTCAGGATGACACGGCCGATTGCTCTCGAGAAATCTCTCGAATGGCGGATACATACTCAGGGTCGTCCCTCACCATCGCCGCCAACAGCGGAAAGAATAATCTCTCCGCGCTACGCTCAACGACAGACAGCTGCTATGCTGCAACGAGAGTTCCTTTCCGAGGTGGTAAAAGAAAGACCTTTGATATATATGTTCGTCATGCGCTGCCACACACTGTATTATGGTGCGCATCTCAGGCGGATCGTGACGAATATGATTCGACCCACTTTACCCGCCATCCTGGAATTCGAAATCCACTACAGCTTTTGGACGCAATAAATAAGAACGAGCGAACATCTACTCTTCTCACCAGAGGATGGATATTCCAAGAGCGTCTTTTATCTCCAAGAATACTTCGGTTTGACCACCAAGAACTCATATTTGAGTGCATGGAGGGATATATGTGCGAATGTGGCGGTATTCCTGCTTCCGGGGAATCCCACCCCGTCGCCACGATGCGGGGTCACAACCAATTCTTCCTGGCTTCAAAACAGAGATATGGACGCTGCCTCGGAAATGCATCTACAGCTCGGAATCTGCACCAACTTTGGCGAACGCTGGTGCAAGAGTATTCAACTCTGAATCTCTCCTATTCCACTGACAGGCTACTTGCGCTATCAGGCCTGGCAAACCAGGTCGTAAAAGGCGGACCTCTGGGCCGGTACATTGCTGGGATGTGGGAAGCAGACCTCATCAGCGATCTGCTCTGGGAAGCCTCACATAGGCAACGCTCTGAACACGATGGAGACCGCTGCGAGGTAGATTCTGTGATGCGCCAGAATACCCCGACATGGTCTTGGGCTTCCTTTGGCTGCTGCGTCAATATCAGCTGGCGGTGCCTATTCGACCACGATGGGCATTCTACAGGCAGACCAGATTTATTCGCAAGGGTTTACCAGTTATCTTGCGATCCCGAACCTGGAAATAAGTTTGGAGATGTCCTTCCCGGTGCGTGTATCGTTCTCGAGGGCCAAGTTACCCCTGCGACGTTCGTAGGGGGAGGCACGGGACCCTTTATGATGGTTCTTCCTGGAGGAGTCATCGAACGGTCACCTTGGACGCGAGGGGTAGAGAAAGTGCCGAGATTCTTGCGTGATCCAGGGCGGACGAATGCTGGAGGTTCGGCGACGTCGGTTCATCTCCTTAGAATGGCACGAATTCACATCCAGGGCAAAGCAACTTCCGTGAAGGATATGAAGAGCAACTACAACGGCCGAATTCATTACCCGGTGAAAGCATTTGTCACGAAGGACATGACTATGAACTACAAAGGCCGCTTCCACGAGCTGTTTCTAGTTCTTCAGGCTGATGAGACTCATCCCGAGGCATTTCGACGCATTGGAATACTGGATATTCCTGACAAAATCTCGAGGATGATCACTCTGTCAACCCTCGGACTGGCCAAAGAGTTTACACGTATTACAATCTACTGAGGCAGACGCCAGTTCAGAGTGTCCCACCCCAGAAGCAGAAGGAAACTGGAGTATCTGTCAGATTCCAAGCAAGGGGAGATGCACCATGCATCCGGTGGAGCAGCCCCACAACTTCTGGAAAGACATAGAACAGAGAAAACACTACCTTATGAGGCCATCGTGCGTCCTCAAAGGGGTGAGCAAACAAAGGAAGACGATGTATTTAGTCATGGAGACTCTCCAGCCATCTGCATGGAGAGTCTGTGAACTCAAGACAACTCTTTTCCTCACCTTCTCGCATTCCACAGATGCACCCCTCTGGCCACACCTTTTGACAGTATCAGCCATTTTTTGCCAAGCCAGAACCAGAACTGAACCGTTTCCCATTCTCCTTTCATCGATTCATCGCCGCCAGAGAAGGATCCACAAGACGCCATTAAGGAAGGAGTAACTACGGTAGAAGGTAAGAATAGGGTGTAAAGGTAAGCGTGGCAAGAAAGACGATGCTGCGTGTCGCTCGTTTCACGGTTCATACTCGCAGCTGGCCATCACGAGCGCCTTCGCCAAGATGATGCCAACGAGGCATGATGCAATGAAGACAATTGGCCGGTCGCGGCCCGTTCATCGCAGGCGGCCGGCCGTTAATGCCGGCAAGCAGTAGCCGAGCGAACTCATCGATCATCTTTTGAACGAAACCTGGCTGCTCGAAGAGGTCAGCCGGCCAGTCGCAGGTGAAGATGCGCGCGGTCGGAAACCGCTTGGGCAGCATGCGCGGGTCTTCTAGCTAGTTGACGCGTGCCCCTTTAGGATCCCATATCCAAGTGTCGGGCGACTGCGTGTCGAGGCCATGGATGGCGATAATGTCGACGTCTGTTGCGGTCATGTTCTCGGGAGAAGGGTAGACTTGGCGGAGATTGACACCCTTGCTTTTTAGGTAGAATTGTGTCGGATCGTCGGATTCAGTCTGATCTTTCGGCGTTAGCGTGATCGTTTCGAAGGCGAAGTCGTGGTCGGGGTCGGCATTGCCGTCCCGGAGTTCGGTCTCGGCAAGTAGGCGAGGTTAAGGATCCGGAGGGTAAGACGATTCGTGTCAGCTGTGCGGCCTGCTAACTTCGCGGTGACGCTGAGAAAAGCCCCCGGTGGTGGTGTTTTAACCTTCTCCTAACGTTTAGTGTTTTCTAAAAAGCAGACTACTGAGAACGGGATCGGAGCAGCCTTTAAGGCTTTATACACGGATGTTTCGATAATGAAGTGGTGGGGTTTGGAGGGATTTGTTACATTACTTTTGCTGGAGGGCACTGAACCGATGATGGACACTATCGGGCACTATTGCTCTGGTAAGTGCTGGCGGTACTTGTTAAAATTGGCTACGTCGCTGGGGTGTGTAGAGGGTTAGCTGGATTAGATAGAGGGTGAGATTGAATATACCTTATTAGACTTAGTGTCTAGATGCTGATCTCCAGGGTGCCATGTTCTGATAGAGTAGGTGAGAAAGCGGCTATCGGTATAAAAGAACGTATTGGGAACATATGCATCCCTTTGTTTGCGAGTTAGATAGGTGTGAATGTGTGTGCGAATTAGCTCGATAATGATGTTGGGGCTGTAGAAGCTATCTTCCTTGAAAATGTTGATGTCGGATTGAATATTAACGAAATTTGGAGAGTATCGAGCTGGATTATCTATAATGGTGCTAATGAAATCACGTAAGTGGATGATACTTGAGAAGCTGGGCTGTTGAGATATGTTAATGGAGGGTTGGTGAAGAATGTTAGAATATGAATGCTAGAGGACCGGCTTTTAAACTAAGAGTAGGAAGGTTTGCTGAACGAGTGGATGGAGAGGCTGCGACTATATACGCCGATAGCAGCTTGCTTTCTATAACGATGAGGCTATAGGTGTGTCTGATTAAGAGGGGAATATAAGGCTGGTTGTCAGATATGATGTAGAAGGCACTTATTAGAGGCGTTTTATGTTTGAGGTTTGTGATGAGCACACTAGGTGTGACGAGCTAGGTAGGTGAGACGTATAGATCTGAATTACCGGTTAGGGGTTTGAGGGAGTGTTAGTGAGGGTTTTAAGGTGAAGTCGTTGAGTTTTTAGGGAAGAGAAGGGTGTTTAAGTTAGGGAGGGAGGGAGATAACGGTGGGATACTTCGCTAGATAGAAGGCTGGTTGAGATGAGAGGCTATTTTTTAGTGATGAATATTGAAATAAAGTCAGAAAAACTATCGAAGCTGACATGAACGGAGATTGTTTACATTTCTCCGACCTGGAGGGTTGAGTAATCGCACAGCAGTCGACGTGGCCGAGACTTTACGGACTGCGCCCCTGGAAGGACTGAACACGTTCCGGCCCTGAAGACGGTGGGGCGATACTGGGGCGAAGAGAAGATCCAGCATTACCGATGGGCGGATAGGGGAGAAGGCTACTGTAACAAGCTTTGCTCAGCCGCTTGTGAGGTGTGGGACTGGGAAGAGGTGATTGTCAAGCTAAACAGGTTGATATATAGAAGAGCCCAGCAGCTTCGGCGACGCGACATTAAGAATTCCGTCAACCCTATTGAGCCGTGTGATCTAATAGATCTGAGGGCCTGGCCTCATCAAGACTAATACGTTAAGAAGAACGATCAGGAAGGAATCGCACTGCCGTTTAGGAAGCTTGCCACTGAAGACTTGCCGGCTGGTTTCGGCTTCGATAAATTTGGCCTTCTGGTACGGACGGAGGAGCATCGGTTAGATAGCGCTCTGAAGGCCGCAGTGGCTGCATCGGGTGGCTCGAGCCAGTCAGATCAGCAAGGTCAGGGACGGAGAAAGACGCAGCATCCTTTGAACCACGACCAACCGCGCTCTAAACGCACCAGGACAGAGTCTCGTCGCGAAAGAAGTGAGGAGCAGATGGAAGACCTTGCAAGCGTCCTGCGACACCTGGATGAGGAGTTTGCTGAAAAGCAGCGACTTTCGGAGGGTCAATTATGGTGTACACCCATTCCCGATGAAAGGAAGGTGTCCACTGTCCGGTCGTTCTACACAGCGTTTCATGACAACGGCACATTGCCGATATGCACTTGCGCTATTTGCTATCAAAAGTATGCTAGGGCGGAGCTGGAGGAGCTCGATTGGAATCATTGGGTGAGGAGCACCGTCGACAAGCGCGAAGGCTCACCCTTTGCGTGCCGACTCTGCTTCTCGCTGGGAGAGAAAATCCTTGGTTGTTCTGATTGTCTTAAGCATCTGGACAGAGATGTACTGCTACTGGCAGCGTAGTTACACGCCTGGTTGGGATGTGAGCATATGTTTCCAGACGAGTTAAAGAGTTTGACGCCGGTTGAGGAGAAGTTTATTGCGCTGAACTCTTGTTACGGGTTTATCACCAAGTACACTTTGCCGGAGGGCCACAGATAGGGGGTGAGGTATCCCAAGCATGTCAAAGGCCACATCACAGTTTTCCCCAACAACGTGCAGGAGCTCGTGACTAACGTCCTGCCCCATCCGCTTTTGAAGGTTATGGATGAGATCCACGTGTCGTGGCAGGGGTTGGAGAAGCAGACACCCAGCGATCTCTTAAATCTTCTCTTAGTGCGGCACCGTGTTGTGGAGAGGGTGCTGGTGTGGCTAAAGAGGAATAATCCTTTGTACGGGCATATTTATATTGACACCGTTGAGATGGATATCTGGGATGTACCAGTACACGGCGTGCCTTCTCAGGTCTACGACCGTTTGGAACGGAATGAGCCATCAGCCTGGAAGAAGGCGCGGACAAGTCACCTTGTCCCACCCACAGAGCGTGGTTTGGAAGACGCCGGACCCGTGGATATCCGGGAAGTTCTGGCCGCACTCAATCAAAGTGACTTAGCGACTAAAGCAACGGATGGTACCGAGCAACGCAATGGACCTGCCGAAGATGGAGGAGATGGAAAGGCGGAGGTTGACTGTGTCGCTGAGACGATTTACGAGACTGCCTCGTCCGGCATGTTCGCTCTCGATGCCCGGCCGGACATCAAGGACGTGGAGAAGCTACAGTATATCTGTGCATCGCTGGGCCGGGGTGCTGCTGTCTCCGATCGCGCAGGAGGCGGAGTCGGGGCAGCCAGTTCCGCCGAGGAACGGTGCGGACATGCCTTCGAGCCTTATATTGCTGTGTCCCGTAGCGAAGAATTTGCCGACTCTTTTGATACGTGGTTCTTTGCAAAGACATTCCCGGCACTGTTCCCTTTCGGGTATGGCGGCCCACGCCAGGCCGAGGAGAGCATCGCGGACACAGCAGAGGCCGAGAGAGTGGATCTTGAGGCGGAGGCCACGGCACGCAGTCTTGTGTCGTCTTGAAACATGAGCCTGGAGAAATGGGCTCGAGCGGTTCTCCAGCGCCACGGCGGTCGCTTTGCTACACACCATGTCTTCCCGTTTCTTGTCTTTAACATGGGAGTCAGGTCGAGAAACCGCCGAGTCAGCATGCTGAGCGTGACGAGGAAGAATTTTCCAGAGGTGGAAGATATCGTACGCTCGCTGAACGTAGGTAGGCTTGAAAAGGCTAGGGCTGAACTGGAGATGTCTGGGAAAACCGTGGACGAGGGTGTTAACCAGTTATTAAGGGGCCTGTTGCTTTACGGATTCCGCCAACCGATGTCAAGGGAGAGCCGCCTTAGCCTGTGGAGAAAGATCAAATCTCTTATAATTCGGTACGGCATCCCCGCGATTTGGTTCACTCTGAACCTAAATGACATCACGAACCCAGTTAAGCTTAAGCTGGCGGCGTATTGCCTTTATGATTTGGAAGAAGCCGAAGCCTTTTTGACGAGTCTTGATATGGCATATAAGTGTACGAAGCTAGCAATCTCAGACCCCCTTAGCTTGGCTATCTTCTTCCATAGGGAGATCTCTATGTTCTTCGAGCATTATGTGAAGGTAGGGGAGGACTTTGTGTTTTGGCGTATTAGCCAGTATTTTGGCGCTGTGGAGACTAATGAGCGCGGTGCGCTCCACCTCCACGGGCTGCTCTGACTTTAAGGAAACATGCACCTGAGTTCTATACTTAAAGACGTGTAGGGCGACGACCAAGCTACATATTGTGACCGGGTTATCCGTTATGTCGACAGTGTTTTCAGAGGTAGGTTTGTCACGCAGCGCACCCATTCCCACCCGATAGGATGGACTGACGTGAAGTGGATGCAGGATCTCGACTAAGAGGCATCTGCAACCGTCTAAGTAGAGAGGTCGGTGACGTCAGACATATCGTCTCTATTGCGAAACAGCGACCAATTCGCAGCAGCATTCCACGAAGAGGCTAACTTTGGCGTAGGAGCCACATAGATCCACACTCATAGCCCGACTTGCGTGAAGTACTCCATTAAGGGACGGTGAGGGAACCGTGATATGTGCAGGTTTAAAGCGCCCTGGAGACTTGTCGAGAAGACCTTGTTTTCCGAAGATGGAGTACTGCAGATTCGGCGGGGCCACAGCTTGGTGAATCGGTGGAATAAGGCCATCGCGGTGGGGCTACGGCATAACCGCAATATCTCGTTTATTGCGACACAGTGCAAGACCATGGCTTTGATCTTCTATGTGACAAACTATGCAATCAAAGTTGAAGATCCAGTGTGGAAACGTGTGGCGGCGGCGGCGGAAATGTTCCACGTCCTTAACGAGCCGACAACGGGAGAACAGACAGCCGCTGCGCCGGGTACCGGTGACGGAGATATTCACCAGAATAGAACGCGGCAGTTGTTAATGAGGATCGCGAACCGGGTCTTTACGGAGCGGGCTTTATCGCAGGTAGAAGTCGTGTCTCACCTGCTGGGTTATCCCACGGAGTTCGCACACAATGACGCTTGGACATTTCTGAATGTGTCTTCTCTCTACTGGCACATCTTCCGGCGTTGGCCCCACCTGCAGCAGAGCTCGAGCGGTACGGGGACTGCGGATGACCATGCCGACGAGACGGTCCTGCTGGAAGAGTCTGGACAGAAGATCTCCCTGTACAGGCATACCCGCATCGCGGGAGGCTCCTGCAAGGCTTGTCTCTCTATGATTACATGTCCATAGTCAAACTGAAGAAGAAAGGGAAAGGCGCTGCAGCGTGGGGTGAGCTCCAGCTCGACAGCGCTTGGCCGCTCTCCCAACTGTAAGTGCAATGTTGCGAAAGCCAGGCAAACACACCGTGGTCTGCTTGGATGGTTACTTGAGCATGGACTTCGGCGAAGAAGTGGAGCAGCCTTATTACCGGAGGTGCGTACAACTCTATATCCCATTCCGGGACCGGCATGGCAACGGCACGGCTGAGTTTTTTTTCTTCGACACAGGGCTGCAGTACAACATCTCGCGCTCTTCGTCCCCTGGGAATTATTTCTATCCGGAACGTCGGGCGATATTAATACCCTATGGGAGAGGCAGAAACAGGCGCTGCCCTGGAGGGTGTCATATCTCGCAGATAACATTCAACTTCTTCGCCGATCTGCTGAAGACGCGAAGCGTGACGCCCGACAGTGGGCAGCTCTGTCCGGAGATACCGACCGTACCGCCGATACTGACGAGTCGGGTATAGCGGGGAATGACGAAATCTCGGGAATGATGCACCGCCCAGACAATACCATGAGAGCAATTCGTCTCATTGATGTCTTACGGATCGAAAGAAATCTCGGGAATGATACAGCAGCTCTCCCGGTTTCAGCTAGCGACACTTTGCTCAACGGACGAGTTACATGCCGCCCTGGTTCCGGAGCCTGGGCCAAGGAGATTAAACCTTCTAGAAGTTCTGCCTTTAGAGGTCGAAATCCCACATTAGGAACTAGTCCGGTCCATTAAGTCGCAGCAGGCAAGTGTCTCCAGAGAGAGGGAAAAGATGATCCAGGGAGTGCAGAGCTAACGAGATGCCCACCAAACTAACCATAGCGCAGCCATGTTGGCTGTGATGAACTGCTCCACCGCGGACGATGCCTTTATCACGACGACCGCCTCGGAGATCCCTGCGCTGGGTGCTGGCCCCTCGGCAAGCATCTGATTTGGACCGGCTACGTCGTTTCTGGAAGCAGGCAGGGAACTGGCCATGTCATTCACACTTAACCGAAGACAGAGCATTGCTCTCCAGGTGATATGCCATCAGCTGGACCGGGTGCGTCGCGATGAGCGAGAGGTTTCTTAACTCTGTCAGTTTATCGGAGGAGAAGGCGGTACCGGCAAGTCTCGCGTTATCGAGACCCTTGCCGCGCTGTTTGCGAGCAAGTGAATATCGCACCGCCTACTAGTAACGGCGACGTCGGGCACCGCAGCCGCACGAATCAATAGCATCACTATCCACTCGGTGTGTAACTTTTTAAAGGATACTACTTCGTGTATAGGTGGGTATAAAGCTGTCGATGGGATTCGGCCTTCCAGCAATTCTAATCTGTATATTAACGGCTAGACCAGGATGGATTGGCAGGAGAAGTAGCTGTTGATCATTAATGAAGTCAATATGCTTGGGGCCTGGATATTATATGCCGTGAACGAGCAGCTGTGTAAGCTTTGGGGCTGTGCGCAAGATTTTGGCGGGATTCTTATTGTTGTCTTCTGTGGGGACTTCTAACAGTTCCGTCTAGTTTAAGAACGGTCTATTCTTCTCCTAAGCGAGGGTATTCCTTGGAATGAAGAAAAATCGTTCCGAACGGAATAAAGATATTAGCATGACAGGGCGTACGCCCTGTGGAAGAAATTCACGATGGTGATCCTGCTTAATGAGTAAGTCCGCGTTGCCGAAGACCTTTAGCTACAGCGGCTGTTAACCTGGATCCGACGAGGCGTGCAGGATTAAACTGATGTTGACTTCCTGAACAGCAGGTGCTATTAGGAGGGCTAGCGGATCCCGTGGGAGTTATGTATCACGGTAGTGACCCTATTAAACAGGAACTAGTGGAACTTAAACGTTGAGGCTGTGTTATCTTTTTAGAGATAAAAGCGGAGTTAACTCTGGATCTTCATCTCTGAGCATAAATGGAAAGATGCCTAACCGATAGAGGAGGAGGCACTCATTATCTTAGGCCTAGGGGATGATAGCAGTATTCCGGTTCCCGCGGTCTTTATGTTCGTCCCGGGGATTCCTGTTGTTGTTAATTAAAATATATACTAGGGCTTGAAGCTGGTTAATGGTGCTAGTTACGAGGTAGTGGACGTTATCCTTAATAAGGCATATCCAGGCTATTGGATTAATGCGGACACTATTCTTCACTTTAGGCCGCCCGCCGGGATCCTGCTTGCGTCGGAGACGATGAAAGATTTCCACTTTGTAGAGATGCCGCGTGGCACTGTCCTGCTAGCGCCGGTCAGTATCAAGATTAAGTCTCAGAAGAAACGGCCATGGCAGTAAAGTGATGTGAGTTGTCGGGGATTACCGTGTGTAGCCGCGTTCGCCTGCACGTATTATAAGGTGTAGGGTAGGACCCTGAGTCGGGTGGCCCTGGAGTTGCGAGGGACGCGAACCACTAATATAGACGGCTAAGCGGTTCCCACATAATGCGACCCTTACAGCTTGTATGTGCAACTATCACGTTGCCCGTCACTAGATGGAATCACGCTGTTGTCTAAAGTGTGGGAGAGAGACTTTATCGGCAATAAAGTGCCTGATAATATGATCGTAGCAGAGGAGAGGTTAGAACTGCTGAGTGAATAGACGATCAGGGCGGTGGAATCATGGGATTGGATAGGGGAACGGTGAGGGGGGGCTGAGGTGAATGATGTTTCTGTGGAACACAAAACAGAGCGGTTTTCTGGCCGTTCGGCAAAAGAGTGATGGAATTGCTTATTCTAGATAAAAAGGAGAGGGTGGCAGAGAGCCAGTAATATAGTGGTGGAAGGTGGCGAGTC
>Ga0247780_1001308_pt1 | contig 15569 bp, 8 predicted proteins | sample UWRJL079202R5_FD_179927 | JGI IMG/M metagenome (GOLD analysis project Ga0247780, IMG submission 179927) | Plant litter microbial communities from Arlington Agricultural Research Station in Wisconsin, United States - UWRJ-L079-202R-5 | ecosystem: Environmental > Terrestrial > Plant litter >... | reverse complement strand
CATAGGGAGGGGCAAAAAGTAATAATTACTGGACGAGTTGGGAATTGAACCCAAGACCTTCCGCAAGGAAGAACATGCGAAGCGGACGCTCTACCAACTGAGCTACACGCCCTATGATTTGATGTTTAATTCGTTCAGTGTTTCGACCTTCGCGCTTCGCATCGCCAGGTGTTGCTGAGTTGGATCTGGGGTTTTCCCTTCACTAGCTAGGTATCAGATGGAAAGACAGCATTAGTCGATGTTCCAAATAGAGCGGAGCCGAGGTTGGGTTGCGCATCCAGTTAATAGTATATGAGAGATGCGCTTCCTCTGTGAGACAATCAACAGGTGGAATGTCTCCAAGCAGCCGAGGTCCACAAGTGTTTGCTGGGTGGTACAGGAGGACATTGGGAAGCTGGACAGGTATGTAAAGCGTTGCAACTTAAATCAACACTCGGCAATTGCTCTATAGGCCGAAGAAAAGAACAAACACATAAACCCGGCCCCTGGCAAACCATAACCTAAGAATCACACGGATAACTCGATATCGTCTCGAGCACCACAAATGAAGGGAACAAAAAAAGGGGCAGACCCAACAGCCCAACTGGATATGCTCACCCCTCCATGGCCTGCGTAGAATACGAGCATCTTACTCCCCGGATGACCCAGCACATGGCCTCTTCGCAGCCCACTTGCTCCCTAATCCGCCTTCGGGTTCAACTTAGTATCTCTTCGCGACGGCACCCCAGCATTGTCTGACTCCATCTCATTTATGCGGCGCTCTCGCGGCTCTTACGGTAGCTCGCCTGTGGCAGAGAACGACGGTGGCTTAAGTCAGCACATGCAGGGGTTGTAACTCGGATCTGCTTCAATGCAAAGAGAAATCCGCAGCACGACTTGCCTCCTGTTCGACTTGCAGTCCGTCAATGACGGGTGCCAGCTCGCTCAGAATTTCGTAGGCCTTCTTGTGATATTCCATTTGCGCGGCGATCAGCTCGGCAAGGTTGCGCAGAGGTTCGGGGGTGTCGAGAACCTAGTTGGTGCAAAGAGGCCGCGTGTCAGTAATCTATCCCAGTATTTCCCGATGTGTGGGAGGGCAACGGGAAAACTCACATTCTTCATGACACCAACTGCCTCCTCGGTCTGCGTGACAAAATCATCTTCGGCCTTCTCGATCTCCTCTTGCGCCTCGTTGCTAAGCTCATGGTCTTCCACAACATCGGCACGGGGCGCGGCGCCACCCATCTTCCAGGTGGTGCCCTTGACGCGGGCCTTGACGGCGTCGAGTGTCAGACGGGCCTTCTCGACGTTCTTGCGGGCACGCGTAGCAAAAGAGATGTTGGTATTAAGCGTGGTGTTCCACCCGGCAAGGAAGCGGCTCTGGATCTGGGCATCTTGGGCAAGGCGAGCTTCACCAACACGCTCCTGGACCAGAGCGTACTTCTCGAGGGCAGTCGCCAGGGGGTCCTCGCCAGCACCGGTATGTTGCTGATGCAGCGTTTGGCTGCCAGCCAAGCTCGCGCGGGCGATAGCATGGGCAAAAGTCTTGGGCTGCGGCTTCGCGGTAGGGGGCGCAGTGAGAGCGGCCTGGGCTTCGGCGGGGGAGGTGGCAGTCGAAAGGAGGTTGACCTTCTCACTAACGGTGCGACCAAGATCGGTGAACGTCTCCTTGATGTTGGGAGGATAGTCGTAGGGCTCGTGGGAGTATTGGGAGCTGTCAAAATCCTGCCGCGTCAGCCGCTGCGATAACGGGCTGTTGGAGGAGCTGTGTGCAAAGCAAAGGCGCAAACCTACGTGACAGCGAGCATCTTCTGATGAACAGCCTTCAACGCATCGACGCGCTTCTCCAGGTCAATGTAGTCCGGGGGGAGCTGAGTCTATGGTCGTCGTAGAATGTGGTCGTTAGCCATGGCTCCCCTCCCGCTCAGACAATACAAGCCTGAGAGCTACAAACCTTGTCCTCAGCCTGGCCCAGTTGCTCCTTGGTATACTGGAAGGTGCGCGACGCAAAGGGGGTGATCTGGCCACCTAGCGAGCTGCATCGTGTTGAGGTCAGCTTCCCGACTAAATTAGAGCGCTTTGGCGAGACAAAGCATTCGAGTGTGTCACCTACGTGACGCTTTTCTGCAAGCCCTTGAACATATCCATCTTTGCGGTGGATGCTGAGAAACTCGGTGTCTAGATTTATCGGCGATGCGCTTTGGGGTTGCGATGCTGACGTCCTGCGCAGGCGATAGTTTTGCACGGCTGGAAGCTAAGATTCGTGATGGAGCTGAATGTCAATTGAGCGTTGAACAGGAATCCAAGCACGAGGTTGTTACGGGGACGCAAGGCAGATCCACAAATGACCCCCCGCTAATCCCTGTCATCTTGGATGCGCCTGGTTTGATTGGCCCGCATGACACCTGACATCGTCGTCAGCATGTGCTTTTCGACTTGCCGTTTTGACACTGACGTTGACACCAACGGGAGAATACGACATCTAGGCAGCAGCCCTCTAGGTCTCATACAAGTTATACCAAGCGTTTTTGTAAGTTAGGATGAGAGATACCTCAACGTCGAAGCCATAGGAAGTTTAAACAATACTTTTGGTTTGGCACGTGGTCTAAGCGTCGCTAAGAGCATGAACAGGAACTTAACAATCGAGTATCCATGACGGTATTTCGGGCATTGAGTATGTTTTAGGATGCAATTCATCATAACGGCAGCTATACCTCAGTAGACATGTCCCCACCTCAATAATAATCAATCGGCTTGCTTCCCATCAGCCCACGAGGGCACCACGTTCCGACACACATCCTCGTAATCGCCCATGAGCCGATTATCCTGCAATGCGTCCTGATCTGTCCAAAACATAGCCCAGTTGCTCTCCGACAGCTTCCACACCCCAGCTGAGCGCTCAAAGTACCATTTGTTTACCGGGTTATTCTTTCTGCTACGCCAACACACCCCGCCCGGAAAGCAGTCTCGTACCATCGCGTTAAAGACAATATCCGCCACACCGCCCGCCCCCTGGCTTTTCTTCAGAACCGCAAATTTGTCCAGGTATGGAACGAGACGGCCCTGGTTGTAGGCTTCCTCCTCTGTCAGCCCGAATGGCCGTTCCCAAGTCAGAATCGCCCCGCCTTCGTACTCCCCCGCTATAATGATGCCCGCGAGGCTGTCGTCAAGTCGGCGCAGATAGTGTTCGACATCAAGCTCCCTGCTAAAGGAGTCATTTATCAGGTGGACAAGCCTTGGTAGGTCAATGCATGTGTCTGTTAGTCGAAGTCGGGGAGACCCTGGTTTCGGCGGGGTCCATGGAGCTGTTCCAGTGTTGGGGAAAATCGTGACCGGTAGGCCTTTCTTGGCGAGTGTCGTCGTCGGCATGCGAGAAGTTGTGGATTCGGCCCGGTGGGCGGCAGACTTGATCCTCCCGATTGGTAACGAAGATGAGTAAATTGGCCTATCAGTAAGGAGGTTGTGAATTAGTGGGTTCTGCCACCTGCGGGTTCCAACTTGGCCAGTAACACGGGCTGCACCAAGAATGCTGTTCCCCTGATCAGGTTGGTTTCGAAGGTTGGCGGCCTCAGCCGGGCTGGTGATCACCGCGGAAGCGGTCGACGGGAGGATCGCCAAGGTCGATTTCACATGCCTCAGGTTTTTCAAGTGATTCGTGGAGCCGGTAAGCTGTTCGCTGCCAAGGGCGTCTTGAAGACGCCCAAACTCCTCCTCTAGATTCACAAACACGCGTGCCCCATCTCCTTCACCAGTCGCCGGGATGCCGCCGTGGGGATCAATGACAATGATCCTATCCACTAGGGCCCTTCGAAATGAGCCTTGAGAGGTAGTATCGAGTGCTTCGTTTGGTTCGAGTTTGTGGTTGAACTGCAGGCCGGAAAAGAAGCTCGTGAGGGCCAGTATCACCTCGTCAGTGTCGGCCGCTGAGTTCTTCAGAGTGGTTTCAGAACACGCTCTAGGCGGAACGACCACAATGTGTCCATTGCGAAGGGGTGCAGTAAAGGCTCCCTCAAACCCCACATGAACATTGGCGGGCGTGATGGATGGAAGACTTCGTGGCGTCTCTTCGGAAGTCCGCATCCCAGAGTCAACAAACCGAGCTCCCGGATGACCATGCCGTCCAATTGCCCTCATAATGCGGTCTGTTTGCTGAGATGTTACTTCTTTGGAGGCGGTACCGCAATCCAGGGCGATGACGCTTAGAAGGCCCAAGTCTCGCAGTTGCGTGAGCGTTTTGGCAACGCCATCAACGAGGTTGTCCTCCCAGGACTGTGGGTCCCTCAGCGTCACGAGGGCAATATGCGGCGCCTCATCGGTGTCTTCCACGGCCTGCTTTTCTGGGCCCTGGATGAAGCGCGGAGTGTCGCTGACTGCGCGAATTCCGTCATGCTTCGCAGCTGGCTGCTTAGAGCCCTCTCCGTAGATTTGAAGATAGTTTTTAGCATCGCGCCTTGTGGGCGACGCCTCGAGCACCGAGATGAGAAAGGCCTTTCAGTCCGTTAGCAAGGAACTTGTAAGTGCTAGCCCAGCGGATGGCCAGAAGAGTGCTCTTTACCCTATCTAGCTCTCTCTTTTGCTTCGCTTCAGCAGGAGAGGAGTTGCGGGGGGCGCCGTTTGTTTTGGCCGTGCGGGCGCCATTTTCTGAAGACAGGCGCCGTCGATGCGATGCTGCCGCAAAGCCGGACGGCGTTGTTTGCTTCTGCTCCCTCCGAATTGAAGACTAAGACACTTTGTTAGAATCTGGCAGTCTTCTTGCAAAGGGGAACAAATTACCTGAGCTGCTTCGGTCGCTTTTTTCCAGACACCAGTGCTGGGCCCTCGCGCAAACATCACGTCTCCCGAAAAGCTGAAAAGTTGCGCAAAATGATGGCGCAGCCCTTATAAGCTGGCCCTCTACGGACACAACCACGGGAGCCTCCGGTTTGATTCTTCTCTCATTCCAGGATTGCTTTGTTTCCTTGCGCCCGATGTTTGTGACTCAATGGCGGTCAACGGACGGCGACCGACGTCAAGCTCCTTGAAGCTATATAGTGGGGCTCGCCCAGTGCAGAAGAGGCCTAGGTAGCATCTTGATAGCGATAACTCCCGCGCCCCTTGCTGCGCCCCGCAGAGGGGCATAACGGGTACCCTTCTGACTTGCTGTCACATCGGTTGTGTTTGGTGTTTTGCGAAATGAGACATATTCCATAAGGCAGGAAGTACAAGTTTCGTACCATGTACTTCTGACCTCTGGGAACCAAAGGGCGGGTGCTCGGGTCAAGCTTTCGTGGAGTATTCAGGAACACGGCACCCTGCCATGTTTAAACGGACACTTTAAAGCCCAAGTTGCCCGTCTCACCCATTGGTTGATATCCAAACCACCAACGGAGTGTAAATGCGGAGAGCCCATCTTAGAATGCAGTGCCAATGGCCGCTCGCGGGGTAACTAGAGTAAGGCCGGCCTTAATCGTCTTAGTCAGGGGCTGTAGTTCCCGACCACAACACCATGGTGATTATTCGACCCGGCCAGTCTAGTTCCTGATTCTTGGATATCTACTCCCTTCATCACCAATACCGGCCCATCTTGAAATATATCCCTATCTGTCAAGAGTAGTACTTCGTTGCTAGACAGAGTCCGGACTATCCAAAGCATCCAACCAAACAATACTGTACCGAGAACCCTTGTGTTACAAGATGGCGCCAAGACTACTGTGGATTGGGCTGGGAAACATGGGCCGAGTAGGTGAATATGGCCGATTCCTGGATGATAAAATCTAATGTGGTGATAGGGCATGGTCAAGAACCTCGTGGAGAAAGGAAACCTTGACCAGCCGATCCTGTTGTTCAACCGAACAAAACAACGGGCCACTGACCTCAGCAGCAATCTCGCCACGGGAAAGACGGAAGTTGTGGATTCCATCGCAGAGGGCGTCTCGAAGGCCGACGTCATCTTTGTCATTCTGTCCCAGGACGACGTCGTCGAGGCCGCTGTAGACGAGATCCTTCAGAATGATGTTACTGGAAAGCTGATCGTCGAGTGTTCGACGATTCACCCCGACACCACTGAGAGACTCGCAAAGTCCGTGGAGGCCAAGGGCGCTGAGTACCTCACGGCACCCGTTTTCGGCGCTCCAGCTGCCGCGGACGCGGGGCAGCTGGTCGGAGTCCTTGCGGGGCCGTCAAGCGCGATTGATAGAGCGAAGCCTTACTTCAAAGGCGTCATGTCCAGACAAGACATCGAGATGAGAGACGAGCCACGCAGCAAAGCCCTTACGTTGAAGCTTATTGGAAACACATTCATCCTCAACATGGTTGAACAGCTTGCCGAAGGGCATGTGCTGGCTGAGAAGTCGGGCCTGGGGAACAACTATCTCCACCAATGGATTGAAAACATGTTCCCTGGGCCCTACACGGCCTACTCCAACAGAATGCTGTCTGGGGACTACTACCAGCGAGAATATCCGCTCTTCGCTGTTGACCTGGCGAGGAAAGACGCCAGACACGCCATGAGCTTGGCGAAGGCCGCGGGAACAAAGATTCCGAATGTGGAGCTTGCCGATTCACACCTGGTGCAGCTCAAGGAGCATGCTGGAGAAAAGGGCGACTTTGCCGGCATATACGGCGTGCTGAGGGTGGAGGCGGGCTTGAAGTATGAGAACAAGTAGGTAGTACGTAGTGTCAGGCATGTGGCTACAAATCAATGGGTTGGGAAGAGAAGCGAAAGGGAGCAACTGCAATAGACAACCCTCTGCTGACTCAGCCAAGCATCACCATTTTGAGGGTTAGACTCGGCCAAGCTACTGACCCCTGTCGTAGCCCCACATGCGGCGAGCTAGCTCACCAAGCACTGACCTTGGGCGCCAGGCGGCAACAGCGTCGCGTAACCAGTGGGAAGCTGCTTGCCTTTGGCGAATTTGCTGAGCTTCGATTCCATCTCCAACCTCTCCATACCAGCCCAGCAACCCCGCCTGCGAACATCTTCCTCCGATACCGTACTTTACCGCGGGAATCCCCTACGCTCGCAAGCCGCAATCGCCGAGGCAGTCGCTGAAAGCCCCAAACCCGCCGCCCATTCTTAGCTTTCCCTCCCCGACCGAGCCTCAGCGGGCTTCGAAGCACCCACCCGCCAACCTTCACCATGGCGCAAGACGGTGATCTGTCCAAAGCCGCCGACAAAGGCAAGGGAAAGGCTGTTGAAGGCGACCAGAAACCGGAGGAGACCGAGAAGGACGCCTCCACCCAGCCCGCTGCGAATGGCAAGAAGGATGACAAGGCTGATGGTGTGTTCGCCTTGCCCACGGGGATCAACCACGCGCGCCGCCGCTAACTGATATCTAGCTTCCGAAGAGCTCAGCGAGGAAGATCAGCAGCTCAAGAGCGAGCTTGAAATGCTCGTCGAGCGGTTGACGGTGCGTAGCTAACCAAATCGGTGATGGGATCGACCAGCGCCTTTTAACTGTTGAGTTTAGGAATCCGATGCATCCCTCTACAAGCCGGCGCTCGAGGCCATGAAGAACTTCATCAAGACGTCAACGTCCTCGATGACGGCAGTGCCCAAACCCCTCAAATTCCTGCGGCCGCAATATAAGACCATGACGAAACTCTATGATGAGTGGCCGACTGGTGACGACAAGACCTCGCTTGCGGACGTCCTGTCTGTGATCGGCATGACCTTCTCGGACGAAGATCGCCAAGACACCCTCAAGTACAGACTTGCCGCTCCCACGTCAGACATCGGGTCTTGGGGTCACGAATATGTCCGCCATCTGGCGCTCGAGATTGGTGAAGTCTATCAGAAGCGCATAGCCGCCGATGAGTCGACCGCCGACCTAGTTGAGCTTGCCCTGATCCTCGTACCGCTATTCCTCAAGAGCAACGCCGAAGCCGATGCCGTCGACTTGATGGGCGAGCTGGAGATCATTGAGGAGCTTCCGAAGTTCGTCGACGAGAACACATACGCTAGGGTGTGCTTATACATGGTTTCCATGGTCAGCCTGCTCACCTATCCCGATACCGAGACGTTCCTTCTCGTTGCGCACAGCATCTACAAGAAGTACGGACAGCACACCCAGGCCCTTGTCCTTGCTATTCGGCTCAACGACGATGACCTGATTCACACCGCTTTCGAGGATGCGGGGGCCGACCCGGCGCTTCAAAAACAGATTTCCTTTTTAATCGCTCGCCAGAGAATATCGCTGCAGCACACTAAGGAGCCCATCGAGGATCAAGAGGTTTTGGAATGCCTCGGTAATATCCGCTTGCCAGAGCATTTCAAGGCACTGGGCAAGGAGCTCAACATTCTCGAGCCCAAGACAACTGAGGACATTTACAAGAGCCATCTTGAGAGCACTCGTGTGGCCGGGATGACCAACTTCGACTCGGCCCGACACAACCTAGCCGCAGCTTTTGTGAACGCTTTTGTGAACGCAGGATTTGGCAACGACAAGATGATGCTCGTGGAGAAGGACAAGGAGAGCTGGGTCTGGAAGACCAAAGACGAGGGCATGATGTCGACGGTAGCATCCCTCGGAACTTTGCTAATGTGGGATATCGAAAACGGTCTTGACCAGATTGACAAGTATACCTACGTCGAGGAGGAGCCAATCCAAGCTGGCGCCTATCTTGCCATAGGAATCATGAACTCTGGCGTTATGCTCGACTCTGATCCAGCTATGGCTTTGTTGGCGGACGCAGACAAGCTCAACCACAAGAACCCACTCATTCGAGTGGCGGCCATCATGGGCCTGGGCTTGGCTTACGCAGGATTGTACAGGGATGAGATCCTGACACATCTCATGCCCATCATCACCGACTCGACGCAGGAGATGCGGGTGTCAGCGATGGCTGCCTTGGCTTGCGGTCTTGTTTTCGTTGGCTCTTCTAACGCGGACATCAGCGAAGCTATCATCACGACCATGCTGGATGAAGATCGCCAGAGCCAGCTGACAGACAAGTGGAGTCGTTTCCTCGGTCTTGCACTAGGCCTTCTCTTTTTCGGGCGCCAAGAGGAGGTAGACGTGATCCTCGAGACCTTGAAGGCGGTCGACCACCCTGTAGCAAAGTCGACGTCAGTTCTTGCGTCCATCTGTGCCTGGGCTGGCACAGGTGCCGTGCTCAAGATCCAGGAGCTATTGCATATCTGCAACGAGCATATTGAGGAATCTGACGAGAAGAAGGGAGACGAGTTGTTACAAGCCTATGCCGTGATCGGAATAGGTTTGATTGCAATGGGTGAGGATGTTGGTCAGGAGATGGTACTGCGCCAATTCGGTCATCTGATGCACTACGGTGAAGCCAACATCCGACGAGCGGTACCCTTGGCGATGGGCCTCATCAGCCCAAGTAACCCACAGATGAAGGTCTACGACACGCTGTCCCGGTACAGCCATGACAACGACAATGAAGTTGCCCTCAACGCTATCTTCGCCATGGGTCTCCTTGGTGCGGGCACCAACAACGCAAGACTCGCGCAGCTCCTGCGCCAGCTCGCAAGTTACTATCACCGCGACCAAGAATCTCTCTTTATGGTTCGCATCGCCCAAGGTCTCGTACATATGGGCAAGGGCACCCTCTCCATCAGTCCCTTCCATACCGACCGCCAGGTCCTCTCAAGAGTAGCCGCCGCTGGTCTGCTCACCGTCGTCATTTCGATGGTTGACGCCAAGCAGTTCATCACATCCGACTCCCACTATCTCCTTTACTTCCTTGTTACTGCGATGCACCCACGCTTCCTCGTGACGCTAGACGAGAATCTCAAGCCATTGACCGTCAATGTCCGTGTCGGCCAAGCCGTAGATGTTGTCGGCCAGGCTGGCCGACCCAAGACCATCACCGGCTGGCAGACACAGAGCACACCCGTGCTGCTTGCCCACGGCGAGCGTGCTGAGCTTGAGGATGAAGAGTACATCAGCCTTAGCAGCACTCTGGAGGGCCTTGTTATCCTCCGCAAGGTATGTAAATCACTAGCTGTCTCAACATCACCTACTTGCTAACAATCACATCTAGAATCCGGAATGGGAGGGCGCTAAATAGACAACCTCTATTACAAAGATGTGTATGGACTACGGCTCGCGGGATTCCGGCGAGACAAGATGACTGAAGCATCCTGCACTTCTGGTAGGTGGCAAATATAGAAATGTTATTCCAGAAATGCAATGCAAGTGCTTGTAACACTACGAATTCTCTTTCACAGCGAATTGCAATATGAACAGATATACTCGACATTCCGAAGTGTGATGTTCGTTCTATCCTTAGGGGCTTCTAAACCCGCAAATGGCGCCGAGAAGCAGACAACAGGCCTTCAACTTTCTATATCAAGCACAATGATCAGCTTTTTACAAGAACCAGGGAGGTATGCGTCTAGTTTGGCCCGTAGACAGAGGCCAGCCCTCTTGAAGTGTCACCAGAAATGGCCGAAGGAAATGAGCAAATCTTGCATGCACATGCAGTTAAAAATATGATGATATATATGTATAATTAGCAGTTCGCCCAGGCAAACTCAATGCTTTGTACGGTATTTCTGATGAAATCGGAATAGGGTATTGTGTGAGATGAAATGACAACCTAGGATGTACTCATCCGTACCCATGCGCTTTTGCTATGCCAATCGGCGAATGCCTCCTCGTTCCCCTCTGTTGGAGGGAAGCGGAAGATGAAGACAAAAGAAACAACAGGCCCCCAGTTTCTTGGGCAAAGACCAAATTACAAGCTGATTATATCCACTTCTGAAAAGTCTGGCGGATTCCTCCCGTATACGATCCGCACCTTGCTGTCGAGCGCTGTGCCCTCGTTGCTGATCCATATATGCTCGCTGAATTCCATCGTCCGTCTGATTTCGTCATCAGACACCCCGAGATCGTCTCTGGGGATCCACACCGTCGGTCGTCTAGCCCGCATGGCGTAATGCTGGAACGCCTTTCGTACCAGTGCGTCGCGCTCGTCGGGTGTGAGATCCTCGATTTCGTCGTGGTAACCCCCGAACAGCGCGTCTCCTATGGCGCGCTGAGCCTCCAGGTCCCTCTGTCGGCGATTTCTGCGATAGAGCGTTGCATTCCGAACGTTATCCTCGGTCTTACCGAAAGTTGCTTCTCGGACTCGCTTGCCACCGCGCGCCGCCCACGTACCAGCGTGTACAATCCCCTTTACCGGGTTCAACCTTCTAAGCTTAGACCCATGCTGAGATTGGATGTTCTGGCCCATATTCTGTAGCTCGATATCACTCTCCTGGATAGCTCCGCCATCGGGGCCTGTGAGCGATGTTGACTCGTCGTCTTCCAGCGTCAGACCCAGTCGCTTATCCTGTGCGCGTTGGAAGATCTCGTCGCGGATCACTGCTTCATCCTCGAATGTGATAGGAAGATACCGAAGCAGAGGACCAAAGGATGCGTTGAGGAGATACTGGTAGAGGGCCGTCAAGAGTAGCGCCACGAACATTATTATCGCATGTGGCAGGCAGACGTTCAACCCATCTTGATCTTCCACAAGACTGAATAGGCCAATAAGGCAAAGCTCCATCACATACAGCCCGGTGAAGGTCTGGTTAATCGCCCTTGGGTACAATACACCGCCGGTATCGGATTTGAAGCGAACGACGTAAAGCATGTTGTAGCGGTTCGCAATCCAGAGCAGGCTGAAAGTGACGATTGCGAACAGCGAAATAAGAGGCGAAACAACCGAATAAATGAGTGCAATGCAGGCGAAGTTGGTGTATACCGGGAAATAGGAGCCCCAGGTGACATCTGGAAGTTGTGTGTTTCGACGCCACTTTTCCCTGGCCGTATTGTCCAAGAGTCTGGATAGAATATACCAGACGAAAAGTGTTCCAATCTGGAGCAGCTGGCCAGAGCTTGTTGACATGGCCTGTAGGATCATATAGGTGAAAAAGTAGTTGCCAGCCTTTGGAAGGTTTCTCGCTAGTAGTTGAGGGGTGCTGGTGACGTTTTTGGAAATGTCGCTGAGAGTCTGGAAGAGGCCACTCGCAACGGAAACAACCAGGAAGACTTGAACAAAGAGGAAGAGGAAGTAGTAGACCTGGACGACCTCCGATTTCTGTGCACCTGTCTTCGATCCCTGGAATCTTGCCATGAAATCGAGAATCAAGGGTACAAGAGCAAGGAGGACGGCTAGGAGGATGGCTGGCAAAACACCAGCGATGGCCTTGACCATGTTGTGGATGGTCTCGTTCGTTCGCAGAAACTCCAGCCAACTGTAAGTGTCGATCAAAGCATCAATCTGGGCCACGGTCGCTGTAAAGGCAACCGGGAAGGTCCAAAGAATAATCATCCCGCTCACGAGGGTGAACACGACGGCGGACCTTCCCCACTCGCTCCACCAGGAGATGGCCATGTTGTCCCAGATGACATCGTCGGGCGAGATCTCAACCATACGGGGTGCCATGCGCTTCGGGACGTGATGAGTGACGGACTGACAGGCCATGTGAGCCGCGGCTTGGTTGTTAAACTGGATAAAAGCCGAGTTCATGATGGGGTATCGTTCCGGGTGTTCTTGGTCCTCCTCGATCTCAAGGTTCAGCCTGGCGAGCTCGCCACGGCACCAATAAATGGTATCAACCTTCTTGTTTATGAAGGGAAAAGAAGGGAGCCAAGAGGGTGTCCATCCGAACCGAGGAAGGCGGTGATGTGGGCGATCCTTAGGCTTCAGCCACTTACTCCATTCAGCATGCTCCTCTGGTTGCTTGTCATAGTCGTGGGTATATGCTGGCGGATACTCCATTGGTTTCTCCTCTTCGCCCATGAAGGGAAGGCTAGACTTCAGTTTTTGCCAAACTGACTTGTCGTCCTTCTTGTTCCAGGGAAAGTCTTCCCCTTCAGCTCCCTGGGGAATCGGCGATGCGTAGCTCCCAGTGGGTGGTTTCCAAAACTGATACCACCGCGTTCTATCGGTAACGAGCATATCATCCGCGTTTGTAGCCCTGCGGGTGGTGTTGCCGATAGATCGAGGCCCCAAGGATTCTTTCTTAAATTCGGAATCCGAGGGGCTGTGAGCATGGCGGCCTTGTGGAGTATGAAGCGGTGTTTCCGAGGCAAACGACACCTTTGGCGGCCTGTCATTTTCTTCGGGCATCGGAGCTCTCCGGGGACGGTCCGATCCACGGGTTCCGGGGCGGGAATGGGTTTGATGACTATCGCCAATGACCTCAAAGCCGCCGGTCCGCTCCAGTTCGCCTCCCACCCCTCTCTGAATCGTCCGCGCACCGCCAACGGCCTTCTTCAGACCTTGTCCCAGTCCTTGGCCGACCTTGGCGAAACCACCTCCCACTTTGGCGCTGAACTTCGTCTCTTCAGTCTCGCTTTCAGACTCGCCTCCCTGCATTTCGGTCAAATCGGTATCCTGATATTTATCGTCTGCCTCTTCGACCCCTGCAGTCACGTCATGGGGCACATCTTCATGCGCGCCAACACTCAAGCCACCAGGGCCTTCCGCCCGCCGCATAGCTTCCTCGTCCTCCCTCCGTTCTCGTTCGGTCCGCTCCCCTTTGGTCTCGCCTTTGCCCCTGAGATTTCTGCGGTTCCGCTTTTCCTCCGCGGCCCGTTGCTTCAGTTGCCTCCTCTTGGTCTCCCGGATTAAATCGCTTTCAGCAGCCTCGAGTTGCCGGTGAATGGTTTCACGCTTGTGGATCTTTTCGAGGACCTTGCTGAAATCCCGGGTAAGCCAGACATTTCTAATGCCTCCGGGAAATACATCAAACAGTCCTCTCAAGGCATCTTCGGTGAGCCATTTTTCGGGAATAGAGCTAACAAGAACGGTGTTGGCCGACGCACGCAGACGGTGTTCGGCACTCGTCAGATAATCTTGTCGAACCTTGACGTAGACACGGAGCTCCGCAAAGAACACACCGCAGACCCAGATAATGACGAGAAGGGCGAGTACGAGGTGGACCCAGCGACGGTTCTGATTCTTGGGCGCGACATTGCCCCAGGCCAACGTGTCGAGCCCTGTCGGTATTCTAGACCGTGTCGCATTTGAACTGTTGGCTTTGACGACGTCTTGCCCCAGTCCACCGACGTAGTTGATTGGGATCAGTACCGGGATCGCGACCAGGGCGATAGGCACAAAGATGATTAAAAGCGTCTGGAGGTACCGCAAAAAGAAGTACGCGTCGAGACCGCACTTTTTGATGATATCCCGGTCCTCAAACTTCATAAGAGCGTAGACTAGGTTCCAAGGACTGGATGGAGGCGGGTCGGTACGCTCACGTTCGGGTACTAGGAACGTCTTGGGTTTACTGCGTGCGAGACATTAGAAGATAGAAAAGAGAGGGCTACGCAGAGAGCTACGCACAATATCCTCGCCAGCTTGTTCCTGAGGAGGAAAAAGGCACCCATCTGGATGCTAAAGACAACCAGCGAGACCGTCAGAGCGGTCACGAAGGCGTAAAGGGTCATGCCGGATGACAGTTGGGCGGATCCGGAGCCATGTTGATCGGTCGTGCTTGGAGTGGCGGATTGGTCGGTTGTAGTCGCCGACGCAGTGGCTGCGCCGCCGGTTGTTGTACTCATCGTAGATGTGAGGTTCGCGACCGCAAAGTGCTAAGGAGATGGCATGCGGACAGAAAAAGTGGACGGCAAAGCCGCTCAGATATCAGTGCTTTGATTCCTGTCCAAACGCATACGTAGATGGCGCTCCAGGTTCTCGTCGATGTCAGGCATGCAATAAGGTTGGCGGAAGTGAATCCTCAGGTGAAGTGAGTTGTCCAGAGGCGTTGGGATGTGGGTGACTGAACCCAGCTCACCAAGTCTCGAGATAAGTCAATTGTCGGTAAAAGGAACAAACATGAGACAAAGAGTAGCAGATGCTAAGTATGGACGAAAGAAAAAAGACGCACTGCCGTGCTGGAGGGTATTAAAGACCCATTGTCCCGGTTTCCAACAAAAAGCCTCGAGATAATCTGGCGTCCTCCCAGGAACCAGGGCCAAAGTTGGCTATGACGAACCCGGGTGCTTTGCTGGCTCGCAGATTCCCAGGCCAGTTTGAAACCAGGCCAAGCGACCCTGCAGGGCTCGTGATTGGACTGCTCAATGACGTCGAAGGCTCCTTCCCGGTGTCGTACCGATCCTGCTGGCCAATGGCGGCCTACAACCAGCCGATGCACCCCACTTGACAGATCGGGCCGCCCCACAGATTTGGCCACGGCGCCTGCTGGTAGCACCATCTTTCCTTCTCTGCCAAACAATGCGGTTTCGGGGTAGACGCGCGCCTGCATTTATGTTTAGATCTCTTTGTTTGATTGCTTTGTTACTTTACCGCGTGACTACGCCCATCGCCTTTGGTAGAGCTCCGTTTGTTTGTCCTTTTTTTTCTTTCAGACGGACAACCTAAGGATTTGTGTTGGCTTCTCGGTTCTTCAAGATGGGAGATAAGCGGAGCCTGAAACATGTCTCAACGGCACAGCGTGGACGTGGGCCCACCTCTTCCATTTATTCCATCAATTCCATATACCTGAGTCTACTGCGGCAAGCGGTTGGCAAAATAAAGCGAACTCATTACCTACAGGTACATTGCCACAAGGCGAAATCTGTATTGCAAAGCTGGTACCCCCAGGTCCAGCTGTGTTGGCACCTTTGTCATGAGACCTTCAGACGCTATCATCT
>Ga0247780_1001306_pt1 | contig 15593 bp, 16 predicted proteins | sample UWRJL079202R5_FD_179927 | JGI IMG/M metagenome (GOLD analysis project Ga0247780, IMG submission 179927) | Plant litter microbial communities from Arlington Agricultural Research Station in Wisconsin, United States - UWRJ-L079-202R-5 | ecosystem: Environmental > Terrestrial > Plant litter >... | reverse complement strand
CAGGTCTGCACGTTTCTAATGGCCAACCAAGAGTCAAAACGAAGCCCAGCTCTAGCGGAAACGATCGCCCCTTTAGCCAACATGTTCCATGAACTTCCGGGTGCTGCCTGTTGAACTGAAAGGTTGCTGATCACCTGCCTCATTGTCTCATAGCAACGTAGCAGGACTGTCGGGCCTAAAGGACTACATTAGGATGTGTGTGCTTGCCCGCCCACCAATTGAGCTCTTACATAGTTTGTACATCACACACGTCATTAAGTAACCATATCATCGTGATATCATCCAGTGGAGCATGTCATCAAGTGATGTCACAATTGTAGCATAACATATTAAATGACTTATCTATTTTTCTGTCTTGCACAATACAAGCGTAATACGGAAAATTGGGTGGTGACTGAAAATGAAGTGAAACTTAAGGGAAAACAGAGAAAATCTTAGACGTACAGACAAGACTTGCGAGAGAGGCAACCCGAGCCTCTATTTTGTACCTGAAGTAAGATCGGCTCCAGGAATACCTGTCAGAAAGAAGGGGGTTCTGGCCAGAGGCCAGAACACCATGAAGGTGTGGATAACTAAGCTGAATGGAGCTCAGCAGAGTTGAGCTCTAGTGTGGGCATCCGAGCTGAAAAGAGCTCAGGGGACCTGAACTGACGCAGTCAGTTCAGCTGGTGTGGGCCACAATTGCCGCACCATTTGCCACTATTCACAACTATAATAGTAGGTTCTCTGGCAAAGCCAGAGAGCCACAGAAGCAATAGAAGAACGCAGTTGCAACCCCTTCAATTCTACCAATCCAGAGTGCAGTGTTTCTGACACCAGGAAGCCTGAGAGGGAAAGGCAGTATCTCTTAATGGCATTGGGATGACGTAAGAGCAGCAAGGGCGCAAAGCCAGGGGTTCCCCTAATGGTAGAACGTTTCATTGCCAATTCGCGTTGGATACTATGTAATTACGATGGTTCTAAATGACTGTATTGTGTGTCTGAACCATTTAGGGGACACCGTTTGACCCCGAAAACACAGCGCTTTAGGCCCACTTTATCCAGCCAATCACTAATTTTCTTGGCACTTGACCCAAACTGGGCCTGGATCCAACAATTCACTCGATACCACCGCAACACTAGGCGCCCACAAAATCTACAAGTTGCGATCTCGGCAAGAGGCTTTGCAACATGCGGTTGATATTAGCACAGTCATTCACAGCATCAATAAATCAATTATTCCAACGGCCGCAACTCATCCCTGGGCGGCCACCACGCTGGATGAACGGCACTTTCGAATACAGCGGCAGGGTGTTGCTTGTAAATGCGTGTAATAGGTCAGGCTGGCTGCGCTTACCCGGCAAGCGGTTGACAAAGTAATCTGCGCTGCAAAGATAAGTGACCCGTGCGTAATAGTGGCCTGATCTTAACAGCCATTACTAATTTTCTAACAGTATGGGATTCGATTTATACCATTCCATGGTAATGCGAAAGCGGCTGGTGATAGCGCCTAGAAGTCTCATGATAGGTTCGTAAACAGGGCCTGACCTAGTGGTACCTACTTTACAATACAAAGCTGGCCCTATGGCAGTGGACCCTGAGGTAATAAGTGCGGATTATTTTATCAACCGCTTTGCCCGGGTACGACTGCCAAGCCTGAAGATCTGCGTTTGTAAGCTGACGTAAACTTGGTGCTGCCACAAAGAACCAATACAAGGTCTCGTAGTAGATCTTCATCGGTCTAATAGACGCGGTGATTTACCGAAAGAGAAATGTAGCCAAGGCTACATGAACCCCCCAGCCATAAATTAGAGGTAGTACCACATTTTTGTGATGAAGGACATTTGTTATCCGTAAGCCTCAAAGAAGACATTTGGTATCGATCGGGCTGGGACAAACACCGCTCTATGATGGCCGACACTAAGAAAATATTATTCCTCACCAACAGCGATTTTGGCCAAGCAAATGCTGTGCTCGCTGTCGCCCATGCGCTGCTCGTGCACCACGCTCCCAAGGTTGAAATCCATATCGCTTCTTTTAGGGGCATACGAGATGCTGTTGCTAAAACTTCCAACTTTGCATTGCAAAGCGCACCGGCGGGCACAGCGCCGATCATCTTCCATGAGCTGGACGGCCTCACCTGGGGCGCTGCGGCATGGCGACCAGAGGTCGGATTTGCGGAGGCAAACGACCAACCTCCCGGCTTCCTGAATTCGGCCAAGTCCATCCTTTTGATCCCGGCTGTTATGCTGCCCTGGCGCCCTGATGAGTTTCTGCTCATATATCGCCAACTGGAGCGCGTCATTTCGACCGTGAACCCTGACCTTACCGTCGGTGACGCCTTATTTTCCCCCGCGACAACATTGTGCCACTACCTGAGTACCAACTGGGTCGTCTTGGCTCCCAACACCATCAAAGACTTCGCTCTGCCAAGCCAGCCCTGGCTCGCCATGATGTGGAAATATCCTCTGTACGTTCGTCCGCTCGCCCTTACACAATATGCACTACTTACTAGCACGAACTAGCACCTGCTCCGCCCTGCCGTTTCCCCTTCCCTGGATGTGCATCCCCCAAAACATTCTCCTCTGCTTGGTTGCCACCTACGCCCTGCTCACCGACATGCGCGTCAAAAATATCACACAATGTCTCCGGCAGAACGTCGACCCAACCATCTCGCTCATCACAGCCAATGAGCTCGGGGTGCTCAGACCGCCGCCCCCAGGCCTGAACATTCTAGTCTCTATCTCCCCCGAGCTCGATTACCCCGTCGCCGTGATGCCCTCGCATCTCGTACTATGCGGCCCCGTCGTGCGAGCCATCGCCCGCCTTGGAGCAGACGACCCTCTACGGAAGTGGCTAGCTCGCGGACCGACCGTATACGTCAATCTCGGCACGCATCTGAAGGCTGACCCCACTCAGGCAGCGGAGATGGCAGCGGCGTTCCGGCATATGCTAGATAAGGCTGCCGTTACCATGTGCGGGGAACGCAAGCTGCAGATTCTGTGGAAGCTTGGCCGGAAGGCAGGGGTGGGCGAGAGGTTGGAGAGAGATAGTTTCGAGGGTCCATGGGAGAGAGCGCTTGATCCGCTGCGGCCAGAAGTGGAGGACGGGAGAGTGCGGGTTACCGACTGGGTGGAGGCCGAGCCAAAGTCTATCCTAGAATCAGGGGGTGTCATCTGCTCGGTAAATCATGGAGGCGCGAACTCGTTCTGCGAAGCGTTGTGGTAAGTCCAATCCCAGGGGGTGTGGTGGTATTTTGAAGCTATAGAACTAAGAGCTGACTGTTTCTACAGTGCAGGGGTCCCACAGGTGCTGGTTCCGCCGTGGTCGGATTGCTATGATTTTGGGAATCGTGTCGAGATGTTAGGCATCGGCCGCTGGGCGAATAAGGAGGCGAAACCGCGCTGGGAGCAATGGGAGTTGGCCAACGGCATCAACGAGGTACTGTTTGGACCGAAAGCCGGGCAGATGCGGAAACGAGCCGTGGAGCTTGCAGAGAAGTATCCTGAGTTTTCTGGGCGAGAGAAAGCGGCAGGGGCGATTATGGCCTTTGTGGGTTAGAATTTGCACAGGGCGGTAGTAGTTATTCTCCTAGTTACCTATATACTTTCCCTACCTAACTAGGTATTTAATATAGCAACCACGATTATGAAGTATCAGCAAATTCCCGCAATCTAAACTTGTAGTTAATGGTGTGTCGTCTCTGTTGTTTAGGGTTATTGGCCGACGGGAAAGAGATCGCCCTCTTCGGTCCTCAGGGTAATATGGGCTGTACCGGTCTGGCAGTCCGATCCGTGCTCCTCGTCTGGCAGCAGCTATTTCGGCACTGATTCAATGTGAAACTGAGCCTGGTTTTTCACCTTATAGAACGAAGGATTAGTGCCAGAAATAATTACAGTGACAAGTGCTTGTTTTGTTATGCATCACAAGAATCTATCTCTAGTGGAATCCATGTCTAACAGAACCCGCGAATGTTTATCATATCTACTCTACCATTTTCAAGTGTCCATATCTCAACAGCTTTGAGATGTAGGCTTGCCTAAGTAGCTCATTTCCACGCCCTTTGTATCAGGCGAGCTGTCCACCACGACCAGACATGTCTGGCTGGGCTGCTGCCCATCGTAAACTCTGTATTTTGTATAGTTTGTCTGCCACGAGCTAGACCCTGGAAGAGTTGTGCTGGTGTCGAACTTCCGCGGACGGTAGCTGAGGCGGCCTATGGTTTTGTTCGGCAGCTCAGGAGCACTCCCATTGCCTGAACGCGACTGACTCGGCCAGAAGTACCGTCTCAATTGATTGATCAGCTGGTAAACGGCCGGCATACAGGCGCAAGTTATGCCGACATGGATCTCCATGGTGGAGTACACGGCAATGCCAAAGTAGTCCACTACCTGAATATCAGCAGTGTGCATATCATGGCGGAGATGGTTTTGTGCTAACGAACCAGTGACATTAGTGGAGTCGACAAAAGAAGCCAGACTGCTCAGTCGCACGATCGAAACTGCGGTTAGGCTAACCGACAAACGCGTCAACGGAATCGTCTAGTAGGGTGGCTGGAGCTACTTACAAGACGCCCACACCGAACATGGCCAAGATGGATACTTTTTTACGCCGAGACAGGTGAAGTTTCATAATCGGCACCGCCGGCAGAGCTAACATCCAAATGTCCAGGACGACGTTGATACCGGCGTGTGCCCAGGCCATGGCGTTGATGTTGATGCACGTACCACCTTCGTGCTCGCCATCCCAGTTGTTCCAGAAATAGTCCATTGGCCGGCACTGTGCTAGGTCGGCGATGACAAAGGTAGTTCCTAGCACGGCGTTGAACGCAACCGTGACCCACAAGGCGATGCGGACGGCCGGATTCGGGAATACGCGCAGAAAGAAGAAGAGAAACGAGGCCTTGACCATGGCGAGCGCAAACGTGTACAGAACCTCACAGATAAAGAAGAGCTGTTGTTTCTCAGCGAGACTCGTTCGGCGGTTTTGCATTGGGACTCCTTACCTTCAGAAAGCTTCTGACCTGGTCAAACTCCAGCGTCCAGATGTCCCTCCCGAGGCCCGCCTCTAATTCTGGTGAGAAATCAGCAAACGCCAAAGCGCCTCGTCGTGTCTCGCCCGACACCTACCCAGCCATGCAACAGCGGTAAACACCAGACCGCATACCTAGGACTCGTCAGAAAATGCCGTCCGGAAAACCTTAGAGAAAGGCGGGATACTCACCACCGAAATGCAGATCGTGGTATCATCAGCACCCCAAGGCGAGAGCTTTTTTATCTTTACCACTACTCTTGCCGCGAAGGCAACTGTTGGGAGGATGAGGAAGACAACTAAAAGCCCGTGGATGACGCTGTCGCGGTTGGTGGTGGGACGTGCACAGCCGCTCCAAGTAGCATTTTTCGTCGCTGCAGGCAAAAACCATAAGTCTCAGCAACGAGGCGGCGTGTTAGGGGAAGACGAGGGAGCGAGGGAGGTTGTACTAAGCGACTCTCTGATAGTGCAGTTTTGCACCACGCAGGTCGTGACAACATCGTTGTAGTGGGCGTCAGCACAGAGACAAGCTGAGTCGGTAAGGTTGCACTGCGAAGTCGGCAGCGAGGCAACGAGGCAGTTGAGCTGTGTGATGCGTCAGCGGCAGGCAACCGGAGGCACGATGGGCGATAATCTTACGCCGCATTTTGGAACAGCCGCCAGGTCCATAGACGCCATCAGAGGCAAGGCATGCATCAGCAGCAACAAGGCCAATAACCTCCGGCTGCCCAACGAGCCTCGGCCGTGGTACGGTTTTCCACGAATCATGGCAACATGGAGAAAATGGGGGTTGATGTTGGACAAGAACGGCTTGCGGCTTGCAGTGGCGGCCGTGACTGGCCATATAGTCCAGAAAAGGTGTTGTGCCTCGTGGGCTGCGTCCTAAAGCGGCTTTTACGAGCCGTCCCAAGACCTTGCGCACGGATAAGCAGGTCGGCTTGCAGCCCTGATTGGACTGTGCCGGCACACGAACGGGCCCGTTTGCCGCCGCACGGGTGGGGTTCGTGTCTCGGACCGCGTGATGACGGCACCCACTGCTTACCGAACTTTTGGCACAGAGGTTGGGCTGCCGCTGCAGGGGAGCAACTACCGAGGCAGCCATTCCCTGTGACATAGCAGTTGATGTGTATGGGCTGGTTCCCTTCTGAACTCAGATCCTCGCCCTACTTCCCCTTGTTTTTCACGCCGTAAGGGGTCCGGAACGCACCATATGCTCTCATTCGAGTCCGATCTACGGTCCTGCAGGAAGCTATACCCTAACGCAGCTCGGCAGAAAAGCCCATAGCGCAACCTCGCTTCCTTTTGCCAAGATTCAAAGCGGCGCTCGGCTGCGGATTCGGGTCTTCACAACGTGCTGGGCATGAAGAACGACTCGCTTGGTGATAAGCGAGATACTGCGTGTTGGCCTCTTGGCTGATACGGTGGTATCACTAGACGCTAGAGCAATTGCCATTGGGCGACGTTGGTTGGGTCTCGCACGGACCCCTTGCGCCAACCACGGACACCACGCCATGGCTGCCAGATCCGCGACCCCCACCCTACAGGTATCGACACGGTGCGATGAACCACCAGATGGGCATTGGGATGCCATTCAAATGTGGCCAATCACGCCCGAGAAGGTAATGGTGAAACTAAACACAGTCACCCAAAAAGCTCTCCTGATCGCATACAGTGGACTGTTCAGAAAGCAGGTACAACGAGCCCGCTAACAACCTCCAGTCACAGAGGTGCTCAGAACGCATCCTGACTTGTATTACATTATCCAAGATACCCAGCCCCGCCTGTCCTGCTGCTACGCATATCAAGGCGCGTCAAGAACCAAAATCGCATGGGATTATCTGGGCGGAAGTTCTTCATCCACCTTGGGCATCCTAGGCCCAAGCTAGAAGCAGAGAGTCTTAAATAGGCGGTAACGTATGTTATACGCGAGCGATGAGCCTCTACTGCTGAGCTCGGTCAGGCTAACGCTGGTTTGCTCGTTATATATTTCCATAACCCTCTGCAACGGCCGAAGCTTCGATCTTCTCCATCACCACATGTCCTAGAGACGTGGCAAAAAAACAACCTACTCTAAAGCAAACCGTTCTCCCTCTGGAGAATGGGCGTACAAAGTTTGACAAGAACGCCAGTGAGCCCAAATCCAAAGCGGAAACGGGATTCTTATGGGTCCAAGTTTGGTGAGAAGTGAAGGGATGCTGAGACGCTCGCGGGAGAGACATTGTTGACGAAGTCGAACTCCAGAGTTGGATGCCCGGATCTGCGTGGAGGATGCGATAGTCGAAATAGACGTCCGTAAACTCAACCACGGGGATAGATCTTGGGCGTTTCATGCATGGCGTCTCGAACGGAGTGCCCATGATTTTTGCTGGCACGGAGGCCGACAAAGGCGAGGTGGCGGCACGGCCGAGTGGGCGGGCATTGCCGTCCAACCTGCGAACGAGTAATCCGACCGAGGGTGCCATCCGCGACGCTGTTGACGAAGTTTTCAGTGATGACACGGTGAAATCCAGGACCATGGAATTGAAGCGAGTAAATGAAGAGCTCAAAGCCATCGAGGCAATTGAGGCGTAGATATGGGAGTTGGCGGGAAGGAAATAAACAAGGTGGGAGCCTGCTGAGGTGGAACCACGCAGCGACGCTCAGATAAAAGATAAGAGGTCCTCACGCCGTACCGTAGGCCCCATCACTTTGTACCGTAGCCCACTGCAAACCCCATACATAACCCTAACCCCCGATGCATGGTCGCAACCGCGTAATTGACCCACACTCGAAGATCTCTGCGCCATGCATCCAAAAGTCCAAATTTGAAGCATCACCATTAGAGTCGCGCAAACGCAGTATCACCACAACCACAACTAACCACCACCACCACGATCCTGCAAAAGCCTGCAGTAAGCCGCAAACACCTCTAATCAATTACCCTGCTAATAGCGATAGATGGATACCGATTTTTTCGACGAGTATAGCGATTAGAGTGGCTGCGAAGACTCCGATTACAAGGACGATCCAATCCCGGCTGTCGACAAGGATATTCCACCGTTCTCAAACCCCCCTACAAATCACGCCCTCCTCACAAGCAAATACGACAGTTTTAAGGCCCTTATGGAAGATCTACACAAGTTCTATACCTCCACGCGCTTCTCTGTTATTAAACAGAGGTCTAATAACTACGTTAAAGGCTTTAAACCGACTAGAGTTAACCTTATTTACGCTAAAGGTATGATTTGGAAGCAGGAGGCCCTTTCTCGCAATACAAACACTGTTAAGGTCGGCTGTCCTTAGAAAGGAACTGTTAAGGCCTTACTTATAAACAGTGAAAGGCGTTGGACTTTTAAGGTCAGAGAAGGCTGTGAGAGTCACCACAGCTACAAACTGGAGGACTAGGTACCTAAGGCAAGGTTTAATAAAGTGTAAAAAGACTTTATTACTAAGTATATTAACCAGCTAGTAGTGAAAAGCTAAAAGGTTATTACTAAACTAAAGAAGCGATTCCCTAATATCGTCTTCACTATATAACAGCTTTAAATATACCGTTAACGCCTTTATAAAGAAGTAATAAAAGGATATAACCCCTTCCTAACTACTATCCTCCTTCTTAACGGTAAAGGCATTCCCTACACTGTTAAATAAGCTAAATCTCTAAATAGCGACGATATAAAGGATAAGAACGGCTTTAAAAAGCTAAAGGGTCTGTTTTAAATAACTCTGTGGACTGAGAAGTAATAAGGACAGTATCCTTAAGTACAGCTTTATAATTATACCTATAAGACTAATAATAAAAACCTTACTTTTTTCTAAGTCGTTACCCTTAACCACCAAGGTAAGGCCTTTAGTTACACCTTCGGCTTAATTAATAATAAGAGATAAGATAGCTTTAATTAGTTAATAAAGTAAGTTAACGCCACACAGTTAAGAGCTAGAGCGTAGCCCCTAAGTGTAACTATTATTAACTTTAATACAGCTATAAGAGGTGCTGTTACAGCTAAATACCCTAAGGCGAAGCCCCAGGTCTGTGTGTTCCACCTTAATAAGAATACTGCCCTCTAGATTAAAAAGAAGTGGAATAAAGAGGCTACAGTTAAAGTTACTAAGGCTTTAAGATTACCTCTGCCGTTAAGTTAGGCTAACGATAAGAGTAATCTGAATCAGGCGTATAATAAGAGCGTTATCGATCGTAACAAGAGATCTATTAACAGCAAGCCTAGTAAAGCCCCTAAGACAGTAAAGTACTTAATAGCTAACATCTATAAGCTTTAAGAGTTTGTGGTATACGCCTATACTAAGGATGAGTTTAAGGCTGCGTAGGAGAAGTTACAGGCTTACTTTCATTATTAAACGGCCATTTTACAGTACCTTAAAGAGACTTAGATACCTTATAAAAAGTAGTAAGTTAGTTATTATATTAACTGTAACTTAAACTTTAGTTAAAGGACTATATCTCTAATAAAATCTGTTAACCGTTATCTTAAGTTATTTATTATTACCAGTTAAAGTTCTATATTTAACTACATTAAGTAATCTCTTAAGATAGTTAAGGTTATAAAGAGTAATATCGATAAGGCCCTTAAAGATAAGAGGAATCGCTTACGTTTTAACTTCTTAGGTAAAGATTAGCTTAGTGATACGCCTTATAACGTCTCTATTAAAATGCTAAATCTGGTTACAAAGTAACGCCAGATTATATTAAGTGCCATTCTAATAAAGATTAAGCCTAACCCTACACCTCTAATTAATTATACTTACAGGGTAAGGGTTTAGTACAGTTTACTTTATAGTTATAAGCTTTTTAAGCGCCACTATGAGAAGTCACCTCTTATTAGGGATAACTTTTACCGCTTCTAGTGGCTAAAGTGTAGGCTTACTGTAAAGGACCCCCTATTATGGATTTAGGAGTTTAACGTTATCACCACTTTTAAGGGTTGGCTGTGCCGCTTTACTGCCTTTATTAGTAATGGCAGAAAGGCCCTTATATTAACAGCACCACTATTAGGAGGCAGTTAACTAGATTAGGAAGATAAGGTTATTATACCAGCTACTTAACCCCTTACTCCACAGCCCACTCGTAACAGCGCTTTTAAAAAGGCTGCGCTAAGGAAAAAGGCCGCTAAGAAGCAAACCCTAGGCCGTCAGTCAGGGATAATGCTTAATCTTCACCGTAACCCCTTAAGCTAGGAGGGCGTTAACCTTAAGAGGAGCTAGACGACAGTCTCCCTTACTCCCAGCATAGGGCTAGTGTCTAGTAACCCTGGGGTTATTCCCAGTACGCCCTTATTAACAGTAATGGTGACCGCTTCAGCACTAGTGGGAATCATAAAGAGAGGAGGCGGAGTGGTTGGCACTCGAAGGAGCACTCGTAAGGCACCGGCACCGCAGAGATTCCGAGAGTAGGGGTAGGGGGTAATACTGGCCAATCACGTGGTCGCAGAGGCTTAGTCAGCAGAGTAATTGTATGTAGTCAATTGAGTTTTATTGCGGAAATCGCGGAATTGCGTTATTTTCGCTCTGGGGGCTTGCATCTATTAATGTGGTGGCAGTTTCGCTGTGGGCGAATGACTCGGATCAATTACGCGGTTGCGACCATGCATCGGGGGTTAGGGTTATGTATGGGGTTTGCAGTGGGCTACGGTACAAAGTGATGGGGCCTACGGTACGGCGTGAGGACCTCAAAGATAAAGCCAATCAAGTGGTCTGGATAGCACAAAGAATACGGAATTGGTACCTCGTAACAATGGCCTACCATCCGGCTGGTTCAATCGGTCTTGCCCTCAACCTGAACCCTTGGCCAAAAGGCTCCAAGGCTGTGCACCACAAATGCAGACCTGGGTCAGTCAATCCAGGCACAATGCCTGCACATACACACAGGCAGGCGGCTGTGCCGCATGCGCCAACAATGCAATCAATCCTTCAGCCAATTTCTCATAAAGATCTTTCTTTACCAACACTTTCCCCCTCCAAATGACTAGTCCTGAATATCCCCATCATTTCCGCACATTAACGCCAAAGACACGACCAGTTGAGCATCTCCCAAACATGGACAACTACCCCGATGGCCCCGCGCCTCCGAGTCCCGAGAACGTCTCGACCACGCCCCGACATCGACTCCCAACCCGCCTAACATGCGCCTTCGTCTGCCAAATAGCCACGCGCTCCATCTAACTAGCCCTCCTTTCCACCGCGCTCGTCCTCTTCATCCTCTCCCAGCTCAGGCTCGGCCTTCCTGTCGACAAGCCCATGGCTGGCATTATGGCGGTATTGCCCCCGCAGACAGTGATCACTTTCCAACACATACAGATAATCCTCGCTACCTAGGCAGTTTCCCTCCTCGCAGCCAACATACCCCCGCTCGCCCGCTCGATCCTCTTCCTCCGCCGTGTCGGCCCTAACGCGTTCCGCCTCGAGGCACTGTTCGCTAGTGCGTGGGAGCTGCGTATAGCGGCCGCTTGCACTGTGGTGCCTTTTGTCTTGCCCTATCCTCCGTCGAACGGAAATGCGGTAGAGAGGTGGATGATAATTGGACGCGGGTTGATACTCGTGGATTTGTAAGTGGTGAAATCAGAAGTGAATGGAAAGAGCTACTAACGACAGTAGGCTTTTTCATTTTGTGCTGGTATTTGCAGGATGTGCACGGTTGGGCTTGATGCCTGCTTTGCATGGAGATGAGGAGACTCCGCTGTTGGCGACAGAGGGGACGGGAGGCGGGAGCCCACAGGCCGAATGACGGAGTTTGATGGGGGAACACTCCATCGAAGATGGACTCACCCAGTTGTCCTATGCAAAGTCTATCTAGGCCTCGGGGGACGATTCTAAAACCCTGCACCGACGTTGGTGACGGTTTCCGAGAGGGCATTGTCGACCGTCTTGAGCACCTTCTGGTATTAGTCGATGTCCATGCTAAGCGACAAGATCTGGTCCTCCAGCACGCTGAGGAGGTTCGCCGGCTCGTTGCCCCGGGCCATCTCGGTGGCGAGCTTGGCGCGGATCAGCGACTCGCTGGCCATCTGCGCGGCAGCCTGCTTCTCGAGGCACGACTGCTGCGCGGCCTTGAGCGTGTTGAATAGCTGCTCGTTGAGCGGCGGGTGCTTGCTCTCGGCGAGGGACTTGCCGAGCTCGCCTAAGCGGCCGTCTAGGATGCCGGCTATGGCCGCGGCGGGACTCGGGACCGGGACGGGACGGTTAGCCACAAGCGATGCGTTCTGCACGATGTCTGGCCGAGACGTGGGAACAATAATTCCTCATTGGAGTCGCTGATGGGGCTGATCAGAATCGCTACCTAATACGGCTAACTGCTAATAGCGCTGGCTGACTGGTGGTCTAGACCTGAGATTAAGCCAAGGAAAGTCACGGTTGTGCAGGCGGGCATCGGGAAGCATCCGGCTCGATAATGACCTATGTATCGGCTTGAAAGCCCGTCATTCGTGCCCGAACCGTCAAGCCCGTTGAATTTGCCACGGCCGCCATCCACTTTTTATCCACCGTGCCGACAATGCTGAGCGTTCTCAGGTTGCGAGCTTGAAGAAGCTTCAAGAACCCCAAGACTTTTCTCGAAAAGAACCTCTTTTGCTCTTGAATCAGAAGCACCCTAATCCAAATCCCGTCTCTGTATTCCGGAAATCGCTCCAAGTTTGACTCAAGAAAAGCGTCGGTGTTTGTTGTCAATCTTCTCACCACCGCTGCCATCCGATCTATCTGCCCTGGGTTCGGGTATCGCACGACCCCGGTCAGTCTATCAGGCAGCTCCAATGGTGGGTCCATCCATGAGTATTCGCGAAGGGCAAGATCTGGACCGCGTTGATGTTCGCCGATGTAACCGAAGATAGTGGACGGGCGACGAAAGTTGAACTCCAGCGACTCAAGGCGGTGTGCAACGTGAGCAAGATCGTTGAGGGGCTGGATACTGAATCGCGACCCCCAGAGGGTTATTTTCCAGGCCTTTTTGAAAAAGATGGAATCGAAGTTGAGCTGGACGCGTCGGAGATGCTTGCCTGGCCCGCCGAGAATGAACTGCTTGTTCTGGCTCTGAACGCCGGGCTCGAGATACATGTTGAACCTGAAGTGCGGCCAAAAGAAGATCGAAGTCGCTTCTTTACGTATTTCTGGTTATGTCAGACGAGGTTGTTAGCGATGGGACACGGCTGGACCGAAGGCAGGTAAGGACGGGGTAGTAGATAGGTATGGCAGACATACGTTTACTTGTCAGCGTCAAGGCCAGAAAGTCGCGCCAGGGGGAACCACGTCGTGAGCGACGCAATGGATTGACCACTTCGCGTGACTGCCAGGTATCCACCACTTTCGGGCGGAGGTGGTTGTAGACCATGTTTCGGAGCTCAGCGGGGAGCATCATGAATGGAAAGGGGGCAAGCGCCGTTCCTCCGCTGCCGGTTCCTGGGCTGGTTTGACTGCTGATGGATGGGTTGGTTCCATCGCTGATAGCTAGGCTGGGTTCATCGCCAGTTCTTGGATTGGTTCCACTGCTGATGGCTGGGCTGGTCCCCTTGGTGATTGCTGGGCTGGTCCCATTGGTGGTTGCTGGGCTGGTTCCATTGACAACGGCTGGGCTGGTCACCTTGGTGGTTGCTGGGCTGGTCCCATTGGTGGTTGCTGGGCTGGTTCCATTGCCGACGGCTAGGCTGGTAGTTGGAGGATTCAATGCCATGGCAGCGGAGAAAGGAGTGTCCGATCTGATTGGGAAGATTGATGTTGTTGTAGCTGAATGCTGGGACTGAGCATGTGTCGTTGAGATGTTGGCGTTGGAGTTGGAGGCTCGGGAAACACGGGCATTCTCCTGGCACACCTTTCACTGGCGAAACTTTTGGGGACTCGTGCTCAGGGAAGGCAGGAAGCGTCAGGCACCGATTGGTAAGGTAGCTTCCCCTACTAGCCACAGGCCTAACCTTCCTCAACTTGACGCGGGGTGCCGGTGTTCTCGGATGCAGCATCGACGACCTGCGCGCGTAGCTCGGCAGGTACTGCATGTGCCAACATTGCCATGTTATGGCCCAGCCCGGGAGAGGCCGAGAGAAAGACAAAACGCCCATGCCAAAATACCAAGTGGCCTCCAGAGGCGGCCTCTGACCGCTCACTCTCAAACCCGAGCGGAAAGCACGACTCCCGCTGAATCCACCCCCAACTAGATCCACCCAGCCAGGACCGCAGGATGACGTACTGAGGCCACCCGACGTCGGGTGTGTTGTCCTGTTCCCGCGCTCGCCATTGTCCCATTTCTCTCGCCTCAGACGCCGACACAGCTCAGGCGACGATTAAAATTCACCGTTTTTGCTGATCCCCTCGAGTGACAGACGGGGGTTCGGGTCCTCTACATTTGCAGCCACTTCGGCCGCTTCCTATCTGCCTAGGTCCCAATTACGACAAGAATTCGGAAGGTGGCCCCAGTTGACCCCACCGCCCATGGCCTCAGTGGCCCCACATCACCCCTGAGACGTTTGTTAGGTAAACAAACCCTGAGCAGCAAGTGCAAAGCGTCGAATCACCCATGTCAATCCCCGCAAGGAGGCAGCAGAACTTATATCCGGTAATCTAATTTATCCGCCTCTGACAAGCGATGGAAAGACCGCCCATCATCTACCCCCAAGACTCTCCAATCCGGCTAATGTGAAATGCTACGATACCTATTGCCGCCCGAAACCCCCGTTTTTTTGACACTAGACATACCAAAAGACCCTCGACAATCTGGCATTCTTCACCTCACTCCTTCAACCAAACTTGCGCAGCATCTTCCCCAGAACCATGCACCTCCACCAATCACCAACCGCCCTCCTCTGGGCCCTCACCCTCCCCCACGCCCTCGCCGCCTCCCAGCCCTACTCCACCTGGATGACCTCCAGCTTCATCACCCATGGCGTCCCCCCCTCCAGATGGTACACCGAAGCGACTTTCTACCGCGCCGTCGAAGCCGTCGCCAACCACACTTCCCTCCCCACCTACAATTCCTTTCTCACCACCTCGGTCTCCTCCATCCTCACCCCCTCCGGCCCCCTCCTCAACTGGTCCTCCACCGACCACCAACTCGACCACATCCGCATCGGATCCACCCTCCTCTACCTGTACACCCTGACCTCCTCTCCCCTGTACCTATCCGCCCTCTCCTTCCTCCACAACGAACTCACCGCCGTCCAGAAACGCACCCCCTCCGGAGGATTCTGGCACAAAGACCCCAAGTACCCAAACCAAATGTGGCTCGACGGATTATTCATGGCCGCGCCCTTCTACGCGGGGTATACAGCCCTGTTTGAGCCGGGCAACACCACCGCGTGGGACGACATCCTGCTGCAGTTCTCGCTTGTCGAAGCGCATTGTCGGGACGCAGCGACGGGGATGCTGAGGCATGGGTACGATGAGAGTAAGCAAGCGGTGTGGGCGGATCCTGTGACGGGCGCGAGTCCGCATGTGTGGATACGTGCGCAGGGGTGGTATCTCATGGCGCTGGTGGATGTGCTGGAGTGGTTTCCGAGGGGGCACAGGGGGTATGAGATGCTAAGGGGGTGGTACTTACAGCTCGCGAAGGCGTTGAAGAGGGAGCAAGATGGGGAGAGTGGAGGGTGGTGGTTGGTCATGGATGGGGAGTA
>Ga0247780_1001305_pt1 | contig 15622 bp, 19 predicted proteins | sample UWRJL079202R5_FD_179927 | JGI IMG/M metagenome (GOLD analysis project Ga0247780, IMG submission 179927) | Plant litter microbial communities from Arlington Agricultural Research Station in Wisconsin, United States - UWRJ-L079-202R-5 | ecosystem: Environmental > Terrestrial > Plant litter >... | reverse complement strand
AATAGACAACAAGGCGCTACCTTTTAATCCTCCTTACATTAACTTACCTTTCCCCCTCCAATCCACAACCCACAAATCACAAAGCCTGTCGCCATGGCCCCACCATCCGCGCTCGTGATCGCGACACAGGCAGTGCAGCGCCTAGTCAAAGAGGAGTCCTACTACCACAAAGAGCAAGCGAGCCAGGAGGGCCGCATCAAGAAGCTTGATCAGGAGATCGCGGCAGGCGGCGCCGACCTAGACAGCAACGCCGAGTATGTTCTGAAGCAGGAGGTGCGCAATTTCTCCCGGCCATTTCGGGCACCACTTGCACAGGTGCAAGTCGTGCCAAAGACAGGTCCCCTAACTCTCGAAAAGAAAACCGCGCTGGAAGAGACCAAGAAGGTCTTTGACCCACTCAAGGAGCGCATCGTCAAGGCGGTGGGAACGCTCGAGGAGCAGATTGCCATATCTGAGAGCGACGGCGCTGCGCCAGCAGAAGAGCTGACCAAGGCCAAGGAGGCCCTCAAATCCGGGCAGAAGGTCGGCGGGTTGACGGACGAGTGAAGGCAGAACATGGTATGATTTCGCTTGCGATAGATTGCTTGGGAGCTCAGGGTCATCTTTATTTAATTCCTGGCAATTAGAATTGCAGCTGTACGCTAGCTTCCACACTGATATATTCTTTGATACAATAATCATGTCGCTAGTCATCAAGAGCTTGCTATGTTGTGTCCATCTCATCATCCTGCCCATCAATCAGAATTCGGACATCAGCCGGAGGGGGTGTCAACGGGCTGTCTGGTTCCGAATCATCCTCAACAACCGCTTCCCCTTCCTCTTTCGCCTCAACCATCTCGACATCGCCTCCTTCGGCCCCTTCATCGCCGTGAGTCTTGTCGTCTCTGTCCGGGGATGCCTCCCTACTTGGCGCCCGGCTTCCGCTCTGCGAAAAGCTTCCCCGGTGGCTGTGATGGGGTTTTAGGAATGACTGGCCGTCCTGTCCTGGAGCAGGGCTCTCGCGAGCTGGGGTTCTACCACCAAATGTAGAAAGAGGCCGGGGCGTTCCCACGCCCTCGCCGCTCTCAGCACCGCTCTTGGGAAGTAGGCCACTCTCTGGCCGAGGGGTGGCGTTCCCGCTTGCTAGACCGGGCCTCGGTGTGTGTCCCTCTCCTTCGCCCTCTCCCTCATCCATGCCTTCACGGCGCTCAACCTCCTCCTTTTCATCTCGAATCAGGCGTCTCAACCGCATGCTCTCGTCCATGATCTTGGCAAACTGGTCGCGCCTCTCATGCCACGTCACACCATATGTTTTGCTCTCTGCCTCGAGCTCTGCAATCTCCTCCTCTAGCTTTCTCAAGTTGGCTTCCTGCTCAGTCCGGGGGCGCAAGGCGGGGTTGCTGGTTATCTTATCAGCCAGCACGTCGAACTTCTTGCGTTGTTCAAGTGTCGCGCGGGCTTGGTCAAGCTGAAGGCGCAAGTGTGATGTGTTATCGCGTACCGACTGCGAGGTGCTGACAATACGTTCTCGTTCAGCGGCGTACCGGTCGCGTTCACGCTCATTAGCGGTCAACAGGAACTGCAGACGCGCGATGCTGCTATCGAAGGCGGCGAAGTCCAAGGTGATATCTTCCTTCAGCTGCGCGAGTTCTGCCGGGAGGTCACTCCCGGGTCCTGTTGGTGAGTGCGCATCTTGATCTGCCGAGACGCCATTGCTCTCGGGCGGCGGAGTAGGAGCTTGACGAGCTCTTGATACGACTAGCGAGTTCAAGGTATTGAGGCGCTTGGTGACGCGCTTGAAAGGCTTCTCTTCTATGTTAAGAAGGCGTGATTTATGCAGCTCGTTTTCTTCATCGCCATCGAGGAGGCCCCAGGACGCCATGTTCAAACGCCAAAGCCAGATGCCAGTGACGCGGCAACACGTGTCGAGGAAAGCTAGAGGACTGCAGGATGCGCACAAAGAGATTTAAGTCGATACGAATGGACGCAGTGAGTGTAAAGCAACGGAGTTGGTTTGACGGAGTGGAGATGCGCGACGAGTAGCCTTCTGCTCGGGAGCTAGGGTATATCGAACTTAGCATCCGAAGATGTTGATGGCGTTGAGAAAAGTTAGAATGAGGCTGAGATGAATTGCAGATCTGCTGGCTGGACCCTTGTTGCGCTCAAAGTTACCGTTTTTAGCGCGTGGGCGGGTGGGGTCTTGGTCATACAAGTTACAAAGGTTCAACCGACAACCAGAGTACAAAGGCAGCGCCTCCCCCCTCAACACCACTCCTCTTCGACGACATTCACTTAAGTCTCAACCATGCATCCCCCGTCACATTTCGCATACATACCCAAGAATTAACCTTGGTAACTTCCGATCGGTCTCTTTCCAACTGTGGTGGCTCCACTCCAGTCGGATCGAACCTGCCACACACAACCTTACTTATTGTTCTGTCAGCTGTTCAACAAAAGAACAATAGGTGTGAATAGAGAGCGATCCACTTTCTTCGTCACAATCCTATTGCCCTGTGGGCTATTGTGGCGCACCTGCCTCATATAGAGTTCTCTTCTCTTGATCCTTTTCCCTCCCAATCCTTCAACATGGCTTCTCAATCCGTCAACCTAGCTCCTCGTCGATCTCTCGTCGAGATGTGCATAAAGGTCGCCATCGACAACATTCAAAAAATGAATTCTCTCACCGGCGTACCGCCCCGACTGGTTTCGGATATCCTTCGAGCGGTGAAGTCAGCTCATCAGCTTCATCAATTCGAGACTCGGAGCGAAGATATCTACGACGAGACGCCGCCCCATTGGCGTCGTATCATCGCCAAAGACTTCCCCAAGCTATCCCAGGAGCACCAATGGGTCCCGAGCAACCCGAAATCCTGGTATAAGGTCTGGAAGAAGTACAAGAAGATCCAGGATGAATCAGTCGCCGCCGCAACCGAGGCCCTTGCCCAGACGTTCGCCGCTCAGCAGAAAGAGAAGGACTCGAAGCGCACTCAAGTTGTTCTTCTTGGGCAGGCCAGAATGCTCGCTTTGCCCTCGCTTGGAAAGGGCGTGCTGCGGAATGTAGGCGGCTCAAGCGGCGGTTCAACTTCACATTGGTCCTCCCAACCACCACGCCCAAAGCCCACCCCTCTCTCAAGGGTCAAAACCCAGGTCAAGGCAGAGGCCAAGCGCCTCAAGCTAGCCACGCCAACCGGAAGTCTTGTGGTTAGGCCAGGTCAGATCGCTAAAGCGCCCGACAGCATGATCCGAGACAAGCGGATCGAGAGGCAATTTGATCCTGCCTCTACCTTGGCACGGGAGCCTCGCCAGGTCGTCCGACCATTTATTGACATTGCAGAGCGGGCTCGTGATCGAGAGCGCAAGGAGCGAGAGGAACGCCTCCTGCGCATCAAGAACATCAGCAAGCCCCCGGAGAACGTGGTGAATTTTGACGACGACGATGACGAGCACGTCGACAACAGTGGCGGTGGGATGCTGGATGATCTCTTTGGCGAACTCGAAGCGAGCGCGGCGTCATCACCCTCGCCAGAGTCAAGCAGCCCGGTCCGACAAACCTCTAGGCCCCGTGGTGCTTCCCATTCGCCCGCCAAGCCGGCCTCGATTTCGCTCGGCGCTGGTATCCCCGGTACTTCCACGGCGTCAGTGCCACCTTCTCGACGCAGAGGACTTTTGTCGGCGGCCCCAGGCCTAACCAAGGTTACCAAGGTCACACGTGCTGTCACATCCCCGCCAGCCAGCACATCCCCTCCCGCCAACAATTCACCTCCTCCGGTGAAGCTTCTTCCACGGTCAGCGCCTGGACTGAGTCCAACAGCGTCGGCACCGCCAGCCTCGAATTTCCCAATCCAGAAACGGAAGCCCGTGGTCGACATATTCATGCGACCGAGAAAGCGCCCCCGGAACTAGTGGGAGCCTCTTGAGATTCCGGTTGGGGACGAAATAGGTGTAAGGAAGGAAGGGGGAAATGAGTCAACGGATTACGAAGGGATGATAGATTGTCACCAGGGAGTCTATAGATAGACCTCTTTTTCTTTAGGGATGGGGGAATATGGAGTTAGGAATGTTTGAGATACCCAGGCAATGTACTAGAGCATCGGGATGGAGAGATTTTGCCAATCATTTCTGTAAAGTACTGAGCCTTCCGAGTTTGTCATCTTGCGAACCCCCACGAGTCAAACCGGGGTGCGTTAATATGAGCATGATACTTTCAAGGGCGCAAATATCTTGTCACCTCGGTCAGTTGGTTTAATTGAGCGGCGCTTTGAAGGCGATCATGTTTAATGACGTTGTTTTCCAGGTGACAACAGTATTAGTAATCTCATGAAGGTATTCTCAACGAGCCCTCGTGTGCTGTAGCCGGCGATGGGATCCCATCATCGTGAAATTGCTCCTGACCATGCCTGTCACCGTTTCAAGGTCTCATGAAAGTGCCAGGGGTGTCAGCGGAAGCAAGAGCTCCAACACCTTATTGAGAATATTAGACAATCTAACGGCTCATCGACCCCCTCGTGAAGATGGTTGCCACTCTCCCACATTACACGCAACTGATACTTTGGGCTTGGTGGGTTGTATCACGACGCTGGAGTCTACCGGCCCCTGACATCCAACCCGTCATCATCAAGGCAGCTCTTACAGCAGAAGACATCATAACTTTGAGCCACCGGTAGATGAACCGGTTGTAAACCCCCCTCTCAACAGGGAGTAGGTCAAGGTTGCTGGACGGAAGCTGTGCTGTCTTGAGACGGAACGCCATGACTCGGAGCTACTCAATATTTACAACGGATGAAGTTTCCTCTGTCGAGATTCCAAGCTAAGGTATCTCATAGGGGCGAGTGCTAGAAATGAGTCCGGCTGATGGCTACTGGATGGTTTTGGTGTTGTACAAGGCCTGGCTGACTTGCGAAGCTGGATAACGTGGTAATAGCAACCAGCGAAATGTCATTTCTTCACCGGTAAAGTACGAAAGGATAGGTGAGGTTCCATCTCAAATGATCTGGATTCTGAATACCTAACTCCGAGATATGTCCCCAAACAGACAGCGAAATGAGACCGTAGAGCCGAGAGAGACGGCCAGGCTGCCAAGTTACCCGCACGTGGATATCGTAAAGGGCTAAATCATCAACCAGGCGGTGTTCGGCTCCCTGACATCTCCGCAGAGTTCCCCGTAGAGTATGCTGCTGCCCGAATATGGCTTCCAATGCTCTGCCGAGCGGTATCAACCCACCATACAAAATAGCAAAAGGCCGCTGAACACTCGACACCCCCTCTCACATTCATAGCTGTTCATATCCCATAACCGCCTCACCGGACGAGTGCAGCGTATACCATGGGCACGGATAATCCCTGCCCCTTCATACCATCGGTCTGAGGGCGCAAGTTTCGCTCCCTTTAGGACCTCCCTCCCCTGAGAGCCAGGACAAGATGGAGGGTGCAGCCGCCCTCGAGCTGGTAGTCGCTTGCCGTCTTGTCGTCGACCCTATGTCACAGTCAGCATCTTACTCCCCCGAGAGACCATAGACTTGGTGAAACTCACATCTGCTTCCCGCCGTAGATGAGGCGCTGCTGTGCGGGCGGGATGCCCTCCTTCTCCTCGACCTTCTCCTTGATCTGTGCGACCTGCAGAAGGGCACGTTAGTTTCTGCATTTGCGCCCGAGGGAAGTGCGCGACAGCGTGAGGAGGAAGGTTCGGTAATACCTTGTCGGTGGGCTCGACGTCGAGCTCGATCTCTCTGCCCGTCAGGGTGCGAATCCTGGAATGTGAGTCAGCGCGACGACTACAGGAGTGATTCCCCCAGCCCATAGCCCCGTTGGTTTTTCTTCCGGGACGGAACACATAAAACTAGGTGGAGGGTTCCGATGTAAAGGGCAGGTCGGTACTGACTTGAGCTGCATGCTGGGCGGTTTGGGGTCGCGAGTCTTGGTTTGTCGCGAGGAGGGGAAAAGCGCGGCGGTATCGGGACTTCGGGGAGCGTTGATGATGTGAGGACAAAAGCTCAGTCGTCTCGTAGAACAATCTGCAACAGCTGAACAATGTACCTCGATAGGCAACTTTTAGCAGACAATCATGCTCGGTGGAAGTGACGGATAGGTAGGCGGGCACGGCGGGGTAGTGGGGCACAGCGATCAAGCTCGCGTGGGGCGATGCTCTAAATCTTCCGTTGGTAGGCAAGTCTGTTGCCTGGTAGGTTGGTGGTGTGGACGTTTTTTTATGAGGCATCAGTCGAGATGGCATACCGGAACCCGCAGGACCCAGAGAGGGAAAAAAGCAGGCGGTTTGGTGATGATCAGTTGCTGGCGAATCCTATTTGTGGCCCATGCTAATAAAAAGCCAGCCCAACGTGGCTCATGTTGGCGATGTATTACTGTTGTACACTCGGCGGTCTCATAGCCGCTTCATCTTTCCCGCATACTCTAAACATACAGTGGAGATTCCATTCCTCGCCTTTCCTGCACAACCCAGCTCTCTACTTCCGCTGGTCTTGCGGCCGATCCTCAAACACATTCAGGCCGAGGCCTTCTGAATCGAGGAGAAGCCTGTTCTTGCCGCCAGCCTCTTGGAGGATGGTAGCGATGGCACGCGCATTCTCCAGCTTCTTCAGCTCCACATACGAGTGGCTCTTCTTAATGGCCTCTCCGATAAGCTCTGCGGACCGAGCCTCACCCTGCGCCTTGACAACCATAGCCTGCTTCTCCTGGCGTGCCTTGTCGACGACGAAAGCTGCCCGCTGAGCCTCTTGTTGTGCGACCTGCTTTGCTTCTACTGCTGCCGTGAACTCGGGGGAGAAGGCAAGATGCTGCATTTCGGTTAGCTGAGGCTGTCATAAAATCACAAAACATGCGGGCAGCCATACCGTGAGAGAGACATCATCCAGCAGGATGTTGAAGCGCGCAGCGCGCTTGGAAAGGTTGTCGCGGACCAGTTTGGCGACCATTTCTCTCTGGGTGATCAACTGGCTGGCATTGAACTGTGCGACGACGCTCTTGAGAACCTCGTTGACGATCGAGGGGAGCACACGCTCGTCATAGTCTGTGCCGAGTGTCCTGTAGATCTGCGGCAGTGCGGCCACCTCGGGCCTGGAGAGCACACGGCAAGTGATGTTGACCATCTGCAGGTCCTTGGTTCCGGTGAGCGATGACACCAACCGCGGCTTCGCTCGGACGTCGTAGGTAATGGGTGTCTCGAGCCAGGGGACGACAAAATGTGTGCCTACACAAGGTCTTGCATCAGTACCTCGCTGTTGACCTGCTCCCGGGATGCCCGGCTGGGCCAGACGTACCTTCAGTGTAGATCTCCTTGCTCACACCGCTTAGCCTCTTGTACTTGATTGCTCTATGTCCACCATCGACGTTGAAAAGGGCGTTCTGGAAGACAATTCCGCCGCCAACGAGGACGAGCAGGCCGAAAGCGCCAGCACCGAAGCCTTTGGGGGGACCGCCCTTCGGGAAGCCGCCGCCGCCGCCGCTGCGGGCCACTTGCTGCATCTTATTCACATACTCCTGAAAGGGGTTTCGGTTCGACATGTTGAAGATTGTGTAGCGGGCGGCCGCTCTGATTGATTCGGTCGACGGTGTGTAGGAGCTTGCAGCTTGAGCTTTCTTCGAGCTTCAAGTTCGTGTGGATCCGGATTGCGTCTGGGCGCACGGGCCCGCGCAAATTGAGATGCTTCAAGAAGCACGTCACGTGGTCCCATCCAAGCCCATCAGCGTGGAGACTGAGAGAGCAAAGCATACCTGCTGAATTTATTTGACCTGCCTCATTTTTGAGAAGCATAGCTTCATTTACCAAGCCCTTATTAAGTCCGACGTGTGTTTCTCGAAGGCGCATTTTGGTATTTGGGGGTCTCCCGCAACCCCTTTTGATGTTGTTTTTACTTCTCAGTTGGGATTGTTGGAGCAGAATCTCCAGCACGAACCCAGCCCGCCCCTTGGGTCAACTCTCATCCCCATTATTCAAGACTACCGAGATGTAGTTTTGCGCTCGAACATTCCAGTTCAAAAAGAACATCCTGTCCAATGACAGAACCGATTTCCCATCTCCAGGTTTTCCGAAGATGTTGTGTCGACCGGCGAGCATAGCAGGCAAGCAACACAGTGGACGCAGTGGAAGTTCCCGAGTCACCAACAGCCCACCTTCCATGGAGATGCGCGAAGTGCACGATGCAGTCAGACCCTCATCACATCAGGCTTGGAGCATGCAATAGCATTGACCGCTTCCACCTTGTAGGGCTCTGGCGTTATTATCATATGTCTTAATGCCTGCGCGTTATTGCTTCGTGAGTGGTCGCCGGTGGTCGCCGGTTCGATTCGCCGACAGCTGCTCGCCAGTGATCTCAGAGCAACTGTCCGTGCCGTGCACCCCCTGGGTAGGAAGGGAGGTGGCGGGTTGATGCGTGCTATGAGGGGGTCGCCGAAAGCACACGGTACGCGAAAGCGGGCAGAGGCCTCGGGAACTGATAGCAGGAGGGGTCGCCGAGATTCCCGTCGCGTCTCGGGAGGTTGGTCCCCGGAGCTCCACAAGATCGCGAAGGGCTTCAAAACGCCGATGTGGTCTGCGTGGTGGCGCCGGCACGAGCCAATCGTTGCCCCCGTATGCACGCCTAAGCAGTTTGCCCCAGCATATCAACCCGCTAGATCAGGTACCCGTACCTAGGTACTAAGTGCTATGATTGACAGCCGGGGACACATCCCTTAGAACTGCACCATCCCCAACACCAACTCTCAAACACCACGCCTCACCATCTTCACCCTCTCGCGCAAGCCAGTCATGCGTAACTTCATCCGGAGCCTCAGATCCAACAGGAGCCGCCGTGCCGAGGATTCGGCCGAGGATTCAGACGGCGACTACTTCCCCACATTTAGTGTCACAATCCCGGACGCGGACCGGGACCCGGGATTCCCGATCGGCGTGCCCTCCAAATTTGATCCGGAAGGCAACGTGCAGCCCTTCAGTGGAAACACAATCATCGCCCATCTATCGCCCGAAAGCGAGCTGTACGCCTCACTTCTCGGGCTCCATGCCAAGCTGGCGGCGAGCCCTCTCGCGTCAACGTTCGCTTTGCTTCCCCCCGAGAGTTGGCATATGACCATCTTTGGTATGTGTAACTCACACTGTTGATTCCAACTGCCCCTATATACGGTCCACTTGGCGGCGTCGGTGCCCATCTATATCCAACAGCTAACACCCACCAAAGAGGGCGTATGCGATAGCGTACGTGCACCTGGCCACTGGCCGCGCGACCTACCTCGTGATGCGACCCTTGCGCAGTGCACATCACACTTTGTCTCCAAACTGGAGCATTTCGAACTCAGCCCGGCAGAGCAGCCACCATACCAGCTTGCAGCAACGGGATTCTCCTCGTTCGCAGTCGGGATCGGCATCCGGCTGAGCATGCGGAGCGGCGAAGAGGAGGCTCGGTTACGCAAGCTCCGGGACCGGCTGGCCGAGACGCTACAGATCAAACACTCGCAGCACAAATACTACGAACTGCATCTGAGCATGGCCTATTTCCTGCGGTATCTGGACAAGGAGCAGAAGGCGCAGATGAATGCGTTGCTCAAGTCGCATTTTGAGACGATGCCCAAGCTGTTTGAGCTCGGGGCTCCCGAGTTTTGCACATTCGAGGATATGTTCAAGTTTGATAGGATGTTTTATCTGAAATAGCGAATGCGAGGGCCAGTTGGTATAGGGGTGTCGACTTGTAATGTATATGTATACGCAGCATTTTGAAGAGACGGGAAGTTGCAGCAATAAGGTTTCCAAATTTGATCTTTTGGACCAGAATTTCCCTGCATTACTAGACGTAATGAACTGTAGGTTCTGAGCAGGTAAGATTTGGGCTCGTAGAGCAAGGCGCAACTTGTTGGCTAGCGGACTGTCTCACTTACAACACGCCCACTCTGCTGCCAAGAAAGATGGTCTATTCGGCAGGCTCGGTGTGGTTTCGGCCCATTGGCAGGGCTGTTGATCACAGTCGGAAGATCCGGAGAGGCCCACCATGACACAGAGAAGGCTTGTTATAACATATGGAAGGCCTCTTACAATGCCGGTATCAGAGCCTCAACAGAGGTTTTCTATGATAGAATTGACTGCTGTCAAGTATCGAAGTGTCTATCACGATGTAAGTAAGGCCTGGAATCATATGAGAAAGACGTTGCTCCTTGGACAACAGGTATCTGTAGACGGATGGGACGTCTGGTCGCACGGAGCAGGGCGTCCGTTCTTTTCGCTAGGTTCCTCCTACAATACTAACGAACAGTCCTGCTCCTATTCGAATCACCTGTTGAGATCACTTGATCGGTTGCCTCTGCTCGCTTTTTCGCTGGCGTTTTGCCCGCCGGGGAGCCCCGTGAAGAGCCCGGAGGGCCTCTACTAGTGATTCCATATGCTCATTAGTGAGACAGACGCATGGGTACAAGGGGGGCCGATAGAAGCGGCCGCGGGACCGGGCCGTGGCCGTTTCTTTCGAGGCATCAGGAAGCATCGCAGCCAACGATTTCCATATGTGGGTAAGAAGACAATCGAACGCCCTGAGACTCATTGGCTCAGCCACGATGGTGTAAATGAAAGCATGGTCGGATTGATGGGGGCCCCGCTGATGGACTTTGGCCGCGTGGAGGCGGCCGGTTCGGGCTCTGCTAGTAATCCCAGACTGCCTTCTTAGGGAAAGGGTTGCATGTCTTGAGGTTTGAATCCCCAGTTGTGAAAATCGATTGGATGTGGTGAGCCCTTTCCAGAGACTGCCTGGCTCGGCCTCGTTCATGTAGCCTCGTCGATTGAAGGATAGCGTAGAATGGCGACTCACCTTACACCCCGGACAGCAAGCACCCGAGACGAGGAAGAAAGCCTCAAACTTTGTGGCGTCGTCGGGCAACGAAGCACATTGGCGAGCCAAACTGTCGGGATACACCAACCCAATCACGATGCGACTTTTAAGCGCCAAACGCGCATACGATGCACCCCAAACTCCAGCAATCGATGAATCGTGCTCCAGGGACGCGATAGACGCGTTTGAGTATGGACAAATATTGGGGGCGACTGATTCCCGGAAGCCTGGAGTACATCGCCGGAGGATGTGTCGTGTGAGAAGGGCGAGCCCCCGAAAGAATAGAGAACTAGAGACTCAACTCTCCCGATCGGAGCGGATGCCAACTGGCCGATGGGAAACCTCCCGTATCGCACGCCGTCAATCTCCGCACGCGATGCCATCAAGCTTCTGGAAACCTAGTCTGAAGCTTTCTTAATGGTGAGAACTGATGTCAGGACGGCATGGCAGGTCGTGGCGGCCCTTGGGTCGACACTGCCGCCATGGCCGCGGACGTGGGCCCGGATTCAGGGCTCCCCTGCAAATAGCTGAGAGCTCAAGCTCCCAGTGAATTTCCCAGAAGCTATATATCGACACATGTTCCATATCATGTCCCAAAGTTGAAGCTATTCATTGTCTCAGTTGAAGAATAATACCCAATTTCTTGACAATACCCCGCGGAACCGCCAAAACGTGCCACTTGACATTATCACTAGTTACCCGATTGGTAAGTCGTCCCTTGCAGAAGTCGACTGAATAATGGCTAACATCAGGCGCAGTCACCAATCATGACAAAGGAAATGGAAGACGCAGTGATTTCCAGATCACTCACCATCCTCACCCGTTCCAGCGAAGGCAAAGGAAGCCATGGCAACGTTGTTCGACGACCCTCGCAACTCTCCGTAGCGGAAGAAATTACGTCAGGAGCTCCGAGCCCAGCATCAACCAAAAGACAAGCATCGCAGGCTTCCACACCTCCTCAGGATGATGAGTCGCCCAGCCATGGCGATATTTTCAGCGGAATTGGGTGCCACTTCACCAACATTCCGCCGCCCAGGGCTTCGTTGTTGATAGTGGAGAGCGAAAGCGAATCGGTTGCCTCGACGGCTACGGAGTCTCGTAGTTCTCAGACTCCTGAAGTCGATGAGAAAGAGGATTTCCTGATCACCCCCAAAGCCGACAAGCATGCCTGGATCCAGGGACCACTTGTAACACCGACACGCATGTCGACAAGAGGTTGTATTGTTGTCCAACCAAGCCCACCGACTCAGACAAATTTCTTAGCAACTCCAACCTCGCCTCCACGTGCCAAACGAGGTGCGAGTCCGCCGTCTGCTCCTCGGCCGACCAAACGGTCCAGGTTTGAAGCACAAGAAGCGTTGGGGAGTTTTCAGCTGGATGACGACTGGAGGAACCCACTTGGGCCTAGGCCGCGCCAAGTTGCCAACGCAAAACACCTTACAACTGAGCTTACCGCGGCAAGTCTCTCGGACACTGTATCACAAGCCCCCAGCGACCTTGAAACGCGCTCGCGGGAGCAGAGTGAAGGTGACGGAGACGGTGGTGAGTATTAACGCTCCTGGTGTAAAACTCATTCTCACTCACCACGAGCAGACAAGATCCGCCGAGTCAGGTCGTTGTCGGATTTAGAGAGCCCGATCAAGATCCGAAGCAGCAGCTTACCCATTTCTCATTCGTCAACCCAAGTCCATTCGGATCAAGGGCATATTGCGCTCGAGATTGAGTGGTTCACTGAGGCAGAAATTGAAGCACAGCTATCCGACCTTCTGGCTTCATATCGTGACTTCTACCTCGAGACGTACGGCGATGCGGATAACGCGCGAATAGCACGACAGACATTCAAGGCAGTCTTTGAGGACCGCCTGAATGCCCCAGAGGATGAAGCGCTGCTCCTGCAAGAAGAAGAGGAAGACATCATGGATCTCTTCATGACGTGGGTCAACGAAATGGAAATCCCGCCTACTGCGCGAACCGAGACCTTCCCTGACATCCAGACATGCATGGGCCGGGTAGCCCAGCTAGGAGCCGCACCAGCTTTGGCTGGAATGGATGCTAGCTGGCAGTTCGTCCGGAAGATCACGTACGTCTAGCTCTAGATGAGACGACTGGGAGCCAGGGAGCCGAATTGCTGACAGTTTTCAGGTTGTTGATGGACGAATGGCCTCCTCGCATCGACGATGAACTTCCAATCGTTCGGGGAGTTGCCTCTCCGACCCGACTCCCTGATGGTGCTGTGACATGGGACTTTGAGAAGGTCTTTTGCGGCGTTTGAGCGCGGAGGATTGATTGGCGATGGGATTAGACAGATGTGTCTCTTGAAGACGAGAATGGTGTGTTTTGTTTTTTTTGTGAGTTGCAGCTTTGCGCGGTGGCAGCAGTTGAATACCTAGGACTTGGAAGGCATTGGCGTTGAAATGTATTTTCGGGTAACGATTTGGTTGATGAGTGTGGATCTCTGACCCCAGGAACGAATGTTGTTGCCGTTGGTGATGGGATGAAAGATGGTCAGAGCTTCAATTGGTTTCGGGATTCCCCGGAAACTGGAGCTTGGTTTGGAGGTAAGCATCCGGACAGCAGTTCCATCTGCTGGAACACGGATGCAAGCGGGCGATTGTAAGTTATTGCAGCTATTTAGAGCTTAAAAGACTAGTAGAGAAAGTTCCGTATCCAGCAATGGGTAGAAGTGCATGCAGCTGCCTCTGTAACTTGTCATGTTTTGGCGTGCTCGAGCCATACGTGGGGATGCTCGGGAACGGTAACTGGAGTGCGCAAAATTCTCGGCTGAGTTTGATTGGGTACGGGTCGAGCTTGGACTCCACCCTCCGCTCCTCGACCAAGGCCAACGAACCCTTCCTCGACAATTTTCCTCACGTTTGGACCTCTAAACTTCATCAACCTCCGTCTTAATCTCCCCTCCACGCAGTTGCAATTCGTTGCAATTGTTTTCCTTCTACTCCAGACACACTCCGATACCTCCCAAGATGTTCCGGAACGCCCTTAGACAGAGCACGCGCGCCGTGGGCGCCCTCTCTGCGTCCAGCAGAGTCGCTGTGGTGAGTCCGACTACGCCCGCCCGACCCGAACTCAATTCCGTCGCACCCCGTCCGAAATCATCCTCAATGGCATCTCGAGTCGTTCTTCAAGCTCAATTGAGCTTTTTGCTGGCGACTCGAGGCTGTTTGGCGGCCGCCTACAGCTTGGTCGGGAGCTGTCGAATTTTGCTCATGTTTTGGCGCTGGCTCTCGGGGTTTCGGCTAACCAAGTTGTCTGCAGCGAAATGCCGCACCCACCGTTTCCGCCCTCCAGAGCCGCACATACGCCGAAGCGAAGGCATCGCCTACCGAGGTGTCATCCATTCTCGAGCAGAGGATCCGTGGTGTCCAGGAGGAGAACAACCTCGCTGAGACCGGCCGCGTCCTATCCGTTGGGTACGTGGCGCTCCGTTTTGGGAAATGCTTGGCAACGAAGGGAGGGAGCTCTTGCATCGACAACAACATTATACGACTACAAGAAAACGCCAATTGAGCAGCAGATGGACTGGTTTTTCTCAAGCGGATAAAGATGCTAACGTTGATGTCTCCAAAGTGATGGTATCGCCCGCGTGCACGGCATGGCCAATGTCCAGGCCGAGGAGCTTGTCGAGTACGTTGGCCCAACCTCTTCGTGACGCTTATACATCGCGACTGACACACTACAGGTTCGCCTCCGGCGTCAAGGGCATGTGCATGAACCTCGAGGCCGGCCAGGTCGGTGTCGTGCTTTTCGGCTCTGATCGTCTCGTCAAGGAGGGTGAGACCGTCAAGCGTACCGGTGAAATTGTGAGAACTCAGTGTTCAAGCATGCTGTTAACAATCTGCTAACTATGAACAGGTGGATGTCCCCGTCGGCCCCGAGCTGCTCGGACGTGTCGTCGATGCCCTCGGCAACCCCATTGACGGCAAGGGTCCTCTCAATACCAAGTTGAAGAGCCGTGCTCAGCTGAAGGCCCCCGGCATTCTGCCTCGCCGCTCCGTCAACCAGCCCGTACAGACTGGCCTCAAGTCTGTCGATGCCATGGTTCCCATCGGTCGTGGTCAGCGTGAGTTGATCATTGGTGATCGTCAGACCGGCAAGACCGCTGTTGCTCTGGATGCCATTCTTAACCAGAAGCGCTGGAACAGCACCAACGACGAGACCAAGAAGCTCTACTGCATCTACGTCGCCATAGGACAGAAACGGTCGACGGTGGCTCAACTCGTCAAGACTCTCGAGGAGAACGACGCGATGAAGTACAGCGTAGTAGTGTTAGTCTCCGTCTTTTATCACCCCTTTTGGTCTTTCCTGGCCGCCCTGGATGTCTCGGGGGAGAGCAATCACGCCTGAGACATTCCTCTACCCCAAAACAACCTTGAGACGAAATAGCTAACTTTTGGTTTCTAACAGAGCCGCAACTGCGTCTGAGGCTGCCCCGCTTCAGTATATTGCCCCCTTCACGGGTACTGGTATGTCAAACCACTGTCCTTCAACGTCCCTTGTGGTATTCTTATGGCCTCCCTTGATGTCTCATGGGAGGCAAGCCACGCCTGATACATTTCCCCCGAGGCATTTCCCCACCCCCAACGAGCCCGAAAGAGGACAATCTACGCCAGCTCCTCCTCCCTGATGCCTCGAAAAATGCCCTCGCGGCATCAACGAGCACAAATTATGGCAGTGGCGTTCCCTTTTACGCCTGAGAAAATTCCCGCGAGGCTCAATGAGGATAAACAACACCAATGTTGCCCCCCCCCCCCACCCCCCCCCCCCCCCACCCACACACACAAACCCCACAGCCCCTAGACACAAAC
>Ga0247780_1001304_pt1 | contig 15633 bp, 8 predicted proteins | sample UWRJL079202R5_FD_179927 | JGI IMG/M metagenome (GOLD analysis project Ga0247780, IMG submission 179927) | Plant litter microbial communities from Arlington Agricultural Research Station in Wisconsin, United States - UWRJ-L079-202R-5 | ecosystem: Environmental > Terrestrial > Plant litter >... | reverse complement strand
GACTGCCACGACAAACGCGACCGTTGTGCCCGTGGAAAATGCGGGTCAGAGACCTGACCCTGCACAACCCAGTCCACACGTGGACGGAGAGGACCGAGGACGGCGGGAGCCATCGTCACGACCCGAGACGCCGGAGCTTCCAGGAAGGACTATTCGTTTCCCCGATGAGTTGCTACTTGGAACAGCCAACCCCTTAGGAGAATAAAACGACGCAATTGCTAGGCGCGGCCTTTGGCTCGCTACACGAGGTGTGCAAGAAATGTGCCGCCTACCCACCAACCAGGAACCACAGCCAGGAACACACCGAGAGAGCCTCGATTTAGCCGGCACAGGGAGCGGGCGGCATCGGAGCAGCCAGTCGGCCTCCAACAAATAATTACCTGATGTCCCAGGGAGGGTGGCTTATTTTTAACGATGTGTTTATTCCCTGCGGTGCATATAGATAGCCTTTTTGCCACGCGTTGAAGGTGTAACGGCGGCTTTCAGTGGGTGGGTCGCGATGGCGTTGGTGGAGATACAGTCGGAAGGATCATTAGGACTCGAGGCGTTAACGTCAGTCCGCGCAAAGAATGACGAATCTGTATCTTATCTTACCGAGGAGTCACGTTTGGGTGTTAATGTGTGCATCGGTCTGTCATGGGCGAGGGTTCAAGTGATGTCGGGTACGGACGGGAGAACTGCACCAGTAGAGACCGATTCCGCAGCTCCCGTCGGCTGTGCCCCTGGCTGACGTGCGTGGTGAGGGTGTGAAGCTGTGGCCAACGCCTGTAGATCCTGCTTCGACTCAAGGCCTAGTTATGCTCCCGTTATCTGCAAGGTGCCTGGTAGAGAGGCCTTTCCCGAGCCTCCTCTTTCCGCGAACGCATCCTCTTTGCACATCCGCATATTCCCGCCTTGGGGGATGCGTGCGGGGGCTATTGATCGAGCCGTCAGCATTTCGGCCCGTCCTACGGCCGGCCGAAAAAAGCCAATTGAGCGTAACTCATTGATACTAGAGCGAGAACGACGGTATGCATCTGCTTTCCATGCCTGTCGATTTTTTCGATGGCTTTGGGATGACTTTAGGTTTAAGTGACAAATGCTAGACCTGCGCAGAAACTGAACTTTCATCCAAAAAAAAGTCAACCCCGCAAAAGGCTCTGGCAGGCTGGTAACGTTTTTTTGTTACCGAATATAAAACGGCTTGCTAGAATGACACCTCGTCCAACATTTTTAGGATTCCCTCATTCTTGCGCGCGTCAATTGACAAGACAGGCACTCATCACTCATGCGAGCTAGCAATCACTAGCAGGTCACTTGGGATGCTCGAGGACTAAAACCGGATCGTCCTCTAGCGAGCAAACGGGGTTGGCCAAGGCTCCAGCTCCACTCTGCTACAACTGGCAACTGGCACATACTAGCCCGTTGACGCATTCGAATCGTTTCGGTGTCTGCTCGTCGTCAGCTCGACCTGGACAGTTCGCCCTGACACCTCACCAACTATTGTTCACCGGCCAAGCGAGGCAGGATCGACTGTTGAACAAACCCCCGATATCCGGGTAATACAGCCTATCGGTCCATCGCTAGCCAGCCAATTGACATCACCCTCTCACCGCCGCACCGCAAACCCCTGGTCGTTTTCGATCCCCGACCCTCACCTTGCCATAACCACATCTTCAACTGGAAGTGGGACGTTATTTCGATCTTTTCATCTCGGTCTTCGCAGCGTTTGTCGATTTCAGTAAACGGCTTGTCTTTTCGCCGACCCGCCCTTGGCAGCTCTCACCCCGACTTGGCCGACCTCGCGCCTTCCCAGCGTCCGATATACCAGGTTTCCAGTGACCCCACAGGACTCGACACACGCGACGGGCGCCACGACAGGCTGGTCCCTATACACTGAACACGATCGTCCCGATCAGCGAGCAGTATCAAGCGCCATCTCTTCGAGCCCGCGACCCCAGGGGCATCCATCACCCCCAAGTTTCGCCGGCCGCGATGGCCCAGGTCGACGCGATGGCGGGCGACGAAATGCCGGACATGTTCAACGAGTTCCACAACTACGACTCTTACGACACCTATAACTCTGAGTTCATTATGGATCCCAGTTCCGACGCCCAACAAGAGGATTTTGATCTTCTGGGCCATGTGCCTCACGGCACGCCTGAGCACCTCCTAGCTCAGGACTCCCCGTCGATCGCCTTTCTCGTCCCAGATCCAACACAGACGAGCCCCATCAGTTCTGGGGACTCGCAATCTGATTCGTCTTCCAAACAGGCAAGGAGGAGCAATTCGTCGCATACCAGTGTTCATGGCGGCGACAATATGGTGGCAAGCGACCTGCCAGAAGTCAAGATGGAGTGGCTTTCCGAACTCGACACTAATTCGCCTTATGGCACAGGCGGTACCGGCGACGGCACCGTCAGCCCCAAAAACATACAACGCGTAACGGGTTACGAGGGTTTCTCGCCAGAGCTCATGGTCAACGGGATAAGCAGTCCAGTGAACCCGTTCATTGGAATAGGAGCCCAACAACAACAGAACCGAGATGGGCAGAATATCGTGGCGAGCGGCGCGACGTCAGTAGCTCGAAATCCTTATGTAGGCTATCCGTCTGGAAGTTTCAACTTCGGTCAGCCTCAGCCCCTCGACACCAGCACGGCAAACACTTCACGCGATGTGTCTCCTTGCATGGTGATGGGAAATACCTGCTCCCCAACCACACAGCAACCTCCTGTTTTCGATTTCCAGATGCCGCACAGTTTTTACCCAGCGGATTTGTTTTCTACACGCCCAACGTATCCCATCTCCGCCTCCCAGGATCTTACTCCGCGACAGATGGTGCTTACCATCGGTAATATCCCTTCCAAGTCTAGGGTTGAAACGCAAATAAAGCTCAGGCTCAACTTGTCGCATTTGCCGGATGGAGCTACGAAACTTCACCTTCCTACGCACACGATAAGCAAACCCAAACTGCTTGAGAAACCGACTCCTGAGCCATCGCCAGATATGCTTGAATTACATACGGTTGTCGTATGTACCAGCGCACTGATCAAAGATGGCAAACAAACAGAAGTGCTGCGCCGGGCTTGTGCAGCCGCTGAGCGCGGTAGGCCATCTTCGACACTGGAAAGGGGTAATGGCACCCAGCAGATTTCCCCGCAGGATGGGGGCGATGTCCAGATCTGCTCAGGCTGTGTCACTCGCGAGAGGAAGCGAGCAGGGCGCAAAAAGAAAAGCAAGGTAGAAGATGAATCATTCTGGCTACAAGATGAGGACCGGAGAATCATCGTTTTCAACACTCAGGAGATCAAAGAGTGGGGGGTACTCGCACCACTATCACTACCTAACCCTGATCCTGGACAGAGGCTGTACCAAAAGCGAGCCCAGCAAGGCCAGAGTTATACAGTGGAGTTGCCCATGAGAATCGCATGTTATTGCCGCCATCACACCGAGAAGATGGGATTCCAAGTTATATTCACCCTGACGGACTGGAAGTTCAAGGTCGTTGCCCAAGGAATATCGGAATCGATCATGATCACCGACGACCACAAGACCCCTCCGGTTCCGGGCAGTGAGCTAAGCCCCGGGACGAAAAAGAGCTCACTTTCCAAGCGGGCCTTGTCTGCCACGGCTCTTGGTCCAGTGACACCAGCGGAGCAGTCTCAACCCGGCACTGCATTCTCGACTCCCCCAAATACATCTCAACCGACATCACCGTTGAGCTTCGAAATAGGTCCTTCGGCGAAGAAGCGCAAATCAAGCGGCTCGACCAGAATCACAACGGGGCTGACAATGACACCGTGCGATACACCTCAGCAGTGCGGCCCACAATTGCCCTGTTCAAACATGGCCTCTGCCTCTACTTCGCCGACAGCGCTGAACTTGGTGTACCCTCCAGGTCCTGCACGGCACATGTTCAACATGGGCGGCATTGGTCCCTTAGGGGGAACACCAATGCCCTATCCCAGCGGCTCACCGATATTAGGCGGTGGCCAACAGCAAATGCTTTCCCTTTCAAACACCAGCCCGCTGCCGATTTCCGGGGACTTGGATGTGGCGTTATACTCCGCCCCGGGCTCCAGACGCCAGAGTCGTGCACCCAGCCCAAATGCTTCGAGAGCTACGCCCGAGTCGATCGGTCAGGACTTCGAGTACGGCTTGGATGGGGCGCCACTAGTTCATCGCTCTCGTCATGGGGACTACTCTTTGTCACCTCGCGAGTTGGGTCAAAGCCAGGCTCGGGTTGTCGAGACGACTCGGTCCCAGGCGGTAGTTGAGCCCCCTCACCCAGCAGTTAGTGCCGGGTTTGTGGGACAGCCTTTGCAGACCGCCGCTGCACAACCGCACCCCACGATCCACAGGGTAATCCCTCACCAAGGATCAAAGTCTGGCGGGATGGAGGTCACAGTCTTGGGGTCTGGCTTTCACAATGGCTTAGATGTCATGTTTGGAGTCACCCAGGCCCTGACAACTACGTTCTGGGGAACTACGTCTCTAGTGTGCTTGGTTCCACCGTCTTCTCACGCCCGTACTGTGAACGTCACACTCAAGCAACAGCCACTCCCCTTCCAGCAACAGCACGCCTCCAAGACCTTCACATATCTTGACGATGAGGACGAGCAGCTGATGCGAACTGCACTTACCGTCCTCGGGCACAAGATGAGTGGCCGAATGGATGCTCCACGTGAGATAGCACTCAGGTTGATTCAAAATAGAGGCGACTGGCGAGGTGCCAACACTGAATCAAACACCGGGCCCGCTGGCAACTCTCGCACGATGGATTCGAATCTCGAGCCCCATCTGATGAATGTGCTGCGGCTAATCCGCGAGGATAAAGGCCCACATACAGCGAAGCTCAACCTCAGGAGGTCAACAGGCCAGGCAATGTTGCACCTTGGCTCTTCGTTAGGCTTGTACCGATTCGTCGCAGAGCTTCTACGTCTCCAAGCGAATATCGACCTGCGTGACAGGGGAGGTTATACACCATTGCACCTGGCGGCCCTGAATGGTCATCACAAGGTTGTGCAGCTACTGGTCTCTCAGGGTGCGGATCCCACAATACGAACCCTATCCGGGCTGACGGCCGCCGATGTCACACGGTCTGAGAATGTTATCCGAGCCTTGCGCCCCGCTGAGCAACATACAAGGTCCCGGAGCATGGGATCAATGAGGAGCGTTAATTGCAGTGCCGTCAGTCTTCAGTCTCTAGCGGATCCGATGTTCGGGCTTCCTCCACGCAACCCGAGTGGTGAGCTTGGGTCCGACGAGGAAAGCTTGGAGTACTCATCAGTTCCTGAATCCGGAGAGGAGAGCTTGAGCGACGACGACGACGACAATCAATTTCTTACTATGCGAAGGCGAAGCAGCAGCATGCGTGAAACTGACATTGACGATGCTCGGTATGGACGCCTTGGCTCACCAGCAGCTACCATGGCAGCAGTTAGGGACCAATTCGCTGCCCCGCTCCAGCAACTGCAACATACCTTGCGTCAACTACAACAACTTCCGTATGTGCCGCAAATACCCAACCTGCCCCCGCTCCCGGACCAGGCAGCAATTCAGCGCCTTGCGGCGATGATGTCTGCAACTATGATGTCAGCCATTAGCGGATCGAAGTCTGCATCGGCAGGAGACCAGCTACCAGCAAGAGAGGGTGGAAATCGCTGGTGGGATAGGCTGGGAAGCTTGGCACCGCCTCCCTCCTACAATGAGATTTACCCAGACCAGGGCCGTGATGTGCACGAGACAAAAGAAGCGTCGGCCGCTCGGGCAGCACTTGAGGCGGAGGGTGACGCCAAATGTGCTGCGCTGTTCGACAACCAACAGGCCAATTCCGAGAGCAGCACCACCTCATTATTGCTGCTGTCGACAACAGATGACGACGCTGAGGCAGTTGGCGATCATGATCTGCCGGCGTTGCTGCAGATTGGCCGAAAGAATGCAATCACTAAGGAACAGCAAGAAAACCTACGGCGAGCGCACGCTGAGAAACTCAAGAGGCTGAGTCGAGATCGGAATTTGTTTTTCATCTGGGTATATCTCTTCATCTACCGACACCTATCATCCGTGCAGAGTACTGACATTGTGGCTCTAGATTCCTCTATTGGTGATCGTTATGTTTGCCATGCTCTATAATAGGATTCCGGTGCTGTTCTCAACCGCCAAGGAGACTTTCTGGACGGCTTTGAACAATGCGCAAGATGAACTGCAGCAAGTTCTGAGACCGGCAGTGGCTCAAACTGCTCAGGGCAGAATTATTGCCGAGCTTTGATGTCCTCGGATTATGTTGATGAAAGTCGTCTCTACTGTCGGCCTCAGGGCCCATATATTGGTCGAACGCAGCCAAACGCAAGGCCAGCTACGCTTGGCAAAGCATATAGGGGATAATTCTGGCCAGGAATTGGTATGATAGGGAAGGGAGGCTATAATTGTGTTGAGTCAAACGCAGCCATTGTTTTCGGGATATCAATGGCGAATGGGATAACGGGCAACAGTGGGCCGGCGGCGTAAAGGAAAGTGGTTCGTCTTGGCTGTGATGTCTGTTTCCCGGAGTTAGGAGCGCCTCACTTTTTGTGCTTGCGTCTGAGGGTGGAATGGATGAAGAGGGTGGTTTGTTTAGTGTGCCTGATCGCGCAGACAAGCGAGGAAGGAGTTGAGGGGCAAGAAGTTGATCTTCTGAAATGCAACTCTATCCGCATTGGACAGATGTATATGTTGTTATCTTATATTATAGAAGCCGAGAGGCTGGGACGTTTCAGTAGCGAGCGAGATGGATGCTATGTAGGGGAAAACATGCGCAGTACCTCATTTCTCCGATTTCTGAATTGTTATCTAACGGGTCATACTGGCTAGCGCACAACAAGCATCTAACGCAGGTCGTCCGTCAAGCCCAACGCCGCCGAAATTACCCAACGGCATATCGAAAACATAGCACACACGGAGTCATCTAGTTCAGTCAAATATATCACCCCGTTATTGCATCAAGGCCATCGAGTTATTCATACAATGTAAATACAGTCAAGATACATTATCTCTATGGCGAGATGTAAAAAAAAAAACCGCATTTGCCTTTCCGTCTCGTGCCGGCCTTTCGTTCGTCATGTCATGGTTCATTCGTGAGAAGAATCGTCCGTTTCCTTTTGTGTGTACCTCTTCCTGATGTGCGTGCGTGCCGTGGTCCGCCACGACATCTCTGTTCTGTCTGTCTGTCTGTCTCCCTCCAAGGAAGACGACGACAAAAGCTGAACAGATCGCCAACATGTACTCCGTATCCGTCCCGTCCCTACAATATTTCCATTCCAAAGGCGGAAGAAGTAGAGAAAGAAAGAAGAAAAAAAATGAAATGAAAACAGAAAGTAAAGTCGCCGACATAACATCATAACCATCAACATGAACATGGACATGGCAGACATGGTATCGAACATCAAATAGGATGGATGGGTGAAGATCACCACACCCGCACAACGTTCTCCACGTCCTCGCCCACGCCCGAGTCTCTCGTACCCTCCATCTTGACGTCATCCTTATCAACTCTGCCGAAAACTGAGAAGCCCGCGGGAATCCTTGGAACACCTGGAATGCCGCGGTTCGCATCTGGCACCACGGATAGCGGTTCGCCAAGGCGCCTCCGTTGCGGGTAGTGAAAGCTGGGTGGCGCAAGTGCGGTGGTAGGCCGCTCCATTGACATGCGTTCCGGGGAGCGAGAGCGCCGCTCAGGCGAGTCGACGAGCATAGCATCGTCGACGAGAGGAATCGCGAAGACGGGCGCGGAGGCGGTTACAGGGTTCATGCTGAGGGGGTTTGGGGTTAAGTTGCGGCGGGGCGCCGGGATAGGAACCGTGGCGGGTGAGCGCGGGCGGCGCCGGGCGATGTTGAGGGGACCCAGGCTGATGCCCATGGACAGACCGCGGCCCCGGGTGCTACGCGGGGGATATTTGGACTTGGTGAGCTTGGTCGGAGTTCGTGGGGTAGGGGCCGCGGCCTCTGTGTCGGTCGACACGGTGGACATGACGCTGGCTACTGTGGGCGCATTTGATGAAGTGGATGGGCGCCCTTTAAACGGGTTGATGACACTAGGAGTAGGGCCAGTCAAGTCCGTAGAGATGCGGGAGGCGGAACGGCGTAGTTTCTTGACAAGTTTGCGAGCGCCTGTCTCGCCGCTGCTAGTGGTACTATCGCTGTCCCTGTCAAAAGGCGCGGGCCCGCGCTTGGTACCGCGCTGAGGAGACGATGTAGCCTCATCCGTTCCCGTAGTCGGCCGCCGTGGCGGTGGAGGAGGGCATATGGAGCTGGGAAGTTCAGCAGGTGTTGGAACCTTGGTGACCGAATAAGGTATAGCCGAGAAGGAGACTGGCGGACGCTTGCGCAACGAGGCTTGCTTGTGTGAGGCGAAACTCATAGGTGGGGCGAGGGGAGGAGGTCCCATCGCTGTTGTTGTTGTTGTTGTGGAGGGCCTGTTATCATTGTGTGACACCGTTGTCCGCAGAGGATGTCGCATGCCCTGTATGGCATGCGCATCGAAGAAACCCGAGGCCACAAGGCTCTTGTAACTCTCCATAACCTCCTCGCGGGTTGGATATCCCGCCGGGGGTGCCGCCGGGGGTGTCGCCGGCTTCTCGTCTCCGCCGTAATTTTCTCCGCTGGGCGCATCTGCCGTCCGGCCGCTTTCCTTGTCAGACATGCGCGGGATACTCCCAGATGATCGCGACCTTGTCAGGTGTAGCTTCTCCCGCACTCCATCCCAAAACCCTCCCTTGCGCGACGACTCCGGCTTTTGCGTATTCTGGCGCGCTTGTCGTTGCAACTGCGCTTGGGCGGGATAGTAGTGCCCCGCGCTGCTCATCGGCCGCAGCGGTCGTGGACGATCGGCCTCGTAAAACTGTTGCTCGAAGGCAGCAACCTCGCCGGGCCCTAAAAAATTAGGTGGCGGCGCAGCGGAGGCCCGATCGTTCATGGAGCCCTCCACGAAGCGACTCTGCGGAACAGCGACGGCTGCATGCTGCTTTTGCTCTCTCCTCATGGCTGCATCGATTCTTGGGAGCTGTTCGCGCGGAGGATTGGCGAAAAGACGGTTGAGAAGTTTGTTTGTTTGGTCTCCACCTGTGGGGTTTATGTCATCGGGTTGGCGCAAACCTTCTTGTATGACGAGGATGTGTGGATAATTCCAAACATTCGCCGGAATACTTGGGCAAATGCTGAATGTTCGCGGAAAGAACGGAGTCTTGGACGCGGATTGTTTGGAGGGGCTGAATCGCGTGTACGCGACCGCTTGACCGAGCAACGGTTCGCGACACTTTAGCTAAAGTGCGGTGAAACCCTGATAAAGCGCTGACAATACAGCCCTAACCCTGTATGTCTTCATCCCATCCTCACTGTCGCTCCACCTTACACAGTCACTCCGTGATAGGAGGCCTTATTTCTGTCTTAATACCTTGAGCTTTGATTTCAGCACCGTACTCCTCAAGTAGTAGTTCAGCGATGGACCTAAGATACAAAAGAAGAAGGCCTTGGTTGCCGGGCGTGTCTTCGCAACGCCAAAACAACGAGGGTTAGGGTTACGCTTGCTCTTTACGACAAGATTCTCGAGCTTTAGCGAAACGTTCGTGACACTTGGTTCGCGAAGTGCTCGCGAGAGAGAGGCAACCAATCAAACCGCCCTGTCAATGCACAAGAAACATTTCAGCCGAAGACACAGCAACTCAGGCCCAGCTACCTGGATCTCACTATCACATTAAGCAGGGGGCATTTGAACCACACATTGTAATATTGCTTAAGATCGATGTCCATCGATCACTCAGATATGCTCAGCACTTAGTTAGTACCCCTTGTCATTTGCAATCAAATCTCCCCCTCCGCCCAAATTCCCCAATCCCCCCAAATGGAGCACCAAACCGAGGCAATCCATCAGAGCACCGCATTTGGTGATCAGAAGTTGCTTCTAAAAGGCAAGGCGAAAACAAAGCGGTGATGTGCCCTTTTGTTAACACGAAAACAAGAAAACAAGAATGACCAAGGAAACAATAGCTATTGTGCTAGGGAACGTCTGCGGGACTGGTTCCCAGTCCAAAGAAAAGACAAAACATAGAAAAGATGTGGCAAGAAACGCCAGAGCAAAGTCGTAGATATATACAGTATCCAGAGGGATACGACAGCATACAGCACCGCATCAAACATGGATCTAAACCAGGCCATTGCCGGTAGATCGGAGCCACCAACTCCCAACACCAAGCCCACAAGCAGCATCAAATATTGAAATCGAAGACGAATTAACGGGCTTCGGTTGGCCGTGGTGCTTGGATCTGCCGTCCATCTGCGCGCTTGTAAATCATTGGAGCATCGACGTCATCTGCGGTACCCAGATCCCGAGCGCCGTCCTGGAAACGAGGAGTTTCATCTGGTTTGAACGATTCATCGTGGGCACGCTTTGTTCCGGCGTATTGCTGTGGCGGTGGGCGACTTAGTGGCGCGAGAGCACTCAAAGAGTGTGGCGGCACCCTCCCAGCTGTTGGACTGGGGCTCGGGATTGGAAGGCGTGCGGCAGCTGCCGCAATATCAAGAGGAGGAAGCGTCGTAGGCTTCGGCGGCGAATGCAGTCCATGAGGTTGCTGATGCGAATACGATGGCGGGAAGCTAATAGGTGGCAAAGTAATACTTGAAACAGAACCCCGGTGCTCGTGTCCGCTCTCGCGGCGCGGCGATGGGCCGATTGGCACATACGACTGCGATGGCGTTCGCTCTGCACTGTATGATGGCTGCGGCGGCGGGGGAGGAGGCGGAAGATATGACTGGCTGGGATAGGGAGCATTCTGGCTTGGGGGGTACACCGGGGAGGCAGGAACGGAAGGCGGCTGCGTGAAGGGTTGCGGCTGCGGAGGATACTGCGCGTTCGAGTTTCCGCCCAAAAATTGGAGGTGACCACCAGCCGATGAAGGTTGCGGAGGATACTGAGGGGGGTAGTCGACAATCGAGGGCCGTCGCTGCGGGTCCGCAGAGTAGGGTGTTCGTTCAACGCTACCACTCATGGATCGTGCCCTATACGGGTCAGGCCGATCAGGGGTTGCGGTTCTTCTCCTCGGTTGGTAGTCAGGTTCGACATTGTCGTAATCGCCGCCACCCTTTCCATCACGGCGTCTCATACGCACATCGCGGCGAATGCGAACACGGCATCCTTGCTCAGCAACAACACGGCTCAGAGCAGTGCTTTCCGTCAATCCCGGGAACTTTTTAGCGCTGTAAACCACAAAGTCCTGCGACTTCACTTCCATCCGGAAATCGAATGAGCCACCAGTTGCAGGGTTGATGCCCTGGTTTGCGGCCTTGTTGTCGCCCGAAATTATGTCCTTGTCGTCCTCCTCCTTAGTCTCCTCGTAGAGGTTGAAGGTTAGTCGATAACGGCCTTCATGTCTCACCGAGAGATCAGGAAACAGAAAGTAACCAGCCTCCTGAGGCCGATCCAGATACGCCATTCCAGAAACAGGCATGCCCGTCAGGACAGGTGGGCTGTTAGCTGCGGGAGTCTGAACCCGACCATGGGCCATATGGCGGGCATGCTCCAACGTGGCATAGAGAAAGAAGTTGGCGTTGTAAAGGAATGTGACGTCCTTGGACTGCGCCCGCTCCAAGCTTTCACCCTCATAGATACGCAGCTCCACAACCGGAGGCGGATCCACAGGACGGCGATCAGCAGAAGCTACAAGACAGGTCAGTCAGGCCCGGCCAGCACGATACACAGCGCGCGATGCACTCACACTTAGGACCGGAGCCGCATGCCCGCGCACGTTCGGGCTGCTGGATGACCTTGAGGCAGTACCAAAGCATACGCCCGCCTCTGGTCACGCGTTTCACGATGTGAGGTGGATTGACATCGCTATCGTGGGCGGCGGCAGGGATGGCGGGAATGGCGTGGGCCGAAGCCGCGAGGACGGGTGCTCCCATCCTTCTTTAGTTCCTCTTGTCGTCTAACGACAGCTTTGCAGGTGATGAGCGAGTGTGGCGTTCCCCGGACTGGCAGGACTGAAATCGCTCGTTTTGGCGATGGACGCGAACAAGGCTTTCCGAGGACGATTATCGCTAGGGATATTTAGACGATACCAATAGACCTATGACAGCTAAACAAATCAGACAATCAGCGTCATTCCGCGTTGAGCAGCATTGCTGTGAAGTCTATCCGAAGGCTGAGATGGCGCGAATGCGAGACCAAAAACTCAGTAATGCGGATGACAGCGCGTCCGTGTAAGAGGTGCGTGCCGTTAGGTAACTTACTTTTCAAATCACTGGGCCGATACCGCGGAATAAAGACGACAAATACGCATACACGCTGCCGTCCAAACCACCGGGACGAGTCGAGTGCGCGGGTCGGGAGACAATGTCGACGACTTGTCTTTCGAGACCAGTGCGATGGAGAATGGTGGAGGGAAGCATTTCCCTGGGGAGAAGAAGGGAACGGGGTGGCAAACTGAGATTGGATGGCGGGTCTGAGCGAGTGCGAACGGGCCCGCTGGAGCCCCAATTGGGTAGTTTGGGCTTGACCCCAGCTGGGACCGATGCTATTGGCTGCCTGTGGAGCCCCCCGCCCGGCCAGCCCACGCACTCCCAGCGCTATGGCACGGGTGTCTGGCCTCGTGTCTCCAAGGGAGGTGGTTAGCGCCCCCGCTGAAAACAGCAGCAATCACTCCAAATAAGAGCAGAGTTACAGGCAACACATTCAATTTCGATCTCTTCTTTCTCTCAGGTGGTTGCAAAGATGGCAGCAGCGAGTCGCCAATGCAGGAGGGAGCAACAGAGGAGGGCCTCCAGGGTGGGAAGGTGGATTATCCTTGCCAGATCCACTGGTCACTCTGCACCGCTGCGGGCCATCGGGTGAGCCTGGGCCCCACCCGCTAGTAACCAGGGCCGTGGGGGAGGTTTTGAGACATGCCTGGCCCATCTGCCAATCATCGCGCTAGCCGACCCTCCGCTGTTGGCTGGCTTCGAAATCCTTCTCCCTCCGTAGCGCGGTTGAGATGCAATCAAGAAAAAAACGTGCCGCGCTCTCGCTATGCCAGGCCCTGCCTGCAGAAATGCGCAGGACCAGACCTCCTGATGCGAGATCGCAGTGACGATTTCTGACGATTCTTCTCCGATTATTCATTCGCGGCATCCCATAAGGATTACATAGTACGGTGGTCGCGAAGCTCTTTTTACCTGAGTGCTTCTCCCCATGTAATCGCACAGGACATCCGGTTTCTGGTTGGGGCAACGGAAGGAGAGTAGTTTATCGCACGGTACCAACCAAAACCTTGGAAGTTACATGCCGAAGAACGACCGTGCTGGGTCGGGTGGCGTGGCTGGTAAGACACCAGACCTCAGGAGAATAAAACAAATGGTTTCCAAGCCTTGGGGCACAATGCCGACCCGCCAGTGTCGCCATTCCGGACCGTCGGGGCTATTCAGGCTGTAAAACAAGCGATTGGCGAGAGGCTCCCAGCAAGCTGAAGGCGTGAGGTTTTAAACCGGGTCGCGAAATGGGAAATGGGAGGTTCGGTGCGCACAGTGCTCCTGTCGGCGCACATCTCAGCAGGCAGCCAGGCATTGGTGGCCAGCATGGCACTGGCATGCGCGCCATGCAGTGCGCTGAGATGGGGGGGCTGAGATGCTTACATCGCACTAGTGCGCTCTCAGTGATCCCTGGCTCGTTTCCGAGCGCTTACAAAGTACACTAAGGGAGGAGAAGGTTTAGCGCCATCAGGTCGTTTCCGCGCAAACAACGCTGCCAGCCACCAGATCCTCAGTTCTGGCACCTGACACTGTCATCTGCTCATTAGAATGGACATCGGGCGATCTGGGCCCTTGGAAACTGCAACGAAGCAGGCTTGGTCAACACGACTTTTATTATTCCCTGTGCCGTCAATGTGACACCCCTCCCGTTCCGTCTTTCTCCTCCTCCCAGAACGACGGGAAGGGAGGGACGGAGCCACCCCGTGGCACACCCTGGCCCGTGCGCCACCCAGTGATGAACGCCGACTCCGACCGACTTTGGTTGGTACCGACGCGCAGTTTCAAGCCCCGACCGCCGATGTTCTCCAAAGGCAAGGTTGCATTTATTTAACGGATGGTAGCATCGCCTTGTCGTGCCGGTACCAATTTTGATTAGCCCACGAGTCAGGAAATAACGTTCTTTGGTACTGATTTCCCCCCAATTTCTATGATCTGTCCATCGGAGCGGTTGACCTCATTGTTGGGCCGAATTGAGTCGCAATTGGTATTTCTCTCAACCTCCCCTGCCCAACCACTATAGCGGCAAGGGATGAAATTGAGCTTGCGAGCATGTCCACATTTCGTATCTCGATTGATTGCCTATTGCGAAACAAAGAAAGGGTTCAGTTCACTTGCATGTGGTGAATGCATCCAAGCAATCAAACAACCAACCTCAAGTCGACGAAGCCGTCGAGAAGCCCGAATAAGTGCTACACTAGACTTTCCCTCTGAGCTTCTCCCTGTTGATGCTGGGTGCGGGATAAAATCAGCAATCAAATCTTCTCAATTTTCGGAACTGAGAACTTGAGTCTACCACTGGCAGCTCAGCCAGGGCACATTCGATGGGACATCAATGATATTCATGTTATTAGTCAGGCTGCGACCTAAGCAGTTCCATGTCTGTACTCGACAGACCATCAAGTTAGGTGCTGTACTTCGAACCTAGGGGATATAATAACAGTATGAACTTTCAAAAGGCCACGCCACAGTCGGACTTACTATCACTGAATCCCCAGGCACTCAGCCAGTGTATATCGCTGTTCCCGCCGTGACGGTATCGCAGGTATCTCAACGAGACGTAAGGTAGGTTTGTATGTAGGTACCTATCATAAACTCCGTCTGAGTCTCAAATCTACCACCTGCCTCAAGTCTCCATATCCAAGAAGATGAATTCAAACCCCCTTTTTCTTACCAGGCACGGTTCACGAGTAACTACGTCAAGTACCTATTTACTACCTCCCATTCTTCGAAGCTGGCAGAAGCCGTCTCTATCTAAAAAACTCTGTAACCCCAGCCGCTGCCCACCCAGTAATTTCCAGGTTGCTACCTAAGCGTTCATGTTGCGAGACATCTACGAAGTCAGACACCCCCTTGATACTAACAACAGCGAGGAAGCGAGGAAGCAGACATGGAAACAGAGGCAGAGGAAATACATGAATGCGCGTATAGCTCGACAAACACTCTAGTACCAGCTTTTACATGTCAAGACGTCAGTCTGAGTCTCGGCGACCCCGGACAGTAATCCCGCCAGCCCCAATCAATCTTCTCCTTAGGTAGGTAGGTAACAATCGAAAGTTCGTCCGTCCAAGCCGGTTTGTTTTGGGTTTTTTTTGCATCCAAACCGTGCAAACACCACGAACACCCTATCTAACATGTACGCACATATCTACTTACCTATGTGGCAGAGAGACACTATCAGCGCAACAGTTACAGACCAAGTGTTTCAGATGCGTACCTACTACTAATACCTAGTACGACTAGCACCTTACCCTACCTACCACCCAACCAAAGCCAAGTACTAACGGCCGTCACCTGAACCCCATCTCGACCTCGATTATACCATCTCATGCCTGCCTAACTCAAAGTATCAACCCAACCAACGAACCAAAACAACCCCCTCCCCCCCCCCCTCCCCCCCCC
>Ga0247780_1001303_pt1 | contig 15635 bp, 15 predicted proteins | sample UWRJL079202R5_FD_179927 | JGI IMG/M metagenome (GOLD analysis project Ga0247780, IMG submission 179927) | Plant litter microbial communities from Arlington Agricultural Research Station in Wisconsin, United States - UWRJ-L079-202R-5 | ecosystem: Environmental > Terrestrial > Plant litter >... | reverse complement strand
ACTGCCCCCATCATATGCCCCACTCCGACAGCTAGTCGTAAACTCCAACCTAATAACCTCACTCGACAACGGAATCAACACCGCCGAAAAAAAACCCAGCACTCCCCCCATCATCGGCAACGGGTCCCAATACCTCCTTGCAAACCTCACGCCAACCCTCAGCTCTCCGAGGAGACCCCCGCCCCTTCCTCGCGGCAAGGAGAGTGAGTCCTCGGACGCTGCTCCACTGCGCGAGGACATGCTTCGGAAGGGGAGCATGGCGCCTAGGCTGCGGGGCATGGCTTGGAGGGGGATGGAGAGGAGGGTGGAGAGGAGGACGGGGATGAGTGACGAGAGGAGGTAGGAGGTCTCGGAGTGGATGTTGAAGAATATGGCGGGGGCGCCGGGGGGGGATGGGCCGGGTGGTGGGGTTGGGGTCTGGGTTGATGCTGGGGTCCAGGTTGATGATGCTGGGGCGGTTGGGGTGTTGGTGGATGCGTCTGGCTCGGGGTTGTTATTGTTACTGCTGTTGCTGCTGGTAGTGGAGCTGGGTTCTGGAGCGGGCAGGGGGGTGATGTAGGTTGTTGTGGTGGTGGTGGTGGTGGTGGTGGTGGCAGATGCATGGGTCAAGAGGTCAGATAAAGCAAGATCCCACCAGATAGTGCTGAGGCTAGTTGTTGGCATGCCTACGCCCATCGATGGAAACATGGCAGGGTAAAGGCCGGTATAGTCCAGTGCCCTGACGGTATGTCCGAAGATGTCGTGAGCCACATTAGACCCCTTAGCTGAACTCGGATCTAGTGTCCTGGTCTCCAGAGGAAGCATGACATGGCCATCTTGGCCGGTCGAAGCAATCGGCCATCCCATCTGGTCCCGGAATATGAAGCTATCCAAGGCCGTAATAACCATGTACATCGTCGACCAAGTGTCGTCGGCAGACGAGGTGCTTGTCTCCCAGAACAGGGTTTGATGCGCCTTGTTATAAGAGCTGATGGCCCTTAGGGCGCTGTTACACCCTTCGTCGTCTGACTCGATAACGATAATGACTTCATCGTCGCCGTCGGGCACGGGGACGTTTGCCCACACTATGCTACAGGGGCACCAGGGCGGATCGTCGGTTTTGAAGACCGCGATTGATTCGCCAAACCAGTATTGATGCACTGGTGGGTCGGCTTCCTCGTACAGAATCAGCTGTGGTGGACCCCAACTACAACGAATTGTCTCAGCTGTGGCTGTCACCGGATATCTCGATTCCGGAGGCCGTGGCTCCGGCTCTGGCGTGGGCTTTGGACTTGGTTCTGGTAACGGGTTCGCCACTTGGCTGGCACGCTTCGATAATGGCACTGTGGCCGATGTATGGGCTGCAGCAGCGGCCAGGATGAGGCTGGTGCTCAGGGGCGTGGGCTGCGTGTCCAAATTTGCCTCTTCTTTCGTGGCACTTGCTCTGGTTCGTCAAACTGAAGCAGCTTGAAGTGCTTTGGAGGAAGATCGTGCGCCTCATATTCGAAGAAGGCGAGCAGCCCTGCGATGAACAGGAGCAACGCCACTTGAAAAGGCCATCGAATGGGGATTGGTTTATAATTCGGCATCTCAAGGGGAACAGGCTCGGGTAATGGCTGGAGCGAAGCGCTATCAGCTGGTCGGTACTTTGCTAATCCGTTCTAACCGAGGGATAAGCCACATCCCCCAGTTCAATGGCATCTGCAGGGGCCATTGAGCTTGTGTATCCTGGACTGTTAGAAGTAGAAAGGTCTGCCGAGTACTTCGAAGATAGCCTGGAGAGGGTCACGATATCGCTCTGGCGTCCGCGTAGTTGGTCTTGGACTGACATAGGAACAGACTCGGTGGAACTTCTCGAGAGCTTTGCGTTTGGCAGCTCGTTGGTGTACACCGAGGACGCTCTCGTGGATTCGACGCCATGGAGAGATTGTGATACTAGGAGTTTCTCAGTCCCGCGAGTCCTCCCGATTGTTAGTCGGGCCAATGGGGTGCTAAAAGCCGTAATATCTTCCTCGGCTGGTATGTTGTTGACTCGGTCAGGGGCGGCGCTATTGGCAGCGTTGTGGCCCTTCAAACTTGACTGTCTTCCAGTTTATAACGAGTCCGGGATCTCAAGTGGTGGTAGATTTTCCTGCCCGCACTCCATTATCCGGGCCCCTCTGGCGCGAGAGTGTTCTAGTAGCTGCATACGATGCCTAGTGATAGAAGAGGGAAACGGGCATCCATAAAGGTTGTGGAAATAGTACATTCAGGTGCCCAAGGGTGATCGGCGTCGTTCAAAAGATCCATGAAGTGTTGGCGCGCTCCCTATTTCTACTAATAGGCACAAATAACCTTGAAGAGCGGGCATCTACCAAAGTCTGCAGTAAATGAATTGATTTCCGCATTGCAATATTAAACACAATATTTAAGATCTTGGCGGTCCACATCGAATATGCTTTATCGCGGGCACCGAGAGTTCCACCCCTAACATATATAGGAACTGCACGTGGGGTTACACGACCATATTGCCCAAGGCAATCTCAACTCAGCACAACGGGTCCTGCCGATTATACATATTGAGGCCCTACCGCAGTAGCGATCGATGTGTTGTACCTTTACTCCCTACCATCAGCCTCACTCCGGCACACCCTCCGATGCCACCACCAAATGCCCACCAATTTCCCCATCTCCAAACCAATCCACCAAAACGTGACAGCCGGCGATTCCCCCGCGATGCGCCGCATTAGCACCTCCTTCACCTGTGGAACCTCCGGGAGCATCACGGGCACCCCTCCCCAGAGTGCGAAGTAATCACATCGGTTGAGAATTCCCAGCTTGGTAACTAGGATAAAAAAGAGGGTTGCCAGACCGAGGGTGGGGCCCCTCTCACTCAACACTCAAGCTACGTATCCGACACTTGCTCTCCAGCCAGCATTCTCGCCCGCTGGTCACGCCAACGCTCCTCCAACACCCTTCCAACCTCCTCCAGACACTCCCCCTTCCGATACCGCTCCAAATCCGGCCACCCATACCGCCGATAAATCCTCCTTAACACACCCACCACCTCCTCCCCATACTGCCCTTTCGAAAGCTCCAGCTCCACCACATCCCCGACCTCCGTCACCCCCGTCGGAATAAACCTCATCTCCACAAACTCCCGCTTCAGCATCTCAAAGAACTCCGCAACGGGCCAGGCTGGACTACTTCGCCACTCTAACCCCCCCTCTTCACCCTCATACTCAAAGGCATCCCCCTCATAATACCACGCCGGACGATCCCTTGCGCTTTCGATCCGTCCCGGACAGCCAACCCAGTAGATTACCCCTGATTCCGTGTCAAGTAGGATGGTGGAGTTATCCCTTGCTCCGTAGGTAAGTCCGATGACATGTGGCGGGATCAGCTTGAGCTGTTCTTCGTAATCGATACCGAGGATCTGGAGGTTCTCCGACATGACCTTCACATCCTCAACGCCTTCGGGGGTGGCTAGTGACCCGTCAGAACAGATTGTAGCCCAGTCGGCGAAGAAGCATCGGGGGGCGCCCACGGTGGTGAGGTCTCCGTCTCTTGGCTGTTCGATGTAGGGGAGATGTTGGAGGAGGGAGAGGACGGTGGGGGTTTTGTTCAAGGGGGCTAGTGTGGAGGAGGTGATGCTGGGCCATCCGGATGGGGGCGGGGAGACGACGGTGGAGGAGGGGAGGTAGAGCTGGGTGAGGAAGTGGTAGTAGGAGCGGATGGAGGCGATGCAGTCCTCTTGGGAGTAGCCGATCTCGTCTAGGTAGGTCATGGTTTGATGGGGTGTGAGGGATGGCGGTTGTTAGGGGATGAATTCTCCCGAGGAACTTATCCCAAGTCGGACGAGGGAGGGATTTATAGCCCACTGTTAGGGAATAGTCTGCGGCGCAGCACTAAACAACAGACAGCCTAAATGTTCTGGGGAGATTCGTTTTTGCCTTAGGTACAGCTCCGCCCACGCTGTCGCATGGACTAGACGGAGCGTGAGAGAAAGAACCGGATCACCGAGCAGGTGCCAGTCCAAAGAGCCTCAATGTTACTATGCCGCTACTTTCCACATCGAAAACTTCGAATCCCTACTACCTAGGTGCTCGAGCATCACCATCGCACCATCACAACCTACTCCCACTTCTCACTCACTCACCCTTCCCCCGTCCAATAACCCACAAAAAACTCGCATCAACCCCATCCTCCGGCGCAACCTCCTCCATCACCACCTCCACCCCCGCCCCCTTTACCACCTCCAAACTCTTCTCCGCTCCCCACCCACTCCAATACATCCATCCCCCCAGCCAATCCTTCATCTCCGTCCCCGTACTCTCCTCCGCGCCAAAGTTCACGAGCATCAATCCCCCGGGCTTCAGCCACTTTGCAATTTTGCCGATTAGCGCAGTTTGCTCCTCCCTAGGCAGGTGAATCACGCTGTATAGCGCGATAATCACGTCAAAGGAGGCAGGCGGGAAGGACAGGGCCATCATGTCCCCCTGGAGCCAGGTGACTTTGGCGGGGTCAGAACCGAGGTTGGCTTTGGCAATGGAGAGTTGGGTTTCCGAGAGGTCGTTGGCAGTTACGTGGAAGGGGATTCCGCGCGGGGAGGTGAGGAGGGTGGAGGTGATGGGGGTGCCGGCGCCGCAGCCGAGCTCGAGGGCGCGGATGGGGGTGCTTGGGGCGGTGGCAGGGGAGGGGAGGAGGTCGAGGAGGCGGTTGAGGTAGGAGGTGCGGAGAGAGGTGGTGTAGGCGGTCCAGTCGTTGTAGGCGGGGGCGATGGTGTCGTAGGAGGCTTTGAGGCGGTCTTTGAGGTTGGCGGGAATGGTTTCGGCCATGGTAGTGGTTGGTTGTGAATTGGTCGTTGGTTGTAGGTTGGTGGTAAAGGGGGTGAACCGATGAGGTCTGGGGACGGTAAGTTGATGGAAGGTTTGGAGAGTTTGGGGTTTGAGGCACGCGAATGACTGGATTAAATAGGTACTTAGCCAGGTTGATCTTTGGATGTAACCCCCGCTGTTTCCCCGCCAGAAATTCGGAGATAATCGGTGTGACAACCACGCACCTTCGTCGCCTGCACGGCGCGGCCTGACTCACGTGCGTATAGAATTGCCAAGAACCGGGAATAGCGAAGTTCTGTGTTATGTGAGACGAATCTCGGCTCACGAAATTTCCTTTTTCGTACCTCGCCCACGTGACATTGCTCACCCCGGCTCAGGCTTGCTCACCCTGATTACCATTTTCGGCAGGCTGCGCCACAGCATGGTGAATTGCTTCAACTCTAGCTGAGTGGGCCAGAATTGGTTCTACAGCCTCTAGTTATAGGCACGATAATTGACGATTAAATGGCACAGTAAAGTCGCGGTGATAAAAGCTGACAGCCGCTAGCGGGTCGCCAGCAGCTGTCAGAAATAGGGGCTACAGTGCAGCGTAAGGTGGGGTACAGTACAGCGTGAGGACCTCATCAAAAACCCCCAGAGAATCATCAGGAGAATCACGTAGTTATAGCATCAATAGTAGAGAAGTGTCATTCTGCATAGCGCAACAGATGTCGGCAAAGCCCCTAAGGCCATGAGAACTTCCATCATCCGTAGATTTTTCTGCAGGTTCACTCTTCCAATAGCATTTGCAAGTGGTTGAAGCTGGTTAGAACATCCTTCTGGATTCGCGCCAGCACAGATTTCAAAGGCCTCAGCATCTCTAGCAGTCGCAGCAAGATAAATCGGTATATAACCTGTAGTGCTATATGCCATCAGCTGTCTCCTAGAACTAATCATTAAATCTCTAAGTTTTCTTTCCAAACCAGATAACAACATCCAGGGAACCACCGTGTGGAGATCGGTAAACTGGTCTTCTTCAGCTAGGTCCGCAAACGACAGGAGATCACAGTACCCTTTTGCAGCAGGCACGCCAGCTGAAAATTCGCAGGTCGTCACTAACAGCAGCAATATCCCAAAGCAGCTTCTGCAATAGGGGTCGGCACTGGATTATAATCGGATCTGACATAGACAGGACCTTTTCTTTTCTTCTTCGACAGGACACCACACAGGACACTACACAGGACTTGACACAGGACTTAGAAGCAGTGATGTCATTCTTCTATTAATACACCAGGATTCACCAGCTATAAACATATATAACTACCCTCCACCCTCTCCCTTCCATAACTACCTCACTTCACACTCGCAAGCCACTTACTCGCCTTCAAGAATTAATTGAACCAGCGCTTCACACTGGCGTCGTTGTTATATAGGTCCTTAGCTGTCATAATTAAGGCATTGCTCTCGTCGGAGGATAAGCCAGACAGCTCCCACCCCAGCCATAACACACCCTTTATCTACATATCGTTAAGCTCCTTGAACAGAAGGAGCCAATAGCCATTTAACGTATCGAACTGTCGGACTCGACTCAGGGAGATAAATACTAACGTGGCTGACTTAGTTGTGATTTCGTCGCCGCGCTAGACTAGCGCTCGTATTTCCACTATCGGGCCTAACATATATAAATCGTTAGCAATTAAGTGGAATTACTAGCTTTATATAACTTACCGGTTTAATTGAGGAATAGAGTAATGGATTGATTTCTTATGCTGTTATAGTCTCAGTATGCAGTAATGTATTGGAGGAAGGATAACTGGGAGCGAGAGGCTTCTGGTTAGACCCATCTTATACCAGTATATTGTCTCGGCTTAATATCTTTAAGGTTTTCACATTACCGGAGGCTATGTGACTCCACAGCCGTGTGCGTCATTGCGACGCCCGTAAGCCTCCGAGGGTAATAGAGTTAGTGATGCCGCGAGAGTTTGTAATACCATAAAGGTATTAAGGAGTTGCCCTACGCACGTGCAGTTACATGTGCGCGCGCCTGGGCGCAGCTCCGTGCAGCCAACCGGTTGGAACATGTTACCGATATTAATAGCAATATTGTAGACGCAGGATGGGTGAGCCTAAATCGCAGACTTAACCCCTATTAACGTCGTCGTTCTGGGACGATAGACTTGCCGATCAGACCAGGCCAGTCATACACTCGGGAGACATAAAGTAAGAGCTCGGGTTCGCCTGGATCCCTAATGCAGACGGATACCATAGCGTGGGATAATTAGCTTAGGAGACTGTATTTTAGCGCTAACAAGCGATACACCCTTCTTCTATCGTTTCCGTAAATTGATTTACAACTTAAGTTGTTACAGGGCTAAAGCTGGACTGTTAAAAAGGTAAATTAAAAATAACCAAACAAACAAAAGGACAAACCCAGTGTCTGCCATTAGTTGCCGTTAAACCTTAGATGGCATATACATTCATAACGGAAGCGATAGCTAGGTCGTGCCTGTCGCGCTGTTAATGAGAAACGGAGGCTTATCAGACCACTATAACTGGCGATTGAGATTCGCCGTCAATCCGCTACACCAATCCCTCAGCTCATCCAGTTCACGGTTCTGATAATGAAGTTTGCTACCAATGCCCTCAATGACGCCTCGCTTCAAGGTCCGTAAGGCAGAGACGAGATGAAGCTTAGCATCACCCACGGTTTCGCCAAGGTCATTCTTCGATCGTCCGCGCATACGGGAGCTGGATTTTGATGTGATGAGGCGTATGGCGGATTTATTTCGAGCATTGAGGTATGGGCTTATAGTTGACTGGTGTATGTTGTCTTTTGAGTTGACATTGCGCTATTTGGACCCAAGCAGTGAAATGTCCTCATCGGAGTGGGAAAAGGGGCTTAGATGTTGAACTGTGACAGGTAAAGCCCTATCTGCTCGATTGCCTGCCGCAGTACAATTTATCTTGTTCCGTCTTTTCATCTAAGGTAACCTCCTCGTTTTCACCAAGTTCAGCGACCCATCCGCTGTGGTGAACAACTTCAAACTCTTCTTTGGCGCTTAGGACCTCGTTGAGGAATATTTGCACCGTGACGATAATGTACCGGCCTTTCTCAAGCAAACATACAATTTCCTCCAAGGTTAACGCCAAAATGGTGATTGGAAACGAGTGCCGCATGCCGTAATGCAGGGCCGCGAAGAATCGGCCTGCGCGAAACGAGCTTGTCGCGGAGCTGATAAACATCTTGCGGTGCGTCTTCCCAAGGCTCACAAAGGCACCATATCTTCGAACTGACCCGCGCAGTGACATTGGAAACCCCAATTGCGGCGGCGACAATTTCCATGGTTAAACATGGGATGGATGTTGGAGAGAAAGCCCCCTTTTAATAATGGTCTCCTGGCTGTGCCTCTTTATGCCCACGGGCAAGACGGCAGATAAGGGCCCTTCGGGTTTGCGAATGCCTCTTCGTGGCGCAGTATTTCAGAGCTGTCTTCTATTGCCATTGCTGTTAATAAGGTTAAAAATGCTATATGGAAGGCTGCAGGCCTACCGAAGGTATTGGTAGATACAAGCATACCGTCCCCAATAAGGGAAACTGTCGTCTGGCTCCTCCCCAGTCCTATGCCCTCCCATGTCAATAGGGTGCAGCGAATGCTATTGTGCTATAATCCCTGAGATGTAGCCCCTGCCGACTGCTTTATGGTGTTAACAGCGTTCTTGGGAACAGCCTCCTGAATAGCTCCTGAGGCACTACCTCCACAGCCTTTACAACGTCTGGTGCCTAAATACCTTTTTGTAATGGTAGAGGTTGGATTCCAGGCGACATGGGAGGTTGAGCACGCTAAAAAAGGCTGGCGGTTGCTGACGGTTGCTGACGGTTGCTGGTGGAGGCTGGCGGTTGCTGGCGGGTTGCTGGCGGGTTGCTGGCGGGTTGCTGGCGGTTGCTGACGGTTGCTGGTGGTGGCTATTAGCTGTTGTAAAATAGGGGCTACAGTATGGCGTGAGGATCTTTAATTTAAACCAGAAAGGACTTTTACACATTGAATTCACTCGGGGCCGACTGACCTCTCATGCACGCTGGGGTCTTATAGATATACTCGTAACAATGCATTTAATCCCTTTACCAATTGCTTCTTCTCTCAGAGTGAGTTGTGTTTATCACAATATTAGTGAACGGCTCATTCCCGAAATCCAATCACCGCTTGCTTCGCATCTGTTAAGTTTTCACGATTCTGACACACTGATCACAACTGATACTGTATTATTTAGTGAGTGCAATCTCTCTATACTATCACCGCTCCCTGTTCTGGAGCAATGGAGATGGATAGTAAGAATATTGTAGATTGTTGCGTGGGTGCAGGAACAAGGCTTCTGAAGGCTAAAGCTGGCTGAAATACTAGCCAAAGCGATGGGGCAGTGCCCCACACGTCTCAACACTCCCTTGTACACAGTTTATGTATTTGGGAGATGGTCATGTAGTGGATTACCTTATAGTAAGGTATCGGGTATATAGTCGTTATCGCAACATCGTCGTCAGTGTGGGGTAGGACGAGAAACAGCAGAAAGCCAATGGATGGAGTCCGTGAAACGGGGGAATGTTTGGTATAACCAATCCCCTGTCCTCGAGGAAGCTGACCAACCAAAACTACAGCTGCATTTAAATGGAGTCTAGGGGGCTAGTGCCACTGAGTGTGAGGGGCCAGTCAGGGAAGGACCATACATGCCCCACCAGCTATACTGTGGTTGCGAGCAAAAATAAAATATCCCTGTCAGGTATCTTCAAACTGGCCCACCAGAGGTTTTTCCGGCCTCACGGGCGTCTTTCTGCCCTGTGCGGCCCTGGCGCAAACCCCTGCTATACCAGACTGGGACATTCCTTTTACCCATCATACCACAGTACCCTTTTTATGAACGCTATTAGCGCTATAGATTAGATATATCCTTTTGTCGAACTGCAGCGGCAGTTCTTGGCGCTCAGGCGCGCAGGCGCCTTACCGCTCCAGGCTTGCCTGGAGCGCAGGGGCCTTAGATCATGTGCTCTCCCCACACACAGGGAGCTTCCATTTATATATAAATGGGGAGTGCTTCGCACTCCCCTTTTCTACCAAATTAAGTCACTTTACAACTGCACTTCCGCTGCTCCTGAGCCCCTAGTTCCTTAGCCAAATCGTTCCACAGTTATAAGCCCGGCTCTATCTAACTAAGTAAAGTGTGGAACTAATTAATTAAGACACTTATAAGTAGCGCCCTCTGTAAAACCCTTTTACCAATCCTCCAAATCGCCCATTATAACGGAAGAAAGCGCCCTTTACCAGAGTATTCCAGCTGACAGTTAGAAGCTTAAGAGCGCGTAAAAGTGGCCCTCCTAGTTTAAGACTCTTAAATACTATATAATAAATTAAGGGATCTGGTACCTTATTAATCTTATTACTCCTAATACAGCTAATCTATATATTAAGCTAATCGTTTTAATAATTTACAAACTTATCAGTAAGCGTTAAAAAAAGGCGACTAAATTATACATCTTCACCTATAAATACTAGGAGTTAACAGCCCTATCTTTAAAGACGGTTAAGGATAAGCTAGAGCTTATTATAATTATATAATAAAATGTTAAGGAGGAACATAAGCACCTAATAAATAAAACCACCACTTTTATTACAGCTATTACTAAAATTACCAGCTTATACTAACATATTTAAAACTAGGTTAATTATACAGTTAATAAAAGCCTTAGGGAACTGGCTATATAGAAGATGATCTAGAATGGCGGATATATAGTTTAGGCGTTTATACGCTTCCTTTAATAGCGACTTAAGCCTAGTAAAATAAGCCTTACCTCCTAGATCTGCCAGGAATATCACGTAATAATAGAACAGGCTAAGAACACTAATATGTTAAAGGAGTAGTAGATTAAGGATTAGGAAACGGCTTATTGTAAGGTAGAAGCGTTTAAAATCACAGAGATTTAGGGGCCCTTAGTTATTAAGGACTGGTTAAGAACCATTACAGTGTATATAGCGCCTTAATAGGCGAATTAGAAGCTCTTTAAACTGGTGGAGCAGGAAATTATAAAACACCTAACGCTCAGAATCACAGATTATACTTACATCCTCTCTATACAGATTTATAAAACGAAGTATATTATTAGTAGTGGTAAATAAGGTGGAGTTTTTTTTACTAGTAACCACTTTAAAGCACCTAACAGGACTAATTAAGGCTTTAAAAAGGATTATCCCTGTGGAAGAAAATACTTATAGGAGCTTATAAATTATTAGATCTTACACTTAGTAATCACTAAATCACTTTTAAACGCTCCTACTTACACTAAACGTATTAAAATGCCAGGATTTAAGATAAGGGAGAAGATTAAAGCGTAATTTATAAACTTTAAATGGTTAAAAGTTCGCCAATCTTATTAGGAGAAGTGGGGAGCCACTTTAACCACTTAAGGCTAAGACTACTTAGGTGCTTTAAAGTTCTTAGGATCTATTAACACTGTAATAATTAACACTTATATAATAAAAGCGATTATTAAAGTGGTAGGGTAGTTCTCCACCACAGGTTTTACCAGGCACCCACTCTTTAACAGCACCCTAATTAATAATTACAGAGTAATACACCTTATTAATTACAAATCACTCTTAATTAAGGGGAGCTTCTGGTATGTTAAAGCTGGAGATTATGTCTAAACGGGGATTAGTTTATTCCTGATCTCCGGATATAATAAGTAAGTGATCTTAAAGGTGCTTATAAGCTTTAAGGGAACTAATAGTAAAGATCTAATACTTAATAACGTAGCTGTTATAAAGGGTTTCCACGTTAATATTATCTTAAAAGCTTTAATTATTAAAGCTGGAGCTTAATATTATAGGTTTAATTATATATTTTACTATAGTAATATAAAAAAGAATATAATATTAAAGAAGCTTAAGTAACAGTATAATTTAATATTCTTATAATATACTCCTGTTTTCACTTATTTAAGCTTCTTAATACCTTTTACTATAAGCGTTATAGGTACTGTGTTAGTAATTATAATAAAATAAGGAGTAAGGCACTTATAATAATAACTACACCCTTAAAAGGACATAGAGCACCTTTGGCACACTTAGGTAGGGCACTTAAGGCTAGAAGTTTTTAAGAAACTTATTAAATAAGCACGTAACGTTATAATTACAGGTATGAAGATTATTAACTGTAAACACTACACGCTTATATACTTGTAATAAATTGTTTTAAAACGCCGTTTTAAAGGTTTCTCCCATCACCTATTCTTATAAATCAGCTGGGATCTTTTCTACTTTAAAAGAGTATAAGATAGATTAATTTACTTACTTATAATTAAAGATAAGTATAGTAGGAAGCTCTTTTATTATCTATTAAAGGATAAGAAAGGGCTAAAAGTGTTTAAAATTATTAAGAGTTTTATAAACTAAGTGAAACGGCAGTTTAGGCTTACCATGTGTATTATATATTAAGATCGAGAGACTTTAATAATTATAATTAGGGGATACACACTGTATTAACTTTAGGTAATTAAAGAAAGAATTGAAATTAAAGCCACTCTGTTATATATATATAAACTAAACAGTGGGAGTAAATGTGTAGGTTAGGAGCTAATTGTGAAATCTATTAAAATAAGGGAGGGAGTAAACCTTTTTAAATTAATCTGGCTTAAATGCGTGTAAGTAGCTGCCTACTTACATAGGATAAGCCCTAGCTGACGAAATGACTAGATGTCACCTAATAAGAAGCTTTATAAATGGTTTAAATAGTACTTTTAATAGTACACACCACTAGGTAAACTTAATAAAAGCCTGGTAGATAATCACCACCCAGATTAGAGTGGGGTTTACACTTATAGATATTAAGCTTACGTTTTTAATAAGAGGTAAGAGGTGGAGTAAGATAAGCTTAGTTTTAAGACTAAACCTTAAGGGTATATTAAGTATTTAGTTAAATACGTAGCCTTTAATATCTACTATATTTAATACCTGTAACTGAAAACGGTGTTTACGATACGTAATGTGGTGTTTAATAAGAAGCTCTTTTATAAAAAGGAGAGTGAGGAAGTAGAGGTATTACTAATGCAGGTCACTTAGCAGCTGTTTAACTTTATTAAAATTAAGCCATAGATATAGGACACTTTATCTGTGCCTAAGCTTCTTACTAACGTTCTAAACCTAGACACCACACCTACACCTATTAATAATAAAGCTTTAACCTCTAAATCTGATAATAAAGATGCTCTTAAGGGTTAGAACTTGGGGGTAAGCGTGCCTGGAGATGGAGCGGCGCTTTTTCAGATTAAGGATAAGTTTGTAAAGCTTGAGGAAAGCTTTATAAGCACTAAACCAGGACTTTTAACCTTAAAGTTAACGTTAGAGGTTAAAACTTAACCTTAAACTTAGGGCTTATACCCTCACCTAACTAATAAACGTGCTAGATCACCTTTTATAGATTATAATGGGCTTAAAGAGACTGAGAAGCTTTTTAAATAAGGGTCTGGACGATAAGAAACTCTAGAATAGTCAGATAGGGCTTCTATTAATAATGTAAAACCACGTATAAATCCTGAGGAAAATGGCCACTTATAAGAGGACAGTTACGATAAGACGTTTATAACCTTTAAGTATAAAGTTTTAAAGGAGTATAAAAATGCCTTATTAAAAGATTTAGTTAAAGATATTATTATAGTGGTGGAGTTAGAAATATAAAACATACACCTATAAATTAACTACCCTCTTGCTTTAAAACAGAGTAGGAGACTTTAAAGGCAGCTAGCTCCCCCTAGATCACTTAAGTTAGTAATTTATACGTTTACTATTTAGATTTATAATAAAGTAAGGATTAACCACCTAATTTTTAATAAGAGCTTTACAGGCTTTTTCATAACGTTTTTACCTGATTAGTAAATGGTGGTTAAAGAAGGGAGTAAAGCTTATAGGATATTATACACTGTATTCCAGGCGGTAGTGCTTTAAGTAAAGGTAAGGCTTAACATAGCTTTAAGCTTACCTCGCCTTTATAGAGATGACCTCTCTAAATTATAGCTTTTAAGGCATTAAAGGGATCTTAAAAACCACACACTTAGCCTTAAGTTTAAAGAGGTGTGTTAAGTTAAGATATAGCACCTCCTTTGTAAAGGAACGTAGTGTAAGATAAAGTGTGTTATAATACTCTTATAGTTACTCTTGCTTAAATGGGTGTTTACTTATAAGTTCCGTAAAGATAACACACTTAAAAAGTGTAAAATTAAAATCTGTGTGAGAGGTAACCTTTAGGAGGTTAATATACTCTAGAACACCTATATAACAACTTTAACTGCTTGCTTATTTAAGATAATAATGGCGTTTATTACTTAATAAGACTTAGAAGTCTGGTAGTTTAATATAATCTAGGCCTTTTTATACACCATGTAAGATAATAACTCCTTAATAGTATGTAAGCTTCCAGATAGCTTTAAGGAAGAAGGCTTCTGTTACGAGCTTAAACAAGTGTTATACAGCTTATAAGACTTACCATTATTATAATATAAGGAGTTTACATTAATATTAAAAGAGCTTAGCCTTACCCTATTAAATAAGGAGCTATACCTTACGTTTAATAAGAGTAAAACTGTATTCGTACTCTTTTACGTAAATAACTACCTTATAGTGTTTGTAAAGGAGCACTGTAAAGTTGTAAAAGTAATTATATAAAAGCTCCACATACAGTATAAAGTTTATAAAAAGGGAGAGATCTCCAGCTTTATTAATATCTAAGTGATTAGGGACTAAAGTGAATAAAAGCTCTGGCTAATCTATAACCAGTACATTAAGAAGATCACTAAATAGTATAACCTTTTAAAAGGTGTGTTCCTAAACATCCCCCTCCCTAGTGTAAAACTCCTTAAAAACATAAAAAGTGTGTTAAAAGTGGAAATTAAGGAGTATTAAGAGCTTATAGGATCTATCTTATACATAGTAATTATAATTTAACTAGATGTAGCCTTTTTAGCCTCTATCCTCTTACAGTTTCTTATTAACCTAAGCCTAAAGCATTTAACTATAGTAAAGCAGATAATTAGGTACCTATACAGCTTATAATATATAAGGATTAAGTATAAAAGAGTAGGGTAAGAGGTTTTTATAATTATTAATAACGCTTTTTTTACAGATAATATAGAGACACGCCGTTTATTATAAGGGTATATTATAATACTCTTTAGTGGTGTAATTAATTAAAGAGCTACTTACTAATATATAGTTATAACGTCCTTAACTAAAGCTAAGCTGCTTACATTTACATATATAGTTAAGGAAATAATAGCATTTAAAAGGCTTATAGCAGATATCACCTGTAAGTTTAGCCTAATATAAAGGATCTTTTATAATAACTAGTAAATAATATAGTTAATAATTAAAGAGAATAAGAGAGTAAATACTAGGCTTTAGTACGTTAATATCTATAATATATGGGCTTACTAGGAGCATGTGAAAGGCTTATTTAAAGTTACATATTTGCCTACGTAACAGATACCAGCTAATAAACTTACTAAACTACTCTCTTAATAACACTTTAAACACTTTATAACGCTTATAAAGTTAGAGGACACTGGTTATATTAGTTATAAGAGTAAAAGAACTGTTATAAGGGAGCTGAAAGATTAAGGGAGCATTACTCCTGTAATCTCTACATAAGATGGTATATCCACACCTAAAGGCATAATAAATAATAAAATAAAAATAACAGGCAGCCAGACAGTGTGTTTAAGTACAGCTTACTAAATTGATAAACTTACTAATTAGGGTTATAGCCTGCTCTTTAAGAGAGCTAGAGCTCCCCACACTATTAACGACAGCACCCTTAACCAAC
>Ga0247780_1001301_pt1 | contig 15671 bp, 16 predicted proteins | sample UWRJL079202R5_FD_179927 | JGI IMG/M metagenome (GOLD analysis project Ga0247780, IMG submission 179927) | Plant litter microbial communities from Arlington Agricultural Research Station in Wisconsin, United States - UWRJ-L079-202R-5 | ecosystem: Environmental > Terrestrial > Plant litter >... | reverse complement strand
CGATGTTGGCTTTGGCATCCCCCCCGGCATCCCCCCCCCGCCCGGCGTTGATACGGCTGTGCCAAACTGGTGGTTGGCGAGGGAGATATACAGCGCTGAGCCATCGTTGGGGTGCGAAACATCCCCTCACCACGATCACGGCGAATCTTGAGGAGCACCAGCGCAGGATTCCGCTGGAGAAGCTGCCCTGAACCTTTTAGGATGCCATCGAGCTAACCAGGAGGCTGGGCATTCGCTACATTTGGATCGACTCGCTTTGCATCGTGCAAGACGATGTAAGGGACTGGGCCGACGAGTCTAAGCAGATGGGCACCATCTACGAGCGATCCTACTTGACAATCGCTGCGATAAGCGCGCCTGATGGAGATGGAGGTCTCTTCCGAGGTGGAAACGGTAGGCACGACTAACATGGTGGCTACTTAAAGTTCCCCTGCAGCCCCGCCCCTAACGAAAAAATTACAGGCTACATGTACTTTGCTAACTGGATTCCTCCCACAGATCACCCAATAACCGAGATGGAGTACGGGCCCCTTAACCAGCGTGGCTGGGTGTTCTAAGAACGAGTGCTCTCACGGCGCATCCTGCACTTTATGCCTGCTCAGCTGTACTGGGAATGTCTTGCTGGTATCACCTGCCAGTCTGGGCTGCCCAGCGATTGCGACGCCATCAGCTAATGGTATGAGAGTCTTGACTTGTCAGTAAGGCGCTTGGAGCCCGCCAGCTCGGACGTAGCCGACTCCTTATCAGGCCCGAATGACGAGCTGGTCATGCCGGATCTCCGCCATATCGACCCGGCACACCCACTCCTCGTGCCCTACGCGTCGGAGGTGGTGGTGACGGCCGATACATGCGTTGAAGGGCGGTGCTGCCGCTCTGGGAGGACATTGGATCACCTACACTTCCACCGGACTTGGGAGCAAGCCCTGTGTCACTACTCGACCCGCAAACTTAGCTTTCCCAGCGATCGGCTCGTGGCGCTCCACGGAGTCGTTGAGTGGCTGTAGAAAAGAACCCAGTTCAGGTGCATGCTAGGGCACTGGCTCGACTCCTCTCTATGCTTTGTCAAGAGTCTGGCTTGGGCTGTTGACCGGCTCCCGCTAACGCACACCGACGATCCGCCGCGTGTGCCCACCTGGGCATGCTTGTCGAGAGAACGGCACGTATACTACCCGCAGGATTGCCACCACCTCCGATCTCCGTGGATGCACGTCGATTGGGCAGCTTTTGGGCTGCCGGATCTCGGTATGCGCCTGGTAACCCCACTCCCAAGCCATTATCTGCCGGGTAATGATGGCATAACACCCTGGACATCACAAGAGCCGCCGCTAGTGTTCACCGGTCTGTTAATTAACGGGGCCAAGGGAGATAGACTCTTGGACGACGTTCCCTTTGTTTTGGATAAGCTTGACGGCGAGTATACGTTTGCTGTCCGCGTCGGCTTCCTCGTAGGTGGCGGTATATCTGCGCGGGATCCTAACGATGCCAGGTCCTACGCGCTGCTGGCGAATCCAGGCACTGCGCCCCTCGGCTGGGTCAGGTTCGACCGCCAAACCATGCGCCCTGACTCGTTCTACTGTTGTCCCATGTACGTTTCCACACATGGGATCCCTTGCCTCGCACTGAAGAAAGACGCCAAGACGGGAAGACTGGAGCGTATCGGATTGGCCATGGTCTGCGACTGGGAGCGCATAAGCGAAAACGGTGACATTGAAGAACTGGATCAAGCAAGTGTTTTGCCGTGGTTGAATTCTACCGCGAGGGCTACGCTTGAGTTGATATAACGGGGGGCGCTTACTAGAGAGGCATCAGTTAACTGGTGTATAGATTAAACCTATTAAAGCACTGGAAAATTTCTCACGTTATCTTTATAAACTGCCTTAAAATAATAATCTTTATTTATTACAGTTACTAATGACTATATATAGGTGTATAATTAGTTAATTATAAAAAGATTAGTATGTAAAGTAAATGAAAAAAAGCCAGAATGTTACGTTAATCTAGTGTGAGGAATTAAAACTGGAATTTAATAAATAGCTTATAATAAAGTAATTAAAAAAGAAGGTGCGGAGTTAATCGAATATTTTAAGTGGAAACTTAAACAGTAATACCTTACATATAAATAAGGTTTGTTAGTCATTTTTCTTTTTGTTCTTTAAAAGGCTTGAGAGGGCGCCGAGCCATTTTTTCAGAGGGGCATTTGTGAGGACAAGCTCCATATTACTATGTAATCAGGTGTCGTATAAGTCTTAGACGATAGATAAATGTTAGAGCGTTAGCTGAGAGCTAACAGTAGAATAAGAATAATATAACAGTACCCAGAACGCACGTTCTGTCGCGCATTACCACTGCACTAAAAAGCACGGAACGTTCATTACTCTAGCAAGTGGTAATTGCTGTCATATCTGACACGTTCATTGTGTGAATACCCTTACAGCTCTTACAGGAAGTTGCACTGTGCTTTTTTGCTCGCTCTTCTACAGACCGGGCTTGAGACTCCCTGCAAGATCAAACTCGGCGGGATATTTAGCCCAAATTGCCATGCCTTCCTCCCGCCATGTATCTGACTCGAGATGGAGATTGATCTGGGTGTCGGTGGCGTTGAACACAATATTCGTCGGTTTCTTGACGGTGTACGCCAGCCAGGTGGGCACAACTTTCACTGCACAGTGTCAGTAAGTCTTTCGCCCTTCAGCAAGGAGAGAGAGAAAACATACCCTTGATCGAGTTCGGATCTCCCGTGTTGATGTACGATATCAGTCTCGTTGTCATGGCCTTCTGCAGTGCCTCGTGAGAGTTCCCCTTCCCAACTGGCGGGTTATTCCCGTAAAGCTCATAATCCCGCGGCCAATTGAACCAGTATGAGTAATCCGGCCCGTGGCCCGCGAACCCCGGAGAGACTCGTTTCGCGCCGTGACGAACCTCGCTCTCAGCAAGGCGTACAGCTCCTCCTCTGTGTCGAATCCTGGGTTAAGAAGGCTGCTGTATGCAAAACCCTCGTCGCTGTTTGTCCCTGCGAGGATGGACACATCGCGGGGGAACGAGCCGGCTAGGAGTGACTCGGTCGGTGGCTTGGGAACGAAGTCGCCGTCAATGGTGGGCCACCATGTTGCCAACGTCCGGATCGAGCTTGCAACCTTCCACAGGGCGTCGAGGGGAACTTTGCGCAGGCAATCGATCGTGTCTTTGGCACCGAGGCAGTTCGTCGTGTTGAGGATGTGATTGTACCCCTCGACGGATGCATTGCTGGCTGGCCGGACGGTATTGCCCATGCCAACACAGGAGCTGACCATGATTGCCTGGTGAAAGAGCTTCTCCTTGGTCTTCCCGCCGTATGCAATGAGCTGGCACGCGATGGATTGCGCGCCCGCGGATTGGCCCCACAATGTGACTCTATTGGGATCCCCTCCAAAGGCGGCGATGTTCTCTCGGATCCAGCGGAGAGCTTGGCGCTGATCCTTTAGCCCAAGGTTGGTGATCCCAGCAGCAGCTGCCGCCTCGCCCCCTAGGAATCCGAGGAACCCAACACGGTAATTTAGCGTGATGGCGATGAGAGGCATGTTTTGCGCCACGCTCTCTTGGACGAACCAGGAGTAGTTGGAGTTGAGGTCGGCGCCGAACCCGTCGCCAAAAGCCCCGCCATACAGCCAGACGGCAACGGGGAGCTTCTTCGTCTGCGGCACCTTCTGTGATGGCCTAATGATGTTTAAATTCAGGCATTCGGCTGACTTGCCAGTCACGTTGGTCGCCTTCATGGTCTGGGCTCCAACCCCTGATTGGCAGATGGAACCGTAATACTCGGCCGAACGTTCGCCTTTCTATTTCTCGTTCCAGGGGATCGGGTTGCCGAGGATTGGTGAGCTGTAATAGGGAATCCAAAGGAAGAGATCCTGAGAGAATCCGGGAAGGTGGCGGCCGACATAGCTCCCGTTAAGCGTCTTTGCGACTGGCGCACGCTGGCCAGCCGCCGGCAGCGGGAGAAAAACCAAGAGAATAAGCTTCATGCTCGAGGCGGCGTTATCTTTATGAGTAGAACAGGTATCGAATACATGAGGTGTGGTACCTTAATATACCCATGGTCCCGGGAACCGGGTTCTCGCAAGCTCGCGCGCCGGATGGTTTAACCTGCGGCTAAACATTTGATGAGGGGAGAGAATCCTTACCGACCCAAACACCCCATCACCAACATACGTAAGCAGGTCATAGGGCGGAAACAGTTCCGCCGATTCTTACCCAAGGACGGTGGAGTTGTCCGGGGATGGCGGTTGGGGAAGCCGTCTTGCCGCAAAAGCCTCCACATGGGCTCTTGAAGGATTCAGTGCAACGTCATCCCCCGCCCCTTCAGTTGGTTAGCATTTCATACGAAATGAGAATCTGAGAAACTGGGATGGCCCATCCCGAAGACCAAAGAGCCCGCCAACTGTAGCGACAGCGCTGGCAACCTTGCTGGATCCGGGCAGCTGTTGTGACAACGTGGGCCTCCGAGATAATGTTGTCTGTGATATCCTCAAGGAAGCCAATCTTGCGGCTGCTAGGAAATTAAACTCTTGAGGAAAACATGGCAGAGAATTTTCAGCGCGCAGAAGTCGCTGGGCCATCGAGAATACCTTAGCGGCATCAATTCCTCGCACCACGCCGACTCCGCAGAGACGCCGCGCCTTGAGGCTATGACTGGCTGCAAAGGCCTTCAGCTAAGTAGGTTGAAAAATCCGAGTGCGAGAACAGCCGTGTGCGACTCCAACTCCCGCTGATTCGGAGAATAGACGCCACGGCAAGCGGACCCCAAACACGATCCCAAACCCGTTCTCCGGCACAGGACAGGAGATCGCAATCGCGCAGATTCCGAGTTACATTTATCCATCCAAAGAAGCACACAAACTCAGCAGAAAAAAATTGATCCCGAAACGCGCACTTGAGCCCGTATCCTCGCCAAGAACCGCCTGCCTCAGCTCGCCACCTCCGCCTCAATAATGCCCTCCATATCGCCAGGGTCGGGAGACTCCCACACCTCGACCACCTTAAGGCCAGCTGACTCCACCAGCTCAACCCAATGCCGCTTCGAGCGCTGTATCCCAGCGAGGAGAAGCATCATGGTGACGTCCGCTGCCGCGAAGAATGGAGGGCATCCCTGTTCTGGGATCACCGCTTCGTTTATCAAGAGGCGCGAGTATCCGGGCTTCATTACGGCAGCTACGGCCTTGAGGAGCGTGCGGCATCTCTCGTCGGTGAAGTCATGGAGCACAAAGTGGGTGTAGTACACCAACGCGCCAACGACGGGCTGGGACGAGAAGATATCGTGCACCATCGGGCGGATCCCAGGGCTGAGCTTTTCGAGGGACGCAATCGTCCCTGGGAGATCCTGCAGAACAAGGTGGTTCTTCGTGGACGGGAACCTCTTCACTAATGCCTCAAGGTGATTCCCCTTCCCCCCGCCCATGTCCACGAGAAAGGTGGACTCGGCAGACTTGGCAGGCTCAAAGGGCTCCAGGAGACGCTCAGCTACTGGATACCACTCGAACCATTGCCGACAGCTGATTTTGGTGGCAGCCATGCACGTGTTGAACCGCTTGGCTCTCGCCGAGTCTTTGTGAACCCACTCAAAGAAGGGCAACTCGGTGTCGAGCCCAAACTGGAATGGAGCGTTCCTGCCGTCAGTCGGGCAGTCGTATCCGTTGATTCTGAAGTACTCAGGCGCTCGATTCGCTACACGGGCCGCATGTTCGCTGGCGTGTACGGCATACGCTTCGATATATGGCACAGCCATTGCCTTGGACAGCGCCGTGGCAACATATTTGCGTTCACCAGACTCAGCGGCGTAGTCGATGGCCGTCAGCATGCGCATAATCCGGGCTAAATTTGGCCTGTCAGCGAAGCTATCACCGTGTGTCAGTCCACAGGGGCCATACTCAGCATGAGCTCCTCGGCTTTGCAGGTCTCTGCCAGCTCAGTCAAAGAGACCGGATTCCCGTTGCCCTCCACAAGTTTATGAAAGATGCCTAGGTCTACTCCCGAGCGAATGGCGAAGTTGGAGATGGGGGTCTGGTAATTCGTGTCAAGACTGCTCATAGAGAGGTTGGGACTTCTTGTTCACACCTGGAAGATCTGCGAAAAGGCGACCTCCTCCGGGACCTCCAAGGAGCTGACAAGCTTCTTCGCGGCCCTGAGAACCTCCTGACGGTCTGGGTCGGTGAGTGTCTGGACTTGCACTATGAGCTCTTGGAGCGTCTGGTTGGCGCTTTGAACGTCTATAACCATCTCGTTCGGAGACATGTTGTGAGGTGTTGCTGATTATCGGTGGTCTGGTCTTGGCTATCGCGAGTGCCCGCCGTGAGAAGGTCAGACAAAGACGAAGACGCGAGTGGTCAAATACTAGTAGGCCGCGCTCTGGGAGCATCTCGGCCACGTGCAGTGTTCTTCAAGATGGCCGGTGTGGTTACCCGGTTCAGCCACCGATACCCCGCCCCGCCTTCACACCAACTCGGCGCTCTTCCCCAATATGATGTTCGGCAAAAATTTCGGAGGCTGACTTTTCTAAGCATCGAGGCTGTCTCCTCTTATAAGATAAGGCAAGTCAGAATGCCAAGATGCGAAAAGCGGGGCGCTTACTGATGCAGTGCCATTCTCAAGAGCTGACATGGTTGGAGCGTGTAAACATTGAACGTCACGGTGGGTAGGTACCTATTCTCTTTCAAAATGACCTTCCACGCTCTTGGACGGGCCTTTCGCTAAAAAACGTACTGGTGGTGGATTGAAGACGACCTAGCGTTTCAGCAATGTTGTTTGCGCTAGCAGCCCTTGAGGGCCAATCCCCATCGCGCCAGAGGCGCGCCGCGTGGTGTTTCGATCTCCCCCTGTCCCCACCACATGTTTCACTACCAAACTCCAGCCCCTGAAACCGACGGCAACATCTTTTTGGCTGGGCAGATGCTCGTTGACAGTTCCATGCCTCCACCAACACTTTTAACGCACAGTATACATTTCGTCTGAAGAAAAATGGACCGCAAAAGCGCCGAATACAAGAATGTCTCGTTACAGGATGACCCAGAAGAGGCACGATCCAGTATAGAATTCGACGATTCACACATCAACGATGAGGAGGAGTGGAAGACACGACAGACCCGGAGCCCGAGGAGCCAGGATTGGCACGAACCAAAATACAGAACAAGGAATATTTTGTCAACTTTTCAGCTGTGGAGGGGACTCATCGATACCTGCCTGCTGCTCATCATCCTCGCATTATTAGTCCTACTACTCCGAAAAGAAAGCATCCCAACGCAGCAGAATGTGCTCCAAGTAGGTGGAGATTACACCGGTGCCGGACCACAGAGTTTGTCTCCCTCATTGACCACTTCGCCCTTCCCCAGCAGAGCTGACCGAAATCCAGTCTCAACCAAAATCGTCAAGTGGAATGCCGACGCGGCGTTTGTCCCGAACAAGACAGCCGATTTCTTCTCAAAGCAGACCCTCGCCAAATGGAACACGCTAATGCCAGCCAACGCCGGCTGGGACTCTGCCGGCGATAGCGACATAGGCTTCTCAACAACTTCCATGACGCACCAGCTGCACTGCTTGTTCATGATGGGCCGCATCTACGCGGGCGTGACCGAGAACATGACGAGTCGCCTGCCACATGACTACCATACCCATTTCCTACACTGCATCGACTACCTGCGCCAGGCCATCACCTGTGCGGGCGACACAGCGCTGGAGCCGCACTCGGATCTTGATTCCGACGATCTGGGCCCGTTGGACGGCTCGTGGCAGGGGATGCATGTGTGCAAGGACTATGGTGAGGTTCTTGGGTATTTGGAGGTTCAGATCAAGGAGGGTGTACGGACTGTATTGCCGATTGATGACTGACGGGGACAAGTTCTGATCCGCCTACTTTCAGCATAGTTGCAACGTGAGCAGTCGGCCGTGAGTTCAATTTTCATCCGATTGAGGACCATGAAGCCAGGGAGAACGAGAGGTGTCTGGGCGGACGTGTTTTATTGGCGCCGGGAGAGATGCCGGTGTGAGCGAGTTTTCGCTGATGAGCTTCAACTAGTATCGGGAAGTGGGACGACGCGTGAGAGAAGCCGCGATGGCAGTGAGCAGCCGAGGAATGATGGCGAACATAGGGCATGAAATCGTCGGAAGGGGTGAGCTTTTATGCCCCGCCACGGTATCCCTCTCTGCGCATCGGCAACTGCGTCTCTTGCCCCAGCTTCCACGCCGGCCATGCCGGCTGAAACAGGAGACCTTGGTATCAAAAATGAGGACATTTCCAGCTGGTGGCTTTGGCGGTGAGCATTTTATGAAAGCCACCTGTCGCGTTGGATTGACAGACGATGCCGAGGGGACTCACTGTGGGGCCCACTGCTCTCTTTGTTGCTTAGGCAGGTAGCTCACTTGACTCCCGCACTGGGCGGCACACAGCTCTCTCTTTCCCTTTCATTTTTTTCTTGTCAGTGTCCCCCATCTTCCCTCTGCCGCCCAAGTTCCTCCTCCTCCCATCTGCAACACATATACCACAATAACATAACTCGCATACACCACAACAACATGGACCAAGCCGATTTTCGCTTTTTCGGCTTCGCAGACCTCGATTGGCGCCCCGCCCGCGACGGCACCTACAATGTGCAATTCACCATTTACGATGGCGACACCAGAAGGTGGCTCGGCGTGACCGTTGTTGGCGTCGATCGGGAGAAGGCTACCATCATGTGGGATGGACGTAACGCTGTCCAAGGTTGGGCGCCTATTCACTCGGCTCTCGGGGCAGGTATCGATAGCGGACAGCTGGGGCTCGACGTCACGGCCGTCAACATCACGTTCGACGGCACCATTCTGTCCGTCTCAAGAGACAGCGACGGCGATACCACCCCCTACGTGCACTACGTAAGCCCTGACAGCTACGGGTTGCTTCTGGACATGGAGACGGTAACGCGCGACCAGCTGTTTGAGCTGGGCCGCCTCGCGCCCTGGGTTGACATCGTGTCGACCCGCTCGGAAAAGCTCATCTTCAAACACTACTCCAACACGGACGGCATTCCTAGGGTGTGGCTAGAGGTGCAGTGGCTGGCCCGGCTGTCGGGGCACCCGCACGTCATCCCCCTCCGGCACCTGGTCGTGGACGGCCCAGAGCGTGGCGTGGTGGGCTTTACCGTGCCTTTCCTCCTCGGCGGATCGCTTGAGGCGAGCAGGACGACGCGGCCCTTTCAGCTCCAATGGGCGAAGCAACTCTGCCAGGTGGTCGACGACCTTAACCTGCAGCACGGTATAGCGCACTCCGACGTACGCGCCCGCAACATTATGGTCGACCCCACAACCAACAACCTCGTCCTTATCGACTTTGGCACCGCCGTCCGGCGTGGCAAGGTTTCTCAGCGGGGCCGTTACATACCGCCTGCTTTTGCGTTCCGACCGCTGGCTTTTGTGTCGTACACGACGACAGACGCCCCGCCGGGTACCCCCGAGCTGGAGAGGGAAAGAGAAGAAGAGCCAAACGACCTAGCCATGCAGGCTAACGCTGATGCTGCGGCCGTCATCGTGCTGGTGCACGACCTCGTCACACGCAGCGCAGCCGACACTGCCGACGACCTTTACATCGACCGCTTAAACGGTACGGGAACCAACGCCCTCCTCCGCCAAAAGTGGATCGCACACCCCAACGCCCTCCTCGACTACCCCGCTGACGATTACCGTGCCGCCCTTGTCGAATGGCTCACACGCCGCCGCACTGAGCCTGGTCACTATTTGGACGGCGCTAGCGCCCCGCAGGCCTTTGCCTTCCCCGACCACATGCCTATGCCGGCCGCAGAGGAGGTGCAAGACCTCACGAACCAAAAGATGGCCCCCTGGAAGTTTCTGCGCCGTGATGCTGTCCGTACCGGCCATGCTGTCATCGGCTGGGTGCGCCCAGCTACCGTCGCTCTCGACCGCTCGTGCACGCTCCTGGCCACGGGTGTGTACCTGGACGACGGCGACGACGACGACGACGAGGGCCCGAGACAGGAGGCAAAGGGAACGGCCAAGGGAGAGACGGTGGTAAAGAATCAGCGCGGCGTGCCGAATCGGTGATCTCCAAGGGCGGCGGCATTGTTGAAGGCGACATTGTTAAAGGAAGCAAGTCCGAAGTGACTTTTTTTTCTGTCTACTACTTAAAAGAAGAAAAAAAATCTGCCCCTCTGTAAGAATACATGTTTTTTTCTTACCGCCACCGCCATTGTGACCACCCCCGCGACCTTAGAGTCTCTCGAGGTCAAATCGGTGTTCTCACAAGGCCCAATACCTCTTGTTAGGATGACATCTCGTTTGATGGAAGGCTCAATATGGGGCGGAAATTAAATGTTGAGTCACAGTCTTAGATAGCTTCCCCTTTCGGCACTAGGTGGACTCGAAACAAAGAGACTGCGACCTGATTCGAATGAAATATCCTTTGTCCTGCCCAGTTTACCACCGTTTGCCACAAAATAACGCCCATTTCCCACGGTCCGTCCATCATCGTTCCAATTCAAGTCCACCAGCAGTTAAGCACAAGCGCAAGCCTGACCAGAGCCAGGCAGGGGGGTCTCTCAAGAGGGACAAATAGGTAGAGTAGTTTGGCGCAACCATGACACGCACTAAATTCGGTGGGTGGAGTTGCAACTGATCATCAGGTCTTTATCAACCTAACAAGTGAGAACGCGCCAGATAAATGCGTCCCAACCCAAGTCAATGGTGAATCAGCTGCTGGGCCGTCCCGTCTATTTAAGCCTTGCTAGCCTAACCACAGGGCTGTGTAGTTTGTGGGGCCATTGTGCAAGTGAGACAGAGGCTATAGTGCAAAGAGACGTTCTCATTTCCCTCCGGGCAGGGACCCTTCCCTTCCGCCAGAGCCTTCGTGCGGTCTCCGGCCCCTTGCCGACTGGTCTGTGCACACGGAGCAGAGTGGGGCTCAAAGCGCCGGCCGGCTACCGGCCCGTGTTGTCTCACTAAAATCGGGAGGTTACCCTCGAGAAACGTGCCTGGCAGTCTCAGGATGGAATAACTTGCCTGGTCAAGGCGCAGCCTACAAATCAATCCCTACAGCCTACAAACACCCTACTTTTCAGAACAAAATTCGAGACACTTGACCGCCCGCTCGTTCTCCTTGGCCGTATCCACAACGTTAGGAACACAAGATTCCTAGCCACGATCAATGACAACCACTGCATCTGCGTTTATCCGAGACACGCCACGGGGCTTACAGGCCCACCTCAATCAAGCAAATTATCTGTCCCACTGTCCCCACTCGCTGTGGAGCACGAGGGACCAAACATGCCACGCGGCAGCAACAAGCTTCCCCTCACCACCCGTCCAAGTCTCAGCGGCACCATTCACCCTTATCGACGCCCGATCACCTCATACCTACCTACCCAGCCAAAGCACGCACGCAATGGCGTCCGGCACCCACAACTTCGTCTTATACGACGTGGCATTCGCCTCGCCTTGCGAGGAGAACACCTGCGCCCCCAACCCGTGGAAGGCCCGATACGCCCTCAACTTCAAGGGCGTCGCATACAAGATAGAATGGGTGCAAATGCCCGACATCACCAAGGTGCGGAAGGCCTTGGGCGTGCCACCGTGCCGCAAATTCGCCGATGGCGCCGATTTCTACACCCTTCCCATCCTGGTGACGGACACCAAGACCGGGAGCGCCTTGGGCGACTCGTTCGACATTGCAAATTACTTGCAGGATAAATTCCCCGACGCGGGGGCGGGGGATCTCTTCCCTAAGCAGAATCTCGAGTATACGCTGCCGAATGGGATGGACATTCTGGTGCCGTTGTCAGAGCGCAACGATGATATCCACCCCGATTATGTCCGCTTCCAGTCCAACGTTGACATGGCGTTCTCGATTCATGCGCAGCTGACTGCGAACGGCATGCGTTGGGACCCGGAGGTTGAGGGAGAGGTTAAGGCGGAGTTTTTACGGAGAGTGGGTATGATGTCCTGGGAGGACTTCAACATTGATGGTGAGGCTCGTGAGAAGCTGATGAATTCGCTGCGGAATACGATTGAGCGACTGTCGGTCTTGCTGAAACGCGATACCAGTGGGCCGTTCATGCTGGGGACAAAACCATCGTACGCGGATATCATTGTCGGTGGTTGGCTGCGGATGTTGAGCAAGACACTGCTGGAGAGTGAGTGGGAGCAGGTCAAGGGGTGGTATGATGGTGTGTTTGGAAAGCTGCATGCCGCGTTGCAAGAGCGCTTTGGCGATGTGAAATAGGGGATCAATCAGTCTTGAGACCCAAGGTACCCATCGGCGAAGAGGGATCGGAATATTTGATAGCATGCCCCCTTATATGCCCTCTCGGAAAAGAGTTTTGGGACGAGACTGATGCATTCAGAGAGTTGAGCTGGATTCTTTTATTTGAATATACAAAAAGGGCCTCGGGCCGCACCCAGAGCAACAATGGAGTTTAGCGGATACTGTTCAAGGTAAGCATTTGTTTTGCGCGCCCGCAGTTGTCCGGAGAGGTGTTCCCCGCCGAGACACGGGGAACATGCATGCCGGAGCTAATGCAGTACGGGCTGCGCCGACCCCACTCCCCCCGCCGGCAGGCGCTCCGGCCACGTCGTCAGCTGTCTTTCAACCTCATCACTCTCAAGCCCACAGCTCACCACCTACCTCCCAAAAATGGCCTCACCCCACCTCAAACCCTCCCTCCTCTTCGTCAGCCACCCCCTCACAGGCCATCTAACCCCCACCCTCCGCGTCGCAGCCGCTCTCCCTCACCAGGGCTTCCCAGTCTTCTTTCTCGGGCCCACCTTTCATAAGACACGCATCGCCGCCGCCGCAGGCGGAGAAATCACCTTCCTGCCTCTCCTCGGCACAGCCGACTTCGACGACCTCGCGTATTACTCACCTGATAACCCCAACCCCCCGACGCCGAATTACTTCTCGCTCCCCTGGCAGCGGCGCGGGTGGATAGATCTCGAGCGGACATGGATTGACCCGATCCCTGATGAGTGGCGGAGTGTGGTCGCGGCGCTGAAGGAGGTGTATGCGCGGGAGCCGGCGCGGAAGGTGATTGTGGTGGCGGAGGCGATGTTCTTTGGTATCATGCCGTTGTTTTATGGCGCGGAATTGCCTGAGGGGATGGAGAGGCCCAGGATGGTGGCGTTGAGTGTGACGGTGCCATTTGTTAGGAGCAGGGATGTCCCTGCTTTTTTTGTTGAGGAGGAAGGGAAAGGAGGAGAGGGTGAGAAGGAGGGCAGAGAGGAGGCCTGGCGCAGGTGGGAGGTGTGTACGGGAGGGTTGAAGAAGAGGATGGAGAGGGCGTTACGCGAAGCTGGTGCGGTGTTGGAGGGCGGTCTGGAAGGGGCGTTTCTGAGCGGGCAGAATTATACGTGCCATGAGAAGATTTTGCAGCTCGGAGTGCCAGGATGGTTCTACCCGCGGCTTGATTGGCCTGAGGGCTTTAAGTTTCTGGGCGTACTTCCGCCAGCGGAGGAACCAGTAGGCGGGTGGGCGAACTTGCCGGCGTGGTGGGATGAGGTGAAGGGAGCAAGAGAAATGGAGAAGAAAATCGTGGTTGTTGCCCAAGGCACGGTAGAGGTGGACCCAAACGACTTGATTCTTCCTACCTTACGAGGTATGGCTGGAAGACCAGCCGATGTTCTGGTCGTCGCCATCTTGGGCAGAAAGGGGGCTGTGTTGCCCGAGGATTTCGCAGTGCCAGAGAACGCGCGTGTTACTGATTATCTTCACTACGACGCCGTCCTACCGTATGCGAGCGCGTGGGTTCATAACGGCGGATATGGTGCGGTCCAACACGGGATAGCGCATGGCGTACCGATGGTTGTTGCGGGAGAGGGAATGGACAAAGTCGAAAACGCGAGGCGGATCGAACGGAGTGGAGTCGGGCTAAACCTGGGACCGCCGGGTCCGTGGGCAGAGGAGGTACAGAAAGCTGTAGAGCTGGTACTCGATGAGGCGAGGTACTGGCAGGTGGCTGCAAAGCTGAGGGATGAGTCGGTTGGATTGCGCTGCTTCAAGTCTGTTGGTGATGAGATTGACGGCCTATTCTGACGTAATCAAGCCCTCCTCCGGCGCGGGCAGGGCCTTTCGCGATGCCAATAGAGTCTACAGTATACCTTTAATCACCCGAGTCTAGCTCTTTTGGCCGCAAGGTTGCCAATGCGACTGAATTTGCGAAGTGTGCGAGGGAGACGTTCCCTGGAGAAATATTATTCTTCAAACCCGAAAGTCTGCCCCCCCCACGCTAGCTCGCTCAGCCCAAGACGCAATGTCAAGGGGACAACGCCTCCTCAACTCGGGTAGTTGTCAGGGCCACTAAACCACCATCTCATGCATTGGACTCGTCTCCGGGAGCTCCCCGGTGTTGATGACTGTGCATGACAGTAATACCCAAAGTTATTGACACACACACTCGTTCGGTGTCCCGGTTTCAAGGCGTCTCGCGTCAATATGGTGTACAGACAACCAACTCGGCCTTGTTGATGTTTACCTGAGGTTCCTTTCTCCGTGTCGAGGCTTGAGGTGGGCATTGAATCAGGTTGGTGTGGTTGGCATTGATGATGGACATTATTCTGCCCCGTGACATCGCTCCGCAATCTCGGCAGTTCGGATGCGCGGATTTGGTGCCCGGCGCAGCTGAGTATCAGATCGCCGACCAGCCAGGCATGTCCTCTGGATATTCAATCACAGAGCCGTTCTGTTTCAGCGATCATTTCATCCCAACTTTCAGTCTCCCCAGCCCAGAAAAAGAGTCCATTAATGTTGCAGAAATTCTGCTTTGGGGTAAAATGACTTCCTGTCTGCTTCCAGACCACCGTGAACCCGTCTCATACACAGTGTGAGGGCTGGCGCATTAATTGGACAAATGAGTGGCTTTGGCGACGCCAATATCCACTGCTCCCTAAACTTTCATCCTAACATTAGATCATCGAGATGCTGCAAATGAGCGTACCAGTGCCTCGGTGTTGTATCTGCGTCTCGATTAACGGGCGACTTATTTGTTGCGCACCGCTCGGGCAGTGTGTCCTCGGGGACTGGACAATGCTGTAAGCGAGCCGTGTCTTTCCCGAGCAGCGACGGCTCACGGGCAAGATTGAGCCGACACCAAAGCCGCGAAATCCGATCCATCTCGCTGCATCCAAAGGCCAGGAAAAACCCAAGTTTGGTGTCGACCCAACTGCCAAACTCGCCCAGTTAAGCGGTACCGGGGCAGTGGAATGGAGGTTCTGTGAAAATCCTTTTGGAATCCGAGATCCCGTGTTGCCGTTTGCTGAACTATTTTTCGCCTGGAGGTCCCTGTCATTTGACGGCGTCTGGGACTGTCGATTTGACCCAAGTCATCTTCCCGTTTTGGTTCTATTACAGTGCAATGACTGGTTGCCAATAACCAGGTTTCGGCCTTCAGTGATGCAAGTTGGCGTCTGCGGCGCAAAATAGCTCGCATCCTTCAGATTCTGTCCACTTCGTTTTCAGCTCATCTTGGCTGCCGAGCATGCTGGAAGGCCGCTTTGCTCCGCTCAAGTGATTTACGGCGCTGCGCAGCAATTCCAGCTGGAGGTCGTCTGGGCGCTCGGGGGATAATGTAGCGAGATTCCGGACACCTGGTGTCAAGCCTGGTCGGGTCGAATGTGGCTGTAACTGTGTCACATCGCGCTATCACATGGCCCATCACGATGCCTTCGCA